>ERZ773134.1315-NODE-1315-length-21559-cov-6.719866_pt1 | contig 21559 bp, 15 predicted proteins | sample MGYA00580856_ERZ773134 | MGnify/ENA primary metagenome ERZ773134 (study PRJEB29015, sample SAMEA2737823) | human gut metagenome | biome: human gut; feature: human-associated habitat; material: faeces | place: China | collected 2012 ... | reverse complement strand
GGAAAATCCTATACTGAAAACAGAAACAAAATCGGCAGGGGCGCCGCATGGATGCGCCTTTGGAAGGGGAAGATAAAAATGCTCTGGGCAATTCTTTCAACGCTGCTCGTCGGCGCGGTGGCCGGCTGGCTGGCAAGCAAAATAATGGGCGGCGGCGGGAGCCTTGTGCGGAACATCGCCGTCGGCGTCATCGGTTCGTGTGTGGGCGGGCTGCTGTTCGGCCTGCTGGGCTTTTCGGCGCACAGCCTGTTTGCGAACATCATTGTTTCGGTGGTGGGGGCGTGCGTGTTCCTGTTCGTGGCGCGCAGGCTGACAAAATAACGCGCCGCCCGGCGGCGGGCGTGAACGGTTGAGAGAAAGAAGGTTTTTCGATGAAAAAACGTGTGGGTATCCTTACCTCCGGCGGGGACTGTCCCGGCCTGAACGCCACCATCCGCGGCGTGGCCAAAGCCCTGTATGCACGGTTCGGCGAGAACGTCGAGATCGTGGGCATCCTGAATGGCTACCACGGCCTCATTACCGGCGAATACAAGGAGATGTGCGAGGACGATTTCCGCGGCATCCTGACGCTGGGCGGCACCATTCTGGGCACCAAGCGCACCCCCTTTAAAATGATGCGTGTGGTGGAGGACGACAACATTGATAAAGTTGCCGCCATGAAAAAGACCTACAAGGAAGCCAAGCTGGACTGCCTGCTGTGCCTGGGCGGCAATGGCACCCACAAAACCGCAAACCTGCTCTCACAGGAGGGTCTGAACATCATCGGCCTGCCCAAGACCATTGATAACGATATCTATGGTACCGACGTAACCTTCGGCTTCCACACCGCCGTGGACATTGCCACCGATGTGATCGACCGCATCCACACCACCGCAGGCAGCCACAGCCGCGTGATGTGCATTGAGATCATGGGCAACAAGGCAGGCTGGCTGACGCTGTATTCCGGCATTGCAGGTGGTGCAGATATTATTCTGCTGCCGGAACAGCCCTATGATATCGACCGTGTGTGCTCTGCCGTGGAACGCCGCGCAAAGAAGGGTTCCAACTTCTCCATCATCGCTGTGGCCGAGGGTGCCATCAACTGCGAGGAAGCCGGCATGAAACGCAAGGAATGGATGGCAAAGCGCGCCGAGGCAGGCTTTGGCACCACCGCCACCAACCGCATTGCACAGGCCGTGCAGAAAAAAACCGGCATGGAGACCCGTGTGTGCATCCCGGGCCACATGCAGCGCGGCGGCAGCCCCAGCGCCTACGACCGTGTGCTGGCCACCCAGTTCGGCAGCTATGCGGCAAAGCTGGTGGAGATCGAGCGCTACGGCGTGACCGTTGCCATGGTGAACCGCCATGTCACCGAGAACCGTCTGTCCGACATTGCAGGCAAGACCCGCAACGTGCCGGAGAACTGCGACCTGCTCACCGTCGCCCGCCGCATGGGCATCAGTCTGGGTTGATTACCATTTGAATGCTCTCCGCTTTGCTCTGAGCATATTTAGCGGAATAATTATTTTTTATTGGGGATTCCTGAAAATCTGCGGATTTTCAGGAATCCCTTTTTCACCGGAAGGGTCCCAACCGGCAGATGCTTCAAACAAACGGAATGCCGTTTTCCGCTGCACCCCATCCCGTGAAAATGCAGATCCCGGCAGACCACAGTCTGCCGGGATCTGCTCTATTCAGAAATACTGTTTCCATTGAAGATGGCCAGAGTGCAACGGTGGCCATTCAAAATCGTCTGCCGGACAAATCAAAGGTCCGTCACATCATGCCGGGTGGGCTGGCCTTTTTCAAAGGCAACCGCGCTTTCCAGCACACCGCGCACCATGCTCTCCACATCCTCGTGAGTGTAGAAAGCCGTGTGGTCGGTCAGGATCACATTGGGCATGCTGCGCAGAGCCGCCAGCTCCGGGTTCGGGATCACATCGCCCATGCGATTATAATAGTACAGGCCGTTCTCATTTTCCAGCACGTCCAGGCCCGCCGCGCCAATCTTGCCGCTTTCCAGCCCGGCGATCAGTGCATCGCTGTCGATCAGCTTGCCGCGGGCGGTGTTGATGATGGTCACGCCCGGCTTCATGCTCTCAATTGCTTTGGTGTCGATGAGATGGTGATTCTCCTCCGTAGCGTTGGTGTGCAGAGTGATGACATCGCTTTCCGCCAGCAGGGTCTCCAGCGGCACATACTCGGCGATCTTCTTTACCTCGTCGTTGGGGTACAGGTCGTAGGCCAGCAGGCGGCAGCCAAAGCCGGACAGATGCTGCAGCACCGTGCGGCCAATGCGGCCCGTACCGATCACACCCACAGTGCATGTGGAAATATCGCGGCCGATTTTTCCCTGCAGGGAGTAGTCCTGCGCTTCGCCGCGCTTGAGGATGTGCCCTGCCTTGCGCAGGCTCATCAGCATCAGCATAATGGCAAAGTTTGCAACGCCGTTTGGCGGGTAGTCCACATTAGCCACCTTCATGCCCAGTTCCCGGGCCGTCTCGCGGTCTACATGGTCATAGCCGATGGAACGGCAGCAGATGGACTTTACGCCCAGCTCGTGAAACCGCTTGACCATGGGCGCGCTCATATCGCAAGGCGTTACCGACACGGCATCATAGCCCTTTGCCAGTTCAGCGTTTTCCAGAGTGGGATACTCCTGCGTAGAGCCAAACTCAACATCCAGCTGCGGTGCCAGCCGCTGCGCGATGCCCAGCTCATCGTAGGGGCGCAGGGTGTAAAAAAAGACTTTTGTTGCCATAAAACTTCCCTCCCAGCTTATTTTGTACCTATTGTAGCACGTTCTGCACAGATGGATGCATTTTGCTGCGTGAATTTTGTTCATCTTAAAAATGAGGATTTATCCCTCCATATGAATGCGCGCAAAACAGTTGTAAATTGTCGGAAAAGAGGGTATGATAAAGGAACTGAGAAGTATACATCACTGAAATATAAAAGGAGTGTGCCTTATGCGCGCTTATGAACGGCTTTTGAATTATGTCCGGGTGCATACCACCTCGGACGAAAACTCCGGTACGCACCCTTCCGCTGAACGGGAGTTTGACCTTGCCCGCCAGCTGGTGGATGAGATGAAGGCCCTTGGCATGGAGGATGCCCATGTGGACGAGCACTGCTACGTCTATGGCACCCTGCCTGCCACGCCCGGCTGTGAGGATCAACACGCTCTGGGCCTGATTGCCCACATGGACACTGCCGACGATGCCAGCGGTGAGAATGTGCAGCCCGTTGTGTGGGAAAACTACAACGGCGGCGACGTAACTCTGCCCGCCACCGGCATGGTGATGAAGCCCTCTGTGTTCCCCTTCCTTACTTCCATGAAGGGCGAGACCCTCATCACCTCAGACGGTACCACCCTGCTGGGTGCCGACGATAAGGCCGGTATTGCCGAAATTTTGACCGCTGTTGAGACCATTCAGGAAAAAGGCCTGCCCCACGGCAAGCTGTGTATCGCCTTTACTCCGGATGAAGAGATCGGCGAGGGTGCAGAGCTGTTCGATATTCCGGGCTTCGGTGCCGACTTTGCCTATACGGTGGACGGCGGCGATGCCGGCTCCATTGAGTACGAGAACTTCAACGCCGCTTCCGCCACCGTGACCATCCGCGGCTTCTCGGTGCACCCGGGCACCGCCAAGGACACCATGATCAACGCTTCCAATGTGGCCATGGAGTTCCATCAGGCACTGCCCATCACCGCCCGCCCCGAAACGACCGAGGGCCGGCAGGGCTTCTACCACCTGTGCCAGATGTACGGCGATGTGACCACCGCAAAGCTGGGCTACATCCTGCGCGACCACGATGCCGCAAAGCTGCAGTTCAAGAAGGACAACATGCTGGATATTGCCGAATTTTTGAACGGAAAGTACGGCGAAGGCACCGTGACCGTGGAGATCAAGGACAGCTACCGCAACATGCTGGAAAAAATCAAGCCGCATTTCCACTTAGTAGAGACTGCCCGCAAGGCCACCCGCATGGCCGGGCTGGAACCGGAGGAAATTCCGGTGCGCGGCGGCACCGACGGTGCTATGCTGAGCTGGAAAGGCCTGCCCTGCCCCAATCTGGGCACCGGCGGCTTCAATTTCCACGGCGTATGCGAGTGCATCACCGCTGAGCGCATGGACCGCTGCACCGAGATCTTGCTGAACATCATAAAGCTGTACGCAAAGTAAATTTTATTTTTCAATATACAAAAAAGTGGGTGCTATTTTCGGATAGCACCCACTTTTGTTATACTCTGACGCTTATCTCTACGACTCCACTCGTGAAAATGCATTTGGAGCAGCCCTGCGGTTGCGTAGCAATGAAAGCCCCAGTGGGGCTTTCAAGCAGGCGAGCGGTCTGCGTTAGCAGATGGAAGGGATTCGCCCTGACAAGCGTCAAGACTGCGACAAATGCGAAAAATAAAAATCAAATTCCACTGAACATGCCCAGAGTACAACGACGACGACCGCTGCCTGCGGCAGAAGCAGGGAGGAGTTGTTGGGGCCGCGGCCAGCAAGACACGAATGCCGCTCAAGGCATGAAGTGGATGCTGGGAGCCGCAACTCTAGGAGAGCATTCAAAATCGTTTAACCAACGTTGATATGCCCCACCGGCATGATCTTCCGTTTGTTGTCGTCCGGCTTTGCCGTCAGGCTCATGGCCAGCGACACCGGGCCGACACGGCCCATGAACATGACCAGCATATACAGGATCTTTGCGCCCCGGTTCAGCTGGCTGGTAACGCCCACCGAAAGGCCAACTGTACCAAAGGCAGAGCAGGACTCGAAAATAGCGTCAATGACCGACACAGCGTCCGAGGTGTTATAGAACACCACCACAGCCGAGCCAACCGCCGCCAGCCCGCCGAGCACGATAATGGTCAAAGCACGATAAACCGTCTTGGACTCGATGTGGTGCTCTGCGATCACACAGTCGTCGCGGCCCTGAGCCACGCTGCGGATCGTCAGGATGATCACAGCGAACGTAGTCACCTTCACGCCGCCGCCGGTAGAGCCGGGTGCCGCACCAATGAACTGCAACGCGCTCATCAGCAGTTTGGTGATGGGGCCGCAGGCCGCAAGGTCGATGGTATTCATGCCCGCAGTACGAGTGGACACCGACTGGAACAGTGCCGCCATCAGCTTGCCGGGCACAGAGAGCCCGCCCATGCTGGCAGGATTGTTCCACTCCATCAGCGCGATGAGCGCCGCGCCGCCGAGCCACAGGATCACCGAGAAGCTCAGCACCACCTTGGCCTGCAGGGAAAGCCGGTGCTTTTTGCGGTATTGACCGATCTCCACCCATACCATGAAGCCCAGACCGCCGGAAATGATCATGAACATCACAACGGCCTGAACATAGTAATTGTTCACATAGGGTGCCAGTGAGGAATACTGGCCGAACCGGCCAAACAGATCAAAGCCCGCGTTACAGAAAGCCGAGATGGCCGTGAACACGCTCACCCAGATGCCTTCCAGCCCGAACTGCGGCACAAAGGCGAACAGCAGCAGCACAATGCCAATGCCTTCAAACAGGCCAGCCAGTCCCACCACGATCTTCAGCACGTCCTTGGCCTGCGCATATCCGTCCGCTGAGACGCTTTCTCCCAGCAGCCGCAGATCGCGGAAGCCCATACGCCGCCGCATAGCCAGCGCGAAGAAGCTGGTGAGGGTGACCAACCCCAGACCACCCACCTGAATGAGCAGCAGGATCACCGCCTGCCCAAAGTAGGTGAACTGGGTCCAGGTATCCCGTACGATCAGACCAGTAACGCAGGTAGCGCTTGTGGCGGTGAACATGGCATCCAGTACATCCAGCCGCCCATGCTTGCTGGCAACAGGCAGGCTGAGCAGAAAGGTGCCCAGCGCGATCACGATGACAAAGCTCACACAGATGATCTGCGTAGGCGTATACATTCCCTTGCGCTTGCCCGCCGGGCGGTAAAACAGCTTTTTCCCTTTTGCCTTTTCCATAAGTTCCTCCGCACGCGGCAAAGCCTGCCGCGGCTATTTTCATTTCCTCTATAGCATACACCATTTTGCCCGCCGGTTCAACTTGATTTTATCCGCAAAATGCTGTATTATAATAGAACATCCGTCTCCGTAGCTCAGATGGATAGAGCGCAAGCCTCCTAAGAATTCGGTCAACCTGATACCTTGGGGGCAGAAGTGATTGCTCTAATCAAAAGCAAGACCGGGAATCGAAGTTTTCTCAACAAATTTTGATGCAACAAGTTTAACACCGTTCCGGTTGCAACGCAGTCGGTCACTTCGTTGTGAAAAGCATTCCATACAAAGTGCAGAAAAGTCAAAAATCAACGATAATACATATATGTCTCTATACCTCAGCTGGATAGAGGGTTCGCCTCCTAAGCGAAACGCCCCCGGTTCGAACCCGGGTAGGGACATCCTTTTAAGAAATGCGAAGGTCATTTTTCCATGTGAAAGACGATCTTCGCATTTTTCATTTTGAACCTATCACCAAAATTAGCCAGCTAATGCCATTAGCAGAATTTTCAGCTCCAGCTAATAAAATCGGCTTTCCAGCTAATGAAGCCTCATAAAGCGCCTTTGGGACTCTGTTTCCGGCTCTCTGCTAAAATTGGTAGCCGCTTCTCTGTAAATCCATGTAAATACAAGATAATTTGTGTAAATCTATTTTCCACATTCCTACTGGAAACCGTGTAAAACACTTTTCTCCATACAAAGCATCACTCACGTATGTCAAAATTTTGATTGATGAAATGAGTAGTGCGTGCTATACTGTAGATAATAAAAACTATAATTATGAGATACGCATGAAAAGCAACTAGCCCCTCCCAAATCACAAATAAAGTAGTTGATTCTGTTTCAGAAATTTCCGAGTTGACCGGTTAGTTTTCTGTTCACAGTCGCTTCTCCAGCATTCCAAATCTGCGCCGTATTAACCGTATTCGTACCATTCACTGGTCTCTTGCCATTGAGCAAATCACTCTAAATCTTAAACAGATCACTGCCGTTCTGAATAGTAGGCATATGGGTTCCTTCACCACTTAAAGATTTTGCTGAGATTAAAAATGCTTCTGAGATTTACGAAAACGGCTCAATGGACTTGTCCTATATTCCGTGGACGAGCTCCTGTTGGCTCACAGCATTATGACGCGTGACCTTGCAGAAGAATCGGGCATGTTCCGCATAGGATCAGGATGGGCATGTCCTACATTTGGTGCACGGCCACAATATGCGTCCGATTTAGTTGTGGAACTACTGGACTGGACAAAGCACAGCAATTTGCATATACCGATTCGAGGTTGTGTGTTCCACCATGAACTGAATCAATTCATCCCTTTCCAGACGGTAACGGGTGTGTTGGACGTCTCTGGCATACACTACCACTTTCCAAATAAAAACCAGTGTTTGCGTAGCTACCAGTCAAATTTATCATTCATGACCACCAATAGGAATACTGCGATGCAATCAATGCAAACATTGATACTGGTGAGTCTACCGTGCTTATCGAATTCACGCTCTCCTCTATCAAAGCATCACTCATAGATGCGATGTTTTGAGCGGTATAAAACTGGACAAGAAAGCCTTACGTTGGCAGAAAATCGAAAAATTCTTACGGACCCATTATTATATTATGAATGCTAATGTGTTGGCATTGTGTGAAATGTCAGTGGCAACAGACAACAAAATCCTGTTAGATTTTGTCGAAGGCAAAAAACTTTCTAGGCAACATAAGAACGGACACTGGGCATATAGGCCGTTCTGCAACTGAGTTGAAATTCAAATCACCCAAATAATCATTAATCTGTACATTTATTTAGGAGGGATTCGCATTGGCCTCAAGCAAATTATCTATTTTTAATGTAAAACTTCAGGAAAACATGTCTTGGAATCTTATTATTAGTAATGTTTTACAAATGGATTCAGCAGACTTACACTGTGTGATAAGTGAGCAGAGTCAAAATTATATTGGAGGCTATTATTTAATTTCAACACTTCAAAACCAAAAGGTATATAATTTCGAAAGCAATAAATTTGAAACTATTGCCATGAAGAAACAGCATATCGTAAAATTCGATATCTTTACTTTTTCGAAGAAACTACTTCTTTGGGGCAGTAAAAGATGTGTAGATATGGTGATTACCACTCTTGTACAAGCATCTCATAATCAAATTACCATTGATAGCAACAAAATTGAATACATTCAGACATTAAATCGCCTTCTAAACATGAACGACATCAAATTCTCTAGGATGAAAATCACAGATGTTTTAATAGATGATGGGATTGTAGCCACTTGCAGTGTTTGCTTATCATCATTAGACAAGCCTCGAAATATGGTTCAAAAATACAAAAGTTGCATTTCCCAGTTAACCGTTTCAATCGAAAAGGGAGTAGGCCCCGTTGCCCTTACTTTATATTCAAGCGGATCCGTTGTGACATCAAAAGATCGAGATGATATTGATGATGAAACTCTAGAATGCATCAATATTATCATGGGAGGTGAGCTATAATGGGAGAACATGCATCTAAAATCGGTAAAAAACTTGAAGGCTTTGGCGAAGTCCTTTTTGCTAACTTGGGATGGATAGAGCTTGCTCGTGATAAAGAAATAAAGTGTACTCGTTCCTCTCACAAAAAGAAAACACACGGCATCGATTTACTTTGCAAATTCAATAATCCTTATAGTACGGGAAACCAAGGAATCATTATTGAATGTAAAAATCGTCAAATGTCCTCAATTACACAGGCGACTATCGAAGAATGGGTAAAAGAATTAATCAACAACATAGAATGTGCCCAATCTGCTCCTGAACTCGCAGATGTCGATTTAGCAAACACTACTCTCAACACTGGTCTTTTGTTAATCCACGCTAATGACACATTCAATTCACAAAAATTTTATAACTACCTCTCAAAAATTTCCTTTCCAAATCGTAGAAATCCAATAAATATTTTTATTGCCGCTAACGATCGTATTTCTCAGTGGATGAGCTTATTTGCAAAAATTAAGACTTCCTATCACACTGGATTCACATTTATATATCCGAGTATAAACGAATCCAACAAAACATCACAAGTATCTCTTACAATCAACGGAATGTATTCCAAGTATTTACTTGGAAAAAGCACATACTTCGTAACAAAAAGCATCGGTGAAAACACATATTCAGAACCCCGTACTCAAAATATGCTATTTTTCTTTGACGAATCAACTGTCGACAACTTTAGATATGCATGGAGCCTATTTAAATATTATCAACTTCAAGGTTCTGATAAATATGTATTTTTATTTTATCCTCGAAAGAACGGCGACGTTGATTTTATCAAAGAAAATTTTATAACTGCTCTGAAGTCTGGAGAAACTCCAATAGACGATTTTGAGGCCGCAAAAATCGCAATCGACTTTATTGATAATAGATATTTGTCACCAATCGAAACGGGGGGTATTTTGTAATGGTTACAGAGTATACAGATTGTGCCGAATTAATGCGCTTAATTACGGAGCAGAAAATCAAACCGGCAGCAATCAAGAGCTATCTTAGCAAACAGGGAATTATATTTACTTCAATAAATGCTCAAACATTTGCTGAGGATGTTTATACAATTTTTCTTGGTGGGCAAGAAATGACCAATATCACTCAAATGATTGTCAGCGATGGAAATTATGAAAAATCCACTTTAATCAATGCTAAACTACGAAAGCATTTAGATGATGTTGATATTCTTGACTTTTTTGCTGACAAGTTCAACATATACCGTTCTTCTCATTTTCAAGGATATGTAATTGAGCAACCAATTAAATCAGACTCTGAGCTTATTGTAAACATGTCATATAAGCGCAAGCTACCTGGAAAAAACAAGCTCATACAAGAAGAGACCCGATATGTCCGAATTGCTATTCGTAAGAAAAGCACATCTGATGTTGCAATAGATATCCGGCAACCATCCTCTTTCGATGCACAAAAAGCTTTAGAGCTTTTGCAAGCAATGACTGATTCGTCAGAAGAATCAGAAGTCGATTTAGCACATGTTAATTTAGATCTTCTAACTGACAAAAATAAAGTAAATTTCTATGATCAACTTTCTGCATACAGTTTTGATAATTGGAAACTTAAAACTGTAGTAGGTATAACCGTCAAAAAAGCATCAACATCAGAAGATGACATCGAGGAAGACACTTCTGAAAATGATGAATCTCTCTCCGGCACATTAGCGGGAATAAGCCAAGCCGTACTTAATGGTAGTGGATTACGCTCTAATGAGTTTGTCCAAAGCTCTATTCAACAGGGGTATTACATTTCATCTATGAAATATAGATATCTTTGCACTCAAGAAGCTGGAGAATTCGTGGTCGCCATTAATTCCAAGGGCGAAAATTTACGTGTAGATATTGAAAAGTCTTTTTCTGACGATGATGGAAATCTTTATATACAGCCATTTTCCAAGGGGCTACAAGATGAAATCATCAAGGCCTTTCAAGATGCCTCAAATTCAATCTTCTATTCCTTAATTGAAGAGCAGAAAAAGGCAACAGCTAATGCAATTCTGGCACCTTAAAGTTACTAGGGTGCTGTTAAAGATTATGCTGTCTATCTCCAATTATCGCCTCGATTTTCAACAATTTTAATAAGGCTTTCTCCATATAGACGCTCTTATTAACATTCCTCATGAAGTTTGTTTTCTTCTTGGATGTCTGATGTATATTATATGACAATTTTCACCTGTCATTCTGTCAGCTTTTATCTATAGAATCTAAAACAAGCTAATAACATACCACAAATAAATCCTGGAGATTTTCAACCTACAAATTTTCCGAGATTTATTGGGTTTCACTTATCTCCACCAACATATTTCCAATCGGACTGTTCTTGGGCGATATAACCATAATTTCAAATCCACCTGCGCTTGTTAAAAATCTATTGAATACACAATTGAGTTTTCTATGCAAGCATTTCTCAACTCATCTTATTAAGAATTTACTGACAAAAATTTCTTGCAGGCAACCACGTGGGTATATCTAAATGTGCCCTTGCAATCATGCTTCTAAACCTGAGTCCCAGTTCGAATCCCGTGAGAGTCAAAAATGCCTCTAAGGTTTCCTTTTCCAATTTTCTGCTAAAATCAGCAGTCGCTTTCCCGTAAATCTATGTAAACGCAAGATAACCTGTGCAACTCTATTTTCAACTTTCTAGTTGAAAGTTGTGCAGAACATTTTTCTCTATACATAACGCGTTCACTCGCTGTTCTCCCGGAACAGAACGATGAACGCGCTTTTTCTGTTTTCGGGCCGGCCTTCCCGAATCGTCAAAAGAGGGTTTACCGCTGAAAAGTTTCGACCGTCACAACTCCAAATTGAAAACATCCATACTAACGTGAAACGTGGAGTGCAGGCATGAGAGCAGTGTTTTTGTCTGAATCACAACATTTCAGGGCGAAAAAACTACGGTTTTTATCTCATGGCGCCTATATGGAAGTATTTAGTCTTATTATTGTAGCTTTTCTTCCATTTCAATGATACCCATTTGCAAGAAAGCAAGCGTTAGCATAGAAAACAGCCTAAACCCTCTGCCAGCCAGATATTCGGCTTCTTGTTTCGTGAATATTGCGTGTCCTGCCTCCGAAAATTCATCAATATTGAAAGCAATCCGTTCACTCACAAGGTATTGCAAAAACTCATCTGCCGCATTTATCATCGTTTCTTCCGAAATTTTGTTTATCTGAATATCCGTATTTTGACCAATGTACTTTTTGGCATCCGTTCCAAGTGAAAAGCGCAAGAAATTTGCTGCATCTCTGAAATTTGAGACAAGATAGCTTTCTATGCTCGGATAACTCAAAAGTAATTGCCCAGCTTTATAATCGTTGTTGTCATACGGATTTGCAAGGGATAGGATATATTTTTCAATCAATGCAGGATCTGTGTTCGATTTCGGATCGCGGTCAAATAGATAGTAAATTGCTGACTGGTCAATCGGGAACTTGTATTGTTCGCGCAACACATCAAACACATCATCGAGATATTTTTCGTTCTCACTGATATCACGGATATTGCTCTCTCTCGTATTGACAACAGCAATCTGCGAAAAGCGATCTTGAATGCTTACAAAGTAGGTCGGCCTATTTCTACGTTTTTCTATATAACTGTATCCAAGAATGTTACAAAAAATCCTTCTCAAAATCGAAAACTCTGTCCGACTGCCTTCTACAATAAAGAGAACTCTGCCGATACTCTTATTCTTATTCAGCTTCATCGCTCACCTCTTTATATTCAGGAAGACCGCCAAAAACGCCGCTGACATACATCTTTTCAATGTTTTGCGCAGATCGCGGCTGTTCCGATGAGAATCTCCTTACTGTACTTCCGTTTCCATTTTGAAATTCGACAGAATACTCTTGGTCGGGACGGAGAATAGAATTACTGAGTAGATTTGTTGAATGGGAAACGAATAACATCTGCGCCCGGTCGGCTTTTTCCATAAAGTATCTAACCATAAGGCTTTCAAGTTCATTATGGAATCCGCTTGAAAACTCATCAATTAGAAGCATACCTCCGCTATTGATAACATTCAGAAATGCTGGAAGGATACGGAGAAGATTTTGATTGCCAAGAGATTCTTCTACAAAAGGAATCGGTACTTCGATGCCCTTACGCTTGAAAAAGATTCCTTTTTCAGTGTTATCTCCTTCGACAACAAAACGTACATTACCGCCCTTGCTGCTGTGATCATATTCGATGTTCTGTTCAAAGTTGTATTCGTCAAAGAAACGATTGATTGATTCGCAACCACTCGTGTCAAGATAACGTGCAACCGATACTTCTGCTTTGCCATAAGAGATAATGTTCTTGTCAAACATGTTGATATATATAGATTTTTTTAGATAGTCCATCCATGCACTCAGCGTAGGATTGGAAGTAAACTTTGTGTTAAAGTACAGCGTCCGTAAAAACAGTGTGTCCTTGCTGACATCTGCTTCATCATAGTTCACCCCAGCTGGTTCGGCAATGTACGACTTTGCCGAAAGCCCCATTCTTTCAAGCATAAGCGCATCATCAATCCAAAGCTTTTCAGAAATGATCTTTTTGACCACATCAACCTCAAAAAAATAATTAATCTTCTTCTTTTCGACCAGGAATTCATAGGAAAGCGAATAACACGGTCCGTTTCCAAACATACAGAGGAAGATACCTGAATTAAGATTTCTTTCAGAAAAGAGAAAATCAAGGAGTAGTTTCACTCCGAGAATAATTGTAGATTTACCGGAAGCATTTGCACCAACAAAAATACACCCCTTCAGAATGCCGTTGTCCGCAACATTCTGCGGAAGGATCGTATAATTAGTTTTAGCCAGGTCAACGGTAGTTTTGTTTTTAAACGACTTGAAATTATCAAGCGTAATCTTGGTGAGCATATTGTTTGTCCTCCCTAACACAATTTTTGCTGTGCTATTATTATATCACAAAGCTCAATTCAATGAAATATTTTTTCGAGGCATTTTTAAATTATCGTAAAAATATTACGGTGTTCGAAAATACAGAAAATAATACCGCTCTTGTTCATAACGTCCTCCATGCCTAACGTTCCACGCTCCTAAGGAGGAGACCGCAGGTTCGAATCCTGTCTGGGGTATCCCTTTAAGAAAATGCGAAGGTCATTTTTCCATGTGAAAGACGATCTTCGCATTTTTCATTTTGAACCTATCGCCAAAATTAGCCAGCGAATGCCATTAGCAGAATTTTCGGTTTCAGCTAATAAAATCAGGCTTCCAGCTAATTGAGGCCAAAATCGCCGTTTTCTATGCTTTATGCAACTTCACAGCATAAGAAAACCTTTTGGACATACAAAAAAGCGCAGAAGGCTTCCTTTGAGAAACACCTTCTGCGCTTTTTTGTTTTTACATTGCGATCCAGCCCAGAGCATTTGCCACAGAGCTGATCAGGATAATGGCCGCAAAGATGGGGCACAGATACTGGATCATGAAGTTGAAGATCTTTTTACGGCGGAAGGGCTTGCCGCCCAGCGTCACCTCTTCTTCGATCTTCTGCACGCCGATCACGCGGGACACCAGCAGGCAGATAGCAATGGCTGCAATGGGCATCATGACAGAGTTGGTGAGGAAATCGAAGAAATCCAGAAACTGCATTCCGAACACCGTCACGCCCGCCAGCGGGCCATAGCCCAGTGCCGAAAGGCTTCCCAGCGCCACCATGATCAGGCCGATCAGTGCCGTTGCGCGCTCGCGGCTCCAGCCCAGCTCGTCCTCAAAGGTGGAGACAGCGCTCTCTGTCAGGGCAATGGAGCTGGTCACGGCTGCAAACAGCACCAGCAAAAAGAACAGGATGCCCACCACATGGCCAAAGCCCATGCTCTCGAACACCTTGGGGATGGTAATGAACATCAGCGCCGGGCCGGCCTGCAGGGTGTCCGGGTCGCCGCCGGAGAAGGAGAACACCGCCGGAATGATCATCAGGCCCGCCATGATGGCAATGGCCGTGTCAAACACCTCCACGTTCTCGGTGGAATCCTCAATGGAGACATCCTTTTTCATATAGGAGCCAAAAGTGACCAGAATGCCCATAGCGATGGACAGCGAATAGAACATCTGGCCCATGGCCGTGACCACCGTCATCCAGGAAAAGTTTGCCACGTTCGGCACCAGAAAATACTTCACGCCTGCCAACGCGCCCGGGCGCGTGACCGCGTAGCCCGCAATGACCACCGAAAGCACCACCAGCACCGGCATCATCACCTTGGAAACACGCTCCACCCCGTTGCGCACACCGGCAAAGATGATGGCCAGCGTAAAGGCCGTGAAGATCAGAAAGCACACCTCTGCCGACAGTCCGCTGGAAATGAAATTGGAAAAATAACCGTCCTGCGAAAGCTCACTGCCATGGCCGCTGATATACTCCGACAGATAGCGGATGACCCATCCGCCAATGACCGAATAGTACGGCACGATCAGAATGGGAATGACCGCATTGATCCAGCCGCCGAACCGCAGGCCGCCCTTTTTGCCAAAGGCGCCAAAAGCACCCACCGGGCTTTTGTGGGTCATGCGGCCCAGTGCCGTTTCGGCCACGATCATCGTGTAGCCAAAGGTGACGGCCAGCACGATGTACACCAGCAGAAAAATGCCGCCGCCGTATTTCGCGGCGAGGTACGGAAACCGCCAGATGTTGCCCAGACCCACCGAAGCGCCTGCGGCCGACAGCACAAAGCCGATCTTGCCGGAAAAGGCGCTGCGCTTTTGTTTTTGCGTATCCATGATTTAATTCCTCTTTTCCTATATTCCTATACACAAGTGGCCTTAGTGTACCATATCTGTCCGTCAAATACAATGGTCCCGCCTGTGTTTGCGTGCAAAAAACAAACAGCGCCCCGCAAGGGAGCGCTGCCTGTCTTTATAAGAGGTATACGCGTTGAGCTCAGAAGATGCTGTAGCCCAGCAGCTGCGGCAGGGCGGTAGTAAGCGGGCCCCACAGGCTGATGGAGATCAGAACGATCACGTTGCAGATCACGTAGGGCGCTGCGCCCTTGAAGATCTCGATGATGGGCATACGGTTGATCTTGTTGCAGGCGTTCAGGCACATGCCGACCGGCGGAGTGACCAGACCGATGGCCAGACCGGTGATCATCATGGCACCGAACTGCAGCGGCGAGAAGCCGTACTGCACCATGACCGGCAGCAGGATGGGGGTGAGCAGCAGGATGGCCGGGCTGACATCGATGAAGGTGCCGATCATCAGGATCAGCACATCAAAGATCAGTGCAATGGCCCATGCGGGCATGTTCAGGGACATGAAGAAGGCACCCACCGTCTGCGGCACCTTCTGCATGGTCAGCACCCATGTAAAGATGGTGGTAAAGCCGATGATGAGCATGATGGAGGAAGAAGAGATTAGGGTCTTTTTCAAAGCCTCCCAGACACCCTTCCATGTCAGCTCCTTGTAGACGAAGAAGCCCACCAGCATGGAATACAGCACGGCCACACCGGCACTTTCGGATGCAGTGCACACGCCGAAGGAAACGCAGATGATGATGAACAGCGGCATGATGAGAGCAGGAATGCCGGAAAGCAGGCTCTTGGCGGCGCGCTTGCCGTCAAACTTGATCTTTTCCGGATGCCAGCCCTTCTTGGCGCTGATGATGTACACCAGCACCAGCTGGGTCAGACCGATCAGGATGCCGGGCACGGCACCTGCCACGAACAGCGCACCCACCGATGCACCGGAGATCATGGAGTAAACGATCATGGGGGTGGAGGGCGGGATGATCATGCCCATGGTGGAGGATGCCACCGTGATACCGGCAGAAGCTTCCGGCGGGTAGCCTTCTTTCTCCATGGCAGGGATCAGGATGGAACCCAGAGCCGAGGTATCGGCCACAGAGGAGCCGGAAATACCGCCAAAGATCATGGAAGCCACGATGTTCACTTCGCCCAGACCGCCGCGGATGGGCCGCAGCAGCTCCATGCAGAAGTTGATGATGCGCTGGGTGATGCCGCCGGTGTTCATCAGTTCGCCAGCCAGCATGAACAACGGCATAGCGATCATCAGCTCACTGTAGGCACCGTTCCACACGCGCTGCGGCAGCATGGTAATAAAGGTAGGTGCATAGATCAGAATGTAGGTCACACAGGAAGCGCCGATGGCGAAAGCCAGCGGGATGCCCAGCGCGGCAAAGAAGATCAGCAGCACCAGAAGGATGAGCATTGCCATAGTTGTGTATTCTCCCCTTTCCGCTTATGCGTCGTCACGGCTCAGCGCCTGATTCTTGGGCGCAAAGTAGGAAATATCGGCCTTGTACAGGGTGATGATCTTGATCACGACGCAGATGGCACAGATGATGCCGCACACCGGCATGATGCCGTACATATACATCATGGGGATCTCCATGCCCTGACTGATCTGCTTACCGGCAACGCCCACATACTTGAAGCCCTGATAGGTGAACACCAACACCACAGCCAGCACGATGAGGTAGTTGATGATGGCAAGCCAGCGCTTGCGGGCAGGCTTGACGCCGTCGTAAAGGATGTCGATCATGACGTGCTCGTCCTTGATCACGTTGATGCCCATGCCCCAGAAAGTGGTAAAGGCAAACAGGGTGGTGTTGAACTCTGCCAGCTGCTTCCAGCTCAGGGAGAAGCAGTAGCGCGCAATAACGGTAAAGATCACAAGAGCTGCCAGCAGTGCCATGGCGATCACGCCGATGGTAAAGTATACGTCAAACAGCTTCTTGCCGATTTTTTTCAGCTTTTCGATGGTGCTCAGCCCCTTTCGGTTATTTTACAACTTTTTCCATTGGCCTGTTACAGCAGAGGGCAGCCCGCAGGCTGCCCTCTCGCCTTTACCGTAACATGGCCGTTTTTGCCTTTGGTCGTTTCTGCTTATGCCTTTGCGACGATATCCTGCATCTCCTTGATCTCGTCGGCGGTGCAGATGCCCTCGGTGACACACTGGTCGTACACGGACTGCACAGCGGTCTGGAAGGCCTTCAGCTCATCGGCAGAGGGCTCGTAGACTTCGCAGCCGGAATCCACGATGGTCTGCTTTGCGGCGCTGGAGTTCTTGTCGATCAGCTCGTCGTTGTACTCGCCCATCTTGGTGGCGCACTCGGTAATGATATCGCGGTACTCCTCGGGCAGGCCGTTCCACCATGCTGCGTTCACATAGAAGGGGTCCGGATGGAACTGGTAGTTGACCTCGGTGAAGTACTTCTGCACTTCATAGAACTTCATGCCCTCCACGTTGACCCAAGGGTTTTCCTGACCGTCTGCAACGCCGGTCTTCAGGCCCATGTACAGGTCGGAGTACGGGATGGTAGTGGTGGTAGCACCCATTGCCTGGAAGGTCATGTCAATGGTCTTCATACCGTTGGTGCGCATCTTCAGGCCCTTCAGGTCTGCGGGAGCCTTGATGGGGTGCTTGGAGTTGGAGAACTGGCGGTAGCCGCCTGCATCGCACAGGTTAATGATGACAGTGCCCGTCTCGCCTTCGGCCTCAGCGCACACCTTCTGTGCCAGATCGCTCTGCAGCAGAGCCGTGACCTGCGCACGGGTGTTGGTCAGGAAGGGCAGGGTGAACATCAGCAGACGGGGGCTGAAGTCGAACTGACCGCCGCGCATGCCCTGCACGGTGCCGGCCACGACCTGCTCCAGCATCTCCTTCTCGGTGCCCAGCTGGCCGTTGCCGTAAACTTCGATCTTCACATGGCCGTTGGTGGCCTCTGCCACATCGGCGGCAAACTGCTCCATGGAAACAAAGCGGGGGTTGCCTTCGGGCTGTGCATGACCCACGGTCATGGTGAAGTCGCCCAGAGATGCAAACTTGTCCTCACCGGCTGCTGCGGCACTTGCTGCAGTGCTGGTGGATGCTGCGCCGGAAGCAGCCGGAGTGGATGCACCGGAACCGCCGCAGGCTGCCAGAGCACCTGCAGCTGCCATTGCACCAGACACCTTCAGGAAATTGCGACGAGAGACCTTTTTCATAATCTTCTTCCTCCTTGTTTCAAGGGTGCCGTTTTGCCTTGTACTCTAGCAAAGTTTTTGGCGGCCCCTGTATACAGCATTTTCATTGCACGCTAATCGTAACAGAAAATTCACATCCGCACAAGAGCCAAACTTCACCAACTTCGTAAAGTTTCTTTGTGCATAACTAACAATCTTATCCGTTTCTCGTGGAAACTGTTACAATCTGATGACACAATTCCGTTCATTTTCATCTGATATATCAATTTTTGTCAGATATGATAAATTTTGGAGTGTTTCCTATTCTTGTATACAGGCTATTGTATACTTCATTCTCATACGTTGACAATCTCTTTTTGGCAGGCTAAAATAGAAATGTCTTATCATCAACTATGTAAATGGAGTGTGAGCACATGGCTGAACAGCTGCATCCGGAGGACATCTACCAGACGCTGGAATATGAGATCGTTACGCTGAAGATCAAGCCCGGAGAGACCATCAGCGAAAATCAGCTGTGCAAACGGTTCGGCATTTCGCGCACACCGGTGCGCGCTGCCCTGCAGTGGCTGGAACAGAACGGCTTTGTGCAGATCATTCCCTGCAAGGGCACCATCGTCACCCCCATCAATCTGGATATCGTGGATCAGATCGTATACCAGCGCACAGCCGTTGAAAGCACGGTGCTGCGCGATTTCATTCAGGTCTGTTCGCCCAAAGAGTACATCGAGATCAAGCACAAATATGACCTACTGGAAGAGATGGCCCCGACCATGACCGACCCAGACAATGTGGATATCAATGCCTTCCTGACGCTGGATCTGGAAATGCACGCCATCTGGTTTTGCAGCATGAACAAATGGTACATCTGGCAGAACCTGACAAAGCCGCAGCCGGATTATTCCCGCTTTACCCGTCTGGATGTGGTGCGGGCAAACAATGTGCCGGATGTGCTGAGTGAGCACCGGGAAATTTTGCGGGTGATCCGGGAAAAAGACCTGGATGCCATTGAACCGCTGATCCGGCGGCACCTGTACGGCGGCCTGCGCCGCATGGGCACCCAGCTGTACGCAGAAAAGTACAGACCTTATTTTACCGGCATCTGAACCAATGAAAAACAGGCGCATCCGCCAGCCTTTCGGCCTTTGGATGCGCCTGTTTTGTTTTTTGTATAATTTACTGCTTGTGGTACTTGCGGTCTTCTTCCTCGTAAACAGGGTCACAGGTCAGGTACATTCCCAGCCGGTTCAGGGTGCTGGTATCCACACCCGAAAGCAGCACGGTGGAGTGCACATCGCAGCCCTTGAGGTTGGGCAGCTGATGCATGGCCGCTGCAGCCTGCTCGTTGGAAGCAGCCGAGCTGGAAAGCGCGATCAGGATCTCGTCGGTGTGCAGGCGGGGATTCTTGCCGCCCAGATAGTTGGTCTTGAGGGTCTGGATGGGCTCAATGGAAGCCGCACTCACAAGGTCGGTCTCCTGCGGGATACCGGCCAGCACCTTGAGAGCATTCATCAGAGCAGATGCTGCTGCACCCAGCAGCGGACCGGTCTTGCCGGTAACAACGGTGCCGTCCGGCAGCTCAATGGCGGCAGCAGGGGCCCCGCCGGTGCTCTCGCTGCGGGCATGAGCCTGCTTTTCCACTTCGCGCTGGCCCACGGTCAGGTCGGCCTGATTCATCAGCAGTTCCAGCTTGTAGCGCTCGGTCTCCTTGACCGTGCCGGTGATCTTCTGCTCACACAGGCACTTGAAGTAGCGGCGCAGGATCTCCTTGCGGGAGGCTTCGCGGCAGACCGCATCGTCCACGATGCAGTTGCCTGCCATGTTCACGCCCATGTCCGTGGGGGACTTATACGGGCTTTTGCCGGCGATCAGCTCAAACATGGCGTTCACCACCGGGAAGATCTCAATATCGCGGTTGTAGTTGACGGTGGTCACGCCGTAGGCTTCCAGATGGAACGGGTCGATCATGTTCACATCGTTCAGGTCGGCTGTAGCAGCCTCGTAGGCCAGATTCACCGGGTGCTTGAGGGGAATGTTCCAGATGGGGAAGGTCTCGAACTTGGCGTAACCGGCCTTCACGCCGCGCTTGTACTCATGGTACAGCTGGGAAAGGCAGGTAGCCATTTTGCCGCTTCCGGGGCCGGGGGCCGTGATGACCACCAGCGGGCGCTGGGTCTCGATGTAATCGTTCTTGCCGTAGCCCTCGTCGCTGACGATGCGGGCCACATCGTTGGGGTAGCCGGGAATTTTGTAGTGGCGGAAGGTGCGAATGCCCAGACTGTTCAGCCGCTTTTCAAAGGCCTCCACCTCCGGTGCAGCGGCGTACTTGGTCACGCACACGCTGCCCACATACAGGCCTACTTCCTGGAAGGCATCGATCAGGCGCAGCACATCCAGATCGTAGGTGATGCCGTAGTCCCCGCGGATCTTGCTGCTCACAATGTCCTCGGCGCTGATGACGATGACGATCTCCGCCTGGTCTTTCAGCGAATACGTCCGCAGGAAGGCGCTCATGATCTCGTCGATTGAATATTCCTTGTAGGTTCTGAGGATTTCCACTTTGCGCCGCTTCAGGTACGCTTGCCCGTCGGGGGCAAGGGGCTTGAACATGGACTGGAGCTTCAAGCCCTCCTTGCCGTCGGGGTATACCGCCACGCCGTGGAGCATAGCAATGGAGATTACGTGCAAGCCGTTCCTGGACATTTCGCCCTGCGTGCTCATATCGTGACCTCCTGATTAGCAGGAATATAGCCTTCAGGACATTCATAAGAAGCATTACCTCGAAGAGGAAAACCCTCATCGGGGGAATCGTCGCGGATCTCGCCCGTTTCTTCGTACTTGCTTAAACAACCAGGGGTGTCTGTTACGCTTGTTACGCTGTTACGCTTTTCGCCTAAACCATTGGTATCACTGCTTCGGATAGGCGTAACAACAGGCGTAACAGAAGCGTAACAACCCCGTTCTTGCCCAACCGTAACAGGCGTAACACCCGTAACAGGCGTAACACCCGTAACAGGCGTAACAGAAAAGAAAGAGAAATTATTATTATTTATAGGGGAATCTTCTTTTTCTTCGTGGTACAGGCCGTCTTCCCTTACAAGATAGTACCTGCCGTCGCTGAA
>ERZ773134.1314-NODE-1314-length-21560-cov-4.509044_pt1 | contig 21560 bp, 13 predicted proteins | sample MGYA00580856_ERZ773134 | MGnify/ENA primary metagenome ERZ773134 (study PRJEB29015, sample SAMEA2737823) | human gut metagenome | biome: human gut; feature: human-associated habitat; material: faeces | place: China | collected 2012 ... | reverse complement strand
GGCAGACGGTCTTCTCATAGTTGAGCAGTTCCTCATCGGAGACGCTGTCGTCGGCGGTGGCGTACATCACGTCGATAAGGTCGGTGCTCTTGACGGTGCCGTCGGCGAGCACCGTGGTGCCGGCCTCCATCGGGCCACCGGAGACGAACACGGTCGGGATGTTGAGGCGCAGGGCGGCCATCAGCATGCCCGGCACGACCTTGTCGCAGTTCGGGATGCAGATGAGTGCGTCGGCACAGTGCGCGTTGCACTGGTATTCGACGGTGTCGGCGATGATGTCGCGGGAGGGCAGGGAGTAGAGCATGCCGGTGTGACCCATGGCGATGCCGTCGTCAACGGCCATCGTGTTGAACTCGCGCGGGATGCCGCCAGCTTCCTTGATAGCCTCGGAAACGATGCGGCCGACCTTGTTGAGGTGGACGTGGCCGGGCAGGAACTCATCGAACGAGTTGGCGATGGCGATGATGGGCTTCTTGCCCATGTCGTCTCCGTTGACGCCCGCAGCACGGTAGAGGGCTCGGGCGCCTGCAAAGACGCGCCCTGACATAATTTTTGCAGATCGCATTTCAGTCATGGTTCTATTCAAGCCCTTGTGAGGGACACGCCACTTGTCAAGAGTCGAATAATGGAATTTGCAAAAGCGTAACGTTTCTCACACATATTTTTGGAATACATTCCTCCACTGGAAGTCTGGCGGAGGTCCGGCAGAAGTCCCCCCAAACGGCTACACTTGCTTCGGTTGAGATAGATTTTCCAATGTCTGGAGATAAGAACAATGGCTTTTGGTACTGACCCGACACCCGACGGTCTTGCGAACCCGCCGATCGACGACCTGATGAAGCACGCCGATTCCAAGTACGCGCTGGCCATTTTCGCCGCCAAGCGCGCACGCCAGATCAACTCCTACTTCACGCAGCTCAACGAGGGCCTGCTGCAGAACATCGGCCCGCTGGTCGAATACCAGAACAATGAGAAGCCCCTGTCCATCGCCTTCCGCGAAATCGACGAGGGCCTGCTTGAGGAGACCTTGGGCGAGGACGACGCCAACGAGGGCAACTGATCGATTCCGACAATTCGTTTGGATTGTTTGGACAGTTCGTCGCCGAATGATGGTGTGAGAGTTCTCTCACAACTGATTTTGAGCGACACGCTTGCCTGAGTTATCGCAATCGGCTATAACTCAACATCGGGAGCGAATAAGACGCAAGGCTCGCGCCACCGCGCTGGTTGGCACGAGCCTTTATTTATGCCCGCTTCCACAGTGACAAGTAAAAATTGACACCGTATCATTGTGCCTCGCATCCCGCGGGGCGATAAGTCCTGAAGAAAGGGATGATATGACAGAAGAACATCGGCTTATTTCCGCCGAATCCGTGACCGAAGGCCACCCTGACAAGGTCTGCGATCAAATCTCCGACGCCATTCTTGATGATTTGCTGGCCCAGGATTCGTCCAGCCATGTGGCCGTGGAGACCTCCGCCGCCACTGGCGTGTTCCTGATCTTCGGCGAAGTCACGTCCAAGGGGTACTGCGACGTGCAGTCCAAGGTCCGCGAAACCCTGCGCAACATCGGCTACACCTCCTCCGAAGTCGGCCTTGACGCCGATTCCTGCGGCGTGGTCGTGGCCATCACCGAGCAGAGCGCCGAAATCAACCAGGGCGTTGCCCGTCTGACTGGCGATCAGGAGACCGCCGCCAGCCGCGAAGAGCGTTACGAAGCACAGGGTGCCGGCGATCAGGGCGTGATGTTTGGCTACGCCACCGACGAGACCCCGACGCTGATGCCGCTTCCGATCTACTTGGCACATCGCCTCGCCTTCCGTCTGACCGAGGTCCGCAAGTCCGGTGAAGTGCCGCACCTGCGCCCGGACGGCAAGACCCAGGTAACCATTGAGTATGACGATAACGATAAGCCCGTTCGTCTGGACACCGTGCTGATCTCCACTCAGCACGATCCTGAGGTTACGCAGGATTGGCTTGCTGTTGAGCTGAAGAAGCACGTGATTGACCCGGTGCTTGATGAGGTGCTGGGTTCCAAGGTGCCGCATGACAACTACCGTCAGCTGGTCAACCCGACTGGTTCGTTCATCCTGGGCGGCCCGGCGGCCGACGCCGGTCTGACCGGCCGCAAGATCATCGTCGACACCTACGGTGGCGCTGCCCACCACGGCGGTGGCGCGTTCTCCGGCAAGGACCCGTCCAAGGTCGATCGTTCCGCCGCGTACGCCACCCGTTGGGTTGCGAAGAACATCGTGGCTGCCGGCCTGGCCCACAAGGTCGAGATCCAAATCGCCTACGCTATTGGCGTTGCCGACCCGGTATCCGTCAACGTGGAGACCTTCGGCACCGAGCAAGGCGTGACGCGCGGCCAGATCGCCGCCGCCGTACGCAAGGTCTTCGATCTGCGCCCCGCTGCGATTATCGACGAGCTGGATCTGAAACGTCCGATTTATCTGAAGACCGCCGCGTATGGTCACTTCGGCCGCACGGACGTTGAGTTCCCGTGGGAGAAGACCGACAAGGTCGAGGAGCTCAAGGCCGCGATTGCTGGGGAGTGAGCTGAATTAAGTTCCAATTGAATTAAACGGGTGCCTCCCACTTGTTACGGTGGAAGGCACCCGTTTTTCAAGCACTGCTAACATGCCTCTCTATTCAGAGGCATGTTAGCAGTAAACCCAGTAGTATATTCCAGTGCGCAGTAGCATGAAAACATATCTCGCCTAAATGCCAAAGGAGCCTAGCATGGAACGCGTCAGACTTGTCGACTGGCTAAAGAGCGAGCGAGACCAGCATGTTGGTGGAGGCCTGTACTACAACTCACAGATTCTATTTGCCTACAATTCCAATCACATGGAAGGCTCCACTCTTTCACCAGAACAAACCGCGCAGCTGTTCAACACGGGTGCCTTGCTCCCCGACAACATCAACGATGAAATCAGAGCAGACGATGTCGCCGAAACAACGAACCACTTCAATGCGTTCAATTGGGCCTTAGATCATGTAGACGACCCAGTAAACAAAAGCCTTGTATGCAGCCTTCATGGAATTCTCAAACGCGGCACCAGCCAAGAATTCGACGCCAACCGCAACGTCGGCGGATACAAAATAGTGCCCAACGTCATCAGCCAACTTGAGGGAATTCATACGGTACTCCCCGCGGATGTGCCTCTTGCCATGAAACAGGTATTCAGCTTGTACTCACAATTGGAAGATGATCCTTTTGCAATCGCAAAAGCACATTGGATGTTCGAATCCACGCACCCATTCTCCGACGGTAACGGTCGAATTGGGCGACTCGTCATGTTTAAAGAACTCTTGCGCTTAGATTCCGTTCCAGCTCTGGTATTGGACGAACACCACAATCTTTATACTCGCGCACTAAAGAATTTCCCAAACGAACCCGGATATCTGGTGGACCTGCTTCTTAATGAACGCGATTACTATCAACGAATGATCGAAACATACGCACCGAACCGTATCCGATACTCATACGTTGACCAGTGGAACCAAGCTGGTATCCTAAGACACCTCAATCATCATCCAACATCTCACGCTCGAAATCGTCAAGATCAGCCTCAGTATGCAGAACGGTATCAGTGGGCAAAGCATGCAACGTCTTGCCCATAGCCTCAGCCGAAGCGTAAGCCGACAAACTGTCGGCAATCGTCATAGCCACATCACCTTTCATCACTAGTAGCTTTCAACGTATCCCTACATCCTAGGACACGTCATAAGCGCCTAGACCAAGGGAATCCGGCACATCTCAGACCAACCGCACGCCCTTTCTTGTGTACAGATCTAGTGGTGCTTGCCCTCCATCCCGTCTTGAGTATCAGTATCATAGGCATCGTCGATGTCGAATCCGCCTATAAGCACAAAGCGCCTCAACATATTTGTGGCACGCATGCGTACTTTGAACACCGGCAATGGTGTGTGATCGCATTGCTCGAAGAAAGCTTTCGCTCGATGTACGTCAATCGAGGAGCGCAGCACGTCGAAACGCCCGAACTCGTTGATGTTCGCTTCATCTATACGTTTGGCAAGGAACTCCTCGACCACCGACCTATTAACGCCCAGCCGATCGACTAGTTTGTCGACTTGCTCGTTCTTCTCTCGCGCAGCATAGCGAGTGATGTAATCACGTAGCGTAATGCCGGCTTCAACCTCCACGTCGCCACGCTCCACGTCATGCAGGAACAGTTCGGCGAGTCGTTGTTCGTCCCGCGAGAGCGCGGCAAAGGAACGGTGTAGCTGCGCAGACATCTCCGCCAATTCCGGGCTATTCTCCTTGAGCGCCTTCAGCCATTTATTGAAGTTGGCATTCATGTAATCGGTATCGATGAGTCCGGTATTGATTTCGGTAAGATAGCCATCCAATTCATATGGCGCTTCGGGATTATTTTTTACGCCATCATCTGAATCACCACCGCAGCTGCTATTGCCATAGAACAGTTCTTTATAGCGTTGCGCAAGAATGAGGTATGTACGTTCGTCGATTTGAGGACGCACTACTTCAGACTCGTCATGCTCATCATTGTCCTCATTCGTATCGTCAGTATCCGTACTATCGACCTTGTATTCTGTGGTACTCCAGTCAAAGCCCTGCACTTTCGCCGCTTCAAGGTACCGGTTCAACTCCACGAACTCCTTGGCAAACTTGCGCCTAGCCTCCACCGATTCCGGCAACTGCATAAGGTCTGATTCCCCGTTATCCGAGAACACGTCAAGAATCTCCCGGTACCGCGTATCCATGGATTTTACGTTCGCCGGCAATTTCTGTACGAACAGGTCAAGCGGCCGATCGCCCGAATACAGTTTCACCGCTGCTTCAATGAAGCCATGCATGGTGTGCGGTTTGCGGTAGTAGCGAATGACACCGAACGGCTTGTCCGGTCCGAACAGACGATTCGTGCGACTGAATGCCTGGATGATGCTTTCGTAGTCGATAATCTTGTCGAGATACAACGTATTCACCCATTTTGAGTCAAATCCGGTAAGCATCTGGTCCACGACAATGAGCAAATCGAGCTGCTGACTGCGGTTTGTTGCTATGCCGCCGTACGGACTCTTATGCGATAGTCGCGACGAAATATCTTTCTTCATCGCCGGCCATGTGGGGATGATGAACTCTTTGCCGAACGCCTCATTGTAATCGGTGATGATTTCAGTCAGCGCATCTTCTTTGTCCGTTGCTCCTTCGTTGTTGTCGATGTTGGGATCGAACAACGCCGTTACATGCAACTTAGGTGCTTGCTGCTTGAACAAGTGATAATAGTTGACAGCTTCAGGAATGGAGCTAGTGGCGAGCATCGCATGGAATTTGCCCGCATGGCTGAGCACCGGGAACTGTTCGAGAATGTCCGAGACCACCATGTTCGGATGCGGGGAATCGATGCCATATTGGTCTCGTCCAAGGAAATCCTCGATGCCGCTAATACAGTTTCCAGCGCCATCAACCATCGGACCCATGGGGACCTCAGACTTATCCATGTAATGCTGGAATACTTTGGCCTTGACCGGGTCGGCGAGCGCATCTTCCGTACTCTCCACCTTCGCCTTGTCGAGAGCCACGGCACGTCTGACTTCAGAATCCTTGTACGTGGTCACCATGTACGGGTCGAATCCGAGTACATTATGGTCACGAATGCCGTCGGCGATGCTGTACCGGTGCAAGCAACGGCCGAATACCATGGCAGTGGTGGAATTCTTCTTCTGGTTTTCGTCCAGGATGGGCGTGCCGGTAAATCCGAAGAACAGCGCGTTCGGGAAGGAGCGCCGGATGTCCTGCAACATGTCGCCGAATGTGGAACGATGGCATTCGTCCACAATAAAGACGATACGTCGTGCAGCTAGCTGATCCAGCCATGTCTGGGTGACGCCTCGCTCCCCTGCTTTCACGTTGCTCATCTTCTGGATTGAGGTGACGATCAGGGTGTCGTTGACATTGGTGCTGTTGAGTTTGTCCCGCAAAACACCGGTGTTCTCGGTACCTTGCACTTCCGTCTCGCTGTCGGCAAAGCTGCGGTACTCCTTCAACGATTGAGTACCCAATTCAATGCGGTCCATGAGAAACACGACTTTATCGGCGTCATGCGAATCGTCGATGAGCTGTGCCGATTTGAAGCTGGTCATGGTTTTTCCGGAACCGGTAGTGTGCCATACATAGCCGCCGGGTCGTCCTGGGGTAGCTGGCCGCTGTTCCCAATCACATTTCCTCACCACATCAGAGATGGCGTTTGCCGCGATGTACTGATAACTACGCAGCACCTTAAGGCATCCATCCGCTGAATCAGCGATAGTGTAGAAGCCGATGAGCTGATGCGCCATGGGAATGGACAGCAGGCCTGCGGTACCGGAGGTGCCTCCGATGAACAGCTTCCATTCGTCTTTGCCAGGGTTTTGCCCGCCACAGATAGGCTCATTGTTGTAGTCAGCCCAATGGAAGTAATAGCTTGGATTGAATTTGTCTACACCCGGATTAGCGAAGTAGACGGCGTCATCGGGGTTCATGGCCACAAAAATCTGTACTAGACGGAACAGGCCGGTGAACACACCTTCGTGCGCATATTTCTCGATCTGATTGGTTGCTTGGCTGACTGGTATGCCACTTTTCTTGAGCTCGATATGGATCAATGGCATGCCATTGATGAGGAGCACGAGGTCGCCGCGCCGCGAGTTCAACATCTTGTTCTTGGCTGGATAGACCGGTTGCTGAGCGATCTGATAAGTGCTTTTGCCGCCCGCGATTTCCTTGCGGTCATAGATGTAGAGACTGACTTCCTTGCCGAAATGCGCCACATCTTCTTTGTTGTCACGCGTGATAGACACGGTACGCCCGTTGACGAACGAATTGAGCGCGAGCGGCGTTCGCAGGGTCTCGATCTGCTCGATTATCTGGGTCATTTCCCCGTCTGTCAGCGGGTATTTACCGAGCCTGTCTATGTCATTGTTGTTGCGGTACAGTATGCCTTTCCAATTGTCGAGCAAATCCCGCTCAGTTGGATAGCGCAGGACGCCATCCTTCCATCCATGCTGCTTAAGCACGGTGATGACGTTTTCCTCGAACACCGATTCGCTATCGAATATCATGATTCTTCTCCCCTTTGGACTTTCCATTGTCCTGCTTTTCGCGAGCCGACGCGCTTAAGTAATCCACGCCCAATGAGTATTTCAGCATCCCTCCGCACAGTCGCTGATGAAACTCCCGCGGCACGTGCCATGTCGTCATATGTTGCTCTGGGGCTCTTTTCTACAAAACGCAGAACAATTCGCTGTCTCTCGGTTATCTGCTCATTCAAACCATTTAACTGCTCATTATTGTCAGTTATCTGCTCATTCAAACCATTTAACTGCTCATTATTGTCAGTTATCTGCTCACCACGGATGAATACATGCTCATTTTGATCGAGCTTGGCATCCGGCTCCAACATAAGCGTGAGCACCGTACGATCAGCCTCGCCGAAGCTCTCCTCAATTTGCGGTTCAGGAAGTCCTGCATTCGCCCATGTGGCAAACACATCGGGAACACCCGTACCAGCTCGCTCGCCCACATCGATTAGGCTGAACATCTTCATGACAAGACCGTTGCGCGGATCGGACACCCCGCCAAGACGCATCTGCTCAACACCCGTTCGGATATCGCCCGGATTTTCGAACACCAATCTATCGGGTGCGCGTCTGACCACCACACCACGCACGCCATAGTAATCAGCGTTGAACAAACAGTTGGCCAATGCCTCGCGAATTGCCTTATGCATGGGAGTGTCATCAACGCGGAAGATGCCATTAAGTTTGAAAGGGGTCTTCAGAGACTCGGCAAGTTTGAGATTCACGCGGAAAAAGAAATCAAAGAGGTTGCCTGACCACATGCCATCGCCGGAATGGACACGATCAGTCCAACGAATCGTCGGATCTAGAGTCTCCTGATAATCAAGGAAATAATGCGGACATTCGCGCACGATGTCATAGTCGTTGCCGAACATAAGCAGACCGCCGAACGTAGGATGAAGCTTACCGTCTTCTCGGCTCACCATTGCCGCGCCAACAGCACGCAGAAAACGCTCGTCATCGAGATCGTTCCAAGAACTGCCCTGACGTACCGCACGGAAACGATTGCGATATGCCCGCACTGTGTCTGTATTGAAGTCGGCAACAGTGAGATCGTCCAGCACCTTGGAATCCATCGTCTCAGCTCCCTGATCCCGGAGCATTGCTGAGATCTCCTGCCGCGTGCAACGGTAGTCGCCCTCACCACGCCGACGGTAGGTTCCCCCGAAGAGATCATTATTGATATACACGGGGCGTTCGTCACGCGGAGCGCGCGGAACGTGAATAGCCAGCACCATCCCACCATCCGCTTCGAGCATTTCAACTTCCGATTCGATGGGCAGCACGGCGCTCACCTTGGACCGGTTGCTGACCGTGTTCCAAAAGTCCTGGCGAAGATGTTCCGCTTCCACTGGTGTGAGCCCGACCGTTTCAAATGTGCCGTCTTCGCGTTCTTTGACACCAAGCAGGATGACACCGCCATAGGTGTTGGCGAAGGCGGAATAGGTCTCCCACATGCTGCGTGGGAGACCGCCTTTCGCTGCTTTCGCTTCAATCCGGTTATTCTCGCGATATGAGGCGAGCTTCACGATATCGAATGTCTCCATTGCCCTACCTCCCTTCACGCAAACATCTTGTCAAGCAAGGATTTCTTGATATTCTGCAGCAATTCCAACTTACGCTGATGAAGGGTGATGAGATGGTCAACGCTCCCCAGACAAGCTGAAATTGCCCGCTGCTCTTCGAGATTTGCTGGCATTGTGGCTTCGATATCCGCGAACCTGTCATATTTCAGAGTCTGGGTATCTTTCGAGTTTCCCTGTGAATCGCACAGGTATTTATATAGCATCTCAGGCCGCTTCAGAAGATAGCCAAAACAAGTCGAGTCTAACTCGATGGTGGGCCTAGCAACTACGTAAGCTGGGCTAACGATACCATCGTAATCACTTGACCCAACGGCCCCCTGCCACATTCGCATGCTGTTGTAGACAACATCTCCCTTGTGAACCACTTTGTAATTCACAAGACTCGCACCTGGATTTGTATCCCTATCCGATTCTGATGCAGGATATATTCCTTTAGCTACACTGACAGATAGAATCTCCATTGACGATGAGCGTTCATTGCTTTCGAAGAATAGCTCTCCCAACTTACGCTGTTCCCAAGGGTCAGTAAAACCAGCGAAACGAATCGCGGGAACTTTCGCCTGTTCAGTCATCATTCGCCTCCCAACAGGGTCTTCAGCTCGGCAATACCGGCCATATCGAACTCATTGCCGGTTAGTTGACCAAGCATATTGCCAAGTTTTGCCTCAGCCTGTTCGATCTGTTCGCACACATCAGAGTATGTGGTCGAATACTTGTCGTTCAGCGCATTCACCGCTGCAATCAACTCATCAACAGCCGTCTGAGGGAGCTCCTCAAGCTTGCGCTGCAATGGTTCCACCCACTTGGCAGCAAGCAAGTCATCAGCATGTTCATCGCTCAGTCCTTCAATAACGGTCCGGGTCTTTTCATCAAGCGCTGAACGGAGATTCTTAACGTTCTTTTTGACTTCACGCTCTTCATCAAACAACCGCTGTGCACTCACAAGAGCACGGTCAAAGTCAGTCTCGGGATGCTTGCCGATAGACTTCACTGCTTTCTTCAACTCAGCGGCAACAAAAGAATCACCATCCTCACTGATAGCACCGGTTGAGCTCTTGTCGTCTTCATCCATATTTTCAAGAATGTCAGCGATTTCGCCGCCAATCTCACTCAGCCGAGATTCAAATGTGGCAATTTCCGCAAGATCAGAGGTAAGAAATTTCCCCTGTACGAGATCGAACGGCAGAATATGTCCAGCCCAGCCATCCGGCACTTCGACATCCTTACCGCCTTTCTTCTTGACAACCATGTTGGCGTCAACTTTGCGAACGGCGTCATGGCCCTCGCTCTGTATGGTTTCAAGGTCGGTGGAGATGGTCTTCTGCCAGCTATCGTCAAGCACCTGATATGCCGTATAGGCATCTACGAGCGGTATATCAGTCAAACGATGTAGCAGGTCATGTGCCAGAACCTCCTCTTCGGCGGCAATGCTCACGTTGGCGGCGTTACCTACCAGTTCATCACGCAGATAGGCAGGATAATCGGTGAATACCTCACGATATCGCTGGATATAGGCACTCACACCAGAATCAGCATTCACTGCCTCGCGAACATCTTGCACAGCGAGCCTGGCCGAATGGCCGTTCTCCTCAGCAAAGAGACGTTGGCGCAATCCCGGGAACACGTTCCAATACTTACCGAGCGCATCGATATCCTGCTTGGGAATGCCACCAAACATGGTGGAATACACGTCCCAACTTTCGGCGCTTTCAGAGGAATCCACATATCGGGGAATATTGAGGTTGTAATCGTTCTGCCGAATCTCATCAATGCTCACCAAACGGCTGAACTTATCGATATCACGATTCCCTGTCACCGCATCCACGATGCGTTTGATATCGCTCGCACGCAGCTTGTTGTTCTTGCCGTCCTTAGCGAAATATTTGGAGGCATCCACAACAAGCACATGGTCATCGTTGCGGTGCTTGCGCAGCACCATCACGATAGTAGGAATGCCCGTGCCAAAGAAAATGTTCGCTGGCAGTCCGATGATGGCCTGAATATGGTGGTTTTCCACTAGATTCCGGCGAATAGCGCCTTCCTCACCGCCACGGAACAGCACGCCATGTGGCAACACGATGGCCATAATGCCGTCATCACGCAGGTGATAGAGATCATGCAGCAGGAAGGCATAATCAGCCTTGGACTTAGGCGCAATGCCATATTCGAAACGGATATCTTCGCCCGCTTCCGGCGGCTCCCAGTTCTGGGAGTAGGGAGGATTAGAGACCACGGCGTCCACAAACAGCGGCTCATAGGTCTCGTCCTTCGTCTCGTCGGTATCGAACCATGGCCAGTCGCTTTTTAACGTGTCACCGTTACGAGCCACAATATTGTCTGGCAGTATGCCACGCATGACAAGATTCATACGCGTGAGATTGTAGGTATTCTCCTTGAGTTCCTGTGCGTAATACTTGATGTCATTCGGATTGCCATTGCGACGGGCCACAGCCTGACCGATATGGATCAGCAACGAGCCCGAGCCACTCGTGGGGTCGTAGATATTGATTTCTTCACGGCCGGCGAGATGCCAGGCCACTATTTCGCTCATGAGCTGAGAGACTTCGCTCGGCGTGTAGAACTCACCGGCCTTCTTACCCGCATTGGAAGCGAAGTTGCTAATTAGATACTCATAGATGAAGCCGAGGGTGTCGTAGTCCTGCCGGCTGTCCATCGGAATGTCCTTGATGAGGTAGATGAGGTCGCGGACAGCCTTGCTACGACTTTTTTCATCGGTGCCGAGTTTGGACAGACCGGTTTGCAGCGTGTCGAAGATGCCAACGAACACACGTTTACGAGCCGGATCAATGTTGCGTTCGAAAGCGGAAAGCGCGTCACGTACATCAGCGATGGTGAAATCGCCCTGGCTGGCAATCCACGTGGAGAACAGGTTGTTGTAGGAGATGAAGTAGCCACATAGATCACGTACATACTGTACAGTTTCGGCATCATTCTCATCCAAGCCCTTGAGGTCTTCGGCTCCCCAGTCTTCAGCACGCAGACGAGCAATCTCCGTCTCCGAGAGGAACTTATAGAAGATAAAGCCGAGGATATAGTCCTTGTATTCATTCGCCTCAATCTTGGAACGCATTTTATTGGCGGATTCCCAGATTTTGGCGGCAAGCTGCTGCTTATTCATTCATATGCTCCTTGTTTCTGTACACGTAATCAAGGGTCTGTCCTTGTTCATTGACCCATTCGGTCCAACCGTTTTGACTGCCACCGAGAACAAATACAGCAGCAGCGGAAGGGCTTGACAGTTCAATGTCATCAGCAAGAGTCGCCTTGCCCGTCTGCGTTCCGAAAAGATGCTGCCGAGCTGCCACGGCTCCCTGGTTTTTAATAACTGGATGCACGAGATCCACTTCAGAACCGGAAAGAACAGTGAAACGACCTGTACCTTGGCTATATCGCCCAGTGGCCTGAACACCGTTCTTCTTCGTATGGAATACGGCGTTCACCATAACCGGCGTCTTTTCTTTTCGATCAAGGTCATATCCGAGCACTCGCATACGAAAGAGGATGTTATTGTGCAGTCTTTCCACCTGTTGCTCTTTGTATGGATTCATGCGAGGAGCAGGAGTATACTCATTGTCGGTCTCATAAGAGCCATGTTTGTCCACATAATCTATGGCTGTTGACTCAAGAGAGTCCAAAACATCACGATCGATATTGACATCATTATCGAGGAACATGATGGCTTTGTTCCAAAAATCTTTCTTAGTCTTGTGCGCATCAAGCCGACTAAGCCCCTTCGTGGTTTGTCCCACATACGCACGGCTCAGAACTCCATGATCTTCATCAAGAAGATAATACACACCGCGATCCGGCAAATCGGGAAGACTTTTCGCCTCACTCAACATATCCCGGGGCACCACAACCGTGACAAGCGACTCCCCATCCACACGACAAATTCGAATGCCATCAGGATTGTTGTCAATAATTTGTATGGTCATAGCAGTGAGAGCAATCATTACTTGCCGCCCTTTGCTAGTTCATTAATCATGCATGTTCTCACGAATGCCGAAAAGCTCATCCCGCGAAGAGATGCGGCCTCTTTGGCAGAATCTCGCAAATTAGCGGGGATACGCATAGTAACCGGCACCACATCACCGTTTACCAGATACGAACGTATCTCTGTTTCACCAGCATCATGCTCAATCAGATCGGAGTACGTCATTGCATTCTACACTTTCAAACTGCAATACAAATGCAATAATTCTACACCCGCTTGGGAACAGCGTAAGTTGGGAGACGTTGCGTCTTCATTTGATTACGGCTTGAACGCTGCTGCAACAGAATACGATGGCCAAAATAAATATCTGCGTATCACCGACATTGATGACGAAACCCATGAGTTCTCGAAAAGCGATCTTACGACGCCGTTAGCTGACCTTGCAATGAGTGCAGATTATTTACTGAAAGAGGGCGATCTGCTCTTTGCTCGCACAGGCGCGAGTGTAGGAAAAACATATCTGTACAGGCAATTCGATGGAATGGTCTACTTTGCTGGATTCCTTATCCGTGCCCGAATCGGCGAAGGCGCTGACCCCGAATTCGCCTATCAGGCAACCTTGACCGATGCATACAAGAAGTATGTTGCCATAACCTCGCAGCGGTCCGGGCAGCCTGGTGTCAATGCGCAGGAATACGCAGATTATCAATTGATGCTTCCTTCAAAAACGGAACAGCAGCAAATCGGGATGACATTGCGATCTCTCGACGACCTCATCACCCTTCATCAGCGTAAGCGTCTATCTATTCGGCAAAGGAGCCCCGTGTGGTCATAAACACAATCAACGAAGAAATGTCGTTCTGCGATTACTACTCGCAATGGGTCGACGTCTACAAGGAAGGCGCGATTCGGGAAGTGACAATGAAGAAATACAAGCTCACACAGGCGTGGCTGAGAAAACTTATCCCTGATCTCAAGCTTTCCGAGTTCGATCGTGTGAGCTATCAGAAACTCATCAACGGATACGCTGAGCATCACGAGCATCAGACAACAATGGATTTTCATCACCAACTGAAAGGAGCCATCCTCGATGCCGTTGATGAAGGTCTGATTCAGAGAGACCCAACAAGAAAAGCAATCATCAAAGGAAAACAGCCGAGACAGAAGAAGGTGAAATATCTTAACCAGTTCGAACTTCATGCTGTCCTTGCTGATTTGAAGCTTGATCCGATACCTAACTGGGACTGGTTGATACTGCTAGTGGCAAAAACCGGGTTACGTTTCTCCGAAGCATTGGGGCTTACTCCTGATGATTTTGATTTCGTTCACCAGACTTTGTCCGTCAATAAGACATGGAATTACAAGAATGGAGGTGGCTTTGTTCCAACAAAGAATGCTTCTTCGGTACGTAAAGTACAACTTGACTGGCAACTCATCATGCAGTTGTCTGTTCTGTTGAAGAGCTTACCCGGTGACAAGCCTATCTTCGTGGATGGCAAGGTATACAACTCAACCGTCAACGGTATTCTGGCCCGGCATTGCAAACAAGCCGGAGTACCTGTGATTTCAATACACGGATTGAGACACACCCATGCTTCACTCTTGCTATTTGCCGGCGTTTCAATTGCAAGCGTCTCTAAACGGCTTGGGCACGCAAGCATGAACACAACGCAGGAAATATATCTGCATGTCATCCGCGAATTGGAAAACAAAGACGTTGACATCGTGATGAGAGCCTTATCCACCCTTATTTAGCAAACCACAGACGCTTACGCTGATGAAGGGTGATGAGGTCGTCAAGATAATCAAATAAACGGGAGATAGCTGCTTGTTCTTCGACAGCGGGAAATGCCAAAAAGGTGTTCATGAACTCATCAACACTAATGCTGCGGCCATCGCGAATCCCATAAGTCACCGTCGATAGACCGGCAATGAAATGTTCGGACATAAACCAGTGCTTCCAGAATCGATCTGAATGCGATGTTGGTTCCTTCGCTCTAAAAACCGTGTATGCAGGCGACGTTATGCCCTCATACTGCGAATGTGCGAAGCCCCCTTGAAATGACCTGAGATGAACAACGAAGTCTCCGGGAAGCACACGCTTATATCCAATTTCGTTGCTCTCGTCATGCCCGATATATCGACCAGAATCATCGCGATATATCATGCCTTGATTCTGCGTCGCTGACAGAACAGGCAGTGTCGGATGGCCTCTATCATCAACGATTTGGAACACCTCACTGGCCTTACGCTGTTCCCAAGCGGGCATCGGCACTACATGAAGCAGGGCAGACGGGATACGAGTGGCTGGCCGAACATACGCAATACATCTACCGGCAACTTGGGCACTACCATTTCCGTTGTTAGCTACACTTATCGCGATAAGTGTAGCTAACAACGATTGAAGCGACACCTCACAAGCCATGAGAGGTAGAACCGGTCCCCTTCTATTTTGAAAAACTTGAATAAGTTAGTTTTTTTCAAAATAGGGATGCGTCGAAAAGACGCATAAACGCACGAAAAATGCGGGCATCCGATATGCAGTGTTCATTGAATCACTGTATATCGGATGCCCGCAATTGTTTCAGACCAATTGAAGAGCCTTAGCTCAGCATCAGCCTCACGCCTTAACAACCTCCACGCCCAGCTCGGCGCCCTCCTTCACCTCGAAGGAGGTGGCCAGCGTCTCGTGGGCGATCAGGTCTCGGAACTGCTCGACCTTGGCCACATCGACAGCCGGCACGGTCAGCACCAGCGAGATACGGTCCGCGATGTCCAGATCAGCAGCCTTACGTGCGTCCTGCACAGAACGAATCACGTCGCGGGCGTAGCCTTCGGCCAGCAAATCGGCATCCAGCGCGGTGTCGAGGATCACGAAGCCACCGGTCGGCAGAGCGGCGGAGACCGAAGCGGCGGCCTCGGTGGCGTTCTCCTCCTCCACGCGGTTGATCAGCTCGTACTCGCCTTCGACCAGCGCAAGGTCGCCGGACGGCGTGGAGACCACCGGCGCACCGGACGCAGCATCGACATGCCAGTCGCCGGACTTGGACGCCTTGATGGCGAACTGAACCTGCTTGCCGAGGCGCGGGCCGGCGGCGCGGGCGTTCACCTTCAGCTCGTGCACGATCTTCAGACCGTGGGCGGCGGCATCCTGCAGCGTCGAGAACTCGATGTTCTTGATGTTGAGCTCGGCCTTCAGCAGATCGTCGTACGCCTTGACGGCGTCCACGTTCTCGACCACCACGGTGAGCTTGGAAAGCGGCTGGCGCACGCGGATCTTGGCGGCCTTACGCAGGGACAGGGTGCCGGAGACGACCTCACGCACCTTCTCCATCGCGTCCACCAAGGCCGGATCGTCGACCAGCACGCGGCCGAGCTCGGTATCGGCACCGGTCTTCTCGTCCACCACGAACGGCCATTCGGCCAGGTGCACGGACTCGCCACCGGTCAGGCCGCGCCACACGGACTCGGCTTCCATCGGGGCCAGCGGCGCAAGCACACGCATGAACGCTTCAAGCACGGTGTACAGCGTGTTGAACGCGGACGCATCCTCGTTCCAGAAGCGGTCACGGGTGTTGCGGATGTACCAGTTGGTGAGCACGTCGATGAAGTCGGAGACCGCATCGCAGGCGTCGGAAATCGCGAACTCGTTCAGCGACTTCTCGGCGGCCAGCACCAGGCGGCGGGTACGGGCCAGCAGGTAGCGGTCCATCTCCGGCAGACCGGCGACCTCGTCCGCGCGCAGCTGGCGGGCGTCGAATCCGGCCCCGCCGTTGGCCGCGTTGGCGTACAAGGTGAAGAAGTAGTAGGAGCTCCACACCGGCAACATGACCTGGCGCACGGTGTCGCGGATGCCATCGGCGGTGACGATCAGGTTGCCGCCGCGCAGAATCGGCGAAGACATAAGGAACCAGCGCATGGCGTCGGAACCGTACTTGTCAAACACGCCGTTCACGTCCGGATAGTTGCGCAAGTGCTTAGACATCTTCTGGCCGTCGGAGCCGAGCACGATGCCGTGGCAGATCACGTTCTTGAACGCTGGGCGGTCGAACAGGGCGGTCGCCATGACGTGCAGCAGGTAGAACCAGCCGCGGGTCTGGCCGATGTATTCCACGATATAGTCGGCCGGGAAGTGCTGCTCGAACTTCTCCTTGTTCTCGAACGGGTAGTGGAACTGCGCGAACGACATGGAACCGGACTCGAACCAGCAATCGAGCACATCGGAAATACGGTGCATGTGCGACTTGCCGGTCGGGTCGTCCGGGTTGACGCGGACCAGGTTGTCGATCCACGGACGGTGCATGTTGATGTTGCCGTCCTTGTCGCGCGGGTAGTCACCGAAGTCGGCCTTGAGCTCTTCGAGAGAACCGTAAACGTCCACACGCGGGTACTTCGGATCGTCACTCACCCACACCGGAATCGGGGAACCCCAGAAGCGGTTGCGGGAGATGGACCAGTCGCGCGCGTTGGCGAGCCACTTGCCGAACTGGCCGTCCTTGACGTTGCCAGGGATCCAGTTGATTTGCTGGTTCAATTCCAGTAGACGCGGCTTGATCTTGGTCACGGACACGAACCAGGAGGAGACCGGCTTGTAGATCAGCGGGGTGGCGCAACGCCAGCAGTGCGGGTAGGAGTGCACGTAGCTCTTCTCCTGGAAGAGGATCGCGCGGCGCTCTTCCGGAATCTCGGCGAGCGGGCCATCGCCGGCGCGCAGGTTGCGCAGGATCGGCAGGTTGGCGTCGAACACGAAATCACCCTCGTAGTCGGGGCACTGCGCGGTGAAGCGGCAGCCATCGTCGAGCACGTCGGTGCTCTTGATGCCCTTAGCGTTCAGCGTGTTCATATCGTCTTCACCATAGGGAGCCTGGTGAACCAGACCGGTACCTTCAACGGTGTCGACGTAGTCGGCGGTGAAGATCGTGTAGCCGTTCGGGCCAGGCACGTGGCCTTCGGATTCGGCCTCGTCACCCGCGAAGTACGGGAAGACCGGGTAGTAGCGGCGGCCTTCCAGCTCGGAGCCCTTGAGCTCGCGCACGACCTCGTAGTTCTCGCCGAGTTCCTTCTCATAGTGCGGCAGCAAATCCTTGCCGAGGTAGAACTTCTTGCCAGCGAACTTGCCTTCGGTCGGGCGGACCTCGACGTAGTCGATGTCGCCGCCGACCACGATGGCGAAGTTGGTGGGCACGGTCCACGGGGTGGTGGTCCAGAAGACGGCGTAGGCGTCGTCCTCATCGCGCATCTTCACGGCCACGGACACGGTGGTGTCCTGGCGGTCCTGGTACACGTCGGCGTCCATGCGCAGCTCGTGCGCACTCAACGGCGTGCGGTCCTTCGGGCAGTACGGCAGCACGCGGTAGCCCTGGTAGGCCAGGCCCTTGTCGTAGAGCTGCTTGAAGGCCCACATCACGGATTCCATGTACGGGATGTTCAGGGTCTTGTAGCCGTGCTCGAAGTCCACCCAACGGGCCTGACGATGCACGTAGTTCTGCCATTCGTTGGTGTACTTCAGCACGGAAGCGCGGCAGGCGTCGTTGAACTTGTCGATGCCCATCTTCTCGATCTGGTCGACCGAGTCGATGCCGAGTTCCTTCTGCGCCTCAAGCTCGGCGGGCAGGCCGTGGGTGTCCCAGCCGAACACGCGGTTGACCTTGCGGCCCTTCATGGTCTGGTAGCGCGGGATCACGTCCTTGGCGTAGCCGGTCAGCAGGTGGCCGTAGTGCGGCAGACCGTTCGCAAAAGGCGGGCCATCGAAGAACACGAATTCGTTCTGGCTGTGGTCGCCGGAAGGGTTGCGTTCAACGGACTTCTGGAAGGTGTCGTCCTTGTCCCAGTAGTCGAGAACGGTCTCCTCCATGTCGGGGAAGCTGGGGTTCGGCGCGACGTGCGCGGTCTCGCCGCCCTCGTTCGCCTTGGGATATACGTTTTCGCTCACCGTAAATCTCCTGTTAGTACTGTGCACTGGTCCTACAGGAGCGTCATTGATGGCGATTGCCGGGCGCCGACGTGTGCCGGCTGGGTTCACGAATGTCACGTACCGAACCGTGGGGCCGATCGCGTCAATCGCCTCGCAGCCGGAACTGACTGTGTTCCGCCCGGAACAGCCCTGTCTGCCGTTCCTGCCTACGAGGACGATGACGGGCGCTGGTATGCGCTCCGCACCGCGGTACCACCTCGCTTATCGCACCGGTTGCGCCGCTCCGAACTGTTGCACTCGGAGCCGCGAGCCTGCGCGACCGCTTGTGTTCGGCTGTCTCGGGCCGATCCCGTCGGTTCTACTGGGCGATTGCCGCCGTTCTTCCGAAGACTCCCCGCTGATAACGGATCACTGCCTCACAACGGTGCATATCGTAACACGCCACGCGGTCAAATCAACGAGAATGTTCATCAGGAATGATCATTTTTTCTCATTTTTGTATTCATCGCGTGCACCATTGTCAGCAAACACGCTAGGCTCCTTTACCGGCGATATTGCACATCTGGTTCAGGGACGGCTCCCGTATGGGCCGGAGAAAGGATTGTTGAGGAATGACGTACGATTTCACGTCGATTATGGACAGGCATGGCAAGGATGCGATTGCGGTCGATGGGTTGGGAACCGACCTAGGTTTCGCTCCCGACCCACCGAGGGACGGATTTGACGTGATTCCGATGTGGGTGGCGGACATGAATTTCCCGACCGTGCCCACGGTTCCGCAGGCCATTATCGAACGCGCGCAACACCCCGTCTACGGGTACTTCTCCCCCACCGACGACTATTACAACTCCATTATCGACTGGCAATCCACGCGCAATGGGGTTACCGGATTGACCAGCGAGGCGATCGGCTATGAGAACGGGGTCTTGGGTGGCGTGATCAGTACGCTGACCGCGTTCGCCGCTCCTGGCGACAGCGTGCTCCTGCACAGCCCGACCTACATCGGGTTCACCATGTGCATCGAGAACAACGGCTATCGCATCGTCCACAGCCCGCTCAAGTTGGACGAGCACGGCGTATGGCGCATGGATTACGAGGATATGGATAAGAAGCTCAAGGAGCATCACATCCATGTGGCCGTGTTCTGCAGCCCTCACAATCCTTGCGGGCGCGTGTGGGAGCGTTGGGAAATCGAGAAGGCCATGGAAGTGTACAAGGCCAACGATTGCGTGGTCATTTCCGACGAGATTTGGTCCGATTTGACTCTGGGGAATCACCAGCACATCCCCACCCAGTCGGTCAGCGAGGACGCACGCAATAGAACCGCGGCGTTCTACGCGCCCAGCAAGACCTTCAACCTCGCCGGGCTCGTGGGCAGCTACCACATTATCTATAACCCCATGCTGCGCGACCGGATCGTGGCCAAGGGCTCGAAGTCCCACTATAACGAGATGAACGTGCTTTCCATGCATGCGCTTATCGGTGCCTACAAGCCTGAGGGGCATGAGTGGCTCGACGAACTCAAAGAGGTGCTCACCGGCAATGTCGACTACGCCTATGACTACATCACCAAGCATTTCCAAGGGGTGAGTTTGGCCAAGCCGGAGGGCACCTACATGCTGCTGCTCGACTGCGAGCAGTGGTGTAAGGCTCATGGTTTGACTTTGGCGGAATTGGAGAAGCGCGGCTGGGATGTGGGCGTCGATTGGCAGGACGGCAGCATGTTCCAGGCTCCCTACAGCATCCGTGTCAACCTTGCGTTGCCCTTAAGCCGCATCAAGGAGGCCATGCGCCGCCTTGACCAATACGTATTCAACGCGTAAACGGCATGCATCCGCGATTGCGGTGTCCTGGAAAGACGAATGCCGCCAACGAGGTTTGTGCCCGTTGGCGGCATTCGTCATAGAGAAGCCGAGCCAATCTACCTTCACAACTAATCGTCGAGGCTGTCCACACCGAGCTTCTCTTCCAGCTCGATGACAATGCGCTCGTGCATCTTTTCGTCGATCTTCACCGTGAACATGAAGACGAGAAGACTCAGCACGATGAAGGCAAGCGGGATGTAGAACGCGAAGGTCTCGAAGGTGCGCACGTTGGCGGCGGTCATGTCGGCGGCGGTGGCGGAGCCAACCATACCGGCGGCCACGGCCACGAAGCCGACGATGCCGTTGGACAGCGCGCCCGCGATCTTGTCGAGCATCGGACGCACGGAGAGGGTTACGGCCTCGTTGCGCTTGCCGGTCTTGAGCTGGCCGTATTCGATGGAATCGGTCAGGGAGAGGATCGCGGTCATCTGGATGAACGTGCCAGGCAGGTAGAACAGAATCAACGCCACGATCACCACGGGCAGGCTGGCCGAATCGAGAATGAACAGCACATAGCCGATTGCCATAAGTACCATGCCGCCGCAGAACAGGTATCGGCGCGGTATGCGGCGGTTCAGGGCCGGGTAGAGCGGCGCCATGACCAAGCCCGCGATCACGGGGATCACGCCGGTGATGGCGAAGGCATCCGGCAGGTTAAGCACGAACTTGAACAGATAGAACATCACGCCGTTGGTGGCCACATTCGCCACTGCATACAGCAGGTAGCTCAACGCCACCCACAGCAGCTGGTCATTTTTTACGATAGCGGCGAACGCCTGCAGCGGGTTGCCGCTCTGATCTGCCCTGGAACGTAGGACGCTTTCGTTTTCCTTGGTGCCGAACGCCACGGTCCATGCGGTCAGGATGCCGAGCAATGCGGTGATGATGCCGAATGCCGTCCAGCCCGACTGACTTTCGGCGCGAGAACCAGTGAACATGAAACTGAAAGTGGTCACGATCGGCACCACGACGATGGTGATGCCGTTATAGCCAATCGAACCGGTGAACGTACCGAGCGCAGTATATACGCTGCGTTCGTGCGAGTCGGAGGAGATGGCGGGAATCATGCCCCAGTAGGAGATGTCACGCAGGGAGTAGAACACGTCGAGCACGATGAAGGTGATGACGAACAG
>ERZ773134.1309-NODE-1309-length-21603-cov-3.450390_pt1 | contig 21603 bp, 11 predicted proteins | sample MGYA00580856_ERZ773134 | MGnify/ENA primary metagenome ERZ773134 (study PRJEB29015, sample SAMEA2737823) | human gut metagenome | biome: human gut; feature: human-associated habitat; material: faeces | place: China | collected 2012 ... | reverse complement strand
ATCTTTACCGAAATAATTCAAAATAGATGTATCATGATAAAATTAACCACATTATTTTTATTGCTTTTAGAGACTTACAATTTACTGGGCAACAATATAAACAAGGAATACACCTTATGGTATAACCGCCCTGCTTTCAACCGGGGAGGAGATTTCACTTACCCTGTAGCAAGAGGATATGCTGTGTATATATGTGTATATAATAATATAGTTGTATGTGGAAATAATCCAACCATAGTATATGTTTCCTGATAAGGATAATATTTCTTTTTATTTTTTTTAATAAAAATGAAAGAAGGCAATATGTGTCTTTTTATAATTTTGTTACTTAAAACATCTAATACATATTCAAATGATTCGGTTAAAGTACTATCTTGCGTTATTTTTATTACTGCTCCCAATTTGTTCTTATGGACAGTTTTTTAAGAGATTAGGAATGAAGGATGGCCTTTCTAATCCTTCTGTGTTGGCAATTTATCAGGATACTTTAGGACGTATGTGGTTTGGTACTAATGAAGGCGTTAATATATATGATGGTAAACAAATTTATAAGTGTAAATCTTATTTGGTTGGTCAATCTCAACAGGTAAAATTGATAAATGGATCAATAAATCAGATTGTGGGTGATTCGTTGGGGAATATTTATATGCGTAATAATCATGCATTACTTAGGTATGACATACGTAAAGAAAAATTCGAAGAAATACGTTCTTCCGGAATAAGTTCTGTAGCCTCTATTAATCGAAAAATATGGTGTGCTATGGGAGATTCATTATTTAAATATGATTGCAATAGAGACTCATTACATTTTTTTCGTAAATTGAATACATCTACCATCTTGTGTTTGGCAAAGCAAGGAGAAAAGCTTTGGATTGGAACCAATAAAGGATTGTATGTACTTGTAAAAGATTTGGTTAGGTGTGTGTTACCCGAGGTTGAAATCTTTAGATTATTTGTTAGCAGTCATAATGAATTATGGGTTGCTTCTCGTATGAAAGGATTGTATCGTATTAATCAGGAGGGGCAAATTAGAAAAGCAGAATATTCTTCAACTCGTGTGGTAAGCGAACAGATACGAGGCTTTGTAGAAGATGATAGACAAAATATATGGTTTGGGACATTTGACGGATTGCAGGTATATAACCCTTATTTAGATATGTATTCTGTTTATCGTCCCAGTTACACATTGGGGACTTTGGAGCATCAGTCTGTTTTTTCTTTATATAAAGATAATCAGGGAACTATTTGGGTAGGAACGTATTACGGTGGGCTTAATTACTTTAATCAATCCAAAGATGTATTTCAGTATTATCCATATAGAAAAATAAGTAAGGAAGGATTGAGTTTTCCTATTGTGGGACAGATGGTGGAAGATAAAGATCATGATCTCTGGATTTGTACAGACGGTGGTGGAGTTAATTGTTTGAACCGAAAGAATAAGACTTTTACATATTATGTAGCATCCGATGGGAATTCTATCATACATGATAATGTGAAGAGTATTACCTATGATAAAAAACGTGATCATATATATATAGGTACATATACCGGAGGTCTAAGTCGTTACGACCGGAAAAGCGGAAAGTTTCATAATTATCTAGATGAATTTGAAAGAACAGGAAAAGGTCCGGGGCAAATTATTTATCACGTGCTGTTTAAAAATGGTTGGTTGTATGTTTCTGCCCGTAATGGTTTTTGGAGAATGAATCCTGATACAAATGAATTTCAAATTTTGGATAACGAAAAGCTATTTTTGACGTTTGAGATAGATAAACAAGGGTATATTTGGTTGACTACAGGTTTTGAACTTTACAAAATGAAAGTGAGTGGTGGAGAACGTCAGGAAGTGCAACGGATGACTGAACGGAAAGCGAAGATTACGAAAATTATAGAAGCATCTGATGGTACTATTTATATTTCGACATTGGGGAATGGAGTTTATGTATATAATTATGATAAAGAAAAATGGTCGCATCATACTGTGAAATCGGATAATTTGTTAAGTGATTTTTGTTATAATATAATAGAAACGGCTAATAATAATATCTTGTTGTCCAGTGATAAGGGACTATCTATTTATTCTTTTTTAAATCATTCTATTTATTCTATTGAATTGGGACTAAGAGGGGGAATATCGGCTGTGACAGAGGGGTGTGGCTTATGGGCGGCAACTGACGGTCAGATTTATGTAGGAGGGGTAGATGGAATGATTTCTTTCAGGGAGGAAGATTTATATGTGGAGAATGATATTGTGCCCAGGCTTTATTTTTCCGAGTTGCTGATAAATGATGTCAGAATTGAACCCGGAGATGATTCCGAAGTGTTGAAGGAAGCGTTGCCTTTTACGGGCAAGCTTGATTTGTCTTATAAACAAAATAACTTGGCGATTCTTTTTTCTAGTTCCAACTATGTGGAGCATGAAAGAAATGTGAGTTTTTTTTATAAATTAGAAGGATTTGATGACGATTGGAAGTCTACCGAACAGTTACGTTTAAAATATACAAATTTGCCTTCTGGTAATTATGTCTTGAAAGTACGTGAGTTGAAAAATAAAATGCAGGGGGAAGAATATAATGAAATTGCGCTTACTATTAAGATACATCGGCCGTGGTTTGCAACATGGGGAGCTTTTATCTTTTATTTTATTATTGTGTCGATTATAATGTATGGTACTTGGCGAGTAATAGCTAAGCGCAGGGCTTTGGCCTTGTTGTTGGTAAAAGAAAAAGATGAGAAAATGCGGATAGAGGAAATAAATAAGATGAAGTTGCGTTTTTTTACTAATGTATCACATGAATTCCGCACTCCTTTAACTTTGATTATCGGACAAATAGAGATGATGTTGCAAATGGATAAAATATCTCCTGCTGTGACTAAACGTTTACAGACTATATATAGAAATGCGATGAATTTGCGAATATTGATAACGGAACTTCTTGATTTTAGGAAACAGGAACAGGGATTCATGAAGTTGAAAGTAGAATGTGTGGATGTGGTTCCTTTTGTAAAAGATATATATAGATCTTTTGCAGAATTAGCACGTAGGAAAGACATATCTTTTACATTTGACTCTACGGAAGAAAAGATTGATTTGTGGTTTGATCCACTACAAATGCAAAAGGTCTTGTTTAATCTTTTGTCAAATGCTTTTAAATATACTCCCGAAGGTGGAAATATAAAAATAACTCTCAAGAGGGTACGTCAGATAGTTGAGATTGCTGTGGCCGATACCGGTTGTGGAATTCCGAACGAGGCTTTGTCGAAGATATTTGAACGCTTTTACAGAGGAGACGAAGTGCTACCTGATGCAGTTCAGGGTAGTGGGATTGGCTTGGCGTTCACAAAGGCTATGGTAGAGGCACATAAAGGGGCGATAAAAGTTGAAAGTGTGTGGAATGAAGGAAGTTGTTTCAAAATAGAGTTACTTACGGGAAATTCGCATTTTACCAAGGAAGAGTTGGAGCATAGACGGAATATTCTTTCTTCATCTGATTGGACAGATGTGCTTAAAGTTGAAAATCTATTATTACAGGAAAAGCAGACGGATCTCGTGAGTAGTGATATTGTGAAAAAGGAAAGCGAAGCTGAATCAAAAGGAAAACCAGTAATTTTGCTGGTGGAAGACAGTGAAGAGGTGATGGAACTTTTGGTGTCTATTTTTTCATCCGTTTATATTGTTTATAAAGCAGATAACGGACAGGCAGGATATGAACAGGCTTTGAATATTCATCCGGATATAGTAGTGAGTGATGTAATGATGCCTGTAATGTCCGGCAAAGAGATGTGTTATAAAATAAAGAATTGTTTAGAATTGGCGTACGTTCCGGTTGTGCTGTTGACAGCCCAGACGTCTGATGAACATACTATAGAGGGATATATGTTTGGGGCGGATGCTTATATAACGAAGCCATTTAACGTTAAACTATTATTGGCTTGTTGTAGTAATTTGTTAAAAAGTAGGCGTACTTTATTGGATAAGGTAATTCGGAAAGAAAAAGTTTTGTCACAAGAAACCAGGGGGGTGAATGTGCTTGATCAGAAAATTTTGGATGCAGCTACGGATATAATTAAAAGAAATTTTGATAATCCTGATTTTGATATGAATATGTTGGCTTCGGAATTGGGTATGGGACGTAGTAAAATGTTTGCCCGTATAAAGGAGGTGACAGGGCTGACACCTAATGAATTTGCGTTAAAATTGAAATTAGAAGAAGCATTACGGATGTTACAAGAAGAGCCTCAGTATAATATTTCGGAGATTTCTTATAGTTTGGGCTTTACTTCTCCACGTTATTTCAGTCGTTGTTTCAAAGCGTTTTATGGAGTATCTCCTTTGACTTATAGAAAAGGTCCCGGACTTTAGAATGTAGATTCTACTTTTGTTCATATCGATTTCTTCTTTTGGCTTTTATCTTATGGTCATGTCCAGACTATGTTTTTTGTATGCAGTAGTTTTAGTGGAGGTGATTTATTGTCTGATTTGTGGCACTCTTTGTCTGAAAGGATGAAATGTGCTGCCGTTCGGATAATATTGCCTCCTTTTATTGTTTGCTAAACGCTTTTTTTGCAAAAAAGATTTAATAGAATAATGAAAAAGAAGATTTTTTTAGTGTTTACGATTTTATCTGTAATTCCAATGTTGTATGCTATGCAATCAATAACAGGACAACCGGTTAAGAAAACAAGAAGTGCGACTTTTGTTTATGAGAAAGAGAAAGTGTGGGAATCGGCAGGCGATGGCGTTACTCGGCAGATTATGGGTTATGACGGGCAGGCGATGCTGGTGAAGGTTAAATTTGAGAAGGGAGCGATAGGTACTCCTCATACTCATTATCATACGCAGCTAACCTATGTGGTAAGTGGAAAATTTGAGTTTACCGTAGGAGATGAGAAGCAGATAGTGGCTGCCGGAGATGGTATTTATATAGAACCGGATGTTATGCACGGTTGTGTATGTTTGGAGGCAGGTGTACTTATTGATAGCTTTGCTCCGATGCGCGTTGATTTTCTGGTTAAACCTGAAAATAGGTAGTAAAACTGTCCGATTTGTGGCATATATTGTTTCTGAATACAATTTGTGCACCTGTCGGATATTCGGTAGGTAGGCTTTGCTTTTTTATGTTTTCTACATTTGCAATGTTTTCTGAAAAAGTATTAATTGTTTATTTAATCAAAAATCTGTTTATTTATGAGAAACAAAGTTTGGTTATTAGCGTTAACTTTGTTAGTTGTGTATTCGGGCAGGGTCTTGGGAAATGATAGTCATTTTCGGTCAGCTTTGGTTGCACAACAAGTTAACAAAAAAGTTGTGACCGGTGTCGTATCAGACGATATGGGCCCCGTGATAGGTGCAACAGTCTCAGTGAAAGGAACCACAAACGGCGTAGTGACTGATTTGGACGGGAATTTCAAACTGACTGTACCGGTAGGTGCTACTCTTGTGATTTCCTTTATTGGCTATGAAGATAAGGAGCTTGTTTATAAGGGCGAACCTCAGTTAAACGTGAAGTTGAGTGAAAATGTGACCGCCTTGGAAGAGGTACAGGTCATTGCCTATGGTAGTGCTAAAAAGGTGACTATTACAGGTGCTCTTTCATCGGTGAAATCGGATGAAATTATGAAATCTCCGGTTGGGAGTATCGCGAATGCTCTTAGCGGAAAAGTGCCTGGTTTATCTAGTGTGCAGTCTAGTGGACAACCAGGAGCGGACGATGCGACGATATACGTACGTGGTGTCGGCTCTTTGTCTACCAATCTCTCTTCCCCTTTATGTCTGGTAGATGGTGTTGAGCGTTCTTTCTCTCAGTTGGACCCTAATGAAGTAGAAGACATTACTGTATTGAAAGATGCTTCGGCTACAGCCGTGTTTGGTGTGCGTGGTGCAAATGGCGTGATATTGGTGACTACCAAGCGTGGAAGTGAAGGAAAAGCAAAGGTTTCTTTTTCTACTAGTGCAGCTTTACAGCTACCGACTCGTATTCCTGATTTTGCTAATAGCTATGATTATGCAAACGCCTTTAATAATGCGCAGTTACGTGATGGAGTTTTGGAGGAAAATTTGACCTTTACTCCCGAAATGCTAGAAGCTTTTCGCACACATAGCAATCCGATAATGTATTCCGATACAGATTGGACGGATATGTTGATAAAGAATTCGGCATGGCAGACACAACATAATTTCAATATATCCGGTGGCTCCAAGCGTGTTAAATACTTTGCATCGTTGGGTATCTATACACAAGATGGGCTATTCAATATGTTTGATACGGGCGATTATGATTCCGGGTTCAAATACAATCGATACAATTATCGTGTCAACATGGATGTAGATGTAACGAAAACAACATCTATGAAGATTAATCTGGGCGGACGATTGACAGATAAGCGAGAACCCAATTATGATAATGGTACTAGTAAAACAGTAGCATATCTTTTTAGAGACGTATATTGGACTCCTCCTTTTGCCGGTCCGGGTATTGTGGATGGAAAATGGGTCACTCTTAATGAAACTTTATATGGAGGTTTTGGGAAAATATACGATGCTCTTAATTCATATTACGGAAAAGGTTATAATACAATTGCCAATAATGTGATTAATTTCGATTTTTCTTTGCAGCAAAAACTGGATATGATAACTAAGGGGTTGAAAGTACATATCAAAGGGGCGTATAATAGTGGGGTTTCCATTACAAAAAAGCGTGAAGGACGTGCGGCAAGATATGAAGCTTTTTTGGGTGAAAATGATGAAATTTTATTGAAAAAGACTCAAGAAACGACTACATTATCATACAATGAGAGTACAGGTCAGTCTCGTGATTGGTATTTAGAGGCTGCACTTAATTATTCTCGTAAGTTTGGACATCACAATGTGTCAGCTTTGGCTATGTATAATCAGTCGATGAAATATTATTATTCTGATAAGTTCCCCGGGATTCCCCGTAGTTACGTTGGACTTGTGGGACGTGCCACTTATGACTATAAGACTCGCTATATGGTGGATTTCAGTGTCGGTTACAATGGATCCGAAAATTTTGCTGAAGGAAAACGTTTCGGCTTTTTTCCTGCGGGTTCTGCTGGTTGGATTTTGTCCGAAGAAAGATTCATGTCTTCTTTGAAGCCTTATCTTAGCTATATGAAAGTGCGTGCTTCTTATGGTATTGTAGGTAATGACAGGGTATCCGATGGTTCACGTTTCCTTTATTTGCCTGATTCTTATATTATCAGTTCGGGTAATTATGGATTCGGTTCATCCAATGATTATAAGTTACCCGGGGCTATCGAGTCTAAAATCGGTAATCCGAATGTAACTTGGGAAACAGCTTCCAAACAGAACTATGGTGTCGATATGCATTTCTTTGATGGTCATTTGAAAACCTCTTTTGACTATTTCGTTGAACATCGTAAGGACATATTGCTTACTCGTAAGTTGGATCCGGGTTATCTGGCAGTGAAGTTGCCTACAGTGAACATGGGTAAGGTGGATAATAAAGGTTTTGAAGTTACCGCCCGATGGGAGGATAAAATTCAGAATGTAAGTTATTATGTAGGTACGAGTTGGTCGTATGCTAAAAATAAGATAATCTTCCAAGATGAAATTCCTCAACCTTATGAGTGGATGGAACAGACCGGACGTCCTGTAGGACAACAGTTCGGATACGTTACTGACGGCTTTTTCTCTCAAGAAGATGTAGAAAAATATGCGATAAATAAAGGTATGGAAGGGGGGATTCCCGACCATAATTTTTCACCTAAGGCAGGTGATGTGAAGTATAGGGATTTGAATGGTGATTACAAGATAGATGATAAAGATGTAGCTGCTATTGGATATCCTAAATATCCGTTACTGACAGGTAATATGTCATTGGGATTTTCGTGGAATGGCCTTGATTTCAGTATGGTATGGTCAGGAGCGTTCAAGACCTCCCGTCTGGTAAGTAGTTTTTATCGTGTTCCGTTTGATACGACAAACAATCGTGCTTTATTGAGCTATATGATAAAAGATGCCTGGACACCGGAGAAAGGCAACTCTTCCACTGCTCCTGCTATTTCTTTCGGAGCTAGTAAAGCTAACAACTATAAAGATTCCGATTTATGGTTGCGTGATGCTTCTTACGTTCGTCTGAAAAATATAGAACTTGGGTATTCTTTTCCTAAACAAATTGTAAAGAAAATGCATTTGGGAACGTTAAGGCTTTCGGTATCTGGATATAACTTGCTTACATTTGATGATATGGGATTCTGTGACCCGGAAAGTAATCCAGACGGTCAAGCTTATCCTTTGATAAAAGTGGTGAATTTCGGTTTGAAGGTAGGATTTTAATAAAAGAAAAAGATTATGAAACAGATAAAGAGACACTTCCATGTCATAATAGTAATGTTGGGATTGATAACGATGATCTCTTGTGAAGATTTAGCATTTGGAGATAAATTCCTGCAAAAGCCGCCCAGTACGGATGTGACGATTGATACGGTTTTTTCTACTGCTGAATATGCACGCAGAGTATTATGGTATACTTATCAGTATCTTCCTTACGGACTGGAAACAACCGGATATTGGACAACAATGTATTTGTCTAATATCGAAGCTTTAACAGATTTATGTCAGTCTAGTATTTATTATTCCGGGGCGAATACTGTGTATTATACAGGTGATTACAATGCGAGCAAAGAAAATGCTCCGCGTGTTTTGAAAACTAGTGCTACTAAACTTCGTTTTAATGATAGTGAGACTCACATGTGGGCAGCCATTCGTCACGCTTGGCTTGTTGTAGAGAATATCGATCGCGTTCCTGATATGGATCAGGAGGAAAAAGAACGTCTGAAAGCGGAAGCTAAGACGATTGTAGCGATTTATTATATTCATATGTTGCGCCATTATGGTGCTTTACCTATTGTGGATAAAGTTATTGCACCTGATGATGCAGATTTTCCAGCTAGAGCTACTTTGGATGAAACTGTAAAGTTTATTCTTCGTATTTTGCAAGAAGCCATTGATTGTCCGCATTTCCCATGGAACATTTCTCCTTCCGATTTAGCCAACTGGGACGGACGAATTACTAAAGCTGGGGCCATGGGATTGAAAGCCAGACTTCTGCTTTTTGTGGCAAGTCCTTTGTTCAATAATGAAGAACCTTATTATCCGGGTGAAGCTTCGGATAAAAAAATGACATGGTATGGTGATTATCAGCATGAACGTTGGGGGGATGCGGTTAAAGCTTGTGAAGATTTCTTTAGAGCTTTGGACGAAAATCAATTTTATAAATTGGTAGAGAAGGAAGATGTTACTCCAAGTGAATATCGTTATGCATTTCGTGCCGCTTATTTTGATCGTGGAACTACTGAAACTTTGATTCCCGTTCACCGGAATATATATAAGGCTAATAATAATCCATTACCGAATCAAGCAATCCGCTGGGGAGCCTATAATCCGACAAAGGAATATTTTGATATGTTTCAAACAGCAGATGGGGACGATTTTGATTGGAACAATGAAGAACATCGCCGGAATCCTTTTATCAATAGAGATCCGCGTTTAAGCGAAACATTTATTTTGGATGGAGATATATTCCAAGGTAGAACAGCTGGAGTTACTGATGAAAATCCGGCCGATAAGACTAATTATCCGAAAGGTAGAGATTGGGGAGTCGGCCAGGTAACTGTTAAAAGTTTGTTAACTGGTATTTCTTGTCGCAAATGGGGGCTGGACCGTGCAGGTGAATATAACAATCATGTGATTCAATGGCCGCATTTGCGTATTGCCGAACTCTATCTTAGTTACGCTGAAGCTTTGAATGAATACCATAAAGCTCCTAATGACTTGGCTTACTTTTACGTGAATAAAGTGCGTGAACGCGTAGGAATGAAAGAGTTGAAAAGGGGGTTGAACCGAGAACAATTTAGAGCTGCTGTACTTCGTGAACGTGCTTGTGAATTCGGTTTTGAAGAGGTTCGTTATTTTGACCTGATTCGTTGGAGAATGGATGAGAAATTCTCTACACCTCTGCATGGATTGCATGTTTATAAAAATAAGAATGATCAGTCTTATATATGTGAAGAGTTCCCTCTGTTGGGAACCGAAGGTAGCCGTTATTGGTGGGAACCCGGAAACTATTCACGTAAATGGTATTTGAGCGCTTTCCCTCAAAACGAAGTAAATAAAGGGTATGGCTTGGTACAAAATCCGGGTTGGGAATAAAATTTATGAAAAACATAGATGAAGAATAATATGAGTAAAAAACTTAATATAATATTGGTCGGTATGTTCTGTTCTGCGAGTGTAATGGCGCAAACAGATACATTGACAGCTCACAGAGATAATATGGCTGTGGATTTCGGACGGAATATCGTTCACGATATGAAAGAAGTGACCGGTGCTGTTTCTGTGGTTGGCAGCGGAACGCTTTCTCATAAAAGAAGTATTAATCCCGGCAATCAATTGTTCGGAACATTGTCTGGCTTACAAGTGTTGCAAAACTCCGGTGCAGCGTGGGAGGACGGTCCTACCATGTATATACGGGGACTGGGTACTACGAACTCTAAAAATCCGTTGGTGTTGGTAGATGGTTTCGAGCGTTCTATCAAGGAATTGTCATCAGAAGAAATAGAGTCGGTCAGTGTGTTAAAGGATGCTGTGGCTACAAGTATATATGGTATTCGTGGAGCCAACGGGGTGATTCTCGTGAAGACCAAACGTGGTTCCATGACAGCTCCTCAGATTGATTTCTCATATGATTTTAATGTCGCTACGCCGAATCGTTTGCCGGATTTTGCAGATGGTTATACATATGCGTTGGCACTCAACGAAGCCTTGGTAAACGATGGTTCGCTTCCACGCTATTCTGCTGCAGAGCTTGACGCATTCAAGAATCAGACTTATCCGCTGTTCTATCCCAATGTAGACTGGATGGATGAGGCTTTGCGAGGTGCCAGCTACGGTGATAATATTTCTTTCTCCGCTAGGGGAGGCGGTAAATTTGTCCGTTACTATACGATGTTGAACTTTTTGGATAATCGTGGTATCTTGCAACCGACGGGAGATAATGACGGATACTCAACACAACTTAAGTATTCCCGGCTGAATATTCGTACCAACTTGGATATCGAAGTTTCACCTACTACTACTGTGCAATTGAATTTGCTCGGAAACTTTACCGAGCACAATCGTCCGGGAACGACATCTGATGACTTGTTTGATATGCTATATCAGACACCTTCTGGTGCTTTTCCGATAAAGACAGAAAAAGGAATTTGGGGAGGTACTACCGTATATGGAAACAATCCGATAGCTGCCATTTCAGCCAAAGGATATGCACGTTCGCAAACTCGTGCATTATTTGCCGATATACATTTGAAACAGGACTTCTCTTTTTTGTTGCCCGGATTATCAGCCGGTTTTAAAGTAGCTTTGGATAATTCGGCCTCTTATTGGGACAGCAATACGAAGAATTACGCTTACGGTTCGGCTTCACTCGACATGACAACGGGAGCAAAAACATTCAAAGAACTTCGTAAAGAAGGTACACTTGCTTTCTCGAAGAGTGTCGGTTCTGTATTAACGCATTTTAATTTAGAGGCTTATGCTAATTACATGAAGAATTTTGGAAAGCATGCTCTGAACGCCACTTTCATATATGCCATGGATAAAACGAAGTCGAAAGGAAGGAATACCGGGCGTGCTTTTATGGATATAATCGGACAGGTTCATTACACGTATAATAATCGTTACTTGGTAGATTTCTCTCTCTCCGGTTCTGCTTCCAGCATTCTTGACCCGGATAAACGTTGGGGTATATTTCCTGCTATAGGTGCCGGCTGGATATTGTCGGAAGAAGATTTCATGAAACAAGATTGGTTGAATTTCTTGAAACTGAGAGCTTCTTATGGTATATCGGGACGTGCCGATTATGGTGTCAATTTGTTCCGAGACATTTACGGTGGTGGAAATTCATATTACTTCAAGGATTCTCCAGCTTCAATGTCGGGCATGAAACTTAATCAGTTGGCTATAGATGGTTTCACTTACGAAAAGTCTCATAAACTGAATGTGGGGATTGATTTCAAAGCATGGAACAAACTTTCGTTGTCATTGGATGCTTTTTATGACCATCGTACGGATATTTTGGTGGAAGGCGGAAATGCGATATCTTCGGTATTTGGAGTTTCTGTTCCAAAGTTGAATAATGGCGTGGTAGATAACAGAGGCATTGAAGCTTATCTTGGTTGGGATGATAAAATCTCGGATTTCTCTTATCATTTGGGAGGCCAATTCTCATTTGTACGCAATAAGATTATTAATCAGAATGAAGAATATCGTCCGCATGATTATCAGAAACGCACCGGAGGTTCTTTGGGACAGATTTTTGGTTATGAGGTAACAGGTATCTATCAGTCTCAGGAAGAAATTGATAATCGTGAAGTGAAACAATATCTAGGGGATGTACGTCCGGGTGACTTGATGTTCAAGGATCAGAATGGAGATAAAAGAATTGATACATACGATCAGGTAGCGTTGGGATATAATTCTGTTTGTCCGGAAATCTATTATTCGCTTGACTTGGGCGCTGAATACAAAGGCATAGGTGTTTATGCTTTGTTCCAGGGAGTCGGCAATTATAGTGAGATACTGGATACTCGTAGTGTATATCGTCCGATAGTCGGTAATAATACCATATCAGATTACTATTATAAGAATCGTTGGAGTGAGACAAATCCTTCAGGAACACTTCCCCGGTTGAGCTATTCGGGTTCTCCCAATAACTATAACAATAACTCGTTGTGGGTGGCCGACGCTTCTTATCTGAAGTTGAGAACATTGGAACTGTATTATAAACTTCCGTCTAATTTGATGAAGAAAACCAAATTCTTAGGTGGGGCGAAAGTCTTTATGCGTGCACACGATCTTTTCTGCATTGATGGCATTGATATCCAAGATCCGGAGGCAGTGGGTGCTGTCCATCCTACCATGACTCAATATACATTCGGGTTTAATTTGTCTTTTTAAAAAATGATCATATGAAATTAATAAATAAATATCTAACATTACTCTTGTCATTAAGTCTGTTTACGGCTTGTGATTTCATGGATTGTGACGAATCGGACAACTATTCTTTGGAGCAAATTGAAGAAAGTTATGCACGAGTAAAGCAATTTGTGACGAATGTTTACAGTTATTTGCCGAGTAATTTTTGTAATCTTGACGGAGCCATGCAGGATGCAGCTACGGACGATGCAATTCATGTGTATGAAAGCTCAGATATTCAGCGTTTTGTCAACGGGACATGGTCGGCTAACTACACAGTGGATGATAAGTATGCTCATTATTATAATGGTATACATGATGCAAACTTCTTTCTGGAAAATTTGACCAATTTGAAATTTGAAGATTGGCAGTATGGCGATGATTATGAAAATTGGATGAAAGAGTATGCGAATTTTGAATACGAAGTTCGTTTCTTACGCGCTTTCTTCTATTTTGAGTTAGTAAAGCGTTATCAGAATGTTCCGTTGATAGAAAAGGTCTTGACTTTGCAGGAAGCAAACAATGTCGAGCAAGCATCATCTGATGTGATTTTTAAATTTATTATATCCGAATGTACGGAAGCTGCCAAAGTGTTGCCGGCTACCTATGCGGGATATAAAGAAAAAGAGACTGGACGTATTACCAAAGGAGCGGCTTTAGCTTTGAAAGCCCGTGCGGCTTTGTATGCGGCAAGTCGTTTATTTAATCCGAATGGTGATAAGGACAAATGGATTGCAGCGGCAGAAGCGGCTTATGAAATAATCGGTGACCAGACCGCTTTGGGATATGGATTGGATAAGAGTTTCTCCAATCTATTTGGTCCGGAAAATAATAAGAGCAAAGAGGTAATCCTTGCGCGTCCTACTGGAAGCAATAACTCTTTTGAGGCTGCAAATTTTCCTATGGGAGTAAAGGGAGGAAAGACGTCCACTTGCCCGACAGAAAACTTGGCAAGCGCCTTTGAAATGAAGACCGGTGTTCCTTTTGACTGGAACGACGAGAACATGAGAAAGAATCCTTATGAAAAAAGAGATCCTCGTTTTTACATGACGATTGTTCACAATAACATGAAATGGCCGGCTGATAAAAACGTAGAGATATGGGAAGGAGGAGTAAATGGACTTCCGCTCCCTAATGCCACCTCTACTGGTTATTATCTTTGCAAATATGTGAATAAGTCTATTAGCTTTGAACCGGGTGCTCCTACAGCGAATGCTCATCACAATTGGGTCTTGTTTAGATATGCGGAAGTGTTGCTGAATTATGCTGAAGCTATGGTCAATGCTTATGGCGAAAACGGCTTGGAATATACAACAGAGAAATGTGGAATGACAGCTTTACAGGCCGTAAATCGTGTGCGCAACAGAGAAGGAGTAAAGATGCCCGCTCTTCCCGCCACCTTGTCTCCTGACGAGTTCTTGAAGCGGCTGAAGAATGAGCGCAGAGTGGAACTCGCTTTTGAGGGGCATCGCTTTTGGGATGTTCGCCGTTGGAAAGAGCTTGACGAGACGGAAAACATTTACGGTGTGAAGGTGACGAAAGTCGGAGCGGAAATGAATTATGAGAAGAGCCGGATAAATACGAATGTGGTTGAAGATAAGATGTATTTTTATCCGATAGCTAATACTGAGCTCTTCAAAAATAAGAAGTTGGTTCAAAATCCAGGTTGGGAATGATGGTATATTTACTGGTTTAAGTGATAGTAGGTCGCTACATCTTCTTTGTAAGAAAGTGGCCTTCTATTAAAAAGTAAAACTTAAAAAGAAGAATGATGAAGAATCTGTTTAAAATATGTCTGGTAGCAGGAGTTGGATTTCTTGCTTCCTGTGGTGATGAAAAAGGTGACTATGTAAAGCCTGTTTCTAAAATAGATGCGGAAACTCCGTCCAATGCGCTTCCTGAAAATTCTAATGCAGAAGTAAGCGATATACGGTGGAAATTGGAATTTAGCGACGAGTTTAATGATTCCCGTGTCGATTTTAATAAATGGACTATAAATAATGATACGAAAACTCGTACTCCACGCCCTGCTTTAGGTATCAAGGAATGGTTTCACAAACCGGAAAATGTAAGGGAAGTTCAGAATGAAGACGGTGGTATGCTTGTCTTGGAAGCAAAAAAGATAGGAACTGATGTAATGTATTGTAGTTCGGTAAATACCCGGGATAAATATTTTATGAATTACGGGTATGCTGAGGTACGTGTTAAGGTAGCCGATACAAATAGGGCGGTACATACGGCCTTCTGGTTTCAGTCTCCTGATGTGAATTTGGTAGACGGAACAGGTAATGACGGCGCCGAAATAGACGTTTTCGAGTCGGCTTTTGTAGAGGATAAGACCGCATCGACTATTCATATTGATGGATATGGCAATGATCATCAGGAAAATTCAAAGCGCTATCCGGCGGCAGGTCTGCATGGTAGTTTCCATGTCTGGGGAATGTTGTGGGATGAGAATCAGATCAAAATCTATTATGACGGAGAGTTGAAGGCTGAATTCAGTAAAGAGGGTGGTGAAGAAAAATGGATTTCGAGAACCAAGGAATATGTGCAGCTTTCCACAGGAGCTTCATGGGCTAATGAGGGAGATTTCAAGAGTGCTTCTGTCGATTCGCATCTGACCAATGCTTATGTGGATTATATACGCATATGGACATTTGATACTAAGTAATAAATTTTTAGGTGAAAAGATTATTAGGATGAAGGTGAAAGTAATATTTTATGCAAGTTTGCTGATGCTTTGCTCGTGTGTAAAGGAAAAAGAGACGGCAATTATGGTAAAGAATGGTTTTGAGCGGGCAGAACAGCAATTGTCCGCTCAATTGCAAAACATTCCCGAACCGGTGGAATACCCCCGTACGATCAACAAGCAAGGAACGTTGAAGACAACAAAAAAGAATGATTGGACAGAAGGGTTTTATCCGGGTTGCTTGTGGTATGTATATGAGTACAATAAGTCGGAAGACTGGAAGCGGGCAGCAATCAAGTGGACTGAGGCGCTTGAGCCTTTGAAAAAGTTGACCAATCATCATGACATCGGTTTTCTTATGTATTGTAGTTTCGGGAATGCCTATCGTCTGACAGGCAATGAGGCTTATAAAGAAATTCTGGTAGAATCTGCCCGTTCACTGTGTACGCGTTTCGATGAAAAAACAAGTGCTATAAAGTCGTGGAATTACAGGAAAGCCTGGAATGGTAAAGATGAATGGTTCTATCCTGTAATCATCGACAATATGATGAACCTGGAACTTCTGTATTTTGCGACGAAGGTGACAGGCGACTCTTGTTTTGCCAATGTGGCCAACAAGCATGCTGAGACAACGATAAAGAATCAGTTCCGTGAAGATTATAGTAATTATCATGTGGTAAACTATGATGAAGAGACAGGAGAAGTGCTTCATAGGGCTACTTGCCAGGGATTCTCGGACAATTCGGCTTGGGCGCGTGGGCAGGCATGGGCCATCTATGGCTATACGATGGCTTATCGTGAGACTAAAAGACAGGATTTTCTGGATATGGCAGTTCGTACTGCCGATTTCTGGCTGAATCATCCTAATCTGCCCGAAGACGGAGTACCATACTGGGACTTCAATGCAGGGCAGTAAGGATATGTTCCTGATTGGAATTATGTTCCACAAATGTTTAAAGAAGTGCCACGTGACGCTTCAGCGGCGGCGATTGCAGCTTCTGCATTTTTAGAACTTTCGGATTATATTGAAGGAGGAGAGAAATATGCACAAGCTGCGGAACGTATTTTGCAGACTTTGTCATCACCGGCTTATTTGGCAGAGAAAGGTACAAACTGTAATTTCATATTGAAGCATAGTGTGGGAAGCATTCCTCATGGTCAAGAAATTGACGTTCCTTTGGTATATGCGGATTATTATTATTTGGAAGCTTTATTGAGATATAACAGTAAACTGTAGAAATCAATACTATGAAAATTTTAGGAAAGGTATTTTCTGGAATAGCATGTTCTTTTTTACCTGTTGTTTTATTGGGGCAACAGGTAGAAAAGTCTGATGTTATTACAAGTATAACCCATGAACAGGAAACCGGAATTCCTTATTGGCAGGATATACAGACTGTATCAGTGAACAGGGAAGAGCCCCGAACAGCGTTCATGACTTACGATACTCGTGAAGACGCATTGACGGGTGAGTATGAAAAGAGCAGATTTTATAAGTTGCTGAACGGCGTCTGGCAGTTTTATTATTCCGATTCTCATCGTAAACTGCCGACCGATGTGGTAGATGTGAAAGCAGACACAAAAGGATGGAGTGAAATACAAGTTCCGGGAAACTGGGAAGTTCAAGGTTATGGGATACCTATCTATACCAATCATGGTTATGAGTTCAAGGCAAGCAACCCGCAACCCCCGCAATTACCTGCGGATATACCAACAGGCATTTACCGGCGGGAGTTTGAAGTGTTGAAAGATTGGTTGTCACGCGACATTTATTTGCATATTGCTGGAGCCAAATCAGGAGTTTATGTATATATCAACGGGAGAGAAGTGGGATATAATGAAGACTCGAAGAACCCGGCGGAATTTCTGATTAATAAGTATGTGCATGAGGGAACGAATACACTAGTGTTGAAAATACTTCGCTGGAGTACGGGGTCTTATCTGGAATGTCAGGATTTTTGGCGTTTGAGCGGCATAGAGCGTGATGTCTTTTTGTATGCGCAGCCAAAGACCGCGATCAAAGATTTCAGAGTCATTTCTACGCTGGACGATACGTACGAAAATGGATTGTTTGAATTGGCTGTCGATGTGCGGAACAATGCGTCTGCCTGCAAGGAAGTATCAGTATCTTACGAACTCTTGGATACTGCCGGTAAACAAGTTGCAAGTGCCGTGAAAAAAATACCGGTGGATGGCTATGGGCAGCATACAGTCTCTTTTGAAAAGAATTTGCTTGCCGTGAAAACGTGGACTTCTGAAATGCCGAACCTTTATAAATTATTGATAACCCTGAAAGAAGGGGAAAAAGTGACGGAAATTGTTCCTTTCAATGTCGGTTTCCGTCGTATTGAGATTAAAGAAAGCAAGCAGTTTGCTAAAAACGGAAAACCGTATGTCTTGCTTTTTATTAACGGGCAACCGTTGAAACTGAAAGGGGTGAATATCCATGAACACAATGAAAAGACCGGTCATTATTTGACGGAGGAATTAATGCGGAAGGATTTTGAACTGATGAAACAGAACAATATCAATACCGTGCGTCTTTGCCATTATCCTCAGGATCGTCGCTTCTATGAACTTTGTGACGAATACGGGCTATATGTATATGATGAAGCGAATATTGAATCTCATGGAATGTATTATGATTTGCGTAAGGGCGGAAGCCTGGGGAATAATCCCGAATGGTTGAAACCGCATTTGTATCGTACGATAAATATGTACGAGCGTAATAAGAATTATCCCTCTCTGACATTCTGGTCGTTGGGAAATGAGGCGGGCAACGGTTATAACTTTTACCAGACCTATTTATGGATTAAAGACAAGGATAAGAAACTGATGGATCGTCCTGTCAATTATGAGCGTGCGCAGTGGGAATGGAATTCGGATATGTATGTGCCTCAATATCCCAGCGCCGAGTGGCTGAGATATATAGGTGAGACCGGTTCTGATCGTCCTGTCGTTCCTTCGGAGTATTCTCATGCCATGGGGAATTCCAGTGGAAACTTATGGGATCAGTGGAAAGAGATTTATAAATATCCTAATCTTCAGGGTGGATATATCTGGGATTGGGTAGACCAAGGTATACTGGAAAAGGATAAAGACGGGAATGAATATTGGGCTTATGGCGGTGATTATGGAGTCGATATGCCGAGTGACGGGAATTTTTGTTGCAATGGCCTGGTCGGTCCCGACCGCAAACCTCATCCGGCATTGGCGGAAGTGAAATATGCACATCAGAATGTGGCTTTTGAAGCAGTCGATTTGAAAACCGGTAGATATAAAGTTGTCAATCGTTTTTATTTCACGAATCTGAGAAAGTACGATGTCAACTATGAATTGCGGGCTAACGGCAGCGTAGCGAAAAGAGGTAAAGTTGCTTTGGATGTGAGTCCGCAAGCGACGGCCGAATTTGTTATCCCGGTTACAGTGACGGTAGGTAAGCCCGGAGTCGAATACTTTGTACATTTTAGTGTGGTGACCAGACAGGCTGAACCGCTAATCCCGATTGGACATGAGATTGCTCAAGAACAATTCCGTTTGCCGTTGGAGACGGAAAAAGATTCTTATGAGGCATCCGGAAAAGCGTTGGGATGGAAAGCGGAAAATGGTAAGGTTGTGGTATCTTCATCGAACGTTTATTTTGAACTGGACAAGGCCACCGGTATGGTAACATCCTATAAGGTGAACGGAACCGAGTTTTTTGATAAAGCTTTCGGTGTGCAGCCGAATTTCTGGCGCGCGCCCAATGATAATGATTATGGCAACAGTAATCCCAAGCGTTTGCAGATATGGAAAGAGTCGAGTCGTGACTTCAAGGTGAGTGATACGGCTGTCAGAGAAGAAGGGGAAACAGTGCTGATGTCTGTTACGTATGATTTGCCTGCCGGTAATCAGTATCTGATAACTTACAGGATATATAGAGACGGAGTTGTCAATGTAAATGTTAAGTTTACGCAGACCGATCGTGAAGCAGAAAAAACGGAGGTATTGGAAGATACCAATCTGGCGACTTTCACTCCGGGTAAGAAAGTGAAAAAGAAAGATGTTCTTGAAGTGCCTCGTATCGGAGTGCGTTTCCGTATTCCGCATGTAATGAATAGAGTGGAGTATTTTGGACGCGGTCCGGTAGAAAATTATGTCGATCGCAATGCCGGCTCTATGGTGGGAAGGTATAAGACGAGTGTCGAAGAGATGTATGTTAATTATGTCCGTCCGCAGGAGAACGGACATCGCACAGATACGCGGTGGGTATCCTTTACGAACACTGCGGGCAGAGGTTTGCTGGTTCTTGCGGAAAAGACTATCGGCTTCAATGCTTTGCGGAATACGGTAGAGGATTTTGACTCTGAAGAATCTTCTCATCCTTATCAATGGCGGAATCGTTCTTCGAAAGAAGTAGCCGGCAAGAATGAGGCGGAAGCAAAGAACGTGCTTCGCAGGATGACTCATGTCAATGATATTACTCCGCGTGATTTTGTGGAAGTGTGCATTGATATGAAACAGCAGGGAGTGGCAGGTTATGACAGTTGGGGGGCTAAAGTGCAGCCTGGTTATACCATTCCTGCCAGTAGAGATTATGTATGGGGATTTACATTGATACCGATAAAAAATGTGGGCGATGTCAACAAGTCGCTTCGTTATACTTATTAAAGAAAAAACACTATGATTCAGATGAGATATGTATGTTGTGTTCTTTTGGTTGCGGCTTTGGGAAGTATGTCTTTCAGGGCAAAAGCATACACAGAACGTAATATGTTGCAGAAAATGGCTGATGAAGCTACATTGAAAGATATGTTAGTTTTGAAACAGGCGTGGGTGCCTTATCCTGCATATACAGATCGTGCGGCATGGGATTCCCTGACAGGCTCCAATAAGCAATATCTCATTGAAGCGGGTGAGAAGTTACTTAACTACAAATGGCAGTTGACCCCAGCCACTGCTTATCTGGAGTTTGAACGTGCCGGCAACCGTAAGATTATGGAAGAATCTTATATGGCCAATCGCCAGGCATTGAATACATTAATGCTTGCCGAACTGGCCGAAGGCAAAGGGCGCTTTATTGACCAGTTGCTAGACGGAGCATATATGAGTTGTGAAATGACTTCATGGGTACAGTCGGCACATCTGTCCCGTCAAAGCAGCAAACGTTCTTTCCCGGATTTTCGCGAACATATCATTGATCTAGGATCCGGTGGCTACGGAGCGTTAATGGCGTGGGTGCACTATTTTTTCCGTGCCCCGTTTGATAAGATTAATCCTGTAGTCTCTTTGCAAATGCGTAAAGTGATAAAAGAACGTGTGCTCGATCCTTATATGAATGATGATAAAATGTGGTGGATGGCTTTTGACCGGAAGCCTGGAGGAATTATCAATAATTGGAATCCTTGGTGCAACTCTAACGCATTGCAATGTTTTTTATTGCTTGAAGACGATAAGGACAGACTGGCTGAAGCTGTATATCGTTCGATGAAGTCAGTTGATAAATTCATCAATTATGTAAAAGCGGACGGAGCTTGTGAAGAAGGAACCTCGTATTGGGGGCATGCAGCCGGCAAACTTTATGATTATCTTCAGATTCTTTCGGATGGTACCGGAGGTAAAATCTCTTTATTTCATGAACCGATGATTCGCCGGATGGGGGAATATATGTCCCGTTCCTACGTAGGCAATGGCTGGGTAGTGAACTTCGCCGATGCTTCGGCACAGGGTGGGGGTGATCCTCTGTTGATTTACCGTTTCGGTAAAGCGGTCAGCAGTGATGAAATGATGCATTTTGCAGCTTACTTGCTGAATGGTAGAAAGCCGTACGTTACTATGGGCAATGACGCTTTTCGTTCCCTTCAATCCCTGCTTTGTTGTAATGACCTGGTAAAAGCGACTCCGAAACACGATATGC
>ERZ773134.1308-NODE-1308-length-21603-cov-3.981019_pt1 | contig 21603 bp, 19 predicted proteins | sample MGYA00580856_ERZ773134 | MGnify/ENA primary metagenome ERZ773134 (study PRJEB29015, sample SAMEA2737823) | human gut metagenome | biome: human gut; feature: human-associated habitat; material: faeces | place: China | collected 2012 ... | reverse complement strand
GACGAGCTCGACGCTCTGTTCAACAAGCGTTCCGGCATGATGGGCATGACCGGCTATGGCGATTTGCGTGAGGTTCACCGTCTGGTGTCCGAGGGCAATGAGGACGCCAAGCTGGCTCTGGATGTCTACGTGCACCGCATCGTCAGCTACATCGGCAACTACACCTACCAGATGGGTGGCTGCGACGTGATCACCTTCACCGCTGGCGTGGGCGAGAACGACGACGTGGTCCGCAAGATGGTGTGCGACAAGCTCGCTCCGTTCGGCGTCAAGCTGGACGAGGAGAAGAACGCCACCCGCTCCAAGGAACCGCGCATCATCTCCACTCCGGACTCCTCCGTGATCATCGCCGTGATTCCGACGAACGAAGAGCTGGCCATCGCCCGCAAGTCCGCCGCAATCGCCGAAGCCGGCACCGACACCTACGGCAACACCTTCGCCAAGTAAGTAACCGCCGTTAGGCATCTCACCAATCTCTAGTTGCAACACTATGGGGGCTGATTCCGATTGGAATCAGCCCCCATTCGTATATGGTCATGAGACCCCTACCCCTGCGTCATACTCCCCCTCAGTCGCCTCCGGCGGACTGAGGGGGGTCCACCAGAACACAGGACCCCTTACTGCCTCAGCATGCCGCTCCACATACCGACGAAATCAGGCAAGGTCTTGCGCGTGGTGGCCACGTTGATGACCTCGATATCGGGAATACGCAGCCCCAGCATCGCGGCGAACGTGGCCATACGGTGATCAGCATAGGTTTCCATCACGGCACCGTGCAACGTCTCCGCCGGCACCGGTTCGATACGCAATCCATCAGGCAATTCCTCAGCCGCTCCCCCAACACGACGAATCTCGTTGACCAATGCCTCCAGACGATTCGTTTCGTGGCCGCGCAAGTGACCAATACCAACCATGTCTGTCGACTTATCAGCAAACACCAGAATCGCCGCCAACGAGGGCGCAATCTCCCCGGCCGCCGTCAAATCGAACGTACCCAGCCCATGCACGGTGCCGTCACCGGTCACCTCGCAATAGCGCACGCCATCGATTGTCGGGAACGATACTTTGGCACCCATCTGTTCCAGATAGCCCGGCAACAAACCACCCGGCTGGGTGGTGGTCTCAGGCCAATGAGGCACCCGGACCGTGCCGCCGGCGATCAATGCCGCGCCGAGGAATGGCGCCGCGTTCGACAGGTCGGGCTCAACGGTCACCTTGCTCGGCAGTTGCATTGCGCGCGGTTCAACCGTCCATGTGCGGGCGGATTCGTCGGCCTCAACCGCACCGCCGGCACCGGTCACATCAGCCACAGTCATGCGAATGTGCGGCAGGCTCGGGGTCTTCTCCCCCGTGTGCGCGAGGTGCAGACCGCCAGGCAGTTTGGAACTAATCAGCAACAGGCCGGAGATGAACTGGGAAGAACCGGACGAATCGATGCTGACCTGCGCCTGGGCAGCCGGCAAGGTTGCAGGCGGCGTAATAGTGAACGGCAGACGGCCAACCTCGCCGTGGTAATCAACCGTTGCACCCAGCTGTTCCAAACCGTCAAGCACCGGCTTCATCGGGCGTGCATAAGCCTGTTCGTCGCCATCAAAATTCACTGGGCCATCTGCAAACAGGGCAAGGCCAGGCACGAAACGCATCACCGTGCCGGCCAGTCCGCAGAACACATTGACGTTGCCATGGAATCGGCCGGATACGGGAGGAGTAACCGTTACGGTGGTGTCGGTTGCGGAATCCACGTCGCAGCGGACACCGAGGGCTTCGAGGGCGCCCATCATAAGGTCCGTGTCGCGCGAACGCAGCAGGCCAATCAGAGTAACGGGCTTGCTGCCGAGGGCGGCGAGAATCAGGTAGCGGTTGGATAGGGACTTGCTGCCCGGCACCGTTACCGTAGCGTTCAACGGCTGTGTGGCGAGCGGGGCAGGCCAGAGATTCGCGAGTTGTTCAGTCATAAGGCCAAATCTATCAGTATTTGGAGGCTTCAGAGCGTCCGCTGTCATTCATTTGGTCGATTTGTCGTTCATTAGGTAGGTCAGCCTCCGCACCCACCTTTGAAATGGCGCGATTCCAACATGGCGTAGGACACCGAACCTACCAAATGAACGACAAATCGACCTAATGAACGAGATATCTATCAACGGTCGGCGGCGATGCGGGATTCAATCTGCTGTGCGGGCTCGGTGGATGCTTCCTCCAGCCCGCCGTCGATGGCCTGCGCGTGCAGCAGCTGGGCGGCCACGCGGTCGGCCTCGATGGCGGCGATCTGGCGCGAGAACACGATGAACCAGCCTAGGAACGCCAGACCAGCCAACGCCTCCACATTGGTGAGGGTGTTGTTACCCATCATCATATTGACCCAGAATGCAGCGCATACGAGCGCGGTCAGGTCGGAGGCCACCATCACTGCTTTGGACAGGCGTGGCGCAAGCCATGGCAGGAGCACGAACAGCAGCAGCATGACGAACGGCAGGCCTTTGGCGCATATATTGTGCAAGAGATTGTGCGGCGTGTACCGAAACACGCCGATGCCGATGAATGCCAGGCCGGCCACCATCAGCAGGAAGGACAGAATGGAGATGCGCAGCATGAAATGTGGGATTTCGTAGCCACGATTCGGATCTCTGTTGGTGCGGTCGTGCCAGAGGCGCTGTAGCCGTTCGGTGGTCACCAATTCGGAGATGGCGAAGTAGCTGACGATGATGATGCACGTGCCGGCAAGAATCAGCGTGGAGTTGAACATACGGGCCGCGAACGTGGTTCTGTCACCAAGCTGCGAAAAGTTGTTGTGATACCAGTATGGGTCGTCGGTGGTCATGCCGGCGGTGACCACGCCGGAGATGACGAAGAACGGCAACAGGCTGGCAATGGTTTTGGCGTTCATCATCTCCGCCTGTACAAAGGTCATGTACCCCACCACGCCGGCAAAGGCGGCGCAGACGCTGGAAATATAGCCGGAGAAAATGGCATTGCCCATCATATCGTTGGCCGCACCGATGAGGGCGAAGGACGACAGGAAGATGGTCGAGGCATACACCACCGAAAGGGCGACGATTTCGAAAATGCGACGAATCGGTGCAAACCAACCATGTTTGAGGTTCAATGAACGTGATTTACGCGCATAGCCAATAATGAAGGAAATGACACCGCATGCCGCCACGATGCCCGAACATACCATGAATCGGCGTTGCGTCAGCTGCCAGATGGCCGGCGCGTATTCCATGTACAGGTTCATCGATACCGCGCCGACGACGGCGCAAATCAAGAAGGAGATGAGTCCGGAGGCTTCTGCGCGCTGATGACGTCCCATGCCGGACCTCCCCTATCTATTCGATGCCGCGTTATCTTTCAATAACAAACAAAACCCTCCCCGAGGACAACGCTTTACTAGCAAGCCAGCGGGATTTGTCTGTCGCCATTCTACTGAAAATCTGAAACATGGAATGGAATATCAGGCAAGCCGGAATCAGCCAGATGGCGTTCATACTTATCAATATGTTCCGCTACAGAATCGGACTGGACGTGAAGCACCAATGTGATGAGATAGTATTCGGACAGCTTACCCCACTCGCCAGATTCGTCCACGAAGATGCTCAATTTGCTCAAATGGGCTCCTGGCAACGTTGGAGGAAAAGGAATGCCGGGGAATACCCCCCGGCGACTTGGAGCCTCGCCCTTGCGGGCCAAAGCACTGCTTGTTATGCCAAAAAACGTGACGACTCGCAACATCCCCATGAATGCTGTTACTGAATTAAACTGAAATAGCAGATGCAGATTCAAACCTAGTCGTTGTAGAGCATCATTGAATAAAGATGCCGCTCATATGCAAGAGAATCCAGAACCTTTTTGAATTCATATGCTCGACACGCAATGTATCCAGCGTCGTTTATAATGATTTCTTGTGCCTTAATGGCGTATCGGGCTATAGCGCAGTTTGGTAGCGCGCCTGCTTTGGGAGCAGGATGTCGCCGGTTCAAATCCGGCTAGCCCGACCACAAGCCCTACTCCCGACTGGAATGTAGGGCTTTTTTATTCCTTTTTATAGTCGAATGCCATCGCTCATTTGGGTCATTTCCCCTCCGCCACCGCATCGATCTCATCCTGACGCCGCCACCGCTTGAGGTTTGGCAACAGCGCCGACATGCAGTCCTCGGCATCATGTCGATGCTCGGCTCGTGGAGGAGCGTAAGGGGCGCGAGTAGGAGTTCGCGGCTTTGCTGCGGTCTCTCCCTCACCCGGCTACACCGGGAGCTCCCTCGTCAGAGGGAGCTTAAATTCGGTCTGGTTATAGGCCCATGGGCTTCTTGGGCTTTTTGGCGCTCATGAGCATGAGGAAGCTGCGGGACTGGGCGGTGATCATGAAGCCCGCCTCATAGCTCAGCGCCGGCTCATTCGGGTTGTGCGTATCCACGACCAGCTGCCATTTGCGGCCGTATCGCTCATCCGGCAGGGTGAACATAATCGGCTCGTAATGCGCGTTGAAGATCAGGATGAAGTCATTGTCGACCATCCGGTTGCCGTACCAGTCGACCTCCGGGATATCCGAACCGTTCAGATAGATCATCATGGAGAACGCATGCGTGTTCTGCCAGTCGTCCATATCCATGATCGAGCCGGTGTGGTCGAACCATTCGACCTGCGGAATCGTGTTCGAATCGTCGCCGGGCTCACGGCCGGTGAAGAAGCGACGGCGGTGCAACACCGGATGATCCAAACGCAGATGAATGAGTTTGGAAACGAAGGCGAGCAGTTCCTTGCGTCCTTTGTCAAGATGCCAGTTGGTCCAGGAGATCTCGTTGTCCTGACAGTAGGCGTTGTTGTTGCCCTGCTGGGTGCGGGCCACTTCGTCGCCACCGCAAATCATCGGGATACCCTGGCTGAACAGCAACGTGGCGAACATGTTGCGCATCTGACGCTGACGCAAGTCGTTGACGTCCGGAATATTGGTCGGGCCTTCAACGCCGCAATTCCAAGAGCGATTGTTGCTCTCGCCGTCGCGATTGCCCTCGCCATTGGCTTCGTTGTGCTTTTCGTTGTAGCTGACCAGGTCGTTCATTGTGAAACCATCATGCGCGGTGATGAAGTTCACGGACGCCACCGGTCGGCGGCCGTTGACCTGATACAGGTCGGAGCTGCCCATCAAGCGCGAGGCGAATTCGGGCAACGTGGAGGGCTGCGAGCGCCAGAAGTCGCGCACGGTGTCGCGGTAGCGGCCATTCCATTCGGACCAGCTGGACGGGAAGCCGCCCACCTGATAGCCGCCGGAGCCCAGATCCCACGGTTCGGCGATGAGCTTGACGCGCGAGATGATCGGGTCCTGCTCCACGATGTCGAAGAACGCGGACAGCTTGTCGACCTCCTGGAACTGGCGTGCCAGCGTGGCGGCCAGATCGAAGCGGAAGCCGTCGACGTGCATTTCAGTAACCCAGTAGCGCAGCGAATCGGTAATCAACTGCAGCGCGTGCGGCGAGCGCATGAGCAGCGAGTTGCCAGTGCCGGTGGTGTCGAAGTAGTGCTGCTGGTCGCCTTCCACCAGTCGGTAGTAGGAGGCGTTGTCGATGCCCTTGAAGCTCAGGGTGGGGCCCATATGGTTGCCTTCGGCGGTGTGGTTGTACACCACGTCGAGGATGACTTCCATGCCGGCGCGATGGTAGGCCTTGACCATGGACTTGAATTCGTTGACCTGCTCGCCGCGTTCCCCGGAGGAGGAGTAGGCGTTGTGCGGCGCGAAGAAGCCGATGGTGTTGTAGCCCCAGTAGTTCGACAGGCCCTTCTCCTGCAGGAAGGAGTCGTTGACGAACTGGTGGATCGGCATGAGTTCGATGGCGGTGATGCCGAGCTTCTTCAGGTATTCGATGACGCTCGGATAGGCCAGGCCGGCGTAGGTGCCGCGGATGTCCGGCGGCACGTCCATGTTGAGGTTGGTCATGCCGCGCACGTGCGCCTCGTAGATCACCGAATCGTGGTACGAGATGTACGGATGCTGGTCGTTGCCCCAATCGAAGTAGGGGTTGATGACGGCCGACTTCATGGTGTGGGCGGCCGAGTCAAGGTCGTTCATCGCCGAGTTGTCGTCCGGGCTCTTGAACCAGTATGAGAACAGGCTTTCGTCGCCGTCGATATTACCTTCAATGGCCTTGGCATACGGGTCAAGCAGCAGTTTGTTGGGGTTGCATCTGAGGCCGTGCACCGGGTCATAGGGACCGTAGACGCGGTAGCCGTAACGCTGGCCAGGATGGAGGCCGGGAATGTAGTTATGCCATACGTACGAGTTCCGTTCGGTCATTTCGATGCGTGTTTCCACATCGTGCTCGTCGAACAGGCATAGTTCGACTTTCTGCGCAACCTGTGAGTACAGCGCGAAGTTCACACCGGCGCCGTCATAGCTGGCGCCCAGCGGATACATTGATCCAGGTCTGATCTGCATAGTTTTCAGTATCCCACTTTTTTTGTGTCAGTGATGTGCCGGGGAGTTGAACGTCAGGAGAACAGCGACGGCTTATCTTTGTCGGAGTTCCTGGCGATGAGTCTGCGTAACGCCTCATGCTGGATGGCGATCATCGAATTGGATGAGGTGATGCGCGTGGCGGCAAGGTCGCTCCACGGAATCCACGCGGATTCCACATGCTCGTCCGCATCGAAATGGCGCTGCTCCCGCCTGAACGGGCCCAAATGCAACACCATGATGTGGGCCAGTTCGTCGGTCATGCCTTCGGACGAGTAGAAATCACCTACGAAGTCAACGCCCATGGTGTCACGGTCCGGCACCACGCCGGTTTCCTCGGCCAGTTCCCTCAGGGCCGCGTCCATGATGTCCTCGCCCTCGTCCATCAGTCCGGCGGGAAGCCCGTAGGCGAACATGTCCGATCCGGCGCGGTATTCGCGTTCGATGAGGTAGCGGTCGGTGGACATGTCGTGCACGAGCATGACCACACAGGGGGCGTGACGCAGCACCTGGCGGCCGATCTCGTGTTCCTTGCCCTGCTTGTCGGTCAGAGCGATGCGCATGTCGTCCACATGGAAGATACGCCCGGTATAAACGGTTTCGCTACTGATCACTTTGGCGGGCACGTCCATGTCGATGCCGTCCGAGGAGGCGTTCAGCTTATGGTCGAGCCGATGCTCCAGTTGTTCCTGCTTGCTTCCGCCAAACATGTCATCTCCTCGGAAAAAACGTTTTTGCCACGTTACTATAGCGTCTTAATCTCGATGCGCGGTAATGGACAGCGTCCATGGATCGGTCGTGTCGTGGAACCACTCGACTTCAGGCCTTGCTCCGGTCGCTTGTTCGATGGCGGCTGGCACGTCATCGATCGCGTAGTTGAACCACATGGATTCGATGGCGGCATGAGGGGTGTTGATGAAGCAGGGACGCACATGGCTCTCCCCCGCCATTCCATGGCCGAGCATGATGCCTTGGGACCTCATACGGGCTTCATACCGGGCTTGTTCGATGGCGTCGGTCACCGGGTGGTGACGCAAATCGCTGGTTACGTACACGTCCGCACCGGTGGCACGCACCTCGTTGAACAGGGAGTCCCCGGAGCCAGGCAGAATGGCCACATACTGAACAAAAGTGTCCGAATCGCCGCATACCTGGATGCCGAGCGCGCTGGTCATGCCATGATCGGACACTTCGTCGAATACACGCTGAGCGAAATCCTTCAGGGCAACAGGCTTCGGCAAACGACCCACACGCCCCAAACCGACCGGATGAGAGGCGTTTGCATCGTCAATCGGCACGAGTGGTTTCTGGTCGATGAGTCCGAAGTAGTCGGCCGCCGCCTGTCCCACGCCGCGATACGCAGCGTCGGCATTAGTGTGCCCTACCCACAGCCCGCAGCCGTGCTGGTAGAGTCTGCGGACGATGTCGCCCCGGAAACCGAGTCCGCTCGTCTCGTGTACGGAACGGAAGAACAACGGGTGATGGGTGATGAGCAGGTCCGCGCCAGTAGCGATGGCCTTGTCAATGATGGCGGAGGTCGGGTCGGCGGCGAACACGATGCGGTGCACGTCGTGGCTCAGATCTCCGACAATGAGGCCCGGCTCATCCCATTCTTCGGCGTAGCGCAATGGGTACAGGGTCTCGAGAACGTCGATGACTTGCTTGAGATTCGGCATATGTCCCATTGTAGTGGGCTATTGCGGCAAGGGACTCATTCTGCAATTGCGGACAAGCCATGCTCGTGCTCTTCATTGCTCGACTATCGGCTCGCCTTCGCCTACAAACAATCCACTGGACTGTTTGCTCAACGGCTCAGCCCCCCTCACCCGAGGGGAGCTAGAAATTGTCAGTGTGCAGCGAGTTGCCAGTCGGAACCGATGCCGCACGATACGTCCAGCGGCACGGCAAGGTCGACGGCGTGTTCCATGGCGTTGCGCACCAGTTCGGTGACCTGGTCGCCTTCTCCCGGCGCGATTTCCACTACCAGTTCATCGTGAATCTGCAGAATGATACGGCTCTTGACGTGAGCCTCGGCCAAGGTCTGCTCGGCGCGAATCATCGCAATCTTCATGATGTCGGCGGCGGATCCCTGAATCGGTGCGTTGAGTGCCGCACGTTCAGCGGCCTCACGCGCAACACGATTGGTCGAATGCAGGGCCGGGAAGTAGCGACGTCGTCCGAAAATGGTTTCCGTATACCCCTTCTCTCGGGCATTGGCCACCAGCGATTCAAGGTAATCGTGCACCTTGCCAAAGGTATCGAAATACCGGTTTTTCAACGCTTCCGCTTCACGTGGCGCGATCTTGAGTTGCTGGGCAAGACCATACGTGCTCAGACCATAGGCCAATCCGTAGCTCATGGCTTTTACGTGGCTGCGCTGGTCGCCGGTGATCTGGTCGACCGGCAGCTTGTAGACCATCGAGGCCACGTATTTGTGGAAGTCGGCTCCGGAGCGGAACGCTTCGATCAGCGCCTCATCATCGGACAGATCAGCCATAATGCGCAGCTCGACCTGTGAGTAATCGCAGCTCATCAGGGCCTCGTACCCCTCCCCCGGCACGAACACGCCACGAATCTCACGGCCGGCGGCGTTCCGATTGGGGATGTTCTGCAGGTTCGGATCCACGGAGCTCAATCGGCCGGTGGCGGCAACGGTTTGCTCGAAAGTGGTGTGGATGCGCTCATCTGATGTGTTGGTGGCATCGATCAGCGTTTGGACGATCTGCTTGAGCTTGTTGATCTCGCGATGGCGCAGCAACGCTCCGAGGAAACCGTTGGCCCGCTCATTGTCCACTGATTTGACATACAGATCCTGCAATGCGGCCGCATTCGTGGTGTATGAGCCGGACTTGGTGCGTTTGGTGGGTTTCAAACCCATATCTTCGAACAGCACCTTCTGCAGCTGCTTGGGGCTTTGCAGGTTGATTTCGGTGCCGGCATACTCCCAAGCCATTTCCTGCGCTTGGCGAGCCTCGGCGGCAAACTGGTCACGCATGGAGACGAGTCGAACGCTATCGACTTTGGCTCCTGTGCGCTCCATGCCGTGCAGCACGCGGGAAACAGGAAGTTCAATCGCGCGCATCAGCCAGCATTGTTCACGCTCGTCGATAATCGGCCCGAGCGTGACGGCGAGGCTGCGGATAATGGCCAAATCACGCAGACGATGTTCGTTCGGATCTTCTTCGACCTGATCGTCGTCGAAGTCCAACGTGCCTTGCGAAGGCTGTTCGGTTTCGGTGAAGTGGATGTCGAGGAAGTGCTCGGCCGCCTGCTTGAGGCTATCGGCATGGAAATCCGGTTGGGCCAGATACCCGGCAAGCTTGGTGTCGAACATCGGCAGGTCCATGTCAAGATCGACCGCGCCCAAAAGATGCAGCAATTCTTTATACCCATGCACGATGGTGCGGGAGTGTTCGCTTTTCAGGAACCGCGCAAGCTGTGCTCGCAGGGTATCGGTGATTGGAAGGGGCACTATGGCCGCTGATGTTGCCGTGGCCACGGCAATGGCTTGTGCCGTGGCACGCCCCGGCCTTTCGTCGCCCCATGCGGCCACGGTCCAAGCGTGGCCGACCGCGTCGCCGCAGATGGCATGCCGCTGCGAGCCATCGCCATAGTCGGAAACCGTGAAATCGGCGATTTCACCGGGAACCTTGACTTCGACGCGATGGGCCTTGACCCATTCGTCGAACTGCTCCGGAGCAGTGATGCTCGTGGGTTCCGGCAGGTTCAGATCGAGGCTGCTATCCTGCTCGTTCTGCTCATTATTCGTAGACTCGCCAGCTCCGGATGTGTTGGATGCCTTGGCCCCGGTATTGAAGGTTTTCAGTACACGACTCTTGGTGCGAGGTCCGAATTCAAGCTCCTTGAACAGGGCGTCGATCTGTGCCACGTCCACGGTGCCGAATGTCAGATCCTCGATATCGACGCCTAGATCGACGTCTCGTACCAGTGCGTTGACTTTGCGATTGAGTTTGACCTGGTCGATATTGGCCCGCAGTGATTCGCCTTTTTTGCCGCCGATTTCATCGGCGTGCTCGCAAATGCCGTCGAGGGAACCGAATTGGTTGATCCACTTGGCCGCAAAGCCGTCGCCTACGCCGGGCACACCGGGAATATTGTCGGCGGTTTCGCCTCGGAGTGCCGCCAGATCCGGATATTGTGCGGGAGTGACTTTGTATTTGTCGATGATGGACTGCGGCGTCATATGCTTCAGGTCTTTGAAGTGATGGCCCGGGTACAACACGGTGACGTTGTCATCCACCAGCTGGAAAGCGTCTCGGTCACCGGACAATACCAGTGTGTGGTGACCGGCCTTGTCTCCCATGGTGGCGAGGGTGGCGATCACGTCGTCGCCTTCGAATCCCGGCTTCTCGATGTAGGTGACGCCGAGGGCCGTGAGCATGCGTTGAATCAATGGCAGCTGGGTGAGCAGCTCTTCGGGAGCCGCCTCACGGGTGCCTTTGTATTGCGGAAGCATCTCATTGCGGAATGTGCCGCCCTTCACATCGAAGGCGACGCCCAGATGGTCGGGCTTCTCCGCATCGATCACCTGCGCGAGCATGGTGGCAAAACCCCAGACGGCGTTGGTGGCCTGGCCGCTGGAGGTGCTGAAGTTGTCGACCGGCAGGGCGAAAAATGCACGGAAGGCCAGCGAGTGGCCGTCCACCACCAGCAATGTTTCATTGGTGGGTACGGTCACGCTGGCCTCTCCCATAGTGTGTTTGTGTTGCTTTACGACTCAGTACGGCGACGCCGATAATCAGCGTTCGCCCGAATCAGAAGGCTTCGGATCGCCGTACTTGGCGATGATGGCCTGAGCCAGGCGCTTCTTGGGGATGCGCTGGTCCATGGAGGTCTTCTGAATCCAACGGAAGGCACCCTGCTCGGAGAAGTCCGCCTTGTCCATCAGCAGACCCTTGGCGCGGTCGACGAACTTGCGCTCCTCAAGCGTGTCTTCGGCCTTCTTGAGCTTCTCTTCGGTTTCCTTGAGCTGATCGGTGGTTTCCTTGAGCTTACGTTCGCTGCGCTCCACGCTGTCCAGCAAATCGTTGATCTCGGCGAAACGGCCCATGGCCACCTCGAGGGTCGGCAGCAGCTTGGATTCCTCGTACGGCTTGGTGACGTATGCCATGGCGCCAGCGCCGGTGGCCTTCTTCACCAGATCGGTCTGGGAGAATGCGGTGAGCATGACGACGGGGGCGATGTTTTCATCGCAGATAATGCCGGCAGCGGTGATGCCGTCCATACGCGGCATCTTGACATCCATGCACACCACATCAGGGCGGTACTTGCGGGTCAGTTCCACGGCTTCCTCGCCGTTGGCGGCCTGACCAACGACCTCATAACCGTTGTCTTCCAGCATGGCGACCAGATCCATGCGGTTCACGGCTTCGTCCTCGGCCACGACAACGGTACGCGGACCGTCCTCGGGCTTGGCCTTGCGCTCAGCAGGTTCGCTTTCATTGGCCACGGCCTTGAGCTCTTCGTCGGTCAGCACCTCATCGATGTTGATACTCGGTTCTTCGGACTTCTTCCTTGCAGCCATGCCAACCTCTTTCTTGAATTACCCAACAATGGGGTTCACAATAATTTCAGCGAACTCCTAACTAAAGTGCCCTCGGTGGGACTCGAACCCACCACCTTCGCATACCCTGCCGAGCTGAGGGCAATTCCTTGTCAGGAATCGCTTCTGACTCAGTTTACCCTCCTGTACATCCTGTTCGCGGTTTCTCTGCGAGTTTTGCCCGCACGCTGAACCGTTCCCGTTTTGTACGGCAGTCAAGAGTAGCGGCTGCGGACGCGGCCTGTCAAATATCGGCGTGTGGGAGAATGGAGTTTCCGTTTTCGCGGAGTGTCCACATAGATGCAGGGTTTACCAAGGTGACCGTGTTCTTTAGGGTGTGCGCTGCGCGAAGACGGTTTTTTATTGGCTGAAGGAGGCCGAAGATGGTTGAAGAGACAAAGAGGCCCTTGCGCCGCAGGCGTTTTGGGTGCATTCTCGAACGCAAGGGTTCGACAGGGGATGTCACGAGCATCGAGGCTCGTTATATCTCGCCGATCAATGGTCAGCGTGTGTCGAAACGTTTCGCGCCGGGCAGGCGGGGCGATGCCGAGGATTGGCTCGAGACCGAGAGGTCGATCGTCGATCTGCACCGTCGTGGGATGATGACGTGGATTCCTCCACGGGACCGGGATGGGAACACGTTGACGCCGAAGCTGACGTTCGGCGTGTTCGCCGACGGGTATGTGCGCCGGCATCGCAGGAAGGACGGCGCCGAGATCGCGGGCTCGACGTTGCGTAACCTGCGCAATGACGTCAAGCATCTCAAGGAGGCGTTCGGCGACGTGAAACTGGCCGAGTTGACCGAGGAGCTGGTGACCGAATGGTATTACGGGCCGCATCCGAACGGGGAATGGCAGTTCCGCTCGGAATGCATCCGGTTGAAGATGCTGTTGCGGGAGGCGTGTGCGCCGGGCTCCAAGGGCGCTCCTCCCCTGTTGGCGGAGAACCCGTTCACGCTGCCGATCCCGCCCGAGCCGGAGGCCGGGTCGTCGGATATTCCGCCGGTCATGCCCGACGAACTGTACCATATATATAATGCGATGCCGGGCTATACGCGGTTGTCGGTGTATCTCGCGGCCTGTGCGGGCGGCATGCGCATCGGCGAGGTCTGCGGTCTGATGGACATGGACTTCGACTTGGAGAACAAGGTGCTGATGATCCGTCGCAGCGTCAGCCATGGCGCGGATGATCTGGGCCCGTCCCGGATCGGCAGGTTGAAGACGAAGGGGTCCCGGCGTACGGTGCCTATCCCGGACATGCTGATTCCTTTGATTCGCATGCATCTCGAGGATCGTCCGGACCAGTCGAACCACATGTTCTTCCAGGCCAAGCGCGGCGAGATCCTGTGTCAGAACACTCTGCGCAACCACTTCATGAAGGCCCGCAAGGCGGCGGGCCGTCCCGACCTGCAGTTCCGCACTCTGCGCGTGACCCATGCCACCCGTCTCATGCTCGATGGCAGCAGTCTCAAGGAGACGATGGACGCCCTCGGACATGTGAGGGAGGAGACCACGTTGCGGCATTACCTGCGTGCCGTGCCGGAGCATCAGAGGGAGGCCGCGGAACGCACCGCCGCCTATCTGCTGTCCGCGGACCCGTCGCTCGCGATCGCCTCGCTGCCTCCCGCTCCCGCCGGGCTGGACGCGGACGGCGATGCGGGCGACATGGCCGCGCTGGCGTTGCTGCTTGGCCAGGTGTCGACGCTGATGGCCGGCATCGCCGCCCGGAACGCGCAGCCGGCCGGATAGCCCGGCTTCCGCCCGCCCCTGCGGTCACGCGCCTATGGCCGGACCGTCCATGCCCGCATCCTGCGCGGGTCCGGGACGGTCCGGCGTTTCCATGGGCATCGCGCCGGGCAGTGCGGCGGGGTCGGGGAACATGTTCGCGGCGGGCCATAGCCCGGTCGGCCCCTCGTCGGGTGCGGGATCGTAGCCGGGGGCCGTCGCCTGCGCCTGGCGGATGCATTCGCTCACACTCCCCTGGAACGTGCTCTCGCGGGTGGCGGCCCGGCGGACCAGGTCGAGGCCGGCGGCGTCGCTGCGGTCCATGTCGACGATGAGCATGGTCGGCATGCCCGCGCCGAGGATCAGGTGCCGGTCCGTGGTCTCTGCGAGGTCGTCGTGCGGCGTGATGATCGGATGGTCCGTGACCTGCAACGGGTTGGCGGGGTCGTCGGGCAGAGCGAGGTGGATGTCCTCCGGCTTGGTGGCGGGGATGCGGATGGGTTGGACGGCGAGCGGCTGGGCGGGGTCGGGGTTTCTGGTGGCGATTTCCCCGGTGATCCATGCGGCGTTCCAGTCGTAGACGCCGAGGGGTGCGTGCAGGTCGGGCTCGGCCATGACGCGGGCCTGGAGCGCGTGGGCGCGGATGACGCCCCTGTTCTCATGCCAGTGGGAGTTGAGGAGTCCGATGGAGGCGAGCAGCTGGTCTCCCACCATGCGGCCCTTGTCCTTGTACCTGTTCCATTCCGCGGCTCCTTGCGGCTGGTCCGCCGGGTTGAGCGCGTCGCGTGCGACCTGGATGGCGCCGAGGGCGTGCGCGAGGTCGAGCGCGATGTCCTTCCATGGGCGGCGGGTGTCGATCGCGATGGCGTGTTCGTCGAGCCGGTAGCCCATGGGTTCGGCGGCGGCCTTCGCCTCGTGCCTGACGGTCAGGCCCTGCCGCGTGAGGGTCTTCGAGAGGGCCTGTGCGACCCGTGCGAACAGGTGGGTCTCCTCGGCCTCGTCGAGTGTGAAGTCGGGCAGGATGCCGCCCTTCTCCCGGATGTTTTGGATGTCCTGTTCGGTGTAGTCGCCACGGTCCTTGAGATGCGGGTCCTGCCAGGCTGGCGTGGTGTTGCGGGATATGTCGGCCATGATGGTCCTCCTTGATGGGCGGGGCCGTCTTTCGGCCCCTTCCCATCCGGCACCCGCACGCCGCGAGCCGCCGGCCGATTCCTTTTCCCATTTCAGATTCGCCGTTCAGGAACCTCGATGTCCGGTTTCCGTATCCGGCTCCTGTGCCTTGACCATCTTCATCAATGTCAGTCGGTTTTATATAATAAGAAAATGGTTTTATATAATAAGGAGGTGGATCATGGATTCCTCTTTTGGGAAAGAGGGGATATTATCCCGTCTGAGACTTCTCGATGAAGACCTTGATTTCCGTTTCGGCGGCGCGCGCAGGTTCGAACTCGTGATCTCAGGAGGCAGTGCTTTATCGATTCGAGGACTCATCCCTTCCCGTGTAACCACCGACATCGATGTGCTGTCCGTGCCCGACGAAGTCGTCGATTTGATGTCCGCCTATGACATGAACTCTCATGTGGACACTTTCCGGTATATGTATCCGACTCACTGGCACGACAGGATACGTCCCGTGGAATTTGATGGTTCGGTACTTGACGTATATACCTTGGGAAACGAGGATCTCGCCATAACGAAACTCCTTTCGTGGAGAGGCGACAAGGATCGAAGGGACCTTGAAAATATGTGGTCCAATGGGTCCATCAACCGCAGCGCCTTGAACAGCATCCTTCTGGACATTACCGAGGTTCGTATCAATATCACAGAGGCTCAATGGAACCTGCTCAACCAACGAATAGCAGTTCTGGATGGTCGCGACCCCTTTTCTTCCGATACGAGTACGACTTTCGGATTTCCCTCCTTCTCATCCGATGACCAGCCATCGCCAGAACTCGATGCCCCTCATCCGTCCCTATGATTGGAGATCATTCGTGAGACGCCCCAACTTCGAGCCGTGGTCGCGCAGATACCTGTTGCACCTTTCCGGGTTGTCGAGATTCGATTTTCCTCGTCTGTGCGTCATGGCGTGCCATAGTGAAGGACGGCTGCGCGAGCCTTTGTTGCTGTACGCCCTGCAGTCGGACCGTTTTCCCGAGCTGATGGCCATGACCGACGATTCCGAGCTGAGGGGTGAATACGAGCATGCGGCCGATTCTCTAGGGGAACTCGCCCCCCAAGACTATGCGTTGGAGCACGGCTACGACCCTTCCACCGGTGACAGGTACCGGAAGGTGTTGAACTCCTTCTATGCCGACTGGCACAGGCCGGAGACTCTTGCCCGCTCGAAATCCATCAGAAGGGATGCCTGTCTTCGCGCGAAACGGGAGAGGGGCGTGCCTGTCGCGCCGATCTGCCGTGAACTCGGACTGAATGTCGGGAACGTGAACGCGTGGCTCAAGAATGGGGACATGTCGAAGGTGAGCCTGGAGAACGCGACCAGACTGGCACGAGCGTTCCGCGCGGCGTGACCGGGCCTTTCCGTTATCGGGGTTCCGGCCTGTGTATCGGATGCATACGCCGTCCAGCGAAAGGCCTTTTATCATTCGTCCCGTCCCCGGCATGTACTTCACGACGTACAATCGGGATATGGGAGAAATCACGATGGAACCGGCTTACCGCGGTATCGAGGAGGAGACCGTCACGCGTCTGCCGTCCAAGGCGTTCGACGAGTTTCTCAAGGCCCTCGACAGGCCGGTGCCGCAGACCGCCCGGGACCTTATCGGCATGGAGCCCGATTGGCTATGAGGTTCGCGTCCCCGCGTAGGGCCTGGTCCGGCGACGTGCTCGACGGGTTCGACGCGGCGTCGCGCCCATCTACGAGCGGCTGCCGCTTCGTGCGCGGGACGCCGAGAAACACGGACATCGGCCGTATAACGTAAGTCGGAAAAAACAGCAGGCCCTCCGCCGCGGGACGGAGGGCCTGCCTTCGGGCGGAGAATCAGGTCTCGGCCAGCGCCTTGTCTAGGAGCGTGCGCACCGCATTGCTGCGGCTCATGTGGTGTTTGCGCATGTACCGTTCCAGCTTCGCGTCGCGTTCGTCGTCCAGACGGACGCGGATCACGTTGGAGGCAGGGGTGCTGCCCACGGCTAGGGGACGGCCTGGGGTTCTCTTCAGCGCCTCGGATAGCTGCTCGTCGGTGTAGCCCCTCTCGGCCTCCTCGGCATCGGCCTTGAGCATCGCGGCCTCGTCGGCCGGCAGTTCGTCGTAGGAGAGGATGTCGTAGTTCATGTCCATTGCCTGCCTCCTTCCAGCAGTTTCACGTATTGGGTCCTCATGCGCATCGCATGGATGAGCGCCGGCCCCTCGATGTGTCGGCCACCACCACCTCCAGTGGAAGGCCGTCCGGTGATATACCCAGATACAGGACCTTGAGGGGGTCCTCACGCAGCACGAGGTCGCGAAGCGGATGCTCCACCACGTACATGGCGTCATCCGGTTCGATGCCGTGCTTGAGCGCCGAGGGGAATATGTTCACGATAATATTGTGACACAAAATAGGCGACGGGTCAAGGACGTATGGGGCACGGTCCGTCACGGCCATTGTGATCCAGTCGACGATCGAGATTCTGGTAGGTGGCGATCTCATCCTATTGGGCTTGGCCCTGTGTCAGGTCGCGTTGCCGTTATCGGGGCTCCGGCCTGTGTATCGAATGCATACGCCGTCCAGCGAAAGGTCTTTTATGATGCGTCCCGCCGTTCCCGTCCATGTGAAGGAGGACGTCGAGATCCCTTCCCTGCTTGCCGAATTCCGCATGGGTCCGACATTCTGGTCCAGGGTGAGTTCCCTAGAGGTCTCGTATTGGCAGGTCCGTCGGGGCAACCGTCTGATCATCGAGGCGTGCTGGATGGGGATGACTCTTTTGTCCTTGTCGGCCATTGTGGTCCAGTTGACGATCGAACTGCTGATGGGCATCGATCTCTTCCTGTTGGGATTGATCCTTTGCCTGGTCGCGTTGCCGTTGGAGGCCGCCTGCTGGTGGCGTTGGAGGCTGTCGCGTATGGACGCCGATGCCGCCCTGACCCTCGCCCGGGCGTTGTCTTCCTTCAGGGATTACGTCTCGGTTAGATGAGCCGCCCTGTTTTGTCCGCATATCGATGGCATGCGTCGCATGGCTTGAGTGACACCCATGACAATGATCAGGAGGAGGCGTGCGATGACGGGTTCGGCTCATGGCGGTCCGGCCGACGACAATGATGTCGGAGGTGTTTTCCGCGTATGCGTGGGCGTGGAAGAATCGGCTCGTTCCGCCCCGTCGACGTGGGGTGTTTTCGATGAACCGTTGACGGATCATGATCTGCTGGTATTGTCGCGCGCGTTTGATTTCTCGGACGGGCTCAGGGAGCATTGCGTGCCGGCCGCGTGGGAGGCCCTTGATTCGACGTTGGATTCCGGGGTGCGCGAGCTTGTATCGCATCCGCCCCGGACCGAGGCCGAGCTTGCGGCGGCCATCGCGGGTTTGGGTCATGCCGTCGCCCGGCGGGCGGTGGATGGCGCGCTCGATCGTCTTCAGTCCAGATGGCTGTAACGCTGCACTTCGATGATGTTGCGGGGCAATCTGTTCTCCGTTTCCCCGGATGGCGCATGTTCCGTCCATCGTGTGGACTGGTTGGTCCGCCGGCAGTGGTCGGCTATCTCCTTTGATATGAGCCGCATGGTCTTTCCTGACGGTTCGGACGGTTTCGGTCAGCTGGGGCATGTACATGGTCCCATTATCCCCAATATCCCTTCTTTGGCCCGATATCGGCGGGACCCGGTGTTGCGGCGGCGTGGATGGCTGGATTGCGTGTCGTGTGTTGGGAGGCTTGCATGGCTGGTGGCGAGGGGAAGCGGGGGTCGTCGGGCAAGGCGTTCGTGGTGGCCGGCATGGTGGTCGCGGCCCCGTTGCTCACGGTCGTGGTCGTGTTGTTGTGCCTGGTGATCCTGGTGGTCGCGATACTGCAGTCGGATTACGGCCTGGGGACGCGTTGCGTGACGGGTTCCTCGTCGTGGGTGGATTGGGCGGTGTCGGTCGCGAAGGACGATAAGCATGGGTATTCGCAGCCGAACCGCGGGGGCGACCCGGATTACGACTGTTCGTCGTTCGTGTGGGCGGCGTTGCGCCATGCGGGCTTCGACGTGGGGTCGAGCCCGTTCAACACTGACGGCATGGATTCGGTGTTGAAGGCGGCCGGTTTCGAACGGTCGGATTTCAGGGATGTGGCGTCCCTGCAGGCGGGCGACGTCGTGTGGGCCGACGGGCATACGGAGATCTACATGGGTGATGGCGAGTTCGTGGGCGCGCATTGGGACGAGAGACACGGGGTCGAGGGCAGGACGCCCGGCGACCAGACCGGTGACGAGATCGGCGTGACGTCCACGTTGAACGCGCGGTACACGCGCGTGTACCGTGCGCCGGCATCGCAGGGCTCGCAGGCGGTGTCGGGCGGCACGTCGGATTCCGGTTGGGACGGGATGGGCGCGGAGCAGGCGAAGGCCGCCTGGTTCGCCGGCCTGGCCGGTCCGGGCAATACGTGCGTCTCGTATCCGCAGGGCCAGTGCACGTGGGGCGCGTGCCTGCGCGCCTACCGTCTGGGGTGGAAGCATGTGGGCCAGTATTGGGGCGATGGCGGCATGTGGGCCTCGTCCGCGGCCGCGGAGGGTTACAGGGTGACGCGGACGGCCCCGGTGCCGGGCGCGATCGTGAGTTTCCCGCCCGGCGTGCAGGGCGCTGATCCGGCGGCCGGGCATGTGGCCGTGGTCGAGTCGGTGGACGCGTCGAAGGGCACGTTCACGATCAGCGAGATGAACGCGCATGGCCCGGTGTACACGTCGCGCGAGCTGCCCATCGCGGGCGGCGCGAATTTCATCCTTCCCAAGGATCCGATCCACGGGGCCGGCGGGGGTTCCTCGTCGGCGGCGACGTGCTCGGCGGGCGACCAGGATGGGGAGAAGGCGAGCGTGGAGGAGGCGAAGAGGATCGCGAAGCGCAAGATGAAGGACATGGGCTGGGATGACGGTTCCCAGTTCGAGTGTCTGGACACGATCTTCACCGAGGAGTCGGGCTGGCGGTGGGACGCCACCAACCCGGACAGCGGCGCGTACGGCATCCCCCAGTCGCTGCCGGCGGAGAAGATGGCCTCGGCCGGCCAGGATTGGCGGACGAACGCGGCCACGCAGATCGACTGGGGCCTGAAATACATCCATGACAGGTACGGGACGCCGTGCGGCGCGTACGCGGAACGCAGGGCCAAGGGCTGGTACTGAGATTATCGGCGTCCGTTCGGGTGGTTTTTCCGGGAGCGGTCGTCTCATGGCGTTCCCGGGCCGGCCGGCGCATGATTTTCTTCTCTTTTTTCCCGTGCGCCGGCGGGCCGCTTTCCTTCACGGCCCCATGCCCCCTCCCCCGGGCGTGGGGCCTTTCCTTTTTTCCGGCCCGTTATCGGCCGTGGGCCGTGCCGGCGCGTGGTGGATGCGCGGGCCCGTGTTGTCGGGCCGTGGAGGCTTGTGATGAGGGAGGCTGTGATGTCCGGGATGGTGTTGGCCGATGATTCGCTGATCAACCTGTTCCCCGATCCCGCGTGGGATGTGGCGGGGTTCAGGGACCTGGCGGGGGGCGTGATAGCGGTGTGCCTGTACGCGGCGGTCGCGATGGTGATCGTCGGCGTGCTGACCCTGCTGCCGGGCCTGATCACGAACAACATGATGGAGCGCGCGTTCTCGTGGAAGCGTCTGCTGTGCGCGTTGATGATCCCGTTGACGATCGGCGCGGCGACGGGCGGGTTCGCGTGGGGCGCGGGCGCGTTCGGCGCGGACGGGCTGGCGGTGAACGACTCGTACCAGTCCGCGAACGGTCATCCCGACTGGAAGGGCGTGAAGAGCGACGAGGCGAAGAAGTCGGATGATCTGGGCGGCGTGGTCCGGCAGTTGGGCGAGGACATCGCGAACCGTGTGGGCAAGGCCGCGGGCGACGCGATCGACAAGGCCCTGTCGACGGGCAAGAAGGCGTGGCAGTGGCTGTCCGGCGGCGACGGGAAGGGCAACGTGTTCCAGAAGGCCGGGGACGCCGCGTCCGGGGCCTGGGATTGGGTTTCGGGCGGCGACGGGAAGGGCAACGTGTTCGAGAAGACGGGCCGGGCGGCGGGCGACCTATGGTCGTCCCTGTTCGGCTGAGCCGTCCGGCCCGTTATCGGCGTCGGGCGTCGTACGGGCCCGGTGGCGGTGGGGAAAGGAGGGTGAATCATGACCATTATTCATCCAATCGCCGCCACCGCGTCCGATATCGTGCTGGCGTTGACCGACAACGACCTGTCCGGGTTCTCCGTGTCCCCGAACTGGACGTTCTTCCCGTTCATGAGCCTGGTGTCGAACATCGTGGGCGGCCTGTGGGCTTTGGGCATCTTCGTGGCGACGGCCGCGTGGATCATCGCCGCGTTCTCCTGGGTCGTGTCCAAGGCGATCCACAACAGCACGATGCAGCAGTACAGCGGCATCGTGTTCGTGTGGATCGCGCTGGGCATGATGCTGCTCGGCTCGGCCATGGCGATCGTCAAGTTCGCGTCCACGCAGGCCCTGTTCTGACCTCGGGGCCCGTTCCCTTTTTCCTCCGGGCCCGTCCCGCCGTCGGGGCGGGCCCTTTCCTTTTCTTGTTTTTCCGTTGTTGGGAGGCTGTCGTGGGCGATGTCGTCGAGGCGGTGCTGCAGAAGCTGTTCCCGTGGATGCTGGATCCGATGGGCAAGGCGTTGCAGGGCATGATGGTGGGCGCGTTCTCGTCGACCGCCGGGTCCGTGTCGTACGCGGAGTGGAACGTGGCGATCACGGCCGCGAACAGGA
>ERZ773134.1293-NODE-1293-length-21745-cov-2.957953_pt1 | contig 21745 bp, 15 predicted proteins | sample MGYA00580856_ERZ773134 | MGnify/ENA primary metagenome ERZ773134 (study PRJEB29015, sample SAMEA2737823) | human gut metagenome | biome: human gut; feature: human-associated habitat; material: faeces | place: China | collected 2012 ... | reverse complement strand
CAGAAACTGTTTATGCTTCAGGTTCTGCTGATAATATAAATCAACATACGGACGATGTGTGTATGTGTTATTGTTGTCCCGCATATCCGTTACATGGTCCGGATACTCAACGTTATACAACTCACTTCTGTAATCCGTATGCGGTTGCAGATACCCCCAGTAACCCAGCTTTGCATTCAGCAGGTATTTATCCGGTTCTTGATAATTATAGGTGAAAGAACCGCCATGATTCAGTTCCTGAAAATGTCCGGGCTGCCCTTTTTCATACCGATGCAGGGAAGTACCATCTTCAAAGAGGAAAGATTCTTCGTTCGTGCGCCAACATTTGTAAAAGTCACGCGGACTGGCATAATAACTCAGACCAAACTCCGATTTCTTATGATTCAGCTTGGCTGATATTTCATCATTATGGAATACTACATGCGGGGAATTCATCATATCCAGGCTGACGGAGCCACCCGTTTCGTACCGGCGGGTGATATAATTCAATACAGCTTCGGCATCTCCGTAACGCAAGCCGGGATTCTCCAGATATTCAATACGTATGATATCGTTCGGCTGTAATGCGGAAATATCCTTTGCATCCACTTTCGCTCCATTCAAACAAAGCTGTACGGAGCCACCACCGGAAACACTGATATCCCTTGTCATCGGATTCACCTGAATGCGCGGCAACATCAGGGCCTGAAGCAAATTCACCCCATTTGTAGAGGCTGCCAGCTGTTGTTTATTGGGAAATACGATCTTACGATCCGCCCGGTTGACAATATTGGCGGCTGTAACTGTCACCTCATCGAGTTGTTCCGCAGCTTCATTCAATGTTAGTTTTCCCAAATCAACTGACTTGGAAAGGCCGTTCAGATCGGTTATATTATCTGTATACCCAATAGCGGAAATAATCAGACGATAACTGCCTGTTTCTATTTTTTCCAACTGAAAACGTCCCTTCGTATCAGTCGATACACCTATGATAAAAGTTGAATCGAGCGTTTGCAACACGACATTGGCAAATTTAACAGAAGCATCCGTGTTTCCATCTGTCACCATTCCGGAGACCTTTATCTTTTGCGCATAACATAGACTGACTGACAGAACAGCACCTAAAATAAATAGATATATTCTTTTCATATAACATAGAATTTGAGTGATTATCTGAAGGCAAAGGTAGAGCCTCCGCAGTAGACAACCTTAAATTCCATGTGGACAAAGAATACCGGATACCTGTACAATTATGCACAGTTAAACACCTAATAAACAAGCAAATAACAGAGTCTGTATTTTTCAAGTGGACAAATCACCCCATCAAAATCCCCACAGATAGACATCGGCCGGTTGATCCTTCCCGATCAACTCGTTTTTCCCCTGATTAATCCGCTCCTTTATACGTTGTTTCCGTTTGGTGACAGAAGAGGGAGCAATACTATACAACCGGGCAATAGCCGAAGTGGACAGTTGTAATTTAATCAGGCAGCAGCACTGGATATCTTCTTCCGTCAGCAACGGGAAAGAAGCGCGAAGCCGCCGGGTGTAATTATTAAATATCTTATCTATCAATTTATAAACGGCAGGCCAGTCTATATCCGACAGATTACGGACTTCTCCTTTGTACAAACGTTCCAACTCTTTATATTGCAAGATAACCTGAAGAGACAATTGTTTCGTGCTGGTTGTAAGCGCTTGGTTTTGTATGACCATCCGCTCATACGAATCCATTTCAACGTTTTTTTCCGGGATATTCTGAGCATATCGGGTCATTTCCTGTTGCAACTGCTTCTTTTCCCGGTTCAATAGCTCATTCTCCTGACGGATCCGTTCAATTTCAGAGAGCCGGTCGTTCAATTGCTGTTCGACTATTTCTTCCTGCTCTGACTGACGGGCTGACAATTGTTCGATCGCCTCCTCATTTTGCCGGATCAGCTGTTCCTTTTCGCTTAATGCAATCTGGTGCAGTCGCATCTGTTCTTTCATCTGCCGGATAAAACGTTCCTTCTTCAATAATTTACGTTGGTATAAATAAGCCAGGAAGAAAATCAGGCAAGCGGCTGCCGACAGGATATAAAGAGCCAGGCGGTGGTTCCGGTCTTTTTGAATCTTCAGATTCAGATTTCTCCGTTCCAGTTGGTTCTGCACAAACAACCGCTCTTTTTCTATTGCCACATTCCTTCTTTCCACCGATGCCACCTTTTCACAAAAATCATAGACAGCAATGATATTCAGAGCATTATTCTTCTTTACATCATAAACACTACGAAGCAGTTTCTCCACATAAAAAAAAGAGGTACGATATCCGTTCCCGTAATAATCCCGGGGGATTAAATCGCAACAATGTTCCAATTGTTTCAGGTAAACCTCCGCAGAATCCAACTTCCCCAGATTTAACCAAAGACATACATAAGTAGCAGTCTTTACAATACTATCATGCAGATGTTTCGGAGGATATTCCTGATCTAACTTCCTCATCAGCGGCAAAGCCTTTTCACTCTGGTGAAAAGCATTCAAACCGTCTATATAATTACGGAGAATCGAACTTTTATCAGCCTGCAGCTCTTCCGCCAGTTTAAGTGCCTGTATCATACAATGCTCCATTGAGTCCGGTTCCTGCCGGGAAGCGTAATAACAACCGAGACCATACAAACAGTACATCATCTGCAACGAATCTACAGCATAATAATCGAATATAATGTGCTTAACGTCTTCAGGTACCAGAGAAAGATTCCCCGGAAGCAGATCATGATAACCCAGAGTCGAAGCAAGCTCCACCAGCAAAGTGGTATCTTTATTGTTTGCTGCAATCTGTATTCCTTTTGAAATAAACTCTTTAGCCTCTTCCCTTTTATCTCCCGAATAGTTCACCTGCATAGCAGCTAACATATATGCTTCTGTCAGACGAGGGGATTGTTGTTGCTCATAACAACGAAGTGTATAATGAATCAGCGAATCATTCACCATATTCCGTCCCTGTCGTTGATGCAGCCGGGTGATCCACCAGCCATATTCCGCCCGAAGGCTATCCGAGAGTTCGGACGGAATGACCTGCTCTTCCAGTATCATCGCCAGGCTGTCCGGATTTTCCCGCAGCAGACGTTCAGCCAGACCTTCATCCGGAAAGAAAGCCTCCTGCCGTCCCCACTGACAGGAAGGTAAAAGGACAGTAAAGAACAAGATCAGACAGCAGATGTATTTCATACGAGCGTTATTATAAAGGCTACAAAGATAATGATAATACCCCGGCAAAAGAAGCCTGTGAATAAAGTCTGATCGGTTTACCTCAAAAATATCATTATAATTATTTCATAATAAGCATATTATAACTACATTTATACTATTGTAGCGAAAGTTACAGTAATATTGACTACACCATCTTTCACTCCGAAAGATTTACTGGCTTTTTATACAGTAACCGGAGGTGTTGCACGGTATATAGAACTATTAATCAGGAGCAAAGCTTTTATAAAAGAGAAAATACTAAATACAGAAGCGCAGTAGAAATATCACATGTAAGGATTGATTAAAACCCTTACACAATTACGAAGACACAAAAGTAATACGATAACATCGTAATTCATTAAAAAGTCGTATATTGCACCCCGTAGCAACAATACAAACATCAATACGGCAAAACGATGAAGAATAAATTTCAAACATGGACGGCGGTAACCATGATAACGGTCCTGTTCGCCTGCGACAATAAGTCCGGACAAATAAATTATTTAGAAGAAACCCCGGTAGTAGCAACACGCACACTAATTGACGGGGAAGAGATGATTGAGTTGGATCCTGCGCTGCTGAAAGATACGATGGTAATTCCGCTAAGTTACTTTACGGAAGAACTTCAGATCATCAAACTCGACGGGAAAGACGAAGCACTGACAGGCGCTCCCTATGCGTATGTTTCAGATAATTATATTATGACGGGAATGTCGGGAAATACACCTTTCAAGCTTTTCGACAGACAAGGTAACTATTTGGCGAATGTCGGGAGCATCGGACAGGGACCCGGAGAGTATCGGTCGGTATATGCCGCAAAGATCGACGAGGCAAGCCAACGTATCTACATGTTGCCCTTTTTCGGCAGTCAACTGTTGGCATACGATTTCGAAGGAAAGGCCTGCCCCTCCATCCCGTTGGCACATGAAAGGGTAGTTGGAAAATTCGCATTGCGCGGTGATACGTTGCTGGTACTCGCCTCACCACAACCCAAAAACTTCACCTCGTGCGTCTGGACGCAGGATTTAGATGGAAACCTGATTCACGAGTTTCCTACCGAACGGTTAGACTTCGACTTCCGGGGTGTGACGGTCGTTTCAAACCAAAATGAAGATAAGCATGTAGATCTAAGCTTCTGGCTACCGAATGCCCGGCTGGATTCGCTTTACGAAGTAAATCTTGAAAAAGGCAAGCTGATCCCCCGCTTCACTGCCCATTTTAAGGGTGATGCGCTGAAACCACATATGTATGGCGAACTTCCCGGCTATTTCGTAGGGGAAGCCATGGGCCAATGGTGGCAGTCGACCGAAGATAAAGACGGGAATATTCAGCAAAGATTGGCAGATGACGCTCCGGCCTACTATATCGTAGATAAGCAAACATTGAAGGGAGCCTTCTATGCAATAGAAAACGATTTTCTCGGTGGAGAACGTTTGGAGAATCCCCTTGCATTGGAAGATGGCTGCTACACAACTTGCCTAGATCCCGGTGAACTGTCAGATCAGCTAGAAAAAGCCCTTCGATCCGACCGCCTTTCTGAACAGCTACGGAAACACCTTACCAAAGTGCAAGCAGACATCACAGAAAATGATAACAACTATATCCTTTACGCCAAGCTGAAACAGCGGTAAGTCTGCTCCCGGTAGTGTGTAGGCATTCGGCCAACGAACAAATACACGAAGGAAAGGAAAAAATCATTCTCATGAATGGCTTATATCATATACTTTTCTTTATCTTTGCAAAGATATGAAATACCATTTTTTCATAGTCTGCTTTTTAGCCGGAATAAATCTGTTATTCTCCTGTTCGCCAAACGTATCTTATCCCGAAGCAATGCAAAAGGCCATACGTTGTATCGAGCAAAATCCGGATAGTGCCCTTACATATCTTTCTTCGCTCGACTCCGTCATCCGGTACGAGCCAGAAGAGACAGAAATGTACCACGGATTACTTACAACTAAAGCTAAAGACAAAATGTATATTATACATAAGTCCGATTCGCTGATGAGAAAAATAGTTCATTTTTACGACTCCTTTGGCGATAAAGAAAAATTAATGGAAGCTTATTATTATTTAGGCTCCATTTACCGGGATATAAAAGACATACCACAGGCGATAACAGCTTTTCAACAGGCAGTTGATGCAGGAAGGAATAGCCAGCAATATCTTATTTTAGCTCAGATTCATACACAGATGGGGACTTTATTTGCCTATCAGTCATTGTATGAGGATGCCTTGAAAGTATATAAAAAATCGTATATTTATTATCTAAAACAAAAAGATGAGTTAGGACTTATCTACGCTTTACGAAATCAAGGACGAATGTACGAATCTATGAGCCAACCTGATAGTACAATACATTACTATCAGGAAGCCTATGAGAAAGCTCTTAACTTTAATGATCAAAAGGTAATCAATTCCATATCAAAAGAATTTGGAAATGTTTATCTTGATTTAGGAAAACCTTCTCAGGCAATGAAGTTATTTTATTCCATCCCCGAACAAAAAGATGATGCTATCTATTTATATGGATTAGGTTCTGCTTACTTATTAACGAACCAATTCGATTCAACCCAATATTACTATCTGGAAGCATTAAAAGAAGGAAAAAAGAATCAAAACATTTACTTGATAAGTTCCATATACAAAGCATTAGCAACAATAGAAGCCCAAAAAAGTTATTATTCATCTGCTTTTAATTACGTACAGAAAAGCCTGGATCTAGAAGATTCTATCAAAAAAACAACTCGCACAGAAGCCATTGGTAAAATACAATCTCTTTATAATTATCGGCACACCGAACATGAGAATCAACAATTATTGTTAAAAAACAAAGAGACACAGATATACATTTATTTGCTGATTATTGCATTGCTACTAATAGTTGGGATTACAGCTCTCTATATCAACTATACAAAAAAACAAAAACGCATTGCAAAAGAACAAACAAATAGACTAGATCAGCAGAAAAAAGAACAACATAAATATAGCCAAGAGTGTCTACAAAAGAATAGAAAAAAAATAATAGAAATAAAAAAAATGCTTCAACAAGCAAATGAAGAAAAAGAGAAGAAGAGTTGCTATCAGATCCAGGCTCAAAAAAAATTGCAAAAAATACCAACTTTAAAAAGTCAATTAACTTTATTCGAAAAAAAACTATTGGAAGCTCAAAAAGAAATATTGATATTATCGAACAACTTAATAGAGGCAAAAAAATATGAAGCACTAATATTAAAAAACACCTTTGAAAATTCATCTATATACAAACGATTTCACGAAGCATCCTGTGAAGATAACTCGACGAAAATTAATAAAGAAGACTGGGACATTTTAAGACACGAAATTGATAAAGCATATAATAATTTCACAGATCGAATAAAAACATTGTATCCACCAATAACAGAACAAGAACTTCATATATGTTATCTGATCAAAACAAATATTACTCCTACTGGAATGGCAGAAATCCTTTGTCTTTCTACATCTGCTATCAGCAATGGGCGTGCCCGTATGTATAAAAAGATATACAAAACAGATGGCAGAGGAGAATTACTCGACAAACTAATCCTTGATTTTTAAAGTTAAAAAAATCTTTCACTAGTGTCTGGAGAAATATTACCAGATTATATTAGAATTTTAATACGATCAAACAATTTGCATATGGGAATTTTCTCGAAAAGAACCAATCCAATGGCATTAGAAATAATATAAAGACTTTGTTCTAGACAAGTCATTAAACAAGAAACGGTATACTGTTCCTCAAAGAATCGGATTATGCCGAGCTGAACAATTGTACCCATTACCGGACAGGCTACTAATTTTGTTTATTCATGTTATTTTCTATTTCTGTCAAAGCCTTAGTAAGATAATAACCGGATGATATTTTTTTATTGATATTTTTTATATTTTCTCTCATCTGATCATAGGTCTCCGCTGAGATAGAGGGTAATATAGAATCTAATTCATCCAACGAGTTAATGCAGATCCCTATTTGATTATTTGTGACAAAAGAAGCTAAAGCAGCTTCTTTCCATATGATTAAAGGGAGATTACATTTGATATATAAAGATACTTTGTGAGGATTGTTAATCTTTAAATATTCTCCATAATTGCCCGAACAAATTGAAATACTATCTCCATCCCATATTAATCCAAAATGAGCACACACATCTTCAATAAGTTGTTCAGATGGTACGAATCCATTGTAATTGAAATGTTCTTTGTTAGTTATTTTATTGTTATCAAAGCCATTGCCATAAAGTTCAAATTGCCATTCAGATATAATATGCTCCATTTTATACAGAAATTTATTTTTTTTGTAACCTAAACTTCCTGCATATATTACTCTGATTGGAGAGGTTTTGATCTTTATATTTTTGTTGTTTTTAGAAGAGGATAGATAGTCAAATATTTCTAGTTCTATTATTGTTTTTTTGAGCTTTTGGGTCTGTAACCAATTTTTCATATTACAATTATGTGCGACTAAACAATCTGAATTATTTAATCGCTTAATTTCTTTTTTGGCAGATATTTTTTTTCTTCTGAAAGTGCCAAGATCATGAATTATTGTGATAACTTTTCCCCCTTTAGCATGAGTAATATGACAAATGAATGTGTAATATTTTTTGAAAGGATACTGAAGTACTATACAGTCGTTTTTTGAGATAGTAAAAAATACTTTTAATACACCGATTAAAGTCATTATAAATCCAATGACTTTATTTGAATAATGTGTTTGTGCTAACCCTGCATTTTTGTATCCAAGATTAGCGAGAATGGTTTCTATGTCAGTTTTTGCCTTGTTACCAGCACTGTTTATTTCGTTGTAATTTTTAGATAAATAGAATTTTCTCATAGGATTGTTATATTAATAGTTCTTTTTTTGCAAGTGAAATAGCTTCTGCAATTGTATCATCCATATCAAAATAGGCATATTGCCCTAGTCTTCCTCCAAAAATAACATTGGAAGTATTTGCTGCAAGATTCTTATATTGGTTTAAACGTGTTGAATTCTTTTCATCATTTATGGGATAATACGGTTCTTCTGATGATGTATATTCCAATGGATATTCTTTTGTTATTATTGTTGTCGCCTGCTTTCCGAATTCAAAATGTTTATGCTCTATGATTCGTGTATATGGAATTTTAGCTTCATTGTAATTAACAACGGCATTCCCTTGATAGTCTTTAATATTCAAATGTATATGTTCAAATCTCAAACTTCTGTAATCCAGTTTACCATATATGAAATCAAAATATTCGTCAATACACCCTGTAAAGAGTATTTTTTTTGCAATACTATGAAAATAATGTTTATTATCGAAATAGTCTGTTTGTGTATATGTCTGTATATTGTTTAACAGATTGTTAATTAGTTGGCTATATCCGTCTTTGGGGATGCCTTGATAAAGATCATTGAAATAATTATTATTGTATGTAAAGCGGATTGGGACTCTTTTTATTATGGAGGCTGGTAATTTGTTGGCAGGACGTCCCCATTGTTTTTCTGTATACTCTTTAATTAAGGTATAATATATATCATCACCACATAGTTTTAAAGCCTGTTCTTCCAGATTGGATGGCTGAGTTATCTCTTTATATTTTTTGCATTGTTCCTGGATTTTATTTTTTGCATCTTCAGGAGTAATGACATTCCAAAGCTTGTTAAAGGTATTCATATTGAAAGGAAGATTGTATATATTTCCTTTATAATTGGCGAGAGGAGAGTTTATAAAATTGTTGAAACTGCAAAATCTATTTATATATCGCCAGACATCTTCATTATCTGTATGAAATATATGTGCTCCATATAAATGGATTTTTATTCCATCTTCCTCTTTTGTATATATATTTCCTCCTATATGATTACGCTTTTCTATAACAAGACATTTTTTTCCGTATTCATTCATTATTTGAGCGAATACAGATCCAAATAATCCGGATCCGACAATTAGATAATCGTACATGAAAATGAAATTGAGATTGTTTATAAAATAATAACCTTGTATATTCTGTTTATTTTAATTGAATAGAGAGTTTGGGTAACAATATATTCCTAGCTGATAAAGTTTTGCTCCTGCTTTTCCGTAAATGCCGTGCATTTGGAAGCCAGAAACTCCAAACTCCAACTCTGTTCGGTTTGCTCCTCCGGGACCACCAAATACATGGACTTTGTCGAGATTGGTAGTAAAAGCAACATAATCAATTTTAGTACCACTATGTACTTCAATTTTTTTGATATATTCATTACTACTAAGGAACATCCATGATTCTGCTCCACCATTACCCCCGAATTGTGGAGAATTTGTGAATTTATCATTATCGCTAACCCAATATAATTGAATAGCATCAATAACGGCTCCATGCCTTACTTTAATGGCATTGATTTTCTTCCATTTTTCTCCGTTATATATAACTGCCGGAGCATCAAAAGCGACGCCGCTGTCACTACCCCATGGACCAAAAGCTGCAGCATCAGAAGATTTTGTTCTTATATTATCCATAGGTTCTTCGGTGCTGACCGATTTTAAATATTCTATTTCTTTTGAATAATCCGGTCTGTTGTTATTATAATATACAGTTTTCCCTTCATACTTTTTTGCTAGTGTAGCTTCAAAAGAAGCTAAATCCGTTGTATTATCTGTGATAGCATTCTCTTGTTCATTATTACAAGATACCAATAAGCAACAGATACCTATCGCTAATGTTGAAATAATATACTTCATGTGTATTTGTTTTTTAATTAGTTATATATGAATTTACAAGGTTATTTTTATTTGTAAGTGGCAGTAGTATATGGTAATTTGAAAGATAAAATCTTAACAAGTCTTATTTCGTTAAATACCAACTTATTGGTTTGTTGTTCTTTGTCAATATTACCTGATAATAGCCGTTCGGTATATCTGATAGAGGGATAATTTGTTCCTTTTCAGCTGGAATGGATATCATATCGATATAGATTGTTCTACCATTTGGATCGATTATTTGAATATCAATATTATCCCATTGTTTATCGGAATAAATATGTAGGTTGTTTTTTTCTATGGTTAAGAAGAGAGTTACTGATCGCCTATCCATAGAATCCCAAGTTGCTTCATGCGCATCTATTTTTGTGATAAGCAAAAGAAAGAAAAAGCATACTGTCAATAAAGTCTTTATAGTCATCTTTCCCATTAATTTAAATTTGTTATTGTTTATGATGACAAAAGTAAGACTGAATATCTACAGAGCAGGAGAAATTGAATTTACAATTGGTGTAAATTGAGTTTACAATTTATAAAGAATTTGTACCAGTGTCCGGATAAATATTCCAGACTATTAATTAATAAAGTTGTATTTCAATGATTTAAGGATACATAGAGTTTAAACGTCTTTACAAAATGTCCAGCCGCAGAATGCATTTTTTGTGCCCAAGCTAAAGACAATATAGCTTATGAGGTCAAAGAAGAGCATGAGGTTGATTCTTTCACCGGGTTTATCTGTAATCAAGCCATTATGCTTACAGGATAGAATAAGGCTGGGTGTATGAAGGTTTTGAATTAATAATCCCACAAAGTATCTTTACATATCCTTACTCCTTCGCGGCCAACACATAAACCCTGTGCGTTTTATATCCCATCTCACGGATGATACCTTCTTCCAAAAACTGTTTCAGCTCTTTGCCTGCCCGGTAACGAGTACAGTTGTTCAACTCGGCATAATCCGATTCATTGATGCTTTCATGCTTGCGGATATATTCCAACATCTTTTCTTTCCGGGTTTCGATGGGTTCGGAAGAAATATTTTCTCTTTTTACTTTCTTAGGACGTTCTTCTTTAACCATCTCCTTCAAACGGTTGGAACAGCGAAAATTTACCCCGTCGACAGAAACACTAAACCTGATTTTTCCGTTTTTCTCGGAAATTTTCCGGGTACGCAACGCCGGGGAGAAATGTCCGATCCCCTCCAACTCGATACTATATCCGTAGCCGAGTTCCCTGCCCATATATACGGTCAATGCTTCCAGCACACCTTTTATATCGGCCGAATTAACTGTACAGGCATCCGAGAGATCTCTGCATATCTCTTCAAGACCTTTTGTTCCTCTCGAAACAAGACGTGCATGTTCTAACGTATCTTTACTCCCTTTAGGCCGGGGAGTCTTATAAACACTGAATTTGATACTCATAGGTAATTAGATTTAAAAGGTTACGTACGGTGTCTTTTGGGATGCCATACTGTATTAAATTTTATGCCTTACAAACTTATTGCCGACAGCCATCAGTAATATAACTGATAGCTGTCGGCAAAATTACTGATGGCTATCGATAATCTTATCGAAACCAATCGGCAATCAGTTTGTTGCGGTACAAATATACGAAGGAAAGGGATAAATTATTCTATATAACCAACATTATACATTATAATACTCTTCCCATCCTTTGCGTGGCGGCTGTCCGCTCAGCATCTGGTTGGCGAAGCTGTCGTTGACGATCTCTTTGGTGGTGCGGTCGAGAACTAACTTACGGTTCAGGCGCTGTGCCAATACACCCAGGCAGAATACCTGGCTCAGCGGACCGGCGATAGAGAACGGTGAACGAGGCTTTTCCTTGCCCTGGCAAGCCAACAAGAAGTTCGCGTAATGGTTGGAAGGACTCTTCTGGTATTCGGGAAGGGTCGGATTCATTTCCTTGGCAATCTTATCAGGGATGACAGACAATGTACTGCCATGAGAACCTCCTTTGAATGTCAGCGTCTTTGTATAAATTTCCTTACCCGGATTCAGTTTCATCAATTGCAGTTTGCCACCGGCTACAGTCGGAATATTCGGGTCGACATCCGAAGAACCGAAGTTCTCAGGAACAGGAGGTATATTATCCAGACCATCGTACCAGGTAACATCTATTCCCGGCATATCGCCTCTTTCGGGGAATTTGAACAGGATAGTCGACGACATCGGGAAGAAGAATTTATTATGATCTTTCAGATACAACGGGTTGATCTCTGTTGGCAATCCCATATCCAGGAATTCGTGTGCCGTATCCAGAATATGTGCACCCCAGTCACCCAGCGCACCCATACCGAAGTCATACCAGCAACGCCATTGTCCCATATGATAATCATGGTTATAGTCATGATGCTGCACTACCCCCAGCCAGGTATCCCAATCCATTGTTTCAGGAATCGGTTCTCCCATCGGCATATGCTTGATATTCGGATTCCATCCGTGCCAGCGACGCGGAGAGTTCATATGAGCGGTGATAGCTGTTACATCCTTTATCAGACCAGCTTCTTTCCATGCCTTGAACTGGAAATAATTGGCTTCGGAATGTCCCTGGTTACCCATCTGTGTGACCACGCCATATTTCTTTTCACCGCGCATCATCAGTTCTATTTCCTGGAAAGTACGAGCCATCGGTTTTTCAACATATACATGTTTGCCGTGGGCCATTGCCTCGATTGTGATCGGGAAATGGGCATGATCGGGAACCCCCACTGTCACAGCATCGATCTTATCCGCCATCTGATCGAACATCTTACGGAAATCCTGATAACGGGGAACTTTCGGGAACATGGAGATCAGTTCCTGCGTATGCTTTGCCCCCATATCCACATCGCAAAGGGCTACAACCAGTTGGAGCTGTTCGTCAACTCTTTATACAATTCCTTGGCAATTTCACCACCCCGGTTACCAATGCCAATAAATGCGATATTAACTTTCTCGTTCGCACTAACGAACGGTACACCCGGCATTGCACCAGCCTTCGAAGGGATCCAAAACGAAGGTATTGCAGTAGCTGCCGATAATGCCAATGCCCGTTTCAGGAACGAGCGACGTGAGATGTCTTCTGATTTCATGGTATTCTATTTAGATAATTAATTATTGTCTGCGCAAACATTAAAAACATCAACTTCGCAAAAATAGATATTTTTTGTTGATTTGAAAGGAATTAAGACAGAAAGTTCATTAATTATCCGAAAACTTTACCAAGCATTATTCACTGTATGGTCAGCCAGTACCGTTTCCACCATCTTTCTGTAAACCTCGACACCCGTTGCTATATTCCTGGAAGCATCGGCACTTCCCATGCCATAAACCACCAATGGCGTCTGCCAGGTCATTCCGGCATGTATTGCACATCCCTGATAAGGACGCAGAAGTTCATCCATTGTGAAACAATTCCTGCCTCCGCTACGGTAAGCGGCATACTCCGAACCTGTTGTTGTGACGATCTGCAACGGTTTACCGGCTACAGCTGGTGTCTTTGCCAGGGAAGTAAAGACCTCGTCCAGCCATCTTTTCAACAGCGAAGGCGCTGACATCCAGTGAAAAGGGAACTGAAAGACCACCATGGAAGCATCGGATATAATCGTGCTCCACACATTTACATCAAAAGACTGATCCTGATATTCATACAGATCGTATACCATCACGCCATCGATATCTTTTACCGCATCGGCTAAAGCCTTGTTAGCCTGTGATTCTTTCAGATTGGGATGAGCCAAAAGAATTACCACTTTTTTTGAAACGTCATTCATACTATTGTGTTTTATAATGTAAAATCGTATTAAAACATAAGCTTTCACAAAGCTAAACAAATCCATGAAAATACATCAGGGAGATTTAGATTAAAATTACCACCATTATCTAAATAACAATTGATTACATAAAAAAGCATTTCAGCGGGAGAGAAAAACACCAGATAACAAAATATTTAACATATTGAAACATTAAAAAAAGGCTTGACTCTGCAAATTAAAAATTAAGGCAAACAAATGAACTGTAAATATATAGTCAGCATTTTACATTTTTCTAAATGATATTGTTCTAGTAGAACTAATTCATAATATCTATCAAAAAATAGATTAGCAGTTAACATTTCATTTCCGACCTCATTTTTTTTATAATTAATTACAACTAATTTGTGACAAATTTAACCCTTTTAGCACACACAAGCATCTTGTTAACTAATTTAAAATAGATTTATTCTATTTTAAGCAATGTAGCATACTTTCTTTTTGACATAATTCCATAGTTCTACTAGAACTATGATAATAATTTAATTGATGCTGAAACACATTATACACACATCTATTTTTACTTATAAATCAAACGCTTATGTCTAAAAAATTGAAATTTCCAAGCTTGATTTTGCTTGCCGGTGCATTAGCAACTCCGACAGGAGTCTACGCCGACGTATTGCCCGACAGGCAAAGTGTAAACATTTCCCAACAGAGTGGGAAAGTAACCGGAGTCGTAGAAGACGCATTAGGTCCGGTAATTGGAGCTTCTGTGGTAATCAAAGGCACCACTAATGGTATTATGACTGATCTTGACGGTAAATTTACACTGGATAACGTCAAAAAAGGTCAAGTCCTGCAAATCTCTTTTGTCGGATACAAAACAAAAGAAATCGCCTACACGGGACAAACGACAATGAAAATTCTTCTGGAAGAAGATTCACAAGCCCTGGATGAAGTTGTGGTAACAGCCCTGGGTATGTCGCGTGACAAAAAATCACTGGGTTACGCCATGACAGAACTGAAAGGAGATGAAATCGCCAAAGTAAACTCTCCTAACCCGATCAATGGTTTGCAAGGTAAAGTTGCCGGTGTACAAATTAACATGGGTAACTCCGGTCCGCAATCTTCACAACGCATCATCATCCGTGGTAACACCTCATTGGGCGGTAACAACCAGCCTATATTCGTTATCGACGGTATTATCATCGACAATGAAGTAACAAAAACGGGAGCAGGGCAAGACTGGGGTAATGACCTGAAGAACCTGAATGCCGATGACTTCGAATCAATGTCCGTATTGAAAGGTGCTGCCGCAACGGCTTTGTACGGTTCACGTGCCTCCAACGGTGTGATCCTGATCACAACCAAAAAAGGTCGCAAAGGAGAAGGTATAGGCGTTTCCGTTTCACATACGCAGCAGTGGGAAAATATCTATGCCACCCCCGACTTGCAGAACGAATTCGGTTCGGGTTCATCGCCGGTATGGGCATTGAATGACGACGGGTCTGAAAACCGATACACCTCGGCCGGCCGTAGCTTCGGACCTCGTTTCGACGGCAAGCCGTTTTATGTAGACGGACAGGAAATGGTCTATTCCGCCAAAGACAATAACCTGAAGAACCTTTACCAGACAGGCCATTACATGAATACCAACGTGGCCCTGCAAGGTGGTTCCGAAAAAAGCGCTTTCCGTTTTTCTTATTCGAATTTGGAATCGGAAGGTCTGACATTCAATAACGAATTCAATCGTAATTCATTCAGCTTAAACGCATCGCATGATATCAGCTCCCGCCTGAAAGCGGAAGGAGGATTCTCGTACATCGAATCGACGGCACAGAACCCGACTGTACAGGGCGGCGCAGGCTCTCCGATCTACGACTTCATGTACAGCATCGCCCGTGAATATGATACGGACTACTGGCTGAATAACAAAAATTATATCAGTCCGGCCGGCGACGGTTATAACTCACAGGACCCGTATGGTTATTCCAAAACGATTTATGACTATCTGGAAAACATCTATACACAGGACGAAATGAGTGTACGTGCATACCTCAACCTGGATTTGAAACTATTGGATTGGTTGTCTTTGAAAGTGAAAGGCGATATCTATAAACTCTACACCACCAACGAATCGAAAGTAATGGCTACAGGTGCCAGTAACTACGACGGTGCTGCTTACAAGATTCATGAAAACAAGAAAGACCAGTACAAAATTACCGGTATGATTACAGCCAACCATTCGTTCGACGACTTCAATATCAGCGGTAGCGTGGCTGTTGAACAATGGGATACGAAGAGCGGCTATCATAAAACCGACTCAAAGAACGGTTTGCGCGTGCCCGGCTTGTTCGACATGACAAACTCGGTCGAAAGAGCGACCACCGAAGTAAGATACAATACTAGCAGAAAGCGTATCAACTCTATCTATGCTTTTGCCAACATGGACTATAAAGGTGTTTACTTCCTGGATATTACCGGACGTAACGACTGGTCGTCTGCCCTGATCTACGAAAACGGAACGGGACATACCTCTTACTTCTACCCCTCTGTAGGTGCTTCCTGGTTGTTTGCCGAAGGCTTGCGCGATGCAATTCCCGAATTTATCTCTTTCGGTAAACTGAGAGCATCTTACGCTATCGTAGGTAATGACTGTGCTCCTTACCTGACAACAGGTACCGGCTATTATGCATTCGATAATACGTTCGACAACCAGATCAACGGCGGTACGTATCCGTATTATAAATTTGACAAAGATGAATTGCCCAACCTGAATCTGAAGCCGGAGAAACAGCATTCAATCGAGATCGGTCTGGATATGCGTTTCCTGAAAAACCGTCTCGGCTTCGACTTTGCATGGTATAAGACAAATACGAAGAACCAGATCCTGGCATTGCCGATCGCCTCTGAATCCGGTGTTTCAAAACGTTGGATCAACGCCGGTGATATCCAGAATAAAGGTATCGAGTTATTGATCACCGGTACTCCGATCGAAACGAAGGACTGGCGCTGGGACTTGTCTTTCAACCTGACACGCAACAGGAACAAGATCGTTTCTTTGTTTGAAGGAGTTGAGAAATATCAACTAGTAGGAGGAGGTACAGATACACAGGCATGGGCTACCGTAGGTGGTGCTTATGGTGACATCTATACATCTTATGCTTATACACTCAATGATAAAGGAGAAAAGCTGTTGAATGCAGACGGTTCTTATCCGCGTTCGAACAAAAGCGAAAAAATCGGTTCTTTGCAACCGAAGTTCTTGTGGGGTGCCAATACATCGGTAAGCTGGAAAGGCATCACGCTGAATGCCGTCATCGATGCCCGTTTTGGTGGAGACATCTTCTCGGCAAGTTATTACTATGGAATGAACTCCGGTAACATCAAGTCTTCACTGGCCGGTCGCGACACACAATACGGCGGGCTGCCCCGTACTTTGTCCGACGGAAGAACCGTTAACGACGGTGTCATTCCGGAAGGCGTATTTATGCCCGGCACAGAGATTAAAGGAGTAGACGTTTCCGGCATGAGTTATCAGGCAGCTTACGAGCAAGGCTTGGTCGATCCGCTGTCGGCTTACAAATATTACGACAATGTGTACAGCTGGTCAGGCGGTATACGTTCGGAAGGTATCCACAAATGTTCCTGGGTCGCCTTGCGCGAACTTTCAGTACAGTGGCAGTTACCTAAAAAATGGGTGAACAAAGCCTACATCCAGAATGCAAGCGTCGGCCTGATGGCCCGTAACCTGGGATTCCTGTACAACAGTCTGCCGGACAATATCCACCCGGAAGGATTGAACACATCTTACAGTTCTGAATACATGGAAAGTGGTGGTGCCGTGTTCTCACGCAACATTGGTTTCAGCGTGAATGTTTCGTTCTAATAACTTATATACAATAAAACAAGATGAAAAAAATTAAATATTATATTTTCGGAGCATTGGCTTCCATGGTTGCACTGACCTCCTGCGATGCCGATTTCGTCGAAATCAACAAGAATCCTGATACAGTCTACGAGGTTGACCCGGAAGTATTCCTCTATCAGATTGAAAATGTAATGTGCAACGCCGGCGAAACATGGGCCGATTCATACGCTTGCCGCCTGAGATGGATGCAGTATTGTGCCGGAATCTGGGGATATAGCACAACCAACTTCACCGAATGTGCCGGTTGGGCCGGAACATTATACAGCAACTATGTAAATGCCGGTAAGTATGCCCGCCATATTCCTTATTACGTCAAGACCAATATGCCGGAACAGGAAGCTGCCTACAGCGACTTGACCGAGGTAGCCCGCATCCTCTTGATTACAAAAGGTATCCAGGCTTCCGACACATATGGTTCTTTGGTTTACACCGACGGTTGGGGTACACGCAACGGCAATGTGGAAATTCTTGAACCGGCTTTCCAAACCCAGGAAGAGTTGTTTACGATCTGGAACCAGGAGCTGAAAGAAGCTGCCAACAAACTGGCAACGTCTACCAATCAGGTAACTTTCAAAAATTATGACCTGGCTTATAGCGGCGATATGTCGAAATGGGTGAAGGCAGCCAATGCCGTTCGTCTGCGTATTGCCCTGAGATTATTGAAACAAAAACCGGAAGAAGCAAAAGCCATTGCTCGCGAAGTGCTGTCTTCGGGCAACATATTCAGTAGCATCGACGATAGCTTTATCCTTTATTTCGATAATTACTGGACCACATTGGGTGACTGGCACTCTGTGATCGACATGGACCGTGCATCTTCTGCATTCATGGCTTACTTACTGAAATATAACGACCCGAGAAAACGCCTGTTTTTCCAGATCAACAATTTGACTCCGGAGAATGTAGCCGAGTTCAATGCCAAAGAAACAACAACTCCTGCACAAGTCATACCGACCCATCTGGGACGTTGGTGCGGTGGTAGCGTAAGCTATGATAAATGGGCTACTGACTCTTGCCGTACATCACGTTATCTGGACGACATCGACATGCGCCCGATGAACAGACCTCAAACTCGTCTGTGGAAAGGTGCACAAGACAACGGTAGTGCCGGCGGCTGGATTCCTCTGGTAACATATGCTGATTTCTGTTTCATGGCTTCCGAATTTACACTGGAAGGCGTAGCCAACGGCAAAACGGCTCAGGAATGGTATGAAGAAGGAGTAAAATCGTCTTTGAGACAATGGAGTAAAATTGCAGATTATTGTAAAATCAATGACTACGAAGCTGTCACAGAAGATGAAATCGACGCTTTCCTGGCACAGGATGGTATTGCCTGGAACAGCGCCATGGCCAAAGAGCAGATTTACTGCCAGACTTGGGTAGAACATTTCAAAAACAACAATGAATCATGGGCTATGTACAAACGTACCAATTATCCGAGTACAACATCCATGTTGGTTACCTGGGAACCGATCAATGTATACGGAGAATTGCAGCAAGTACCGCGCCGTAAAAAATTCACCATGCCGGCTGAAGGTTCTGCCAACTATGCAAATCAGGTAAAACGCCTTGAAGACATGCAAAAAGAATCGAACTTCGGTCGTTTGGACAGCGAGTTCGGCCGTATCTGGTGGGACAAAGAATAAACCCAAAACTAATTTTTCAATATAATTTTTGATGGTGAAGGGTGGCCGTGACGGTCACCCTTCTTTGTATGTATTAACGAATAAGCCGCTGGAAATGCTGTAACTTACAGAAAAAATCATTTACTTTGCAGGTTGATAATAATTACATATAGTTATGGCACAAGAAGATGTTTTCAAGAAATTAGTTTCACACTGTAAAGAATACGGATTTGTATTTCCCTCTTCAGAAATATATGACGGTTTGGGAGCAGTATATGATTACGGACAGTATGGCGTAGAGCTGAAAAACAATATAAAGAAATACTGGTGGGACAGCATGACGCTGCTTCATGAAAATGTGGTAGGTCTCGACTCCGCTATTTTTATGCACCCGACCATCTGGAAAGCATCCGGCCATGTGGACGCGTTCAACGACCCTTTGATCGACAACAAGGATTCAAAGAAACGGTATCGCGCCGACGTACTGATCGAAGATTACCTGGCTAAGATCGACGAGAAAATACAGAAAGAAGTAGACAAGGCCGCTAAAAAATTCGGCGAAGCATTCGATGAAGCACAATTCCGTGCAACCAACGGCCGCGTATTGGAACACCAGGCTAAACGCGACGAGATACATACCCGTTTCGCTAAAGCACTGAACGATTCCAACTTCGAAGACCTCCGTCAGATCATTATCGACTGCGAAATAGCATGTCCGATCTCCGGAACACGCAACTGGACGGAAGTTCGCCAGTTCAACCTGATGTTCTCCACAGAAATGGGTTCTACTGCCGATGGCGCTTCCAAGATATATCTGCGTCCGGAAACGGCACAGGGTATTTTCGTTAACTTCCTCAACGTACAGAAGACCGGCCGTATGAAGATTCCTTTCGGTATCGCCCAGATCGGTAAAGCGTTCCGTAACGAGATCGTTGCCCGTCAATTTATCTTCCGTATGCGTGAGTTCGAACAGATGGAAATGCAGTTCTTTGTTCGTCCGGGCGAAGAAATGGAATGGTTCAAGATGTGGAAGTCTACCCGCTTGAAATGGCATAAGGCTATGGGATTAGGTGATGAAAAATATCGTTACCACGATCACGAAAAACTCGCCCACTATGCCAATGCCGCTACCGACATCGAATATGAAATGCCGTTCGGTTTCAAGGAAGTGGAAGGTATCCATAGCCGTACAGACTTCGACCTGAGCCAGCACGAAAAGTTCTCAGGAAAGAAAATACAATATTTCGATCCGGAATTAAATAAAAGCTATACTCCGTACGTTATTGAAACATCTATCGGTGTTGACCGCGTATTCCTGAGCGTTATGGCAGGTTCATACTGCGAAGAGACACTTGAAAACGGTGAAACACGCGTTGTTTTGAAATTGCCGGCAGCCCTGGCTCCTATCAAACTCGCCGTATTGCCGCTGGTGAAAAAAGACGGGCTTCCTGAAAAGGCTGAAGAGATCGTCAACATGCTGAAGTTCGACTTCCGTTGCCAGTATGATGAAAAAGACAGTATCGGTAAACGTTACCGCCGTCAGGATGCTATTGGAACTCCGTACTGTATTACAGTTGACCATGATACTTTGAAGGATAATTGTGTAACGATTCGTTTCCGTGACACCATGGAACAGGAACGTGTAAGCATCGACAAGCTCCACGACATTATCTCTGAAAAGGTAAGCCTGAAGACTTTATTAAAAAAGATAACTGAATAATTAAATGAAGAAGTACCTGCAATTCGCGTTGATGATTTTTTGTATGTCTGCCATCTTTACCTCCTGTAAAGATGACGATGATAGTGATGATGTAGCCGTTGAAGCCTACAAGCTGGAAAACGAACAGGCTTTCGCGGCGAAGGCTAATGACCCGGATTTCTTTAAGGTAAGCATACAGGGAGCCGGTGATGATTTCATTTATGCTAAAAGGCTCAAGGAAGCAGATAAGCCTGAAATTCCAATCTATTACAACAGTCGTGTCACTGTTTATTACAAAGGATGGTTCCCCAATAGTGAGGACGGTGAATATTTCGACAAAAAAGAATTAGAAGACGGATCACCTTCCGAATGGGCAGTCAGTACAGCCTCCTCAAACTACAATAGTTACTATGGAACAGGAATTCCCAGTCCCATATCAGGATGGACTATCGCTCTACAAAATATGAAAGTAGGCGAGAAATGGGAAGTCTGGATTCCTCAAAGACTAGGTTATGGTTCGGTTGACAAAAAAGACAGCGCCGGGAATGTTACTATCCCTGCCTACTCTACTTTAGTTTTCGAAATTGAAGTAATAGAGCGGACAGCCGAATTTGCCGGTACAACTTAATCCGTTCTTATATAAAAGAAAAGGGAACATCAATCGACCTGATGTTCCCTTTTTTATTGTTTGTTAGTTTGATATAATAAGGCTCGCATAAAGCAAACCCCTATAAACAATTAAAGCCTGTCTCACGACAAGCCCTAACCAAACTTTGTTAACCT
>ERZ773134.1278-NODE-1278-length-21953-cov-20.783496_pt1 | contig 21953 bp, 17 predicted proteins | sample MGYA00580856_ERZ773134 | MGnify/ENA primary metagenome ERZ773134 (study PRJEB29015, sample SAMEA2737823) | human gut metagenome | biome: human gut; feature: human-associated habitat; material: faeces | place: China | collected 2012 ... | reverse complement strand
TTCTACTTTGAATATCGATCCTAATGGCGGATCATACAATGGAGAAACAACCATTACACAACGTTTTCGTACTGTTTATTCGCTTGATCCAAATAAATTGACACCACCTGCTGGATCAATAGTTACATATGATACACAAGGTGGAAATAAGATTGAGCCAACGCACACAACAACTCATTTTTCCGGATGGACATTTACTGATCCATTACATGGTGTATTTGTTTCTGCGTCAAATCGCTACGCTTTTGGATTGTACGATGCTAATAATATTTTTTCAGAAACAAAATCTGTCTGGTATGATGGATGTATTGATACAGCTATAGCACAATATGCCGGCGATAGCTTTAAACTTCCAGAGGCAACCTATCCGAATGGAAATGATCCAACGGATCAGAAAAGATTCGGGGGATGGTATGCCGACCCTGAATGTAAAATATTTATAGGTGGCCCGGGGGATGATTTCTCGACAGATGAAGATATCACATTATATGCAAAGTGGTCAACACTTCATGCAGACAGTGTAAAAAACTGGACTGCAAATAATGAAAAAGGAGCTATAGACTTATCATGGATCCAGACAGATTCAGCTGATAAAGTATTTAAAATATATCAGAAAAAAGAAAACGGAAATTGGATTGAAGTAAAAAGCGCAAATTCAATTCAAAATAATGTCGATAGTGTAGAAAAAACTTTTTACAGAAATAGTGATTCTGCTAATTCAGAGCAAGTATATATTGTTCCGTACAGTGGATTATACAACTTTAAGTTAACTGGAGCTCAAGGCGGAAAATATGGCAATTATTCCGGTGGTGCAGGAGGCACTGTGACAGGCCGTATTTATTTCAATGAAGGTGAAAAAGTCTATGTAGGTGTTGGTTCTCAAGATGGTAAAGGTAAATATTTTTCTGGAGGATCAGCAACGTCTTATGGAAATGGTGGATCAGCATCTTATCTGAGGACGGACAGACTCGGTATTTTTGCCATAGCTGGTGGCGGTGGCGGTGCAACCATGATGGGCAACGGCAATGCAGCTAATTCTGGAAGCTATAGAGCTGATGGCAATGGATCCGGAGAAAACGGAATGGCCGGTGGCGGTGGCGGAAATATCGGAGGAAAACAAGGAACTGCAAATAAGGATATTAAATATGATGATATATTATTGAATGGCAATGCAGGAACTACAAATAAAAATTCAGGCATTAAACCGAATGTTAAATATAATGATATATTGTCTAAGTTAGATAAATATAAAGATGAAAATATAGTACCTATGCATATGCCGGGGGCTAAGAGAAATAAAGAATTAATTGAGTTATATATGGGTGATATGGGAAATCCATATGAGAAAGATATAACGGAGATTAATGGTTTTGATAATATGCACAATGCCGAAACTATTATTAAAGATGCGTTTGATGAGGCGGCGGAGCTTTATGGAGCTGATGAGAGCTGGTATCTGGTAAATGGAAGCACTGCAGGTAATATGTCGGCAATATGCGGAGTTACCCATAAAAATGATGTTGTTATAATGGCAAGAAACTGTCATATATCAGTTTATAATGCAGTTATCCTCAATGAACTGAATCCTGTGTATATTTATCCAGAATATGATGAGAAATATGGGTATTATAAGGGGATAACATTAAAAGAAATTAAGGACATTGTGGATAAATACAGCTCAGACCATGACAGAAATGATATTAAAGCCGTGATACTTACATCACCAACTTATGAGGGAAATGTATCTGATATTAAATCAATAGCAGAGTATCTTCATCAATATAATATTCCATTGATTGTTGATGAGGCTCATGGTGCACATTTTAATTTCTCGGAAAGCTTTCCACAGTCAGCAGTTAAGTGTGGAGCTGATATAGTAATTAACAGTGTGCATAAGACACTTCCATCGCTTACACAGACTGCACTTATTCATATTAATTATGGAATAGTTGATGTAGAACGTATAAGAAGGTATTGGAACATATACCAGTCGACAAGTCCATCGTATATATTAATGTCTTCCATAGCAAGAAGCTTAAGCATTGTTAAGAATGACGGTGATAAATTATTTGCTGAATATGTTGATAAGCTCACTATTTTAAGAAATGGATTGTCAGAATTAAAGCATATCAGGTTAATAAAGACGGATGACATATCAAAGCTTGTATTAGGATATAAAGATGCAAAATGGTTATATGACACTCTATTTTATAAATATAAAATCCAGCTTGAAATGTCATCTATAAAGTATGTGATAGCGATGACATCAATATTTGACTCGCAGGAGTATTATGATAGATTTCTTGCGGCATTAAAAGAGATAGACGAAGAATTAGATAATAGAGTTCTTGCGGCATTAAAGGAGATAGATGAGAGTAGGAGTAAATATAATAATAGAAGTAAAGATAAGATTTTAATTAATGATGAGGATAATGGTAATAAGGTAAATATTGCCGATTTCAGGGATGAGCAGACTTTAACAATTGCACAAGCATTTAACAGGCGGGATTTATCAGGTTGTGATGAAATTCAGATGAATAATGAGAAGATATATGGTAAGATAAGTGGAGAGTCAGTGTATGTATATCCACCGGGAATACCGATATTATGTCCGGGAGAGGTTATTACACGAAAGATTATTGCAATACTTCAGGCGGCTGGTGAGGCAGGTCTGGAGGTTGTAGGTGTAAAAGAAGGAGCTTTGTTATGCCTGAGATAGCATTTTTAATGGGAAAAAGTTCAAGTGGTAAAGATAATATATTTAAGGCTTTAGTTGGTGATAAGGAGCTAAATCTTAAGACTGTTATTATGTATACAACAAGACCTATGAGAGCTGGAGAAAAAGAAGGTGTAGAGTATTATTATGTAGATAATGAGAAGGCATTGGAGCTTGAAGCGGCGGATAAAGTAATAGAAATGAGGACATATAACACGGTATATGGTGAATGGAAATATTTTACAGTTGATGATGGGCAGATCAGGCTTGGAAGCGGTGACAAGTACATTGTTATAGGTACTATTGAGGCTTACAATAAATTTTGTGCATACTTTGGAAAAGATGCAATATTACCGATATATATAGAAGTCGATGATGGAATAAGGCTTATGAGAGCTATCAACAGGGAACAGAAGCAGGAAGTACCACAGTATGAGGAAATGTGCAGGCGTTTTCTTGCAGACAGTAAAGATTTTTCGGAGGAAAAGATTAAGGAAGCCGGAATTAATCAGAGATTTAGCAACGATGGAACAATAGAGGATTGTATCAGGGACATCAAAGAGGCAATTAAACAGCAGCTTTTATAAAAGTGATAAATTTAACTGTGAATAAATTGAAGATTTAAAAGTATAACATAGTTTATTAAAAGAAGCTGGAAATTTATAAATGCAGGATAATTAATTAAATAAGATTAATATCTATAAATAGAATAAGAGTGAGTTGGCTTGAATTGTCTTAATGATATTTATATGATACAATTATATGATGGTGGACACGAAAGAGAGTAAGATTATGGATATAAAGATTAATGATATACAGACATCATCTTCAGTTCAGCAGGTGAAGAATACAGAGAGTACGGACAGTAGTTTTAAGTTTACTCTTATTAGTAATATAGAAGAAAAGGATCTTCAGGAAAAGCTTGGCAGTATGATGGAACAGATTACTGAGCAGGGTGAGAAGATTGCAAAGCATATGGATATTAAGGATATGCGAAAGTACAGGGAGCTTGTTAAGGGATTTCTTAACGAGGTTGTTAACCGTTCCCATAAGTTCTCAAGAGAGAACTTTCTTGATAGACGAGGCAGACACAGAGTATATGGTATTGTTAAACTTGTGGATAAGAATCTTGATGAGCTGGCAGGAGAACTTGTTAAAGAAGAGAAAAATCATCTTGAGATTGTAGGAAGAATTGATGATATCAGGGGTTTATTGCTTGATATATCAGCATAAGATTGGAGTATATAATGAGCACATTTTCAGATATTTATGGATACGATACAATTAAAGAGCATTTACAGAACGCAATTAAATTAGATAAGGTATCACACGCTTACATTATCAATGGAGGGCTTGGTGCTGGAAAGAAGATGATTGCCAAGATATTTGCAAAAGCATTACAGTGTGAGGCAGAAGGCGATAATAAGCCTTGTAATAAATGTCATTCCTGTATACAGACAGAGTCAGGCAATCAGCCTGATATAATATGGGTACGACACGAGAAGCCTGCAAGTATAGGTGTAGATGATGTAAGAGATCAGATAATATCAGATATGCTTATTAAACCATACTCAAGCCGTTATAAGATATACATTATAGATGAGGCTGAGAAGCTTACAGTGCAGGCACAGAATGCACTTCTTAAGACTATAGAAGAGCCACCAGCGTATGGTATTGTTATATTTCTTACGACTAACGCAGACATTTTCTTACAGACTATTATATCAAGATGTGTGCTTCTTGATTTAAAGCCATTAAAGGAAAGCGTAGTTATGGATTATCTTAAGGATAACTATGACGTGTCAGAATATGAACGTAAGTTTGCGGCTGATTTTGCACAGGGTAAGATTGGACGTGCTAAGACTATTATAGAAAGTACGGAATTCGCACATTTAAAGAATGATGTTATGCACGTTATCAAGAATGTGAAGGATATGACGGCGGCAGACATAATGGCAGTTGTTAAAGATGTGACTAATTACAAGCTTACAATAGACGATTATCTTGATCTTATGGCTATGTGGTTCAGGGACGTGCTTATGTTTAAGAGTACCAATGATACGAATTATCTAATATTTAGTGATGAGATTTCGCTTATCAAATCGCAGGCTGAGGTTATGTCATACGAAGGAATTCAGGATATACTTAATTCTATAGATAAAGTAAAGGTAAGACTTAAGGCCAATGTTAATTTTGACTTATGCATAGAACTTCTTATTATGGCTATGAAAGAGGATATGTAGGCAGTTAGTGAATAATTGGCTGATGTTAGGAATTAATATTTGGCAGGATTGGAGATTAAAAATAGATGACTAAAGTTGTTGGTGTTAGATTCAGGCAGGTGGGCAAAATATATTTCTTTGCACCGGGACAGTATAATGTTGAGGTTGGTCAGCACGTTATTGTTGAAACAGCAAGAGGAATTGAGTATGGCCACGTTGTTCTTGGTGAAAGAGAGGTTGAGGATTCAGCAGTTGTACAGCCGCTTAAGGCTATTATCAGAATATCGACACCTGATGATGATGAAAGGGAAGCTAAGAACAGGGAAAAGGAAAAAGAAGCGTATAAGATATGTCTTGAGAAGATTAAGAAGCATAATCTTGAAATGAAGCTTATAAAGGTTGAGTATACATTTGACAATAATAAAGTATTGTTCTACTTTACAGCGGATGGAAGAATTGATTTCAGAGAGCTTGTAAAGGATCTGGCAGCAGTATTTAAGACAAGAATTGAACTTCGTCAGATTGGTGTAAGAGATGAAACTAAGATATTAGGCGGAATTGGTTCTTGTGGAAGACCATTGTGCTGTGCAACATATATGCCAGAGTTCATACCAGTGTCAATTAAGATGGCAAAGGAACAGAATTTATCGCTTAATCCATCAAAGATATCGGGTGTGTGTGGAAGACTTATGTGCTGTCTTAAGAATGAGCAGGAAACTTACGAGGAGCTTAACAGCAACCTTCCTAATGTGGGAGATTATGTTACTACACCTGAGAAGTTAAAGGGTGAGGTATCAAGCGTTAATGTGTTAAGACAGCTTGTTAAGGTAATTGTCACACTTGATGGAGATGAGAAAGAGATAAGAGAGTATCCTGTTGCTGAGCTTAGATTTAAGCCTAAGAGAAGAAACGACAGAATGAATATAGATGATAAAGAGTTAAAAGAACTCGAAGAGCTTGAGAAAAAGGAAGGAAAAGCCCATATTAATGATGACTGATGCTAAGATTAATGCAGGTATTAATGCCAATGAGAGAATTGATGACTTATGCAGGGATAATCTCAGACTAATCCAGAATACAGATGTGTTCTGTTTTGGAATGGATGCTGTGTTGTTGTCTACATTTGCGAAGGCCGGAAAGAACCAGAAGGTGCTTGATATGGGTACTGGAAATGGTGTAATACCAATTCTTATGCAGGCGAAAAATCCAGGCAGTATGTATACAGGCTTGGAAATTCAGGATATCAGTTATGACCTTGCTGTCAGAAATGTTGAACTTAATAGTCTGTCAGACAAGGTTAATATTGTAAAAGGTGATATTAAAGAAGCTTCACATATTTTAGGTGGGGCTTCTTTTAATGTGGTTACAAGCAATCCACCATATATGAATGAAAATCACGGAATTGTTAATCCTGAGAGTGCCAAGGCAATCGCAAGACACGAGCTTCTATGCAGTCTTGAGGACGTTGTAAGGGAAGCTTCAAAGTGCCTTAAGGTTAAGGGACATATGTATATGGTTCACAGACCATCAAGACTTGTAGATATATTTACTTCTATGAAGAATAACCACCTTGAGCCAAAGCGTATAAGGCTTGTGTATCCGCATATAGATAAGCCAGCTAATATGGTGCTTATAGAGGCGGTAAAGGGCGGACGTTCACAGCTTATAGTGGAAGAACCACTTATTGTATACAATAGCGATGGAAGTTACACGGAAGAACTTTTAAAAATGTACAATTAGTATGAATTTAAGAGAGGAGCAGTATGGAAGATAATATTACAGATATTGATTATGATAGTGTGCAGGCACTTGAAGAATTTAATGGCTCTCATAATAATAGCGGAGTTGGGCAGTTATATTTGTGTGCAACTCCGATTGGTAATCTTGAGGATATTACGTTCAGGGTGTTAAGGATATTAAAGGAAGTTGATATTATTGCGGCGGAGGATACGAGAAACAGCATAAAGCTGCTTAATCATTTTGAGATTAATACGCCGATGACAAGCTATCACGAATATAACAAGTATGATAAGGCAAAGGTGCTTGTTGAGAAGATGCTTAAAGGAATGTCAGTCGCTGTAATAACTGATGCTGGAACGCCTGGAATATCTGACCCGGGAGAGGAGCTTGTAAGGCAGGCACTTGCGGCAGGAATTAAGGTATCATCAATTCCAGGTGCGGCAGCGTGTATAACGGCACTTACAATGTCTGGACAGGCAACAAGACGTTTTGCATTTGAAGCATTCCTTCCGGCGGACAAGAATGAGCGTAAAGACATATTAAAAGAGCTTGAAGATGAAACAAGAACAATGATTATATACGAAGCTCCACATAGGCTTTTAAAGACACTTAAAGAGCTTTCTGAGGTGTTAGGAGGAAGCAGGGCAGTTACTATATGCAAGGAACTTACCAAACGCTATGAGAATAGTATGGTTACAACGCTTGCAGAGGCGTGCAGTTATTATGAGAATAACCAGCCAAGGGGCGAGTATGTTCTTGTAATTGCTGGAAAAGACAGAAATGAGCTTAAAGAGGAAGCACAGGCACAGTGGCTTACTATGTCTGAGCAGGAACACGTTGATATGTATATAGCACAGGGACTTGATAAAAAAGAGGCTATGAAGGCAGCAGCCAGGGACAGGGGCGTATCTAAGAGGGATATATATAATAAGCTTCTGGGAAATTAGTTCTTAAAAGAAAAAATATTACACAAATGTTAAAAACTTATATAAAAGAGTGATTAAAAAAGAGAGTCTTAGCTAAAATAAATTTAAGAGTAAATTTAAAAATATATAGGTGAAGTGGTACAAATCCCCTTCTTTATCAGATGATATTTCTGGTAAGGAAGGGGATTTCTTATCTTCTAATCTTCTATTGTATGTTCATTAATAATTGCCTTAATGGTCTTATAAAGATAAGGCTTGAGCCTGTCAATATCAGCTGGTTCTTTGTAAAGGATTGAGCTGTAGCAGGTTGAGCTTATAAGCTCGACAATCATAAACAGCATAATCTCAGGCTCGTTGAGGTTAAGACCAGAGTCTTCAAGCATTTCATAGTATATATCTTTAAAATTAATGTCGTCATCAGCGACATTGGTTGTAAGAGCCTCTTTAAATATTCCCCACGACAGGTTCTTTGATATAAATGTAAGAAGTGTCTGGTTGGTGTTAAGCACATTAATTATGTTGTCAGCAATAAATATAATCTCCTCGGTAAATGTAATTGTAAACGAAGGGTCACTAATCTGCTGTTCTTTTATATGAAGCTCTAATGCATTCACTGCATTTTTAAAGAGCTTGCTTGCCTCGTGAGAAATGAGTTTATTTCTTATATCATATTTATCTTTGAAATACAGATAAAAAGTTCCCTTGGCAATTCCAGCTTTCTGAGAAATCTCGGCAATTGATGTCTTGGAAACACCCTGCGTTGTAAAGAGCTTAAAAGCTGTATCTAAGAGGGAAGTCCTTTTCTGTTGTTTGTTGTTCTCAAGTTTTCCCATAAAATCTCCAATCTAATGCAGGCATAATATTAGTTGTTCTGTCAATTAATATTCTACCATATTGAAAATAAAAAATCTATAAAAAAATGACTTTTAGTCATTTTGAGTATTGACTATCGGTCATTTTGTGCTAGAATAACACTTGCAAAGAAAATGACCATAAGTCATATTTGAGAGATGACGGTCATATGTATTGAATTGATAATAAATGTAATTAATTAAGAGAGTTATTAATTATTGAGAGGTTATCAGTCCAATCAAAGTAAAATTACGTCGCAGACGTAGAAATGAGGCGAGTTATGGAAAAGTTTGGAAAAGTAATTGTTAAACTCAGAATTCCAATTCTTATTCTGAGTTTCCTGCTTCTTATTCCATCTGCAATCGGATACTTTAATACAAGAGTTAATTACGATATTCTGTATTATCTTCCGAATGAGATAGAAACTATGCAGGGTCAGGACATTCTTATGGATGACTTCAATAAGGGTGCATACGCGATGGTCGTTGTCCAGAATATGGATACCAAGTCTACTGACAGACTTATTAAGAAGGTAGAGAATGTAGACCACGTTGCACAGGTTATTTCTTACACAGGAATAGTTGGTGAAGATGTTCCATCTGAGATTGTTCCATCAAAATTCAGAAAGTATTTCGAGAATGACAGCACAGATACAACTTTATTTGCAATATTCTTCGATAATACAACTTCAAGTGATGATACTATGAATGCTATCACACAGATAAGAGAGAAGACAGAGGGTCAGGCGTTTATAAGTGGTATGTCAGCAGTAGTTACGGATACTAAGAATCTTTCGGAGAAAGAGACACCACTTTATGTACTTATAGCAGTAGTTCTTGTATGTATCGTGCTTGCTATATTTATGGATTCATTTCTTGTACCAGTATTTTTTATGATAAGTATAGGAATGGCAATTGTATACAACCTGGGTTCTAACATTTTATTAGGTGAGGTTTCATATATAACTAAAGCTCTTGCGGCTGTACTTCAGTTAGGTGTTACACTGGATTATTCGATCTTCTTATGGCACAGCTACAAGGAAATGAAGGGAATATATCCAGATGACCACAAGGAAGCGATGGCAGTTGCCATTGGTAATACACTTACATCCGTAGTTGGTTCTTCTATAACAACAGTTGCAGGTTTCATTGCACTTTGCTTTATGAGCTTCACACTTGGTCTTGACCTTGGTATCGTTATGGCAAAGGGTGTTGTATTCGGTGTTATCGGTTGTGTAACAATCCTTCCATCACTGATACTTACATTTGACAGGGCATTAGAGAAGACAATGCATCGTGAGATTATGCCAAACTTCGATAAGCTTGCTACATTTATAGTAAACCACTCATGGATATTTGTAATTGTCTTTGTTGTATTATTAGGACCTGCTATATATGGACAGAATCATACATCAGTATATTATGATTTGTCTGATACACTTCCAGATGACCTTGCTTGCTCACAGGCTAATAAGAAGCTGGAAGAAAACTTTGATATGAATTCAATCTATATGATACTTGCTGACTCTAGTATGTCTACAGATACAGCTAACGAAATGCTTGATAAGTTAGGTGATGTAGACGGTGTACAGTTCGCACTCGGACTTGACACAGCACTTAAGTCTGGTATTCCACAGGAATTCTTACCGGCTAAGACAGTATCAGAGCTTAAGGGTGAAGATTATCAGATAATGATGATTGCTACAGATTACAAAATAGCATCAGATGAAATTAACAATCAGATTAGTAAGGTGAATGATATTGTAAAGTCTTACGATTCTAAGGCAATGGTAGTTGGCGAAGCTCCTTGTACCAAGGATCTTATCACTATAACAGATAAGGACTTTAAGACAGTCAGTGCGGTATCGATAGTAGCTATATTTGTTATTATCCTGTTCGTACTTAAATCAATATCGCTTCCAATTATACTTGTTTCAGCAATCGAATTTGCTATCTTTGTTAATATGGGTATTCCATATTTTACTCATACACAGATACCATTTATTGCATCAGTAGTTATAGGTACTATCCAGCTTGGTGCAACAGTCGATTATGCTATTCTTATGACAACAAGATATAAGAAGGAAAGAAGCCAGGGATACGCTAAGAAGGAAGCAATTCAGATAGCTCTTTCAACATCAATACCATCAATTATTGTTAGTGCACTTGGTTTCTTTGCCGCAACATTTGGTGTTGGATGCATAGCTTCAGTTGATATGATTGGTTCGCTTTGTACACTTATGGCGCGTGGTGCAATTATAAGTATGTTCGTAGTTATCTTCATACTTCCATCATTGTTTGTGTTATTTGATAAACTGATTATTAATACAAGTATAGGATTTAAGCCTAAGAAGAATCAGGATATGTAATCAGAAAGATGTATGAACGGTCCCCAAATGTATATGTCGTAACAGATATAAGAATATATCAGGAAGTAAGAAAATGGAGGAATAGTTATGGTTAAGAAGACTTTATTTAAATATAGTTCAGTATTATTAAGTGTTGTTCTTATTGCTTCAACACTTACAGGCTGTGGCACTAGCACAGCATATAATCAGACAGGCAGTGAGGTTGCAATAAGCAGTGAGGCTGCTTCTAATACAGAGAATATTATAACAAATGCTATTAAGAACGAGCTTTCAATATCAAATACAAGTACATTAAAGACAAATACAAGAGACGAGATGGTATATGTATTTGATAAGGCAGACGGAACTCAGGATCACGTTCTTGTAACAGAAAAGGTTACTGATTCTAAGGGCGAAACAACAACTAACCAGAGCACATCTGATAAGACTGCTCCTGTTTCAATAAAGGTTACTTACAAGTTAAATGGTGTTGAAACTAAGCCAGAAGATATGATTGGCAAGAGTGGTAAGGTTACTATCAGATATGACTATACTAACAATGAGAAGAAGAATATAACAGTTAATGGAAAGTCACAGATAGCTTATGTTCCATTTACTATGATTACAGGAACACTTCTTCCAACAGATAAGTTCAGTAATGTAGAAGTTACTAACGGCAAGGTAAGCAAGGTTGGCGATAATATCATTGCACTTGGTATGGCTATGCCAGGCTTAAAGGATACTTTAAACCTTAAGTTTGATGGTGAAAGCCTTGATATGGATATTCCAGAATACTTTGAAATATCAGCAGATGTAGAGGATTTCGAGCTTGATATGTCTATGTCAGTTGCTACAACAAGCACACTTAATGATATAGATACAGATGATTTCTCACTTGCTAAGCTTGAAGATAAGATGAATGAGCTTCAGTCAGCAGCTGACCAGCTTACAGATGGAACAGTTACTCTCCAGAATGGTACACAGACACTTTCTGACAGTATTCCAGCACTTACAGATGGCGTGAACCAGTTAAATGATGGTGCAAGCCAGCTTAAAGATGGTATCTATGCTTATACAGATGGTGCTACAGCTCTGGCAGCAGGTGCAGGACAGCTTAAGGATGGTATCAGTGCATACACAGCAGGAGCTAACCAGCTTGGTGCAGGTGCAGGACAGTTACAGTCAGGTTTAAAGACTTATACTGATGGTGTAGGAGCACTTAATGCAGGTTCAGGCACATTACAGAGTGGTCTTTCAACATATACAGGCGGTGTTGCCAGTGCGGCAGCAGGTGCAGTTTCATTACAGACAGGTTTAAAGGCTTATACAGATGGTGTTGCTAGTGCAGAGGCAGGAGCTTCACAATTAAATGAAGGAATAAAGAGCATTAAGACAGCACTTATTGGAAATGTTGTTAAGGAACTTGCAGCTAATTCAACAGCTTATAAGATGAATTCTGTAGCAGACTCAACAGGAAAGACTGTTATGGAGCAGGCAGCTGATTTACAGAAATTAGGAACAGCATTAGGCCTTAGTGATGTAACTATAGCAACAGACCTTAGTGATCTGGGCAAGAAGAGCAGTAGTGAGGCAGCAACAGATATATCGACTTATTTTGTAAAGTATCTTACAGCTTATACAACTAATATAATAACAGAGACATATACAGAAGCTGTGACAAGCGGTAAGCCATATACTCCACAGGTATCACAGGCTGGTTCAAAGGATTATGTATATGCTAACCAGTTAGGACTTCTTATTAAAGCCGCTGGCAATATAGGTGCTTCAAGTGCATTAGATGCAGTTGTCAGCAATCTTAGCAATAATGAAACAATTAATGCAGCATTAAAGCAGCTTACAGATGGAAGCCAGTCATTAACAGACGGACTTGGTGAACTCGTTCAGAATAACGATACACTTAACGCAGGTGCATCACAGCTTAATGCAGGACTTGCACAGCTTAGTGGTAACAATGATACACTTAATGGTGGTATAGCACAGATAAGCGCAGGACTTGCACAGCTTAATGGTAACAATGATACACTTAACGGTGGTATTGAACAGATTGCAGGCGGTTTCAGCACACTTAATTCTAACAATGAAGCTTTAAGAAGTGGTTCTACACAGCTCGCTGATGGAACATCAACACTTAAGTCATCTTCTGTAACTTTAGCAGATGGCGTAACACAGCTTAATGATGGTGCTATAACACTTAAAGATGGTATGGCAGAATTCAATGAGACAGGTATTAAAGCTATTACAAGTCTTGTTGGTGATGATGCTGATACAGCAGTAGATACAATCAAGGAAGTAATCAGGCTTGGTCAGAATTACAATACATTCCTTGGTAAATCAGATGGTAAGGACAATTCAGTAACATTTATATATAAGACAGCTGAATTAACTAAATAAGCTTACTTTTCCAAAACTCTCATATATAAATTATGCCGGCCCGGTCGGCGGAAAGATTAATAATCTTTCAAAAAACCCCACAGAAATTCATATCTGTGGGGTTTTTGCTATGCAGACAGTGCGTTAAAGGTTACGCAGCTGCGACAGTATAGTTATATGTTAATATAATTCCATAATTATTTTGAATGTTATGATATGCTTTTAAAATAATCTTCAAGCCTTGTAAATGTCTTAATAAGTACAGCGGCTTCATCTTCGCTTAAATTGTCAGTTATATGTTTAATCATATCCTGATGAAATCTCATATGGTGAGTGTATGCCGCATTACCCTTTGGTGTGAGGGAAGCATATACGACACGGCGGTCTTCCTCACTTCTTGTCCTTATTACATATCCCTTTTTAACAAGTCCGTTAATGCCGACTGTAAGAGTTCCCATAGTCACGCCTAAGGCCTTTGATATTGTTCCCATAGTGCGTGGCTCTTTAATTCCGATAGCTTCAATTATGTGCATATCAGTAACTGTGATGTCAGAAAATTCATCTGTAATTAAAGCCTTTTCTTCAATGTTCATTATATCATTGAATAAAGTTACTAAAATAGAGTTCAATGATTCGTAAATGTCCATAGGTATTACTTTCCTCGCTTCAAAATATTTTTAATTATACAATGAAATGGCGTGTTAATGCAACAAAATACTGCGGTATTTGTGAGTTAATGCGTTAAATACAATTTGCAATTTTATAGGATAAGTAGTATCATTAAATGGAGTATTATTTTGACAATATAGAGCAATAAAAGTACAGGTTATTGCTATAAAATATTACTTAATATCAGGTTTAAAGTTTAATGATAGATGGAGGCACATATGAAGTTCATAGCAATTGGCGAATTGATGTTAAGATTATCACCACCTAACTATGAGAAGATAGTTACAACCCACAATTTCATCGTTAATTATGGTGGAGCAGAGGCGAATGTAGCAGTTTCCTTAGCTAACCTTGGTGTAGATTCAACATTTTTTACAGTATTACCTAACACAGACCTTGGTAAGTCTTGTATCAACTACCTTAAGGCTAATGATGTACACACTAAGCACATTATCAAGTCTGACGGGAGAATGGGACTTTATTACCTTGAAGAAGGTGTTTCAGTAAGACCTTCACAGGTAATATATGATAGAGGAAGCTCAGCATTTGCTGAATATGATTATAAGGATGTAGATTTTGAGAACATCTTAAAGGATTATGACTGGTTACATTTAAGTGGCATCACACCAGCTCTTTCATATAACTGCCGTCGTCTTATAGATAAGGCTATCAAGGCAGCTAAGAAGCTTGGACTTACGGTAAGCTTTGATCCTAATTTCAGAAGTACATTATGGTCTTTTGAAACAGCAAGGGATGTACTCAGCAGATATCTTCCATATGTAGATGTACTTATAGGTATTGAGCCTATCCATGTATACAATGCAGATGGTACAGATGTTAAGGACGGCCTTACTATGGATCCATCATTTGAGGATATGGACAGAGTATTCAAGGCTATTGATGAGCAGTACCATATGAAAGCAATTGCAAGAACAGTACGTTATGTTCATTCAGGAAGTAATAACTCTCTTAAGGCTTTCTACTATGCTGACGGAAAGACTTACGAAAGCAAGACACTCAATTTTGAGATTGTTGACCGTGTTGGTGGTGGAGATGCATTCTCTTCTGGTCTTATCTATGCTCTTATGCAGAATGACTGGAAGCACGAAGATATCGTCAATTTCGCAGTAGCTTCTTCAGTAATGAAGCACGCTATCCGCGGCGATACTAACATCACAAGCGTTGACCAGATTAAGCGACTTATGAATAATGCTTCATTTGATGTGCAGAGATAATAAGCGTAGGTCATACAGAAGGAAGGTCTAAGGAAAATCAGTACTTGAATAATGATTTTCCCTAGACCTTCTTCATATGAGATTAATAACAGATAGATTATGGTTAATATACCGGAGGATATATGAAAAAAATAAAAGAACTTATGCCGGAGGCATATGATTTTAATGGAAAGCTTTCATTAAAACAGGCGATACCACTTGGACTTCAGCACGTTATGGCGATGTTTGTAGGAAATCTTACACCGTTGCTTATTATTACAGGAGCCTGTGGTATTGGAGCAGGAAGTGAGTATGCATCTATTCAGGTTGCACTTTTACAGAATGCTATGATTATAGCAGGTATTGTAACGCTTATACAGTTATTTTCAGTAGGACCTGTTGGAGGAAAGGTGCCTATTATTATGGGTACGAGCTCAGGATTTATCGGAGTGTTCAGCAGTATAACAAAGGTTATGGGTGGCGGAATATTAGCCTATGGTGCTATTATGGGTGCTTCCATTATGGGTGGTCTTTTTGAAACTGTGCTTGGTGCATTTATTAAGCCGTTAAGAAGATTTTTCCCATCAGTTGTAACAGGAACGGTTGTGCTTTCTATTGGATTGTCACTTATTTCAGTTGGTATCAATTCATTCGGTGGTGGAAATGGAGCTAAGGACTTTGGCTCACTAGAGAATCTGTTTCTGGCGTTTGTTGTGCTTGTTGTTATATTATTCGTTAAGCACTGGACAAAGGGATATCTTAGTTCATCATCTATACTCATTGGAATTATAGTTGGTTATATTGTAGCAGCTATTATGGGCTGTGTGCTTCCACATACAGCGGTTACTGCTGATGGAGTTGAATATACTAAGTCATGGGTACTTAACTGGAATAAGGTTGCAGAAGCTAAGTGGATTGCGATTCCTAAGTTTATGCCAGTTAAGCCTGTGTTTGATTTAAGAGCAATACTTCCTGTGCTTGTTATGTTTGTGGTAACAGCAGTAGAAACTGTTGGAGATATATCTGGTGTTATGGTCGGTGGAGTAGGAAGAGAAGCGACAGATAAAGAGCTTTCAGGCGGAGTTATGTGTGATGGTTTAGGTTCATCGCTTGCAGCGCTTTTCGGTGTGCTTCCTAATACATCATTCAGCCAGAATGTTGGTCTTGTTGCAATGACTAAGGTTGTTAACAGAATTGCACTTGCATCTGGTGCGGTATTCCTTATATTATGTGGTCTTATTCCTAAGCTTGGCGCCTTAATATCAATCATGCCACAGTCAGTACTTGGTGGCGCGGCAGTTATGATGTTCTCATCAATTATTGTAAGTGGTATCCAGCTTATCACTAAGGAGCCGCTTGATGCAAGAAGGCTTTCTATTGTATCGGTTGCACTTGGTGTAGGCTATGGTATGGGTGTAAGCCCTGCAATCCTTGCACATACACCACAGGCAGTACAGCTTATGTTTGGTGAGTCTGGTATTGTTCCAGCAGCATTTGTAGCAATATTACTTAACATAATTCTTCCTAAGGATAAAGCTGAGGAAACGGTTAAAGAAGTTGTTTCAGAAGAAGCAGCAACAATAAAGGAAAAGGCTGTAACTAAATAAGGTACAGCAATTAGCGAAGATACCGGGAAAGACGAATAAGGTCATCAGGAGTATCAATATCATATAATTCATATTCATCCTGTGCAGGAACTAAAACAACCTGTGCAGGATATTTTTTTGCAATAAAACCGCCACCCTTGCCCAGTGGAAGTGTAAGAAGCTCATTATAATAGCACTCAGGAAATATTACTGGTGCGCCTGCGTTTTCGTTGAAGGCAAGCCGGCATATCTTATTATTATTATTAATATTATTATTGGCATTGCTGGATTTATCTGTGCTGTTACAAGCAAAATAACTGCTGTTGTAGTAAATAAATAAAAGGCACAGCAGCTGAAGGCTTGTCTTAGTGATAAGCGGCTGGTCTGATGGAAGAAATAATATCCCTTGGGTGCAGCAGCTTTTGTGTCTGTTAGTTTCCTTTAGAATACGTGAAACACCAAGACGTACCATATCATTTCTGTAAGGCATATTGTGTTTAATGCAATGTATATGTTCCCGTTCACATATCTGTACAAGCTCATCATGACGGGTTACGGCAAGAGTTTTACCAAAGCTTACAAAGTGGCTTATATTTATCGCATTTTCAAAGAGAGTGTTGTTGTTGAAGGAGGCTAAAAGCTTGTTGGTACCGAATCTTTTTGACATACCGGATGCCATAATAATGCACGAAATAGAGCTGAAGGTATTATCAATATCGATTAAAAGTACATCAGATCTGCTTTTAATACTGTCAAGAAATTCTGTGGATTGTTTTCTGATGACCGCTAATACGCGTGAGTTATCAAGAAGAGTCCTGATATGCTCCTGAAATTCACCACAGGAACTTTCCAGATAACCAAGCTCGTCAATAACAAATACACTATCAGCAGAGGTCATAAGATGCTTCATAATAGCAGGACAGGCGCAGTTAATAAAGCCATCCTCTATGGAGGTCATGTTGTTGCCTTTTTTAGGGGAAACAGGAGTGAGTGTACGTGGTCTGCCAATCACATATTCTTTTCCATCATCTATAAGATTGGATTTAATAACAACTTCTGGGGTGTCCGTTCTGCGGCTTAGCAGATAATTGAAATTGAAAAAATCAGACATATCCGTAGCGTCTTTAGTCTGGTTTAAAATGCTGTTTAACAGATATGATTTGCCACTTCCCCGGTCTCCGGTAATAAAAAGATGCTTTTTTTCTGACATCTTAAAAAATGTAATGACAGCCAGAGCGTCTAAATAACAATTATCCATAGAATAAGTCACCTCATTTCAGTAAATGCTTTTATAACGTATGTGTGTCCTGTGTGAATAGATATATATCTGTAGTAAAGGTTTATAGTGCCACAACTACACGGTGTGTTTTATGGTGGATATCGGTACATTCAATAACATTAATATTATCATATATAAGAGACAGCTTTTCGTTAATAATATCAATGGAGTCTGTATGAGTGTTAATGCTGGTAAGTATTGTTCCGGCTTTCATAAGAAATATATTATCGCAGTATTCCAAAGCTAGCTCGGGACTGTGAATACACATAAGTACGCATCTGCCATCGGATACAATGCTTCTTATGCGCTGCATAAGAAGATGACGGTTAGAAAAATCAAGTGCACTATCCGGTTCATCAAGAAGAAGCAGAGGGGAAGCCTCTATTATGGTGCGTGCCAGAATACATAACTGCTTCTGCCCTTCGCTTAAAGCTAAGAAGTCTGATTCGTATAAACCATTAAGTCCAACCATATCAATAGCTTTATCGGCACGTTTTATCATATCTGTGGTGTAGCCTCCAAGTATGTGCATATGAGGATTGAAGCCAAGCAGACATACCTCTCTGACGGTCATACTTATGGTAAGATTGTTTCTTTGGGGAATGTAGCTTATAAGCTGGGCCTTTTTTTTAACAGAGAGGTTTTCAAGCAAGTGTTCATTAAGCTGACATTTTCCGTTGTGCTTTATAAGTCCCATAATAGCTTTAATAAGAGAGGTTTTACCACAGCCGTTATTGCCAATAACAGCATTAAGCTGTCCTGGCATAAGGTCAAAGCTTACGTTATCAACCGCACAGGTGCTGCCATAATATACAGATATTCCGGCAGCAGAAAATGTAGTATTGAATAAATCGGACATCATAACGCCTCCTTTTTATTAGCTCTGATAAGCAGAATGATAAGCAGTGGAGCTCCAAGAAGTGAGGTAAATATACTGACTGGCAGCTCTGATGAGGATACACTTCTTGCCAGTATATCAGCAAGTGTCAGTAAAATAGCTCCTGTGAAGCCACTTGTTATATATGTAAATATGTCATTACGCTTTGTAAGCAGTCTGGCAATATGAGGTGCGATAAGTCCGATAAAGCTTATAAGCCCTGTAACACATATTATTGATGATACTACTAATGTAGCAAGCATTAGTATGATAAAACGCAGACTTGTTACATTTACACCTAGTGATACAGCTTCCTCTTCGCTTGTAGAGAGAATGAGAACCTGTCTGTATAACATAGCCATTATAATAAAGCTGGCAAGTGTTGTGAGGAACGGAATAGCAAGGCTGTCCCTTGAAATACCATTAAGGCTTCCCATAATCCAGTATTCGATTGAAGCAAGCTGTTTTTCAGGATCGGCAGCAAGCTTTAGAAACATAAGTATAGTCTGTGCCACAGAATGAATAGCTATACCGGCAAGCACGATAGTATAACTGTTTCTGCCAGGGACAAGATAAGCTGTAAGCAGAGTTATTATGAGGGCTGTAACAGCTCCGATAAAAGCAGATATGGAGATGAATGGAACAGAAGCAGAAACTGCAACTATTGCAAGAGCAGCACCGGCACTTGCACCGGAGGAAACGCCAACGATATCGGGAGAAGCCAGAGGGTTTTTAAATATAAGCTGATATATATAACCTGATATTGAAAGACCAAAACCACCTATAACACCCATAAGGGCACGTGGAAGCCTGAGCCTTTTAAAGACCATAATAGACATAGTATCACCAGACAGTAAGCTCTTTAATGTGAGTGGATACTGTCCGGTAATGACAGACCATACAAGTACTGCCAGAAGAAGCAGTACCTGTATGGCTGATAAAAGTATAATTTTGTTCCGGTAATTATAAGTATTTTTGAACATAAATCATCCTTATTTAGCAGGTGTGAATCCATAAAAGCTTTCATAGAATTTAGTTACACATTCTTCATAGAAATCCTTAGTAACCTTTTCTGGATGAAGAACAGAGGCAATATATATGCTTCCTAAGAAGCTTGCTGGTACAGGTGAATCCCAGGCTTCTATATCGCCAGGGAGTTTTACAACCTTTTTATTCTTAACAGCATTGCAGTCTGCAAGGTTAGCATCATTAAGAACGTCATCTACTGAGTAAGTTGCATCGGCAGCTATTATAATGTAATCAGGGTTCCAGGCAAGAAGCTGTTCATATGAAACATTTGCCCAGTAAGTATCTGTGAGCTCAGAGGCTGCATTCTTTCCGCATGCATTGGTAAGTAATGTGTTCTGGTACATCTTGCTTCCGGCTGTTGAAAGAACAGAGCTGTTACCTGCAAGATATACTAAAGGAGTGTTCTCACCTGCAAGCTTGGCTTTATTATCAGCTAAAAATGTATCAATGGAATTGTTAAGTGCATCAGAGCGTCCAATTGTGTTAGTTATTTTACCAACAAGTGTTATACATTCCTTAAGGAGCGTTGCATCCTCAGGATTAACAACAACAGCCTTGATACCAAGACTTTCAAGTGTATCTGCAGCTTTTTTTAACTTCATAGGAAGGAATACAACATCAGGTGCTGCTGCAACACAGGCTTCTGTGTTGAATTCCTTGGCTGTTCCCATATTAGGAAGACTTACGATGGATGGAGCTGCAAGCTTATAGATGTTTCTTGTATTAGCCTTAGCTTCGATGCCTACAAGCTTATCCTTTAATCCAAGTGCAAGGAGAAGACTTGTAGAGATATAGTAAGATGAAGCAATCTTTTCAGGTGCTTTTTCAAAAGTTACTGTTCGTCCAGCCTGGTCGGTAACAGTAAGAGGGTAGCTTGTGCTTACCTCGCTAAACTGGGACATAACATCAAAGGCTGATGTTGAAGCAGCCTGTGTAGTACTGTCGTTTGAAGCAGAACTGCCACATGCTACAGTTGATATAAGCATAAGCACTGCCAGAACTAAAGCGGTTAATCTTTTAAACTTTTTCATAGTTATCCTCATTTCTACTTTATTTTAGCACACTCATTTATGTTGAACAGAATATATCTGACAGCAACAGTTAAAAGATATGTGCGAATGAATTTTATCAGATTGACAAGGCTTTTACAAGCCAGTATAGTTATATTATGATGTAATTAAGAAACGGTCAGGAAAAAGTTTAAAGGTTGTTTGAGCTGCACAGCAGGACTTTTATTTCTGGCATAAGTATGATCAAAATGAGGAGTTTTTATGCTTAATATACAGAATTATAAAAAAGTAGAAAGTATTGAAGAGGCCTACGAGCTTAACCAGAAGAAGGCTAACAGAATTATCGGCGGTATGATGTGGATGCGTATGGGCGATAACAAAATCAATACTGCGATTGACATGTCAGGACTAGGACTCGATAAGATTGAAGAGACAGATGAAGAATTTAAGATTGGATGCATGACATCTCTAAGACAGTTAGAAAACCATAAGGGCTTTAATGAGTATACCAATGGCTGCGCTAAGGAAGCACTAAGGCATATTGTTGGGGTGCAGTTTAGAAATCTTGCAACAGTTGGCGGAAGCATATATGGAAGATATGGATTTTCTGATGTTCTTACATTATTAATAGGACTTGACTCATATGTGGAGTTATATAAGGGTGGAATAGTTTCCCTAAAGGAGTATGCGGCCAAGAGCTATGACAGGGATATTATTGTAAGCATTATAGTTAAGAAAAAGCCAGTTAAGATGTTTTATGAGGCAGTAAGAATAACAGAAACAGACCTTCCGGTTCTTACCTGTGCTGGCGTGGGCTTTAGCGGTTCAGGCAAATACAATATATGCATAGGTGCAAGACCGGGAAGAGCTGTTGTTGTTGAAGATAAGGAAGGCATTCTTAAGGGCGGAGTAAATGATGAGGCTATAGAGAGCTTCGCAAGGTATGTAAAAGAAAATGTTTCTACAGAGAGTAATATGCGTGGAAGTGCTGAATACAGAAGCCATCTGGCACAAGAACTTACTAAGAGAGCATTAAGGGCTGTAAATTATTAATATAGAGATTTATTAGTGTATGGATTGGAGAATATATGTTAG
>ERZ773134.1266-NODE-1266-length-22083-cov-11.526829_pt1 | contig 22083 bp, 23 predicted proteins | sample MGYA00580856_ERZ773134 | MGnify/ENA primary metagenome ERZ773134 (study PRJEB29015, sample SAMEA2737823) | human gut metagenome | biome: human gut; feature: human-associated habitat; material: faeces | place: China | collected 2012 ... | reverse complement strand
TCCCCGTAGGCTTTTCGGCGGGTTGCCCTGTGGCAACACTTCGCCCATGCTTGCTCTCCTTACGCGACCTTTGTGACGCTAATGACGCTGATGACGCTGTTTGTGAGATATCCCATTTGAAAAGCTGGGTTATGTCAATTTCAGCGTCATTAGCGTCATCTGCGTCATTTCCGTCACGAGAGAACTTCATCTGCCGCGCCTGCGAGGTGCGGTGGGTTTCATAGCGGATACCTCTTGGGGTGAATACGGTATCGTAATGCTCCACGATTTTCCGGGTCAGCTGGTGGGGCAAAACGCCCTCAATATCGGCTGCAGAAAGCAATTCGGTAGCCGTGCCTTGCCATGTTCCGACACTATCGATGTAGTCAGCCACTTTCCAAAGGTAACTCGGCACAGCCTTAGCGATAATCTGTTCTGTGCTTTCTTCCTCGTCCAGCATCCAAACGCAGTTCTCTTCGTGCAGACGCAGTGTTTTGTTGTCCATGTCGCGCCCGGTCACAAAAATGCTGGCGGTCTGGCTCATACGCTTGCGCTGCATGACCCAGCTGGTATCGGACGCACCCATCAGACCGTTGGAGCCTGCAATCTGCTGGAACGGATCGTCTGCGGCTTGTTTGCGCAGATGGTGGATCAGCAAAATGCAGATGTTATACTTGTCCGCCAATGCTTTCAACGCGCTGATCTCCTTGTAATCACTGGCATACATACTGTTGTTCTGATCGCTGGAACGAACCTTTTGCAAGGTGTCGATGACGATCAGCCCGGTGTCCGGGTGCTGATAGAGGAAACTTGTAAGCTGCTCTTCCAACCCCTGCCCGATGCTGCCACATTCCGTCTGCATGACCAGCCGTTCGGGGGCTTCTTCGCTGCCCACCAGCTGGAGAAGGCGCTTCTGCAGGCGGTTAAAGGTGTCCTCCAGCGAAAGATAAAGCACGGTGTGCGGCTCTATTTCGCGTCCCCACATAGGCTTGCCCTGCGCGACCTGCAAGCACAGCCACAAGGTCAGCCAGCTTTTGCCCGCTTTGCTGGGGCCGGCAAACAGCGCCAGCCCTGCCGGAAGCAAATCAGGGATGATCCACTTGACCGGCGGCAGCGGCGTGGAGAGGAGTTCTTCGGCGGAGATCGTTTTTGGAAGTTTTTCATAATTCATTCGCATCGTCCTTTTTGTTTTGGTATAGATCTATTATCTCATACTATCGTCATTTTGTGCGTAGTAAGTTTTATTCTCCAGTGTTAAGTTGTACGGCTCACGCCGCCCACAGCCCCACAAGCGCGCCAAACGGCGGGTGTTCTGGCTGTTTCGTATCCGTGGTGTTGCGTGTGGCATCTGCCCCACGCAGGGCGGATTTGGGCGGTTACTGCGAGTGAATCAGAACTGATTCACTTTTATGCCTTACGCTCTGGAAAGTGAATCAAATCTGATTCACTTCCAATAAATTTCCCGAAAGTATACGGTTCTGATTCCCTACTTTTATTAGACTGGAAAACGTGAATCGGTTCCGCATACTGTCAGGATAACATTTCGATTTACAGCTGCATTTGCCCACCTTGCCCCAGCTGTGGGGACGATTCGCAAGGCTGCCGTTCGGCTGCAACGGCATCATGGGTATTTTTACCCCAGCCAGGTTCTCTGCCTGCCGCCCTCATTGTGTGAACTGTGACTGGACGGAAGTATCTTTACGACCACATCTGTCATTGCGCTCCACTCCGCCACGGGGTGTTTATCAGAGATTGAATCGCTCGTGCCCGGTGGCAGCCATGGCGCGTACTCTGTCTGCGCTGCCGTACTCGTAAGTTGACGGCAATGTGGTGAATGTACCTTGCTTGTCGGATATGCAGTTTTCAAGGTGCCGAATCTATTTGAGACGGGGAGGTGCTCTTACCAGAATCAAGGCAGCTCCTACGCGCTCACGCGCTTCTGACCGCACGGACTTTTCAGAACATAATTGATCACATTGATTTTGGGAATTTTGTAGGCGTTTCCCAGCCGGATGCAGCTAATTTCGCCCTCCCCCAGCAGGTCATAGGCCGCATGGCGGCTGATGCCCAGCATGGCTTGCAGATCCTTGACCGTTACAATGTCCGGGTACTCCGTAAACATGAGCTTGTACATTTCTCTGATTTCTTTACAATCCATTCGATCACCATCCTTATAGTTGACTTTCGCATATTTGCGATGTAAATATAGGATACTGCGCTTTTATGTTATGGTGTGGTACAATAAGGAAAATCCTTCAAAGTGAGTGAACGAAATGAACATCGGAGAGAAAATCAAGCGCATCCGCCAGCACCGCCGCATGACCCAGAAAGAGTTGGGCGAGTTGGTCGACCTCAGCGCAAACCGCATTGCGCAGTACGAAATGGGTTACCGCGTACCAAAAAAGCCCCTGCTAAATCAGATAGCAGAGGCTTTGCGTGTTTCCCCGTTGGCACTTTCCGATGGCGGAAACGGCCCGGCAAACGATATTCTGGAGCAGCTTTTCTGGCTGGACGAGGAGCAGCCCGGCGTTATCAAGCTGGTCCCCACCGAGCGCGGCACAGCGCGGTATAATGCCAACCCAGACCTTGCGTTGCACTATGATGACAACGATAACTGGCCGCCGCGCTCCCCGGTAGCCATGTGGTTCGATGATACGATTCTGGATGATTTTCTAAAGGATTGGGCCGCGGTTCAGAAGAAGTTGTATGCAGGAGAGATTACGCAGGCAGAATATTTTGAGTGGAAGATTATGTGGCCGGACGAGGTGTAAGTGAAATATTGCAATTAATAGCGGCTATCTTTGAACTGCGTTCTATCAACGTACAAGTCAAAGGCTAATATCGTCAGTTGAATGTCCATATCCATGTCCTGTCGATAGTATTTGCACTTCCACACATTTGGCTTCGGTTGAATATATGATTTGGCGTTTGCATCAGCCCATTCAGTAATCTTTTTCAGAATTGGTGGAAAGGATTGATTCTTTTTATTGAAGATAATCACGGACACCTTTGCGTCATGCCATGTGGAATAATTGATAACTTGCTGAATTGCGCTCTCGAATAGCCGTTCACCGCCCCAGATTTTGCATTCGCCAATGAAGGCGGCCTTGTTCTCAAATTCGATTTGAATGTCAGTCTTTCCAATTTTGCGGAAGGTCTCACCCGTAGCGGATTCATAATGTGTGTTTAATGCGGCTAATAGGATGTCACGGAGTTCTTCTTCTTGGTTGTTGTAATACGTTCTGGCAGTTTTCTCCATACTTGTTCCGCACATAAAAATTATATTATTTATGTTTTCGTAGTCACTATCTTTAATGTACGGTTCAGAAGGTTGCGCCTTCGTTTCGGGTTTTGTTAAAGGCTTGCGAGCGATTCTTTTTAATTGAATCGGTGTAGTATTAGGTGCGTTGTCGCTAACCTTTAATGGGATTTGTAGAGCATTGCTAATAGCGGAAAAGGAATCGGCCTTTTTCTTCCTATTGTTTAATAGCTGTGTCGCACAATCGGCAAGCTGGTTATTATATGTTGCCACATCATTATTGACACTGTCAATCATTGACTTATAACTTTCAAATTCGTGTTCAAATTTCCTTTGCACATAATCTTTCATCGAGGCTCCTTCGTTTTGGAGCTCTTGATTAGTATATTTGAAGTCCAGTGTAAAACTACCACAATTTTCACCGTATGGCTCGATGAAGTATTGTGTGGCAAAGCGCATCAAAATAACACTGTTGGGCTGCAAATCAAACAGATTTGGGTCTCCATCAAACGGGATTGTAAATGTAACACATACACCGTCAAGCTCGTAATATTCCTGCTCCCAAGGGGCATTATGAAATGGGTTTCTTTTTCTAACTTTTGTTTCTACAATCTTTTTCTCAATATTCGTTTCAAAAATTGAGATGGGAAGGATATAGTATTTATTGGAAAGATATTCAACCCATTCATGGAAGTCACAAGAGGATATTGTGGCATTACTCATGTTTTCTACTTCTTCTTCCATTTTACGGTGCAAAGCAGAAAAATAGTTTTGTGTGCTTGTCTTTTCAAAAAACACCTTGCTATACCCTTTTCTGTACACTTACTCACACCCTTTCATAAATTTTTGTAGCCTGTGTCTGCTTACTTCTTCAACTGCGCTTGCAGTTCTTGGAAACTCTCCAAGGCGCTTTGCAGGTTTTCGATGATGTCTGCGGCAAGCTCGTCCGGCTCCGGCAGGTTATCCAGATCGGCAAGGGATTTGTCCTTGATCCAGAACAGGTCAAGGCTGGTTTTGTCGCGCTCCAAAATGTCCTTCACGTCAAACTTGCGGAAGCGTCCGTCCGGGTTGGTTTCCGACCATGTTTCTGTGCGCTCGTGACGGTTCAGCGGATTATAGCACTTTACAAAATCCGCAAGGTCAGCATCGGTCATGGGGTGCTGCTTCAACGTGAAGTGGATATTGGTACGGAAATCGTATACCCAAATTTCCTTGGTCTGCATTTCCGGGCTGGCAGGGCGCTTATCAAAGAAAATGACGTTTGCTTTGACACCCGGCCTGTAAAAAATACCAGTCGGCAGACGGAGAATGGTGTGCAAATCGGTTGTTTCCAGCAGCTTTCGGCGCACAATCTCGCCAGCTCCGCCCTCAAACAGCACATTGTCCGGCACAACTACCGCCGCTTTGCCAGTAGCTTTCAGAATCGTGTTGATGTGCTGCACAAAATTCAACTGCTTGTTGGAACTGGTCGTCCAGAAATCTTGACGGTTATAAACGAGATCTTCTTCCTCCTGCTCGCCCTCCTCGTTGGTAAAGGTGAGCGTGGACTTTTTACCAAAGGGCGGATTGGTCAGAACATAATCCACACGGTAGCCGGGGTCGGTCAAAAGGGCATCACCAAGCGTGACGGGCACAGTGCCGTAAATATCACCAATATTGTGCAGATACAGGTTCATCAAGGCCGTCTTATAAGTAGCCGGAACAATCTCATTCCCGAAGAAAGTTTCGCTTTTCAAAAACTCTTTCTGTTCCCGGTCAAGCGTATAATTTTCGCTGTCGGCAATAAACTCCTGTGCGGCGAGGAAGAAGCCGCCAGAACCACAGCAGGGGTCTGCAATAGTTTTCATGGGTTCGGGGCGCAGACATTTCACCATTGCGCGGATCAGCGGGCGCGGGGTGAAATACTGTCCTGCACCGCTTTTGATGTCCTCGGCGTTCTTTTGCAGCAAACCCTCATAGATTTCACCCTTGACGTCAGAGGACATTGCCACCCATGTTTCTTTGCCAATCATCTGCACCACACGGTACAAAATTGCGGCATTGTTGATTTTGTTGGTAGCGCCCTTGAAAATCTTGCCAAGGATACCGCCTTGTTCGCCCAGTTTTTCCAAAGTGGCTTTGTACTGTTCTTCTAGCTCCGCACCTTTGAGGTCACTCATATCTGCCCATGTGAAGCCTTCGGGAATCCCGCTATCTCTTTTGTAAGGCGGCTTGGAATATTCGTCCGCCATTTTCAGAAAAATCAGATAGGTAATCTGTTCCAGATAATCACCGTAGGAAACGCCATCATCACGCAGCGGGCCGCACATTCCCCAAACCTTTGAAACGATATTTGATGTTTGTTCACTCATTTGCATAATTCTCCTTCAAAGGCCTTTTTCAAGATACTCTGGCGCATGGCTTCTGCCTGTGCAAGCGCAGTGTTTACGGTTCGCTCAATGCTGTCACAAACGGAAAGGCGTGAAGCTATCTTCTTAACAATTTCCTCTTGTTTATCAAGAGATGGAACAGAAATTAGCATCTTACTATATCCACTCACATTGAAGTGTTTCTGCCCAACTCCACGTTTTTTTTCGTTTACAAATTTCTTTCCAAGTGGCGAATTAGTATATGCGCACAAAAATTCTGGTAAAACCAAATCCCGGTTAGGGACAGCAATTAAAATATCAATTGCATTACATCCGTTAAATTGTTCTGGAACAACACAAGCTGTTCCCGGATAACCCGATCGGACAATTAAAATATCCCCCGTATGCACAATAGATCGCGCATTTGCTTGATGTCCAGCTATTGATAAATACGCCCAGTTTTTGTCTTCCACATGGAACTCTCTGACATTTGCCGAACGGAAAGCCTTAATTCCTACTTGTTCATCTGTATAATATTGAGATGGCTTTATGACAATACCCACCTTGATTTCTTTGCAAACATCTTTCACTGTATATGGTTGACCTTTGATGCCATTGAGAGCTTCTTTCAACACTGCCTGTCGGTACACTGCCAGTTGCTCTTTGATGGTTTGCAGCGTTTCCACGCCCTTGTCCAACTCAGAAAAAAGTTCTTCAATGCTGGAGACGATATTTTGTTGGGTTTCGATAGACGGAACAGGTAAGTCCATCTTTTCAATATGCTGATAATGACGTGCGTATCCTTTATCGGGAAAACGCAATGTCAAATACTGTGTGCCATAAAATAGATACTTGGGTAGTATACCATTTTTGGGGGAAAGGACTTTTATTCCATCTGCTCCTGCTCCAAAAGGAAAATTCACAAACTTAACCGCACATGTATGGTCACCAAAAACGATCACTGGAAGTTTGCATTGCAGCGCCATTTCTGCGTTATTCGTATATCCACCTATTAATTTTTTCCCTTGGTCAACAATTGCAAGTGTTCCTTGAGATTCATAATCTTTCTGTTTTGTTTTCATGTTTGGTGGAATTGAAACTTTGTCTACTAGCGTTTTATATTGAGCCATCTACACTATTCCTCACATTATGCCACCAACGCGACATTCATTTCCTGTAATATCTGCTCATAGTCATCGCCAAAAGCATCGTAGAAACCCAGTAAACCACCCTTGCGGTCAAACGGCGTCAAGTCCAAATCCTCCGGCAAGATGCTAAGAGAAGCGGCAATATGGTCTTTAATCAGACGCAGCCATTCCATCTGTTCCTCGGTAAACTGGATATGTCCGGCGTTCTTCTTGAATGTCCACTGCATGAAGTTATAGTTCACCTTGTCCGCAAACGGAGTGAGGGTATCGGTGTAGCCCATCTCAAAGCGGATGATCGAAATCAGATCGGTAAGCTGTGCCATTGTGCCGCGCTTGACCTTACTCGGCTGCTTGATGGCATAGCAATCCCACAGGCGCTCCACCGTAATGCCGTGCGTCTTTAGCTTTTCGTATAGCTCTTTTAATTTTTCTACCACCATCGGGCGGTCTTTGTAGGCCGCGTCATAAATAATGCGCAGCGCAACAATCTCGTTTTTATTTTCCTCAATAAATGTGCGGAAGCTGGAAAGCACCTTGTTTACGTTTTCTTCCTGCTGCGCATCAAATCCGGCGAAAATGACCGAATCCAGATTAACATTATCAATAATTTGCTCGTGGCTGCGGCGCACATTCTCGATATAATCCCGAATGTCCGGGTCGTGGAACGGCGCAACGGCGGCTTGTACCAGTTCTTTCTGCGCGGATTTTATCTGTTCCTCGGTTGGGGTCGGCACACCTGTGTTTTTCTGCGCCTGTGCGAGAATCACATCTTCGTCAAAAGCGTTCAGCAGCTTTTCCGCCACGCTGCCCGCCGATTCACCTACTGTGGTTTCAAATTGCTTTCTCTCCGAGGGAGACATCTGACTGTTCAAGCGAATAACACGGTTTGCAAGGGAAGTCAGCGTGTTTTCGTCCTTTGCCCCCAACGCCACGTTCAGCATCAGTTCTTTCATGCTGACAGTCGGCTTGCGCTCTAAGGGCCTTGTGTCGGACTTCTTGGATTTCGTCACGCCCACGGCATCTATGATAACAAAATGGTCTTTATTCTCGGTTGCGGACGGCGTAACTTTTTGAAGATCTTCTTTGCTGAGGATGCGCGTGCCGCGGCCTTTCATCTGCTCAAAGTAGTTCTTGCTCCGCACGTCGCGCATGAAAATCAGACATTCGATGGGCTTCACGTCAGTTCCCGTTGCAATCATATCCACTGTGACGGCAATGCGGGGATTGTAGTCATTGCGGAACGAACTGAGGACAGACTCCGGGTTATCCGCAGAATAGGTGATTTTACGGCAGAAGTCGTTGCCCTCGCCAAATTCCTCGCGCACAATCTGCACAATATCGTCTGCGTGGCTGTCTGTTTTGGCAAAAATCAGCGTCTTGGGAACTTCTTTTCTGCGCGGGAACAGCGTAGTGAATAGATTTTCTTTGAAAGTGCGAATGACTGTTCGAATCTGGCTGGGATTGACAATATCCCGGTCAAGCTGCGAGGGTGCATAGTTTATATCTTCGTCCATCTGCCGCCAGCGCTTGGCTCTAGATAGGCGGTCACGGTATTCGATCAACTGCTTCATCAAGAAGCCGCCATTCTTGCCGACCTGCGTTTCAATTAAGAAAATGTCCTCGCCCACGTTGACGCCGTCCACGATTGCCTGCTCGCGGGGATACTCGCTGACAATGTTTTCATTGAAAAATGCAAAGGTACGGTTATCCGGCGTTGCTGTCAGACCAACAATAAAGGCATCAAAATAGGTCAGCACTTGGCTCCAGACATTGTAAATGGAGCGATGGCACTCGTCAACAATAATGCAATCGAAAAATTCCGGCGGATATTTCGCGTTATAAACGACTTCTTTGGGCGCTTTGCTCTCTGCGGTCACATACTCGGCAAAGGGTGTTTCCTCGGCTTTTTCATCCAAGGTTTCACCCTTTAGGATAGAGTACATTCGCTGAATGGTGCAAATACAAATTTGAATGTCGTTCGGAATGTACGAGGATTTCAGCCTGCGCACACCGTAAATCTGCGAAAACGAGCGCGGATCGTCATTGGGCATATAGGCAAGAAATTCACGCTCGGCCTGTTCGCCCAAGCCTTTGGTATCGACAAGAAAGAGGATTCGCTTCATCTTGCCATACTTCAGCAGACGGTAAGCAGCCGTTATCGCGGTAAAGGTCTTGCCAGCACCTGTTGCCATCTGTACCAGTGCCTTGGGGCGGTTATCCGCGAAGGACTGATCCAAGTTGTTGATGGCGTTAATCTGGCACTTACGGAAGCCGTTGGTGTCCAGCGACGGGAAGTGCTTCATATTGTTCCGAATGGTATCGGGCTGCCTTAGCAAATCCCGCAGCGTTTCCGGGCGGTGGAACGAGAATACTGTTCTGGAACGATACTTGATGTCCTTATAATCGGTAAAACGAATGATTTTGTCCGTTGCTTCATAGGCAAACCGAATGGCATACTCGTTCTTTATCCATTTGAAGGTGCTGTTGGCATAGCGCCCCGACTGCACTTCCACGTCCGTGATATGCTCTCCGGCTTCTTCGCGTTTGGCTTCGACCACACCTACGGGCGTTCCGTCCACAAAAAGGGCATAATCAACCTCACCTGTGCTGGTGGGGAACTCACGAACAGCCACACCAAGAGAAGCGGAGAGATTCAGCCGTTTCATGTCTTGAATCACCCAGCCGGATTGATTCAGTTTTTCATCAATCGCAAGACGTGCCTTTTCTTCCGGGGTCATGTTCTTCGTCATCCCTTTCGTCTATATACTCCATAATGTCACCGTAATCGACATTAAGTGTGCTACATATTTTTCCAAGGACTGTAAGTGTGACTTCTTCATCTCTGCGGAGTTTGGTCATTGTGTTTGGTGCAACGCCGGAGGCTTTCCGCAAATCGGCTTTGCTCATTTTTCTATCGACTAATAGTTTCCATAAACGGTTATACGAAACAGCCATGACGCCCTCCTGCGTATACTTTATTATGATTATACCATTCCTTGCCGCACCTCGCAAGAGTGTGCGAAAGTTTAGCAAGGCAAGCCGAGAACAAGGCTGTTCAGCTTATGCAGAGCTTAGTTAAAATCGACCTTGAAAATAGTACAAGAATGAATTAAAATTAACAATAAAATAAGTAGATAGGACGTACTCAAATGGGTCTATTCGAGATTCTAAAGGGCGAACAGCCCGGCTTAATAAAGTCTCTTTTGCACTATAAGAACGTAGGGCAGTATGGTGAGTATCTTACAGAGTATGCCCTGCTTAGCCGCAGCATGGAAGGATATTACGTTGTATTGAAAAATTTGTACCTTCCAATGAAAGGCAAAACCACCGAAATCGATTTGCTGATGATTCACGAAAAGGGAATTTTCGTTTTTGAAAGCAAAAATTACAGTGGTTGGATTTTCGGCAGCGAAGACCAGCTAAAGTGGACGCAATGCTTCAAAAGCGGTCAACGCGAACATTTTTACAATCCTATAAAGCAGAATCGCACACATATCAAAGCTTTGGCGACTTTCCTCAATATGCCAGAAGATGCCTTTTCTTCCTATATTGTATTTTCGGAACGATGTGAACTGAAAAAGATTCCGCTATTCGTTGATGGAGACGTAACCATTCTCCAAAGACAGAATATGCTATACTTTTTGAAGCGGCGTTTGAAGGACGCGCCGATTATTTATTCTCACGAGGATATTGAACAAGTGGTTGGGCTACTGGAGCCGTTCACAGAGGTTTCTCAAGAAGAAAAACAACAGCATATTGAGGATTTACAGACCAAGTGTCCATACTGTGGTAAGCCATTGGTTCTGCGCAATGGAAAATACGGTCAGTTTTGGGGATGCAGTGCCTATCCAAAATGCCGTTTTACACGCAAGGCTGAATAGCCTATCTATCTGTTGCACAAGAGGATTCAGCTTTTATAATCTGCACCCATTGGTGATCCCCAGCCATGCGCCCATTGTTTTTTTCAATAATCAGCAGCGGATCATAGAAAGGAACATCCATCTCCCGGAGAATGCCTTTCAAACCGGCTCGGCTGGCGGGCAGGCATCTTTCTTTCAAGAATTCCTCGAAATCCGCCCAGGACGGATTTTCTACAACGCCAAAGGCTCGTAGCGGAATGCGGTCAGTATGGGCTTTGCTGTATTTTCAAATAGTGCCAAATCAAATTTTAGAGTTCAAATACTCCACGAGTTCCCAAACCGTTGTCAGCGGGTTGCTCTGTCGTGAAATCGGCTCGATACCTTGGTTCTGGATTTGGCTGGCACGAGTTTTCGCTCTCTGAATTGCAGTTGCCTGCAAAGGTTTCAAAACGTCAAAGTAATCCTTGTTCTTCTCATAGTCGGGGATTCTGTTCGGCTGCTTCAGCAAGCGAATCAGCGCCTGACAATCCTCAACCTCTGCTTGCTGATTTACAAAGTGCAGCAGGAACCACAACTCGAAAGATGGATTGGAGTAGGCCAGATGGTAGCCCTCCTTTTGGGCGGATTGTTTGGCGCGTAGAAGAACCTCGTTGGAATTATCGTCACGGTCAAATACGCACCAGATGGAATCGCCATCTTCCGGGTAGTATGGATTATTGCCCATCGTTGCCTTGGCCTTTTGCACAAGTCTGTCAGCGGACTTATACTGCGAAGAAATCGGGATAATGTCAATATTGCATCCTCGGCTGCGGAAACGCTTGAAATAGCGAATTTCGGTTTCACTGCCCTCGCAGATGAGATACACCACCGGATTGCGCTTTCTGGTGTGAGCAGACTTGCGGCTGATTTCTTTTATTCTGCCCATGCTACACTCCCTCCAATGAACGGAATCGCGCCGTAGCGGCCTTGCAGATACCCTTTGGAGATGTTCTCACCCTTCCGGGGAGAAAAATCGGTCAGAGCGTAAATATCGGTCTGCATGGTCTTTTCATCTTTCTCTGCAAACCAGATCTGATCACGCCGAAGCAAAGTTAGGTCGAGAAGCCCAGTATCGTGTGTCGTGAAGATGAGCTGTGTATGGTTCGTATTGATGGCGGCATCCTGCATCATTTCGATCAAGTGCCGGGTTAGGAGTGGGTGCATACTGGATTCAATCTCGTCTACCACCAGAACAGCCCCAGATTCCAGAGCGGCGAGCCACATACCGATGCGAGAGAGAAATCGCTGTGTTCCAACGGATTCCTGCCCCAACGGAAGCCAGAAGCCCTTGGATGTGCCATCTTCAGTGTCGAGAGTGTGCAGTGCAGAAATGATAGGTTCTTCCTTGGAACCAGTGATGCGGATGTCTTTGATGCCTAGATCGGCATACAGCATTTCATGCAGGATACGGCTCTTTTCGGAGCCGCCCAGCCGGATGGCAGACAGAGCGGCATCCAGCCGCATTTCTGTTCCCATGAAACCTGTCAGCTTTTCAAAGAACCACAGATACGCTTTTTCGGTTTGCGGACAGTTCCATTCGTTCGAGGTGGACAGATACAGACGATTTTCGGCAGTTCGTCCAGCAAGCGTGAACTGCTCTTGAATGTTCTCGCGGAACTGATAGTCATTGTTTTCTCTGGAAAAAATCAGTGCTTCCCGGCCATTAGGCCAGTGATAGAGATATTCGGTCAAGATTCTGGACTTGTCAAACGAGAACCCATAGGCATACTTGATGCCGTCATAGAAATAGATAGCTTCAAAACTGGTCGGCTGTGTAGGTTGGTCTGTGAAAGCAAACGGTTCCTGCGGAAGCGGTTCGCCCTTCAGCAGTTTGGCATATCGGCCACAGACCATTTCCCGCATGAGCAGGAGTGCATGGAGGACATTGCTTTTTCCTGCTGCATTTGCACCGTACAGTGCCAGCACTGGAACAAGCTGTTTCTTCTCGTCCGGTGAAATCAGGCAGTCGACCAGACTTTTATCTGTGGATGCTTTTAAGCTTATGACGGCTGTATCCTTGATGGAACGGTGGTTGGTGACTGAAAATTGTAGCAGCATCGCAATTCCTCCCAGATGGTTTTCTGAATCCAGTGTACTCTATTCTAGGCGGAAAGTCAAATCTTAATTTCAATATTTGCAGATGTTTTTCAAAAATCGAGAATAAAATTTAAAATATAAACTTTTTATACTGTTCTAGTATTATTAGAGTTTATTCTGCATACACAATCTCCCTCACCACCACTTCCTCCGCCCATTCCAGTTTAAGAACATTCTTGAATTCCGTCCGACAAAAACGCATTTTCATTTTAACTGATTTCCCTTGGGTGTATTGTGCTGAATGAGTTAATCTACTGCTGAAAGAATGGATGGGGTGTCAATGTTTTCTCGCTTAAGAAGCAACATCGTTGTACTGTGGATTGTGCGCTTACTTGCGTTGCCCGTGATTGTGCTGTTGTATGTGGCAGGATTTGTACTTAATCTTCTGTATGGAATCTGCGGCAGCATTGGTATGGTTCTTGCCGGGCTGGGCGGCTTTGCGGCTTTCCTCGCGCTGCTGGATGGCAGCTATGCACAGGTGGCAGCTTCGGCGCTTGTGGCGTTGCTGTTATGCCCATTTGCAGCACCGATGCTGCTATCACTGGCAGGAAGTGCCTTGATTGTCGCTGCATCAGCGTTATTTGCTTGGCTATTCTGAAAACAGAATATGACGATGAACCGCTGTCGGCTGCACAGCGGTTTTTCTTTTTCAGATAGCATTCAAGAAGTTATAAAGTCGGGATAGTAATGGAAGAGGTAATGCGTTTAGAATAGTGATCGACAATATTTTGAACGCTACTTGTGGTTTTATGGTGAATCTGCTATAATATCTATATTTGTGAGGAATGGGATTGATATTCTTTTCTTACTAAAATTACGGAAGGAGGGCTTGACAATGATGCTCAAAGGCGCGAAAATGGCTCGGCTCGGCTCGGCTCGGCTCGGCTCGGCTCGGCAGTAGTATTGCGCCTTTTTTTCAGTGTGTCAAGCTCTATTACATCAAATCGTCAGGTAAAATCCGGAAGCAGGGTGAACTGTGCCCTGATTTCGGATTTTTTCTTTTGTGGGAAGGGGGCTTGTTGCTGAGGCTTTGCGCCTGATTGTCAGGTGTTGCGGATGCTTCAATCTATTTTATCGGTACACTTACTGCGGTAACAATTTTTGATGATTCAAACACACTAGGAGGAATGAAAATGAAGAAAAAAGTTCTTAGCCTTCTGCTAACGCTTTGCCTTGTTATGACTTTCGTGCCAATGGCAGCGTTTGCAGAGGATGCACAGAACATAAGTGTCTGGGATGGCAGTACAGCGGGAGCGTTTGCAGGTGGAACAGGTACCGCAGAGGATCCTTATCAGATCGCTAACGGAGCAGAGCTTGCATATCTTGCAAGCTCTGTGAATAACGGAGAAACCTACGAAGCGAAGAACTTTGTTTTGACGGCCAACATAGACCTGAACGGACTGCCTTGGACACCGATTGCAAATTCTTTTTCTGATGCACTGTTTGGAGGTTCGGATTATCGCGTCTTCGCCGGTAATTTTGACGGTAAGGGATATACCATCTCTAATGTTTCCATTGGGTCAGAGACCACGCCACTTGAATCGGATGTATTTGGGTTGTTTGGCGCAACAGAGGGAAAAATCAGCAACTTGAATCTGGATACTGTTTCTATCCACGGTGTAGCAAAGATTGCTTCTGGATATGTCATCGGAATTGCCGGCGGTCTGGTTGGTTCTTCAGCCGGATGCATTGAAAATTGTCATGTGACAGGTTTGGCTATGGATATGAGCGCACCGAGCGACGTTTATGCTGCTGCATACTGGGTCGGCGGGCTTGTAGGTGCACTGGATGGAGCGCAGCTCATCAACGAGTGCAGTGTATCCGGCAGCATTACGGAAAAAGCCGGCAAGGGGTCTATCGGCGGACTGATCGGTGAATTGGGAAAAACAGCGAAAATCACATACAGCAGATCCGACGTAGCGGTAAATGTGATGGCGGATCCCCGTGGCGGTGCGGATGTCGGCGGATTTATCGGCAAAGGAAACGGCAAAACAGATGCAGAAACGGTTATACGAAATTGTTACGCCACGGGCAATGTTACCGGCGGCGCATACACAGGAGGCTTTGCCGGCGGCCTTTGGGGACTGAATATCAAAAACTGCTATGCGAGCGGCAATGTATCACAGGCTGCAGCTGCTATGGCCTCTTTTGTAGGTACCGATGCCTCTGACCAAGATTACTATGGTTCCATTACAAACTGCTTTGCAACCGGCAGCGTAACAGGCTCATCACCCTTTCAGTATGCCTTTGCAGAGCAGTCGTCTGCGACCAAGAGAAGCGAAATAACCAACTGCTATTTTGCAGAGGAAAACTCCGGTATTAAAAAACAGTACGAATCTGCAACTGAAAAGCCGCAGGATGAAATGAAAAACGAAGCTTTTGCAGCCTTACTGAATAAAGGCGACGACAGTAACGGATGGTCTTTTGTGAACGGACAGGTTCTCTGCGGTGCAGAACCGGCAGATTACAGTGCTGTGGAAGCAGCGATGGCAGCCATTCCCACTGATTTGACTGTCTATACCGACGAATCTGTTGCCGCATTGAATACGGCGGTGGACGGAGTTGTTAGGGGTAAAGCCTTTGTGAGCCAGGCTAATGTCAACGCAATGGCACAGGCTATCCAAGCTGCCATTATCGCCCTGCAATACAAGGATGCCGACTACACCAAGGTCGATGCAGCCATTGCCAAGGCAAAGGCTTTGAAGAAGGATGACTACAAGGACTTCTCTGCTGTAGAAACTGCTGTCAATGCTGTTGTCCATGACAAGAACATCACTGAACAGAGCGAAGTTGATGCAATGGCGAAAGCTATCGAAGATGCGATTGCTGCCCTGCAATACAAGGACGCCGACTACACCAAGGTTGATGCAGCCATTGCCAAAGCAAATGCACTAAACAAGGACAACTACAAGGACTTCTCCGCTGTGGAAGCCGCCGTCAATGCCGTTGCCCGTGGCAAGAACATTACCCAGCAGGCAGAGGTTGACGCTATGGCAAAGGCTATTGAAGATGCGATTGCTGCCCTGCAATACAAGGACGCAGACAAGACCACCCCGGCACCTGCTGCCACGGCCACTCCGGCACCTGCTGCAACAGCCACAACTCAGTACACCATTCCGCAGACCGGCGACACAAGCAACCCTGCTTTGCTGGTTGTCCTTATGCTTGTCAGCGGTAGTGCAGCCATTGGAACAGCCGTTGTTGCCAGCAAGAAAAAGCACAACAGATAACTGAACAGCCCCCTCGCTCCATCTTCCGGGCAAAGCAAAAGCGCCGCAGCGATGTGGCGCTTTTCTATTGCCACAAAGCAGCAAATAGCGGGCTTTCCCACCATAAGCGATAAAGTTATATTCCCCACCATCGTAAAGCCCCTCATATCAAACAAAAACGTCCAAAATCGCCCCGAAAGCGAACAGTTTCGGGAGATGTTGGGCGTTTTCTATTTTCAAAAGCAAATCCGCAAACCCGGCGCGGGCAAGGAGGTGATGCAGATGCCCCGTATGCCGAAATATCTCAAGAGAGAATGGGCGTTCTTTCTTGGAGATTGCGGACGGAAGAAATATAACCCACTATAAAGTTGTGATTTTTGACTGGTCGGCAGGAGCAGCAGATTTACCGTACCTTTGTGTAATTCGTGATTTTGTTAGTAAGAACACAAAGTGGTATGCCTATTACCATGACGACACCGCTTATAACTCCCTGAATAATGCAATGTCTAACGAAGGCATAGAGGAGAAATACGAAGTAAATTATATTCCTGCGGTCGAATTCTGGGATCAAATATAATAGAAAAGTGGGGCTGCCACATACAACAGCCCCACTTTTTATTTCTTTTCGCGTCTTGACACAAATGGCATCACTGCCCTACGCAGCACATCCGCCGTACTCGCCACATTTTGAAGCGTAATATACAAAAGCCTCTGTACTTCCTGTCGAAGAGCCAGTTCAATCTCAACCTTCCGAAACATTTGCTCGGCATCAATATCTGTCAGATGTCGCGGGCCTGATCCAAGGAAATCACAATGACATTGGGTCGATTCTTAGCAGCATAGCGAATTGCGTGCCATTCCATTCGGCGGATTATATAGCTAGTGAACTGTCCTTTCACCGTGCTTTTTTCATTCAGTTCATCTTGACTAAATTGCTCAAGTAACTCTTCAAATTCATGCTGGATCATTATACGTCCTCCTTATTTTTTGTTGAGAATCAAAAAATAAGGAGGTGCCCTTGGAACGGCATCGCTAGTAAAATGCTTAAATAAAGGCAAAGGATCGGAAACTCTGCGCACGATCGCCACTCTCCCTTCAAAAGGTAAGAGAACACGTCGATAGAGATTTTCCGATCCTTTTTTGATATTATTTAATGTTTGCCGTCTATTTTTAGAGATGCTTTCTCTTTTCCATTGCCGAAAATGCTTTACTTTCCCTCACGGATTTTGCTATTTGCTGCAAATATCCGTCATCTGATGGCAATAGTATCGACATCTCTATTATAAAACTCGACTTATCCAATAATTTGTACTTTGTACAAAACAATCAATATTGTTCAGTTTATCGTGTAGTTTTCCTGTATGTCTAAAACCTTCTTCCGCTCCTGTTGGGCCTTTTTCTCTTCAGAATTTGTCTCGCGTAGTTGTTCTTTCGTTTCTTCAATTTTCCTTTCAAGTTGCTCAGTAAATCCAATCGCTTTATCCTGATCAACAGATTGGTCAATTCCTTCTTTTTCCAAATTCTTTGCTGCACTACTGTAAGCCTGCAATTCCGTACTATGACCACTGTAAAAAACCGATTTCTGACTCATGGGCAACTCTACATACTGCATCCAGACAGGCTTGTATGTTTTGCAAATTTGTAAGTTCTTGGTAACCGCAGCAACTTCTTTTCGCTTTTCCTGCATCCTCCATGTCAGCACGGATTATCTTCTGATGGGCAGTGAGTCAAGTAAAGAGGAAGTCAAAAATGATCTTCTGAGCATTATTTCGGAGCTGTCTACGATTGCGAAGAAAATCTAATCGTGCTCTGCGTTTGAAAATGACAAAATAGAGATACTACTTGCCCGCTTCGATGTAATCTCTAACGAGGCGACTGAGATCTTCTTGTATCAAGTAAGGAAAAAATCGAGAATTTACAAGCCGTTCATAGGTGGACAACCGCCCGTGAACGGCTTGCATGTAAACTAAACTCATAATGAATCCAAGCAAATTCATCATGCCCTGCGAAGTTCTGTCAAATGTAGATAATCTGACAATACGAACATGCCTCACACGTAGTCTTTGACACCGAATATCAGCCAGTACACATATGAGGACGGAAAATATAGCAGCTTTTGAAAAAATTGCTTTTTTCTGCTCAAAGTGCTATAATCGGTATATACCGAATACAAAGGGAGGAAAGCGCCCATGCCAAGACCGCCACGGTGCCGTCGAATTTGTGGCGTACCACAGGTCGATGCATTCTGTCCCAACGGGTGCGAGAATACCGAGCCGATCCTGCTGACGCTGGACGAATACGAGGTCATTCGGCTGGTTGACTTGGAGCAGCAAACCCACGAGCAGTGTGCCGCGCAAATGGACATTTCACGCTCTACCGTGCAGGAGATTTACGAAGGCGCACGGCGCAAGATCGCAGCGTGTCTTGTCCACGGGAAACCGCTGCACATCACCGGTGGAAACTACCGTATCTGCGGAGGACAGGAGGCAGCCCACTGCGGCCGCTGCTGCCGGATGCAGAGAGCTAACATAGAAAAATCCAACAAAAATTGCAAAGGAGATTCCATTATGAAAATTGCAGTTACCTATGAAAACGGTCAAATTTTTCAGCATTTCGGTCACACTGAACAGTTCAAGCTTTATGAAGCTGCGGACGGCAAAATCACTCATGCGGAAGTTGTTGATACCAACGGCAGCGGTCACGGCGCACTGGCAGGTTTCCTGATGCAGCACGGCGTGGACACTTTGATTTGCGGAGGCATCGGCGGCGGTGCGCAGGCAGCTCTGGCCGAAGCGGGCATCAAGCTCTACGGCGGTGTCAGCGGGGACGCTGACGCAGCGGTGAACGCATTGCTCAGCGGAAATCTGGGCTACGATCCCAATGTTCACTGTGACCACCATGACCACAAGCATGGCGAAGCAGGCCACACCTGCGGTGACCACGGCTGCGGCAAACATAGCTGCCATTGATATGGAACGCACACTGACACAACTTCCGTTCTGGTCTTCCTTGACTGAAAAGGAGCAAGAAACGCTGCGCCGAAGTGCCTTTGTCCGTCATTATGAAAAGGGTGCGTTCGTACACAGCAGCGACAACGAATGTCTTGGAATGCTGTTCGTCCTCTCCGGTGAAATTCGCACTTATCTTCTCTCCGAGGAAGGGCGAGAAGTCACATTGTTCCGGCTATATCCGGGCGAATTATGCGTGCTTTCTGCCTCTTGTGTGATCAGTCAGATCACCTTTGATACGCAAATGACCGCGGGAATGGATACGGACGTTCTGATTATCCCCGCAAATATCATTGCGGCGCTCAAGGAGCAAAATCTTCAAGTCCGCTGCTTCCTCTATGAGTTGGCAACGAAACGGTTTTCTGATGTGATGTGGGCGATGCAGCAGATCATGTTTAAGGGGTTGGATCGGCGGCTGGCAGAATTTCTCCTGGCCGAAGCGGAGCGTACCGGCTCCGACACGATACGTATGACCCATGAGCAGATCGCCCAGCACATCAGCTCGGCGCGGGAGGCAGTAGCGCGGATGCTCAAAGGCTTCTCGGAGGACGGGCTGGTGGAGCTGAAGCGCGGTGCGATCACGCTGCGGGATACAGGCGGATTGAATCACTTAAAATGAAAATATTGTTTTTAACACGAATCCGTGTTATAATATGAGCAGAAAAAGCTGAAAGGAGCATCGACCATGAAAGAAGCGAAATACGCAGGTACTCAAACCGAAAAAAATCTGATGGCCGCCTTTGCCGGTGAGTCCGAGGCACGCAACAAGTACACCTATTTTGCATCTAAGGCCAAGAAGGAAGGCTACGAGCAGATCGCGGCGCTGTTCCTTAAAACCGCCGATAACGAGAAGGAACATGCCAAGCTGTGGTTCAAAGAGCTGAACGGCATCGGCGACACCGCCGAAAATCTTCTCGCCGCCGCTGAGGGCGAGAACTACGAGTGGACGGATATGTACGACGGCTTCGCCAAAACCGCCGACGAGGAGGGATTCCATGAGCTGGCCCAGCGTTTCCGCCTGGTAGCCGCCATTGAAAAGCACCATGAGGAGCGCTACCGTGCCCTGCTGCACAATGTGGAGATGGCGGAGGTCTTCGCCAAGAGCGAGGTCAAGGTGTGGGAGTGCCGCAACTGCGGTCACATCGTCGTGGGCGAGAAGGCCCCGGAGGTTTGCCCCGCCTGCAACCATCCCCAGAGCTATTTTGAAATTCACGCAGAAAACTATTAAAGAAAGAAAAGGAGAATCATCATGGAGCAGAAGTTTTACATTTGCAAGCATTGCGGCAACATCATTGCCAAGGTCAAGGATACGGGCGTTCCCGTCATCTGCTGCGGTGAGCCGATGAGCGAGATCATCCCCGGCACGACCGACGCGGCCGTGGAGAAGCATGTCCCTGTCTGGACAGTGGAAAACGGCATCGTCCATGTCAAGGTCGGCTCCGTGGAGCATCCCATGCTGCCGGAGCACTACATCGAGTGGGTCTCTCTCCACACCAAGCAGGGCAATCAGCGTAAGGAGCTGCACCCCGGCGAGAAGCCCGAGGTCTGCTTCGCTCTCTGCGAGGGCGACGAGGTCGAAGCGGTCTACGCCTACTGCAACCTCCACAGCCTGTGGAAAGCATAATTCATCCTCTTAAAAATCCGGTGCTGAAAAAAGCACCGGATTTTTTTATCAATGTAACCTCGTCACATAAAAAAGATTTGTCCTGCGGTATGATAAAGCCACAATCAAGAAAGAGGTGGCGAACATGAAAATCAAGCTCAATCCCGATCAGGAGATTGTCAATACCATCCGGGAAGGACTCAAGCGCACCGGCGGATACTGTCCCTGCCGCAGAGAACGCACAGAGGCAACCAAATGTATGTGCCAGGAGTTTAAGGATCAGATTGCCGATCCTGATTTCGAGGGCTACTGCCACTGTATGCTCTATTACAAATCCTTGCAGGATTAAGGGAGAAACGCTATGCTGTCGAAGAAACTGGCTGCCGTAGATAAAACGCGGTGCGTCGCCTGCGGCGTGTGTGAAAATACCTGTCCACTGGGGGCCGTCAAGGTGAGCCGGGGCTGCTACGCCGCTGTGGAGGCGGAACGCTGCATTGGCTGCGGCAAGTGCGCGAGGCTCTGTCCCGTGGGCTGCATCGAGGTGAAAGCGAGGGACGAGGCATGAAGAAAGCAAAACATTGGTACGATTACCTGTGGGTCTACGCCATCCTCTACTTCACCCTCGGATTTTTCAACATCCTCTTTGCGTGGCTGGGCATGATCGACTTCCTGCTGCCGCTGATCTTAGCCATCTTCGGCGGGAACAAATTCTTCTGCAACCACCTCTGCGGTCGGGGGCAGTTGTTCAGCAAGCTGGGGAGCGATCTTAAATGCTCCCGCTGCAAGCCCACGCCCCGCTGGATGTCCTCCAAGTGGTTCCGTTACGGCTTTTTACTCTTTTTCCTGACGATGTTCGACAACATGGTGTTCCAGACCTATCTGGTGGCGGCGGGGGCCGCCTCTCTGCGGGAGGCCATTAAGCTGTTCTGGATCTTCCGTGTGCCGTGGGACTGGGCCTACACCGCCGGGACGGTGATGGATTGGGTGGCACAGTTCAGCTTCGGCTTTTATAGCTTGATGCTGACCTCGCTGCTCATCGGCCTCATCGTCATGGTGCTCTACAAGCCCCGTACATGGTGCGCCTTCTGCCCCATGGGGACAATGACCCAGAGTATTTGCAAGCTGAAAAACAAAGACTGACAATATACAAACGAAAGGAGCCTTTCTCATGGCTGAACTGAAAATTACTGCTGCGAATTTTGAAAACGAGGTACTGCGTTCCGACAAGCCCGTCCTGCTGGATTTCTACGCGGACTGGTGCGGACCATGCAAAATGCTCGCTCCCGTGCTCCACGAGATCGCTGAGGAAAACACCGGTGCCCTCAAGGTGGGCAAGGTCAATGTGGACGAGCAGATGGAGCTGGCAATGCGTTTTCAGGTGTCCAGTATCCCGATGCTGGTCGTATTCAAGGACGGGAAAGCTGTCGCCAAATCGGTAGGCTATCGGCCTAAGTCGGAGATTGCCGCAATGGTGGAGGGCGCAAGATGAAAGTTGTGATCGTAGGCGGTGTGGCGGGCGGTGCTTCTGCCGCT
>ERZ773134.1262-NODE-1262-length-22115-cov-7.544016_pt1 | contig 22115 bp, 16 predicted proteins | sample MGYA00580856_ERZ773134 | MGnify/ENA primary metagenome ERZ773134 (study PRJEB29015, sample SAMEA2737823) | human gut metagenome | biome: human gut; feature: human-associated habitat; material: faeces | place: China | collected 2012 ... | reverse complement strand
GTCTCGGCAAACAGCTCCTCCACCACATCGGCGGCGGTGTCGCGGTCAATGCCCTTGGCCGAAAGATCGTTCAAAATCTCGCGGCGGGACTTGCGCTTGCGCAGCAGCTCCGCGGCGCGGCGGCGGGCAAACGAGACATCGTTTAAAAGCCCCAGCTCCCCCGCCCGCGCCACGGCGTAGGCAGCGCTGTGGGCGTCGAACTTCCGGCAGAGCTTCTGGTACAGCTCCCCTGCCGCGTGGTCGCGCAGGGATAAATAATCCATGGCCTTGTCCAGCGCGCGGCGGGTCTCGCTTTTCTTGCGCAGCTCCTCGATCTGCCAGTCCTCCAGCTCGTCATCCTGGTGCAGGGCGGCAGCGGCGAAGGTGTCCTCATCCAGCGAGAAGGCAAACTCGCCGTCCAAAAACAGCGCCAGACGGCCTTTTTTTGTCTCCTTGATTTGCGTTAAGCGCGGCATGGCTTATTCATCGACCATAATATCGAGGTCGACCTCGCTGCCCGTCGTCTTGGCGGCGGGAGCGGCAGGGGCTTCAGCGGCTGTCGCGGGCTTGATGACCTCACTCGGGTCCAGCGGCTTGACGGTACCCTTCTTACCGGCGGCCAGCAGGCGGTCAGAGTTCGCGCGGACGATCTTCTCGATCTCGTCGGAGACCTCGGGGTGGTCCTTCAGGAACTGCTTGGCGTTGTCGCGGCCCTGGCCCAGGCGCATCTCGCCGTAGTTGAACCATGCGCCGCTCTTCTGGACGACACCCAGCTTGACGCCAAGGTCAAGAATTTCGCCGATCTTCGAGATGCCCTCGCCGAACATAATATCAAACTCGGCCTCACGGAACGGGGGCGCGACCTTGTTTTTCACAATTTTGGCGCGGGTGCGGTTGCCGATGAACGCACCGGTGGAGTCCTTCAGGCCCTCGATGCGGCGCACATCGATCCGCACGCTGGAATAGTACTTCAGCGCGCGTCCGCCGGTGGTGACCTCGGGGTTGCCGTAGACGACGCCGACCTTCTCGCGCAGCTGGTTGATGAAGATGCAGACGGTGTTCGTCTTGCCGATGACGCCGGTCAGCTTGCGCAGGGCCTGGCTCATCAGACGGGCCTGCAGGCCAACGTGGCTGTCGCCCATCTCACCCTCGATTTCAGCGCGGGGCACCATGGCCGCAACGGAGTCGACGACAACCGCGTCGATGGCACCGGAACGGACGAGAGCCTCACAAATCTCCATGGCCTGCTCACCGGTGTCGGGCTGGCTGACCAGCAGACTGTCAATGTCAACGCCCAGCGCGGCGGCATAGGTCGGGTCGAGGGCGTGCTCGACGTCGATGAAGGCGACCTCGCCGCCCATCTTCTGGGCCTCTGCCAGAATTTGCAGTGCCAGCGTCGTTTTACCGGAGGATTCGGGGCCGTAGACCTCGACGATACGCCCACGGGGCACACCGCCGATGCCGAGCGCCAGATCCAGGCCCAGGCTGCCGGTGGGGATCGCGTCGACCTGCATCGTGACGTTCGCGCCCAGCTTCATGACGGCGCCCTTGCCGAACTGCTTTTCAATCTGCGCCAGCGCGGTTTCCAGCGCGGCCTTCTTATCGGCGGCGGGGGCTGCCGTTTTGGGTGCGGTATCTTTTTTTGCTGCCATGTTGCGGTTCTCCTTTTATCTGCAAGTATGCTTATGATTTGCGTTTGTACCTATTATATACGATTTACGAGCAAATTACAACATTTTGTTGTGTGTTTTGTGTCCCATAAATCGGATTTTCAGCAGCTTTTTTCAGGTTTTTGCAGCAAAACAGCCCGGTCATTGCTGCCGTAGTCTTTACGGCAGCTGCCGTTGACCCAGCCGTTGGCCGCCCCCAGCGCCAGCACGTCGGCGGCCTGGGCACAGCCGATCTCCAGCACCAGCCAGCCGCCCGGGCGCAGCGCGTCCCGGTAGTGCGCGGTCAGCAGGCGGTAAAAATCGAGGCCGTCCGCGCCGCCGTCCAGCGCCATGGCAGGCTCCCTGGCCGTCTCCGGCATCAGGTGTGCCATCTCCTCCGCCGTCAGGTAGGGCGGGTTCGAAATAATGAGATCGGCCCCGCCGGAGGGCAGTCTATTATAATAGGTAAGGATGTCGTCCTGCACGGCCTGCACGCCGGTCCCCGCCACATTGGCGGTCAGGTAGGGCCAGGCGTCGGCGCTTTTCTCCACACAGGTCACAGCCGCGCCGGGCAGATGCCTGGCAATGCCCAGGCCCAGGCAGCCCGTGCCCGCACAGAGGTCGTAGACGATGGGCGCTTCTGCGTCCTTCAGCAGCTCGATGGCCGCCTCGCAGACGACCTCGCTGTCGGCGCGGGGGCAGAGCACGCCGCGGCCGACCTTGAGCGTAAAGTCCATAAAATCCCACTCACCCAGCAGGTATTGCAGCGGCTCACGGGCGGCGCGGCGCTCACCCAGGACCCGCAGGCTTGAAGCCTCGTCGGGGGTGGGGCCGTTGTCCAGGCGCGGGTCACGGCCCGTGACAAATTTGTACAGCTGCACCGCGTCAAAGCGGGCATCGGGCACACCGGCCATCATGAGCCGGGCGCAAAGACTTTGATAAGCAGTATTCACCAGCGGGCTTCCTCCTGTTTTTCGGGCAGGACCGGGGTCACAGCGGCAATGGCGACCTCGATCATCGAGTCGTCTGGCTCAAAGGTCGTCAGGCGCTGCATCCACAGGCCGGGCTGTGAGACGATCTTGGACAGCACACTGTCGGAACGGCCAGCCCATTTCAGAATTTCATACGAAATACCGACCAAAAGAGGGAACATGCAGAGCTTGTACACAATACGCATTCCCGTGCTGGTCCACGGCAGCACCGCATACAAAAAGATGCTGATAATGATGACAAGGATCATAAAGCTGGTGCCGCAGCGGGGATGGAAGCGGCTCTGCCTGCGGATGTTCTCAACGGTCAGCGGCAGACCTGCCTCATAACAGGCGATGGTTTTGTGCTCGGCACCGTGGTACTCAAAGACGCGGTGCAGGTCCTTGAACCGCGTGCAGAGAAACATATACCCGAGGAAGATGGCCATTTTCAGCGCACCTTCGAGGATAACGCGCGGCCAGCGCCCCAGCGGGACAACCTTCATGACGAGGCCGGTCAAAAAAGTGGGCAAAAACGTAAACAGGAACAGCGCCAGCACAACACCGACGAAGGCGGCGCAGGTCATGAGCACGTTCTGCACGGCGGGGGTGGCGTGTTCCTCGAACCATTTGTCCAGCTTGGACTCGGCGGGCTCGGTTTCGCCCTCCATCGCTATATCGGCGGCGTGCATTAAATACCGGTAGCCCTTGTACAGGTTTTCGGCCATGTTGCAGACACCGCGCACCAGCGGGATCCTGTTGTACCAGTGGACGGTGACAGTGTCATAGGTCAGGTCGATGGTGCCGTCCGGCTTGCGCACGGCGCAGCAGATCTTCTCCGGCCCGCGCATCATAATGCCCTCCATCAGGGCCTGGCCGCCGATGGAGGTGCGGAATTCTTTAGACATATATGGTTCTCCTTGTTAAATTTTCTGCCTTTCCTCATGGGGGTAGGTGGCGCCGCAGCGCCGGATGAGGGGAAGCCCGCGCAGTAAACCGCAAAGCAGTTCTGACGCAAACTCTGCCCTCATCAGTCACCTTCGGTGACAGCTTTCCCCACGGGGGAAGCCCTTTTGGCAATACCGCATAATTCTAAGTGCCGATACGGCGAGCGAGGTGCGGCAGCTGCTAAGCCAAAAGCGCAGATAATACTTTGTGTATTATCGAGCATTTTGGCAACGCAGATGCCGTGCCGCAGCCGCCGGAGCGGCGCTTAAGCCGTAAGGCGGGAATTATGCGGTGTTGCCTTTCAAATCTTGTCATGCAGGTGCTCCTGCCCGGGGTGGTAGACGGGGAGGGTGACGGTAACGGTTGTGCCCTGACCAAGGGTGGAGGCGATGTCAAATTTGCCGCCCAGCGTGCCGACGATCTCATCGACGACGGCCAGCCCGATGCCCGAGCCGCGCACCGAGTTTTTCGCCTTGAAAAACTTCTGCTTGACCTTTTCCAGGTCGTCGGGCGCGATGCCGCGGCCCTGGTCGCGGATGGACGCGCTGACCGTGACCGGCGTGCGGCTCAGCGTCAGGAAGATCGTGCCGCCCGGTTCGGAATATTTGATCGCATTATCGAACAGATTTACAAACACCTGCCGCAGCCGCGCGGGATCGGCCCAGACCGGGTACGGCTCGGGCGGCTCGGAGTAGACGAGCTGCATTCCCTCCTGCCGGATGCGGGCCTCCACGAACAGCGCGGCGTCGGTGGCCTCGGCGACAAAGTCGAGCACCTCGCAGTTCATCTTGATGCCGTTCTGCATGCGGGAGAAGTCGAGCAGCTCCTCGACCATCGTATAAAGGCGGTCCGTCTCGGTGCCGATGATCGAGAGGCCGCGGCGGTAGTTTTCATTCGTTGGGTCGTCGATATTGCTGATCGTCTCGACCCATCCCCGGATGGAGGTCAGCGGCGTGCGCAGCTCGTGGCTGACCGATGAGATGAACTCATTTTTCAACCGCTCGGTCTCGGCAAGATCCTCGGCCATCTGGTTGATCGTCTTGCACAGCCGCCCGATCTCGTCGTCGTAGCGGGTGTCCGGCAGGCGGACTTTCATGTCACCCTTCGCAATTTTGGTGGCGGTAGCCTCGACTTCACCAAGCGGACGGACGATGGATCGTACAAAAAACAAGCCGCTCCACACCGTAAAGGCCAGCACCAGCACGCCGAGACCAACGCAGATAGCGACGGTGCGCCACCACAGGCCGTCAACGAGAGTCAGGCTTGTGACCATCCGCATGGCGGCGATACTGCCCGCCGCGTAGGGCACAAGCATCGTAACGGCCATGACCCTCTCGCCCTGGGGTGTCGTGAAGATAGCCGACCCGATCCCGTTGGCGGACGTCAGCGCACGGCCATAGTCGGTGCCGTTTGTCAGGTCGCGGTTCATGGTGCCGCTGCTGGTCGCCAGGATGACCCCCTGTGCGTCCAGCAGCATAAATTCAAACTTGTCCTTCTCGTCGAACTGCTCGACGACGCGCCGCAGGACATTGGCGCGGCTTTCGGCGGTGGTTGCGGTGTCCCCCGCCGTGCCCGTGGCCTGCAGGCGGCCCACGACGGTGGAAAAACGATTTTCCACCGCGCGCTCGACACCGCCGTAGAGGTCGTTGTAGCTGTAGTACAGGAACAGTCCCTCCGCCAGCACGAGCACCAGCACCGTGATCAGCAGGCTGCCGCGTATCCAGCGGCGGATAATGCTGGTGGATTGCATGGCGGTGAGCTCCTTTCCTGTGGGATTTTGGTAGGTGGTGAGAGGGCGGGGTGAGAGATAACGGAAGCGGCGCGGGAGGGATGAATTTCTTCCCTACGGTTGGTGGAAGGTTTGCGGCGAAGGATGTAGGGGGCGGCGTCCTCGACGCCCCGCGGAGGGGTCAAGACCCCTCCCTACGATGCAAACCAGTAACAGGCGGCGACGCAGGGTTGCGGGCCGGGCATGCCCGGCCCCTACGGGGTGGTGGATGGTTGGCGGGTGCTGGCCGGGAGGTGCGGGCGGCATATATGCCCCTCCCTACGGGCAGGCGTATTGTAATATCCGTATTCCGGACAAACATCATTCTATATCCAAAGAGGTGCTGCTTGCACCTCTTTCTTTTTTTGTGGTGTCGTGTTATAATATATTATGTATAGTTATGTACAAAATTTACAGAGAAAGGTATTTATTCATCACCTATGCAGCATTTGAAAAACTTTAACTGGAAGAAATTCCTCTTGCAGGGGGTTCTCCCCTGCCTGCTGGCGGTGGCGGTGGGGTTCATCTCCCGCTATCAGCTGGAGCTGTCCGACGGCGTGACCGAGAGCTTTTTGCAGCTTCAATGGCCGCTCTACGCGCCGCTCAACGCGCTGACCGCCTTTTGCCTGACGCTGATTTTGTTTGCGCTGCTCGGCAAGTGGAGCCGCGCAACGGGCATTTCGGGTGCGGTGTTCACCATCATTGCACTCATCAACTACTATACCCGCGACCTGCACGGCTCGGCGCTGATGCCCCAGGACATTTTGAACCTCGGCACCGCCGCCGAGGTCATGGGCAGCTACACCCTGAAAATCACGCAGGACGTTGTGAAGATCGCGCTGCTCTACCTGCCGATTCTGGCGATTGCGTTCGTGCAGGCGCGGCTGGTCAAGGGTGCGCCTAAGCGCGCCGGCTGGAAGGCCCGCGGCGTGCGGGCGGCGGGCAGCGCACTGGGCGTGTTTCTGGTCATGTTCTTCGGCTACTTCGGCCCCGTGACCATCAAGCCCAAGACGACCTACGGCTGGGCGTGGCAGAACACCTACTACACCTACGGCTATCTGGCCGGGACGATTGAGGCCACCAGCCTGATGGCCGACCCTGTCATTGAGCCGGAGAACTACAACGACGCCGCGGCGGTGAACACCGCCCGCAAGGCCGACGACTACATCGCCCCTGCCAGCCCCGAGAGCGCCGAGGACTACCCCGACATTGTGCTGATCCTGTCCGAGAGCTTCTACGACTTTGACCTTGTCACCGACCTGCAGGCCGACACCGACATCATGCCGGTCACCAAAAACCTGCCCAACTCGGTCTACGGCCACACGATCAGCCCCCATGTGGGCGGCGGCACGAACTCCACCGAGTACGAGATGCTGACCTCCAACTCGCTGATCCTGATGCCCAGCATCACGCCGTTCAACTGGCTGAACCTGTACAACGCCAACAGCGTTGTCAGCTACCTCAAGGGTCTGGGCTACTCCACGATGGCCGCCCACCCCTACACGAACTCCAACTACCGCCGCGACTCCGCCTGGCTGGCGCTGGGCTTTGACGAGACCCATTTCCAGAGCGATTTTACCACGCAGGAGACCTACGGGGACCGCCCGTACCAGACCGACTCGGCCACCTACCGCGACTGGGAAACGATGTACGAGGCCATGCCGGAGGACAAGCCGCGGTTCAGCTTCCTGGTCTCCATCCAGAGCCACGGCGACTACGATATGAACGATGCGTCGCTGGATATTGTCCACGCCGCCACCGACTACGGCGACTACGATGCGCTGATGGACGAGTACCTGAGCTGCATCAAAATGACCGACGCCGCCGTGCAGGAGCTGTGCGATTACTTTACCGCGCAGTACGAAAAGACGGGCCGCAAGGTCATTGTGGCCATGGCCGGTGACCACGCGCCCAGCTTTGTGGGCCATGTGGCCGACCCCAGCTTTGCCGAAACCGACAACGAGCTGCAGATTTTGGAGCGCAGCACGCCGTTTTTCATCTGGGCCAACTACCCGCTGGAGCACACGGCAGCCGCCACCAGCACCACCGACCCGCTGAACCGCATGGACATGGTCATGCTGACCCCCACCCTGCTGCAGCAGGCGGGTCTGCCCCTGAGCGACTACTACGAGTACCTGCTGGAAATGAAGCACAACACCCCCGTTGTGACCGCCGCCAACGACTACATGAAGGTGGACGGCAGCACAGCCGAATACGGCGCAGACCCCGCGCTGGACGAGTGGGCCAAGGGGTATCTGATGCTGGAATACAACAACATCGGCGCGCACGCCAAGCGCGACCAGAACATTTTTGACCCCGCCGAGTAAAGAGGAGGCATCCCTATGACAGGTCTGAAACGAACCCCGCGCAGCCGCGGCGGCTTTACGCTGGTGGAGCTGATCGTGGTATTGGTGATTCTGGGTGTGCTGGCGGCCTTTGCCGTCCCGGCGCTGACCGGGTACATTGACAGCGCCAAGGAAAAGCAGGCCGTCAGTGAGACGCAGGCGTGTGTGATGACGGCGACCCGGCAGGGTGCGCAGAACTACGCCTTGGTGCAGAACGCATCGATAACGAAAAAAAGCGATGGTGCAGATGCCCTGACAAACTGGGCAGGCACGTTGACAAACGAGGTTCCCACCGTGACCGGCGGAGATGTAGCACTTACCGAGGGCAGCGGGCAGTATCTGCTGCATGTGAACAACCCGCCTGAGGGCAGCACTGCCACGACCACGATTGCGGCAGATGCCGGGGTCAAGGGTACCGTGCAGGGGATGACCTGCAATGCCAGCGGTCAGGTTTTGTACTTAGTGTATACCAGTGCCGATGGGATACAGGTCGTATACACGAACGCGGGAACCACCGCGAGTGTAAATATCGGCAGTGATGAGGCTGTTGTTGTGCCGACGCCGAAGAAGAATGACAGCTCCGGCGGCGGTGAAACCGGCGGGGGCGGCACCGGGGGCGGCATTTCCGGCGGCGGCGGTACGACCGGCGGCACTGTTACAGCAGATGAAAAGCATTTCATTATCCACTTGCAGGATGTTAAAACTGCAAACTCTAAGCCTTTTGCAAACAGAAGATATCACATTCAGAGCGGCGAAAACTCCTTTGATGTGACCTCTGATGCAAACGGTGATATTCTGTTGGAAATTTCTCGTCAGAATGATCATCGTCGCGACACTGTTATCGGGGATACGGAGACTACTATCACCGAAGCTAAAGTTCCTGATGACTACCAAGTCATTCCCAGCAGTACAAAAATCTATATCAATGTTGTCAATGATGAGCACGGCTATCATCTCAATTCCATACAGAATAACGGAAATGACAATACATTTATTATCGAAAATGATAAAAGGCGGCTTACCATTAGGCGCTTTCCCGTTGCCAAATTGAAGCTGCGCGTCACTGACCCTGAAGGAAATGCACTGTCCGGTGCTATTTTTGCTATTACGAGTGGCTCAAACACTGTCCAACTCACCAGTGATAGTAAAGGAGAATGCTCCATTCCTGTCAAACTGCATGATGGAGATAACATCGGGTATTCTGCTGCTTTCCTAACTACCGGAGACCAAACTGGCCAAACTTATGATATAACGGAAACTCCTCCTGACGGATATAAGGGAGATTTCACATGTTCGTTTCATTTATATTATAAGCAATATCCCTCTGATCCGCCTTCCCATTATACAACCTGGTTCCGTATTGATGCTTTTAACTTCAATCAGGGAGAAGGGGGTAGTTATAGTCTGAAAAAGACTGTTGGTGATGAGGATACTTTTCATGTCACAAACAAAAAACTCTAACTCTGCACTGTCTATATCCGTAAAATTGATAACGCCGGAAATCCTGTATCCAACGCCAATCTAAAAGCTGACAATACCGGCAGCTTTGTTACGCCAGAGCATAAACTACAGGATACAACCAAAAAATAGCAGACTGTCGAAAAACGCTTGTAGGGGCGAGCATTGCTCGCCCGTGCCCGTTTGCCTTGCAAAAAACTATCCCGGAAAATGCGTTGCTGCGGTAAGTTGGCGGGCGACCCATGGCCGCCCCTACGCACGCAATAAGGCAGGAATGCAATTTATTGTCGGTCTGCTATATAATTTCACCCTCAATCAATAAGAAAGCCCCCACCCAGCCGCAGAACATCTACGGTTGGGTGGGGGTGGTTTATTTGTAGAGATTGCAGAGGCGCGGCGGCAGCGGCAACACTCCCGGGCGGATATGGGATCAGCCCCTGCGTTCTCTGCCAATCACAAAAACTCTTTCCAGTAAATCTCTGCGCTTCTCGTCATCTCCCGGGAAAAGTCGCTCGCGTACTTGCGCTTGCAAAATGCCTGCACGGCTTTGTCAAAGTCGTAGTCAAGCTGGCCGTTGGCGGCGGCTTTCGCCGCAAAGTCGGTGCGCAGCTCGTCGGGCGTGCGGTCCGTGTACACATTCTCGCAGACGACGGCCTGCTCGGCAAAGCGGGCGGGCTTGGGGCGGCGCTGCTGCTGCTCCGTGGGGCGGCCAAACACCAGCATACAGGCGGGCACAACGTACTGCGGCAGGTGCAGGGCGTCGCGCATGGCCTCAGCATTCTCGAGGACGTCGCCTATGTAGCAGCTGCCGATGCCCAGAGACTCGGCGGCGACCACGGCGTTCTGGGCGGCAATGCAGGTATCGGCCACGGCCAGCATCAAGTCCCCTGCCCCGGGCTTGCGGGCGTCCGTGATGCCCGCGGCGTGGTAGGCGTTGAGCCAGCGGCGGCAGTCGGCCAGGAACACCAGCACCAGCGGCGCCCCGGCAATAAACGGCTGGTGGTCGCACAGGTCGGCCAGCGCGGCCTTCAGCGCCGGGTCGGTGATGTCCAGGATCGTGTACAGCTGCTGGTTGCCCGCCGTCGGTGCCTGGAACGCCGCGTTCAGGATGGCCGCCCGCTCGTCCGGCGTGACGGGGTCAGGGGTGAATACCCGCACGCTTTTGCGGGCGGAGAGGGCGGAGAGGATAGCGTTGTTTTCCATAATAAGCTCCTTTAAGCCTTCCCCCGAGGGGGGAAGGTGGCGCCGCAGCGCCGGATGAGGGGCAGCCTTCCGGCGGCAGCCCGTAAGCGGATCAGTACCGCAAGCTTGCCCCTCATCCGTCTGTGGTCGGGGCCACAGACACCTTTCCCCGGGGGGGAAGGCAAATCAAAATCAACTTTTCCGTTTCTTCAAAAACTTCCCGATCAGCGTATCCAGCATGCTCAGCACCTCGCGGATGTTCAGCACGCAGACCACCGCGGTGATGCCCACGACGGGCAGCGCCCAATGGGTCAGGTTCATCATGCACCAGATCTCCGCCAGCACCAGCGCCAGATTCAGCACAAGCCACGCCGGGTGGAAGTCGATCTCCAGCAGACCGCGGGTCGAGTAGGCGCGCAGCAAAAACACCAGCATCAGGCTCAGGAAGCTGGCCGGGGTTACGCCCCACGGGCCCCACTGCAAAATGAGCAGGTAGTTCAGAATCAGGTTCAGCACCGCACCGGCCAGCATTGTGAACAGCGAGCCGGTAGACCGCTTATACACGACGTAGACGCTGTTCAGGAACTGGTTCAGGCAGGTCAGCATCGAGCAGAGCGTCAGGAACGGAACAAACGTCCAGGCGTCAAAATATTCAGCCTTGAACACCCGCATGAGCAGCTGGCACAGCATGATGATGCCCGCCACGCAGCAGAACAGCACGCTGGCATACACGCGGAATATCTTGGAGAAGAACGCCTGGCGGTCCGTCTCCTCGGTCACGGCGGAGAGCTGCCACGCCTCGTAGAAGATGCTGCCCAAAATCGTGATGATCTGCGGCAGGAAGTACCCCGCCGACAGCAGCCCGACCCAGTGGTTGCCGCTGCGGCCCGCGTAGCCCTCGCACATGCCCTGCACAAAGAACATGTCGCTGGCGTTGATGATCCAAAAGCTGATGGACGCCGGGATCATCGGCAGGCAGTAGCGCAGCATCTCCTTCCACAGCGTCTTGTCAAACGCCTTGGGCTTGAAGTACCGCCAGCACCCGCCCGCAATGAACACAAACACCATGGATGTCAAATCTGCCAGCGCATTTGCCAGCAAAAAGCCTGTAGCGCCCATTTTTAAGACGCTCAGGAACAGCAGGTAGTAGAGCAGCAGGCTCAGCGTTGTCAGCACACCGTCTATGGCGACCAGCCGGTTCAGCATCCGCGAGCGGATGAACTGGGTACACAGCGTTCTCATACAGCTGGCCAGCACGCAGAGGTACAAAAAGCCCAGGTACTCCGCAGCGTTGGGGATGAGCCGCACCAGCGGCATGGCCAGCAGCAGCACCACAAAGCCCAGCCCGATAGTCGCCGCGCCGTTGACAAAGACGCTGGATTTGTTGGTCGCTTTGTCCAGCCCGAACCGGATGACCGCATAGGCCACGCCAAGGCTGACCACCGGGATCAGCAGGTTTGTGGCCTGCTGCAAAAGGCTGGACACGCCCATAACGTCCGGCGAGTCGAGCGCGTAGCTCAGATACGGGCGGATGAAGAAGCTGAGCAGCTTGGAGCTGAAGTTGGAGATGGCAAACAGCAGCGTATTGCTGACCAGCGTCGTATATTTTTTCTGTGGAGACGGCAAAATGGGAACCTCCCTTGTTTGTAGAGTATGAAGCCTTCCCCTCCGGGGGAAGGTAGCCGAGCGAACGCGAAGGTCGGATGAGGGCAAACCTTCCGCCGGCACCCCGTTCACGGGCAGTCGCGGCAAACTCCCCCTCATCCGCCCGCTCTCACCGCAGCTTCAGCATCCGTTCCCGCTGCTTATAATCCGGCAGCACCTCCGCCACCGCGGCCCAGAACGCTGGGCTGTGGTCGGGGTGGGCAAAGTGACAGAACTCATGCACAACAACGTACTCCTGCGCGGGCAGCGGCATCGTACAGAGCCGCCGCGCAAACGCCAGCGTGCCGGTGCGCAGACTGCACGACCCCCAGCGGGTGTTCATGTCACGCACCGCAATTTTGGGCATCGCGCCGCCCGGGCAGGTCGCCGCGAATTGCGGATAGTATGCCCGGCACAGCGCCTGCATATAGGCCAGCGCCTCGGCCTTGGGCGGCAGCGCGGGGGTCTCGGCGGCCTCTCGTTCGCGCCGGGCCGCGGCACGCGCCTGTGCGGTGCGCACCCAGTCGGCCCGCGCCGTGACAAAGGCGTCCACATAAGCCGCCGGCACCCGCGGCGACGCACTGGCCGCCACACTGCCGTCGGCCCGCACGCGCAGGTTGATGTTGCGCACCCGCCGCCGCGTCAGCGTGTAGGTGATGCCGCCCGCCGTCCGCTCCATGCCCGGCCCCCCTTTTGCAAAAGTATATAGTTTATTGTACACGCATTTGCCCAAAAGTGCAACAGTTGCCTGCGGCGGCGCATTGTGGTATGATACTGCCAAAAGGGGGCTTTTGCATGAAATCGCTGTTTTTTGTTCTGCCCGCCCTGCTGCTGGGCCTGACGGCCTGCGGCGCGCCGGTGGCCGCCGTGACCCTGCCCGACACCGTGCAGGTCGAAAAGACCCAGACCGCCGAGACCGCCGTCCTCTACGAGGATGCCGACGGGCGTGAGGTCAGCCCCCGCCGCGCCGCCCTGACCGAGTGGCGCTGGTCTGTGGCCGATGACACGATTGCCGAGGTCGATCCCAGCGGCATTGTGACCGGTCTGCGCGGCGGCTCGACCACCCTGACGCTGCAAAGCGCTGACGGGAAAATTTCCGCCAGCTGCCCGGTGCAGGTGTCCAGCCCGCTGCGCGGCATTGCTTTGGACGACTACACGCTGTATTTTGACGACCGCGATGTCGTTATCATCGACTACGACGGCACGGCGCACCACACCCTGGCCTACGCCAGCCGCGTCGGCGCAGTCTGCCATCTTCTGCCGGAGGACACCACCGACCACCCCGCCGTGACCTATCACATCGCCGACGAGCGCATCGCCCGCTTCGACGGCTCCTGGCTCGTCCCCGTGAATTACGGCACCACGACCCTGACCGCCGACTGCGGCGGGTTTACAGCGCAGTGTACCGTAACGGTGGTCAGGCCGGAGGAATAGGCAAAAGAAAACGAGGGGATGTACAACAGCCCCTTTGGTGACCCTCCCGTCCATCTCCCGCGCCCTAAAAACAGCCCGCGGGGCTGTTTTTGCCCCGCGGGACGCTGGACGCGGGGCCCGGGCTGTTCGATTCCCGCACGGGTCACCTTTTACGCCCGACACCTATTAAAAAGCGTATACAAAGAAAAAAGCACTACCTCATTTGAGATAGTGCTTTTTGGTGACCCGTACGGGAATCGAACCCATGTTACAGCCGTGAAAGGGCCGTGTCTTAACCGCTTGACCAACGGGCCTTAGAAATACAGAGCTTCGCTAAAACCTCCGACTTCCATCGTCCACTACTGCAGACGACCGTCCCCCTAACCTTAGCGAAACTCTGTAAAAGTGGTAGCGGTAACTGGATTTGAACCGGTGACACTTCGGGTATGAACCGAATGCTCTAGCCAACTGAGCTATACCGCCACATTTGTCGTCGCGCTCTTGAGAACGCTATATTATTATAGCCGACATTCTCCCCTATGTCAAGTAGTTTTTCCCGATTTTTTTCAAAAATGCAAAAAAAATCCCGCATTGCGGGTGCAATGCGGGGGAAAACTCTAAAGGCTTCCCACGAGGGGCTGCGCCCGCAGACGCGTGTCGGAGCGCAACCGCCGAAGGCGGCTCTTAGCGCGGAGACTGAAACTGTCCGCAAAGCGGACTGATGAGGGGCGAACTTACGGCAGTTACCCGGTTATGGGCGGCCACGGCAGCTTTCCCCTCATCCGGCCTTCGGCCACCTTCCCCCTCGGGGGAAGGCTCTTGCAAAATTACTTCTTGTTGGGCACCAGCACGGCCTTGCCGCCCATGTAGGGGCGCAGGACCTCGGGGATGGTCACGGTGCCGTCGGCCTGCAGGTGGTTCTCCAGGAAGGCGATCAGCATACGCGGCGGGGCCACGCAGGTGTTGTTCAGCGTGTGGGCCAGCTGGGTCTTGCCGTTCTCATCCTTAAAGCGGATGTGCAGGCGGCGGGCCTGGGCGTCGCCCAGGTTGGAGCAGGAGCAGACCTCGAAGTACTTCTGCTGGCGCGGGCTCCACGCCTCGATGTCGCAGCTCTTGACCTTCAAATCGGCCAGATCGCCGGAGCAGCACTCCAGCTGGCGGACGGGGATCTCCATGGAGCGGAACAACTCGACGGAGTTCTTCCACAGCTTGTCGTACCAGTCCATGCTGTCCTCGGGCTTGCAGACGACGATCATCTCCTGCTTCTCGAACTGATGGATGCGGTAGATGCCGCGCTCCTCGATGCCGTGGGCGCCCTTCTCCTTGCGGAAGCAGGGGCTGTAGCTGGTCAGGGTCAGGGGCAGCTTGGCACCGTCCAGCGTCTGGTCGATGAAGCGGCCAATCATCGTGTGCTCGGACGTGCCGATCAGGTACAGGTCCTCACCCTCGATTTTGTACATCATAGCGTCCATTTCAGGAAAAGACATAACGCCCTTGACCACGTCGCCGTGCATCATGAACGGGGGGATGACATAGGTAAAGCCCTTGTCGATCATAAAATCGCGGGCGTAGGCCAGCACAGCCTCGTGCAGGCGGGCAATGTCGCCCAGCAGGTAGTAGAAGCCGTTGCCGGAGACACGGCCTGCGGCGTCAAGGTCGATGCCGTCGAAGCTCTCCATGATGTCCACGTGGTACGGGATGGGATAGTCGGGCACAACGGGCTCGCCGAAGCGCTGGACCTCGACGTTATGGCTGTCGTCGGGGCCGATGGGCACGCTGGGGTCGATCATCTGGGGGATCGTGTACATGATCTCCTGGATCTTGGCCTGCAGCTCGGTCTCCTTGGCCTCCAGCTCCTTCAGGCGGTCAGCCTGGGCCGTGACCTGCTTCTTGATTTCCTCGGCCTCGGCAGCCTTGGAGGGGTCTTTCTTGGCCTGGCCCATCAGCGCGCCGATCTGCTTGGACAGCTTGTTGCGGTTTGCGCGCAGGTCGCTGGCCTCACCGATGGCGGCGCGGTACTCGGCGTCAAGCGCGATGACCTCATCGACGAGGGGCAGCTTGGCGTCCTGGAACTTTTTCCTGATGTTTTCCTTGACGGCGTCCGGGTTTTCACGGACAAAACGAATGTCTAACATAGTGGTACTCCTCTATTTAATATTTGCTCTTGTAGGGGCCGGACATGTCCGGCCCTCGGCTTTACAAATAAATAGCATTTTATGGGTAGGCTGCGGGCGGGGCATGCCCCGCCCCTACAGATTTCCGGGCTGATCACCCTTCCGGGTCATACATTCCCAGCAGGCTCACGAACTTTTGCAGCATATCATCGCTGTAAAAGTCGATTTTCAGCGAGCCCTTGCCGTCCTTGTAGTCAACATGGACCTCGCTGCCGGTGACCTCCTTCAAGGCCGCCTCCACCTCCACGGCGCGCTTCGGGCGGGTGAAGTTATCATCCTTCGCCTTGGGCGGCCTGGCGGGCTTTGTCAGCTTTTTGCACAGGGCCTCGGTCTGGCGCACGTTCAGATTCTGCGCCGCGACCTCCGCCGCAGCCTGCCGCATCAGATCCTCATTGGGCAGCCCCAGCAGGACCTTGGCGTGGCCAAAGCTCAGCTTGCCCCCGCTGACCATACGGCGCACATCCTCGGGCAGGGCCAGCAGGCGCAGGCTGTTGGTCACGGCGCTGCGGCTCTTGCCCAGCTTTTTCGCGGCAGATTCCTGCGTTAAGCCGTACTTGTCGATCAGCTGCCGGCAGCCCTCGGCGACCTCGATGGGGTCGAGGTCCTCGCGCTGCAGGTTTTCAATCAGCGCCAGCGCGGCGGCCTGCTCGTCGGTCACATCCTTGATGATGACCGGCACCTCGTCCAGCCCGGCCAGGCGTGCGGCACGCCAGCGGCGCTCGCCCGCAATGATGATGTACCCCGGGCCGACCTTTTTGGGCCGCACCGCAATGGGCTGCAAAAGCCCGTTTTCGGTGATGCTGTCGGCCAGCTGGTTCAGCGCGTCGTCGTCAAACCGCTTGCGGGGCTGCTCGGGGTCAGGCTCGATTTCCCGCAGCGGCAGCGTTGAGTTGGACGCTTCGCTGCCGGTATCGTCGGACAGGTCGGCAAACAGGCTGTCCAGCCCCTTGCCAAGCCCGCCCATCTTCTTTTTGGCCATCGGCGTCCCTCCTTATCGTTCGTTGTTTGCCAAAAATTCCCGCGCCAATTCCATGTACGCCTCGCTGCCCCTGCCGTTCGGCTCATAGAAGTTGATCGGCATACCGAAGCTCGGGGCCTCGCTCAGGCGCACGGTGCGCGGAATGACGGCGCGGTAGACCTTGTCGCCAAAGTACTTTTTTACCTGCGCGACGACCTGCATCGTCAGGTTGAGCCGCCCGGAGTACATCGTGAACAGCACGCCCTCGATGTCTAAGTACCGGTTGTACTTTTTGCGCACGGTTTTCAGGGTCGCCATCAGCTCGCTCAGGCCCTCGAGCGCGAAGAACTCGCACTGCATCGGGATGATGACGGTGTCCGCCGCGCAGAGCGCGTTGACGGTCAAAAGGTCGAGCGACGGCGCACAGTCGATGAAGATGTAGTCGTACAGCGGCACGACGGGGGCCAGCACAGTGCGCAGGCGCATTTCCCGCCGCGGCACCGACACAAGCTCGATGGGTGCGCCCGCCAGCTGGGTGTTGGACGGCAGCACATCGGCGTTGTACTCGCTCTTGATGATGGCCTCGCGGACGTCATCATCGTCGATCAGGCAGGTGTAGGTGTCGGCCTCCACCTTGTTTTTGGAGATGCCATACGCCGATGTGGTGTTGCCCTGCGGGTCCAGATCGACGATGAGGACCTTTTTGCCGAGTGCCGCCACACAGGCGCTCAGGTTGACGGCGGTGGTGGTTTTGCCAACGCCGCCCTTCTGGTTTGCTATTGCGATGACTTTTGCCACGCCGTACCTCCCCTGTTTTTGCGTTTTTTGGCGGCTTTGGGGCCGCTTGTATTTATTATAGCACAAACAGAAGGGATAAAAAAGGGGTTTTTCCAACAAAAAAGTCCGGCAGATGTTCCACGTGGAACATCTGCCGGGGGGTATGCCATGCCGCAAACAGCGCGGGCGTGAACGATGGTGGGAAAGTTCGTAGATCGTTGCAGGGGGCGGCGTCCCCGACGCCCCGCGGGGGTGCGGGCGGCTGCCCGTGAATGCCCGGTATCGGGCAAGCGTCAGCGGAGGGGTCAAGACCCCTCCCTACAGATGGGGTTCACGGGTGCTTTGTAGGGAACGGTCTTGACCGTTCCGGGGACGTTTGCCGTTGCTGCATGGTAAAATATTGCTGCAGTGTAGGGGCGACCATTGGTCGCCCGCCAACTTACCGCAGCAACGCATTTTCCGGGATAGTTTCTTGCAAGGCAAACGGGCGGTTATGGGAAACCCGCGGGCCGGGCATGCCCGGCCCCTACCGCGCGGCAGCCAAAAAGCGTACACCAACGCAGCCATCCCGGCCGTCTATCCTCGCAGCCGGCCTTCCCCTCACACCTTCACCTCAAACTCCCCTTCTTCCTCCTTCGCGCCGTTCTCCACCTTTCCCGCCGTACCGTCGCTGCTGACCGGGATCCTCACAATGTACTCCAGACACCCGTCATGCTTATCGCACCGGGTCGTGGCGGCGATTCCCTTCTGGGTCATCAAATCCACCGCGTGCTGCAATGTATTTACAAAGAACCTCACATCCCGCACCATGGGGATCGTGCGGCGGCAGGGGCTGGGCCCGTTGGGGGCGGCCAGCATCTGGTCCACAAGGCGGTCCGCCTGGCGCACGCTCATCTTGTCCCGCGCCATCTTTTCCAGCGCGGCGGTGCGGCGTCCCTCGGGCAGGCGCAGGGCGGCGCGGGCGTGGCGCTCGCTCAGATGGCTGGCCGTGCAAAGCTGCTGCTGTTCCGGCGTCAGGGTCAGCAGGCGCAGCTTGTTGGCAAGGGCCGGCTGGCTCAACCCCAGCCGTCGCGCAGCCTCGGCCTGGGTGCAGCCCCACAGCCGGATGACCTCTTTAATGCCCCGCGCCGTGTCGAACGGGTCCAGCTGGCTGCGCTGCAAATTTTCCAAAAGCCCCAGCGCGGCGGATTCACTGTCGTCGTAGTCGGCCAGTATCGCCGGCACCTTGTCCAGCTTGGCCAGACGGCAGGCGCGCAGGCGGCGCTCCCCCGCCACAAGCTGGTATTTGTGCAGCCCGACCCGCCGCACGCTGATGGGCTGCAAAAGGCCGTTCTGCAAAATGCTGACGGCCAGCGCGGCGATCTCCGGCTCGTCGAAGGCGGTGCGCGCCTGGTAGGGCGACGGCTCGATGCAGTCCACAGGCAGCATCAGAATGCGCCCCTGCTTTTGTATATCATTTCTAGGCAATTTCGGTTCCTCCCCTGTGGCGTAAAAAATGCTATGCTTTTCTACAAAAAGCATAGCATAAACCGCAGTTTCGGGGAAGAAAAATCGTTCGCCCTTATGTTCAATTTTTTGCGCTGTTACAACGGCTTCTTTGCAATTTTTCCGCCGTTTCGGGGGTAAACCGTCGGAGTCTGCGATATTTTTTTGCAGAACACCAGCCCGCGGGCACTGCCGTCCGGCAGTGTGAAGGCGCGCGTTTCCTCATATTGGCCGCCCAGCTTTTTCAGCGCGTTGGCGGCGGCTTTTGCTTCTGCGTCTGCCTCGGGGCCCTTCATCGCGATGAACCGCCCGCCGACTTTGACCAGCGGCAGGCAGTATTCGCACAGCACAGGCAGTGCCGCCACCGCGCGGGCACTGGCCACGTCGAACTGCTCGCGCCAGATCTTGCGGGCGGCCTCCTCGGCGCGTTCCTTCGCAAACTCGACGCCGGTCAGACCCAGCTCGGCACAGGCGTAGCGTAAAAAGTCTACGCGCTTGCCCGTCGGCTCCATCAGCGTCAGCTCCAGGTCAGGCTTGTAGATTTTTGCCACAATGCCCGGGAATCCCGCACCGGTGCCGACGTCCACCAGCCTGCCGCTGACCTCGGGCTGCGCCGCAAACAGCAGGCTGTCCGCAAAGTGGCGGTCCTCGATGCCCTCGGGGCTGGTGATGGCGGTCAGGTTGACCTTTTCGTTATAGCTGACCAGCAGCTCGGCGTACCTGTCCAGCAGGTCCAGCTGTGCGCCGGTCAAGGGGATGTTCCACGTGGAACATTTAGCTTGTAATCTGTTTTTATCAATCATAGCGTCTCCTTGGCTTCCCCCTCGGGGGAAGCTGCCGCCCGCAGGCGGCTGATGAGGGCAGACTGTATGTGGCTGCCCGGTTGCGGGTGAAATCGATATACTCGGCCCTCATCCGCCCTCGGGCGGGGCCTCGGGCACCTTCTCCCTCGCGGGAGAAGGCATCCTGTTTATTTCAGCTTCAGCAGCACAATACTCAGCTGCGCCAGGTCGCTCGGCGATACACCCGGTATCCGCCCGGCCTGTGCCAGCGTGCGCGGCCTTATCTTCGTCAGCTTCTCGCGGGATTCCAGCGTCATCGTCTCAATCGGCGCATAGTCAAAGTCGTCGGGGATCTTCACATTCTCGTGCCGCTGAATATCCCGTATGATCCGCTCCTCCCGCGCAATGTACCCGGCATAGCGGATCTCCGTCTCGATGCGCTGCGCCATGGCGGGGGTCACGCCCTCGCCGCGGCCAATGACCTTCGCGATCAGATCATAGCTGATGTAGGGCCGCCGCATCAGCTCGATGGCCGAACCGCCGATCTCGCCCAGCTCCGCGCCCTCGGGGGCGGCGGCGCGCAGGTCAGCCAATTTGATGCTCGTCGTCTCCAGCCGGTGCAGCTCGGCCTGCTTGACCTCACGGTCACGGCAGAACAGTGCCCAGCGGTCATCGTCCACCAGCCCATACTCGCGGCCAATCGGGGTCAGCCTCTCGTCGGCGTTGTCCTGGCGCAGGCTCAGGCGGTATTCGCTGCGGCTCGTCATCATGCGGTAGGGGTCCATGACACCCTTCGTGACAAGGTCGTCCACCAGCGTGCCGAGGTAGCTTGTGTGCCGCGCCAGCACAAGCTCTTCCCTGCCCAGCGCGTGGCGGGCGGCGTTCAGACCCGCCAGCAAGCCCTGTGCAGCGGCCTCCTCATAGCCGGACGTGCCGTTGAACTGCCCCGCGCCGTAGATGCCGCCCACGACCTTGCTTTCCAGCGTGGGCTTGAGCGTCGTGGGGTCCACGCAGTCATACTCGATGGCGTAGGCCGGGCGCATGATTTCGAGATGCTCAAACCCGGCAATCGTGCGGTACATCTCGTTCTGCACGGCCTCGGGCAGGCTGGACGAGAGACCCTGCAGGTACATTTCCTCGGTGTCCTCGCCGCAGGGCTCCACAAAGACCGGGTGGCGCTCCTTCTCTTTAAAGCGGACGACCTTGTCCTCAATGGACGGGCAGTACCGCGGGCCGACACCCTGAATGTCGCCGCCGTAGAGCGGCGAGCGGTGCAGGTTGTCGAGAATGACCTTATGGGTCGCGGGGTTGGTGTAGGCGATGTAGCAGTTGACCTTGTTGTGCATCGGCACGCGGGTCATAAAGCTGAACGGCTGCAGCTCGGCGTCGGGGTCGCCGGGCTGGCATTCGAGCTTCGAGAAGTCGATGCTGCGGCGGTGGACGCGGGCGGGCGTGCCGGTCTTGAAGCGGCGCAGCGTGAAGCCGTTCTCCACAAGGCACCGGGTCAGCGCGGTGGCGGCATGGGTGCCGTCGGGGCCGCTGTCATAGTGGGCGTCGCCCACAAAAATACGCCCGCCCAGGTTGGTGCCGGTGGCAATGACGACGGCCTTGCAGGCGTAGTAGCCGTGCAGGTTCGTGAACACGCCGCAGACCTTGCCGTCCTGCACGTCCACGCCGACGATCTCGCCCTGGTGGATGTCGAGGTTGGCGGTTTGCTCCAGCGCGTGCTTCATCCAGATGTGGTAGCGCTTGCGGTCTGTCTGCACGCGCAGACTGTGTACGGCGGGGCCTTTACCGCGGTTGAGCATCCGGCTTTGCAGGTAGGTGGCGTCTGCGGCCAGACCCATCAGCCCGCCGAGCGCATCGACCTCCCGCACAAGATGCCCCTTGGCTGTGCCGCCGATGGACGGGTTGCACGGCATATTGCCGATGAAATCCAGCGACAGCGTAAACACCGCAGTCCTTGCCCCCAGCCGTGCCGCCGCATGCGCCGCCTCGATCCCCGCATGCCCCGCACCAATGACGATGACGTCGTAGGTTCCCAGTTTGTCCATATACGTTCCCTCTTACCCTATATTGTGCAGGATGTCCTCACAGACACCCGCGAAATTTGTGTCCACTGCATTGTTGGCGTAGCGCAGCACCCGGCAGCCGATGCCTTGCAGGTAGGCGGTGCGCTGTGCATCGTACTCGACGGCCTGCGGTTCGGTGTGCTGTGCGCCGTCCAGCTCTATTACCAGTTTACACGATGAAATATAGAAATCAACTATAAAATTGCCAATTATTTTCTGGCGGTAAACGGTCTGCGGCAGGTTTTTCAGAAAGTCGTACCACAAGCGTCTCTCCTGCGGGGTCATTTTTCTGCGCAGTTTTTGTGCATTAGTGCGCAGTGGGTCATGGGTTTTAATCCCTTTCATGGCTGTCTCCTTAAAGGCTTCCCCTTCGGGGGAAGCTGCCGCCCGCAGGCGGCTGATGAGGGCGGAGTTTGCGTGGTCTCCCTTTAACGGGCAACACCCGCAGGCTCTCCCCTCATCCGTCCGCGGGCGGGGCCGCGGACACCTTCTCCCCCAAGGGGAGAAGGCTCC
>ERZ773134.1260-NODE-1260-length-22132-cov-11.562350_pt1 | contig 22132 bp, 21 predicted proteins | sample MGYA00580856_ERZ773134 | MGnify/ENA primary metagenome ERZ773134 (study PRJEB29015, sample SAMEA2737823) | human gut metagenome | biome: human gut; feature: human-associated habitat; material: faeces | place: China | collected 2012 ... | reverse complement strand
AACATGAAGAGGGAGGCGTAAACGCAGTGTGTGAAATAATGAGAAAATATTCAGAAGAAGTCGCAGAAAAAGCATATCTGCAGGGCGAGGAAGCCGGCAAAGAAATCGGTCAACGCCACACCGCCATCGCCGAACTCCAGTCCGAATCCAGATAACAGAAAAACATAATGAAGCATGACAAAGAAACCATTTTTTAAAGGATGGTTTCTTTTTTTTAAGTTCATTTAAGGTTCGCCTGATAAGATATGCGCAAAGGAAAGGAGACACTTATGGCAGATCAGATGATATTTAAAAGGTGTGAGATCAAATATATGTTGGATATCACGCAGGCGGAACTGTTAAAAAATCAAATGAAACAATACATGACTGCAGACGAGCATGGAATGAGTACAATATGCAGTCTCTACTTTGATACACCGGACTATCTGCTGATCCAAAGATCAATGGAACACCCGGTTTATAAAGAAAAACTGAGATTGAGAAGTTATGGCATGGCAGACAAGGACACGACCGTTTTTGTGGAACTGAAGAAGAAGTATGAGTCTGTTGTATACAAAAGAAGAATTGCAATGACGGAGGACGAGGCAGAACGTTACCTGCTTTTTCATGAAAAAGTAAAAGACACTCAGATTACCAGAGAAATCGATTACTGTCTGAAAAATTATAAAAAGCTGGCTCCGGCAGTGATGCTTTCCTATGAGAGAGAAGCTTTTTATGCGAAGGACGATCACGAGTTCCGGATCACGTTTGATCAGAACATTCTCTGGAGAAATTACGACCTTTCTCTCTGTAAAGGAATTTACGGGGAAGCAATTTTAGCTAAAAATAAAGTGCTTATGGAAGTGAAAACGGCGGGCGCAATACCGCTCTGGATGGTTCATTTTCTGACAGAAAATCAGATTTACAAAACGTCATTTTCCAAATATGCGACCGCCTACCGCACGATTTATGCGAGAGAGCAGAGAAGAAGCTGTCCACCGGAAAATTTCTTTGTGTTTACCGGAGATGAGGTTGTGCAGCAGGCAATAAAATGTTAAAAAAGAAATGGAGAAATTAATATGTTAAACAATTTATTTACAGGAATTTTTGATACAGCAGGTGCGGCGGTGATTTCCGTGCCGGATTTTTTGCTCTGTATTGTGGTGTCACTGCTGATCGGGGCATTCATCACATGGGTTTACACTTATAAAAGCCGCTATACGACAAGCTTTGCAGTGACACTCGCAATGCTTCCGGCAATCGTTTGCATTGTTATCATGATGGTAAACGGAAATGTAGGTGCCGGAGTGGCTGTGGCAGGAGCATTTTCGCTTGTACGTTTCCGTTCTGTGCCGGGAACTGCAAAAGAGATCGGAACCATTTTTCTTGCAATGGCGGCAGGACTGATCGCAGGGATGGGGTATCTTGGATTTGCAGTATTGTTTTCACTCATTATGGGAGCCGTGATGTTTGTGTTAAATGTGACCGGATTCGGTGTAAAAAAAGCAGAAGTAAGAGAGAAAACACTTCGTATCACAATCCCGGAGGATTTAAATTACGGAGCAGCATTTGATGATCTTTTTGAAAAATATTTATCATCCTGTGAAGTAGTCGCTGTGAAAACCTCCAATATGGGAAGTCTTTACAAACTTACCTATCATGTGACGTTAAAAGACAATGCGGAAGAGAAAACATTTCTTGATGAATTGAGATGCAGAAACGGAAATCTGGAAATCAGTATGATGAGACAGGAGGCAAATGTCAATGAGTTATAGAAGAAAAAAACTGCTGGCGTTGTTTTTTTGCCATGGCATTATCCATGACGGCAGTGGCAGGCTGTACAGGAATAAAGAGCAGTACTGGCAATGTTGTTTCCTCGGAAACAGAAACAAATGCAGAAGAAACATCAGCACAGAGTGAAGCAGGAACTTTTTCAAGTGCAGATATGTTTACTGAGCGGGATCTGGCAGGAACCTATGAGGAGAGTGGGGCAGTTTATGTCACACTTTCCGATGATGGTATCGCGGGGGAAACGGATGGCGTTGTGATCGATGGACAGATGGTGACGATCACGGCAGAAGGGACTTATATTTTTTCCGGAACACTGTCGGAAGGACAGATTGTGGTGGATGCAGATAATGCGAAAGTGCAGATCGTATTTGATAATGTGGACATTACCTGTGCTTCAAGTGCAGCAGTGTATGTAAAAAGCGCAGAGAAAGTATTTGTAACGCTTGCAGAAGGATCGCAGAATACACTTCGCAATACGGATGAGTATGTTGCGATTGACGACAACAACATTGATGCCGTGATTTTTGCAAAATCAGACCTTACGTTAAACGGCACTGGAAGTCTGACGATCATATCAGCAGAAGGACATGGAATTGTATCCAAAGATGATCTGAAAATCACAGGCGGTACATACGATATCACAGCAGCAGGGCACGCATTATCGGGAAAAGACAGTGTGCGTATCGCAGATGGAACCTTTATTTTAACCGCAGAAAAAGATGGCATTCATGCGGAAAATGCAGATGATGAAGAAAAGGGCTATATTTATATTGCAGATGGTGATTTTACGATCACAAGTGATGGCGATGGCATGGATGCTTCCAATATCGTGCAGATCGAGGATGGAACATTTGACATCACAGCCGGGGGAGGCGCTGCAAACAGTCTGAAAACGCATGAGTCAGATGTGCCGGGTGGACCGGGTGGCGGAATGCCGCAAAACGGTAGGAAACCGGACGGGGAAGATATGCCGGAAATGGGCGAAAAGCCGGACGGAGAAAATATGCCACAGGATACCACAACTGACGAGAGCGGCACCAGCACAAAAGGAATCAAGGCAGGTGGCGGCATGTACTTAAATGGAGGAACTTACCAGATTGATTCCGCAGATGATTCCATCCACAGCAACGCAAATATTACGATCGCAGATGGAACATACACGCTTGCGACAGGCGATGATGGTGTGCATGCAGATGATGCACTGATAGTAAATGGTGGTACGATCACCGTGACAGAGAGTTATGAAGGTCTGGAAGGCCTGGCGGTGACGATCAACGATGGAACGATTGATATCACTGCAAGTGATGACGGTATCAATACAGCAGGCGAGAAAATGGAATTAAACGGTGGATATATCCACATTCTGGCAGGCGGCGACGGCGTGGATTCCAACGGCGATCTGACGATCAACGGCGGTGAGATCTACATTGACGGTCCGTCTGATAACGGAAACAGTGCGATCGATTACGGCGACCGGTCGTCTGCGTATGTGAACGGCGGAACGCTTGTGGCAATCGGCAGCAGCGGCATGGCAGAGGTGATGAGTGATTCTTCCAAACAGAAGGTTCTTATGGTAAAATTAGGAGAACAAATGGAAGCCGGCAACGTTGTGCTGACAGACAGTGAGGGAAATGTGATTGTAAGTTACACGGCATTAAAAACCTATGACTGTGTGATCATCAGCACCGCAGAGGTGGAGAGCGGAGCAACGTACACGCTCACAACATCGGGAACGACGACAGAAGTGACCGCAGAATAAAAACAGCGAAGGGCAGGAATTGGTATCACCGTATTAAAAACAATCCGCAGACATGGAAATTCCGTTCCGGTCCTGCTGCTCACAGCAAAGGCAGAGATTGATGACCGTGTGGAGGGTTTAGACAGTGGCGCAGACGATTATCTGCCGAAACCATTTTCCATGAAAGAGCTTCTGGCGAGGATCCGGGCAATGACAAGGAGGCAGACGGACACGACCGATAATGTGCTGACATTTGGCGATATTGCACTGAACCGTTCTACCTATCAGCTCACAGGACCGGAGAATCCAGAAGGTATCCGTCTTGCTGGCAAGGAATACCAGATGCTTGAAATGCTCATGTCTAATTCAGGACAGGTCATTTCCCCGGATCTTTTTATGGATAAAATCTGGGGCTACGATTCAGAAGCGGAACAAAATGTCGTATGGGTATATATTTCCTATCTGAGAAAAAAAATAACCTCCATTGGAAGTCAGGTGAAGATCAGGGCGGCCAGAGGACTTGGATATTCATTGGAGAAAGACAATGCTTAAAAAATTAAGAAGAAAATTTATTGCAATTGCAATGCTGTCTGTTTCTATCGTGCTGATCGCAATTGTCGGTACGATCAATATTGCAAACTATATCAGTACCAATCAGGCGCTGGATGCAAGACTCTCCCTGATCGCTGACAACGGAGGTACTTTCCCGGATATGACACCCGGAGATTTTGGGAAAAAATTGGAACCTAAGTCAGATCAGCCACCGGCAATGAATGACCTGCAAAAGCATGGGATTTCGCAGGAAAGTCCGTTTGACACCCGGTATTTTACAGTGACGATTGCACCGGACGGTACGGTGGAATATGTGGATACCGGAAAAATTGCTTCCATCTCAGCCGGAACAGCGGAGGAATACGCAGCGGAGCTGTGGAAAAAAGGAAAGAAAAAAGGCTTTTTCGCTGATTATAAATACCTTGCAACGGACAGTGCCGGCTCGACGATGTATGTATTTTTAAACTGTCAGCGGGAAATCTCTACCATAAAAACATATGTTCTTGCCAGCGTGGGAACAGGAGCACTCGGACTTGTCATTGTGTTTGTCATGATATACTTTTTCTCTGGAAAAGTGTTAAAACCGGTGTCAGAAAGCTATGAGAAACAGAAACGCTTTATCACGGACGCAAGCCATGAGATCAAAACGCCGCTCACGATCATCGATGCCAACACCGAAGTCATAGAGATGATGGAGGGGGAAAACGAGTGGACGCAGAGTACGAGAAAACAGGTTGCAAGACTGACTTCCCTCACGGAAAAACTGGTGTTTCTCTCCCGCATGGACGAGGAAGGAACAAAGCTGGAAAAAGTGTCATTTTCACTTTCGGATGCAGTGCTTGATACCGCAGAGGGATTTCGCTCTGTCGCAGAAACAAAAGGAAAACAAATTGAGATCAATGTGGCAGAGCATGTGGAATATGTCGGCGATGAGAAAAATATCCGGCAGATGATCTCCCTGCTTTTGGACAATGCAATGAAATATTCCTCAGAGCAGGGCATCATCTGCATCGCACTAAAAACTTCCGGAAAAAACAAAATCATCACTGTGTGGAATACCACAGACCAGATCGAAAAAGGAAAGCTGGACATGCTTTTCGAACGTTTTTACCGTATGGACGCTTCCCACAATTCCAAGACCGGGGGCTTTGGAATCGGACTTTCCGTCGTGTATGCGATCGTGAAAGCACACAAGGGCAAAATCTCAGCCAAAAGCGAGGACGGAAAATCAATCTTATTTACCGTGGCATTGTAGCGTCTGGCTTCCCCCTCTCTCCCGGCTTTTGCCAAAGTGTAAAGCTATGGAATGGATAAAAGGGTTTTCTTATAAAACTTTTGTGAGAATTGAGTGCATTTATCAGTGTTCGCATTTTGACTTTAAGTTTATGTACATTCATCAATGGACAGTCCACGCAATGTGTCCGTCTGGGACACACTTCCTTTATCTGTATCTAGCGCAAGTAAATGCCGGAATCAGCATCCTTTATTGCAGGTCAAAAATCAAAGAAAGCCTGAGTGATTTTTGACCTGCTCATCTGCTGATTTTCCGGCATGTAACTTGCGCACGATACAGATAAGAAGGAAGTGTGGCCGCAGACGAACACATTGTGCGGACTGTCCATTTCTGAATGAATATAAACAATCAAAAAAGTCAAAATGTGAACACTGATAAAGCCGCAATTCGAGCAAGTTTTATAAGAAACCCTTTTATCTATTCCATAATGAAAACCAAGTAAAAGCCGGGAGAGAGGGGGAAGCCAGACGCTACAATTCGTCAAATGAAATCTGATTTTTCGTCAGAAAGCGTTTGAGGAGTGTGTCCCACTCGTGCTCAAGAGTTTTGTCGGTCGAGAAGATCCGGTAAGAGATACCCGTGGTCACGGTTAGTTCTCCATTCTGGAAGCGGATATTTAAGAACACGGCGGAAATATCATTTTCCGTGAAAGAACTTCCGGTCTGGGAGAGGGTGCGTTTGAGATTTTCCGGCGATAACAGGAGGGAAAACTTGAAATAAGAAGGAGTTTTCTTTCCTTTGATCAGGTTGAAACAGGAACTGCGCAAAAGACCATACGGAACAAAGGAAAGCCCGGTAAGATTCTGTTCTTCGAGTTCTTCTAAGGTGTAGAAGTCTTTTTGCAGCGTGCCGTCGATATGGCAGGACACATTCGTTGTGATGACAGCCTCCTGAATGAGAAAGTGGTCAAACACATCCTGGCACAGTAATTTATTCATAAAGTCTTTGACTTCGGCAATTTTTAAAGCGATCATAAAATCCTCCCAAAAGAAAATGGTATCAACATAAATTTATCATTGGTTTGTTTTCTTGTAAATAACTGAAATGACAAATTAGAGAAAATATGCTAGAATACAGAGGATTTGCGAATGCAAAATACGGAATGATTATACAGATTTGCAGCCGCAGATAAAAAGTCTGAGGTTTGATGGAAAGGTTGGTAACAGATATGACAGAGACAGAAATTTTATTTGATTTACTGGAGAAAGGAATCTCACCGGCGCACGCAGTGAGCGCATGCGAAAAAAGACTGACAGATGCCGGTTTTGAAGTGGTTGATTACGGTATGGCATGGAATCTAAAAGCGGGCGGAAAATATGTGATAAATCATCATGAAACGACATTGTTTGCATTCACATTACCGCAGAATTGGAGTGACAGAGAGCCTGCAATCCGCATTGCAGCAGCACATACAGATTTCCCATGCTTAAGGATCAAACCGTCCTGCGATATTCAGACAAACGGATACGCACAGGTGAATGTGGAAGTTTACGGCGGCGCAATCTTAAATACATGGCTCGACCGTCCACTCGGTGTAGCCGGAAGAGTTGCAGTGCGCAGTGGGGATGTGTTTACACCGAAAGTGGTCACGTTCCAGTCTGAAAAAAATCTTATGACCATCCCGAATCTTGCAATCCACATGAACCGTGAGGTGAACAAGGGCGTGGAATTAAATAAGCAGACGGAACTGCTCCCAATCTGCGGACTTTCCGATGATGCAGACTATTTCCTTGATTTTCTTGTAAAAGAGCTTGCTGTGAAAAAAGAGGATATTCTGGATTTTGAGCTGACCATTTATAATAAAGAAAAGCCGGAGTTTGTGGGATTAAACGATGAGTTTATCTCTGCATCCAGACTCGATAACTTAAATTCCTGTTCTGCACTGGTGTCTGCGATCATCGACAGCGACAGGGCGGACGGCATGAATCTCATTGCACTGTTCGATCACGAGGAGATCGGAAGCCGTTCCAAGCAGGGCGCCGGTTCCATTCTGCTCCATGATATGCTGGTGCGCATTCTGACCGAGTGCGGACTGGAAAAAGAAGTGTGGAACAGACTGTACAACAGCATGATTTTATCTGTGGATGTGGCACATGGACTTCATCCAAACTATGCCGGAAAGATGGATCTGACCAACAAGCCGGTGCTTGGAAAAGGATTCTGTATCAAGGAAGCATGCTCGCAGTCCTATGCGACAGACTGTGGAGCGGTCGCAGTGATCCAGCAGATCTGTGAGAAGAATCAGATCCCATATCAGAAATTTGTGAACCGTTCGGATCTTGCAGGAGGCGGCACATTAGGCTCGATCGCATCTGCATTGCTTCCGGTTAAAACAGTAGATATCGGAATCCCATTGCTTGCAATGCATTCTGCAAGAGAACTGATGGCAGCAGCAGACCAGCAGGCATTGAAGGATCTGGTGAGCGCTTATTTTGGCTGAACTGCAAAAAAGATGCATACAGCGTGAAGTATGAATTTGACAGGAGAATCAGGTGAGAAAAAAATTTTTTTCCTATGTGGCAGGGAGTGCGGCGTGTGCAGCACTCATTCTGCTTTCGGGGTGTCAGCAGACAACGAATCAATTATCCGATATTACCCGCTATGTGGAGGAGAAAATTGCGGAAGGAAAAGGCACGGAAGTAAAAAGTAAAGAACAGGAAACGGACACTGAGCAGGCAGCAGTTTCCGGGGAAACAGAGAAGCAGGCAGAGCCATCCGTTGAAAAGCAGTCTGCGGACTGTTATGCATATCAGACGCTTCCGGAGGAAGTACGCACTGTGTACGATGAGGTTTATGATGCGATTCTCTATGAAAAAGAAGATGTGGCGCTGAGCACGTTAGACAACGAAGTCCTGCATCAGGCGTATGTTTCGGTGATGGCGGACCACGGCGGACTGTTCTGGGTATCGGGCTACACTTACACGCAGTATACCAGAGGGGAAAAGCTGGTGGATCTCCATTTTACACCAAAGTTTACCATGACGGATGATGAGCGGATGGACATGCAGGCACAGATCGACGAGACAGTCAGTCAGATTTTGGCAGGGATCGATGCGGAAGCGCCGGATTATGACAAAGCAAAATATGTGTTTGATTATCTGGCTTCGAATGTTGCGTACAGCACAGGTGCGCCGGACAATCAGAACATCATCAGTGTGTTTGTCAATGGGGAAACGGTTTGTCAGGGATACGCTGCAGCAACGCAGTATCTTTTGGAAAAACTGGACATTCCCTGTGCAGTGGTGGCCGGAACGGCAGACGGACAGTCTCATGCATGGAATCTGGCAAAGCTGGATGGAGAGTATTACTATATTGATACGACCTGGGGAAATGCCACCTACAGCGGCGATGGAATGGGGCTGGATTCTTTTATCAATTATAATTATTTTGCAGTTACGACCGGGGAATTACAGAAAACGCATCAGCCGAATGACGATATTATCGTTCCGGTGTGTCGGGCGGTAAAAGACAATTATTATGTCCATGAAAATCTTTATTTTGACACATGGGATGCAGACAGCATCGGAAATGTATATCGGGCTGCCTATGAGCAGGGAGATGGTTTCTGCTCTGTCAGGTTTGCAGACAGGGAGCTGTACGAACAGGCATTCACCTACTTTATCACGGATCAGAAGATCGTGCATTACTGCAAAGGACTGACATCTTTATATTATCTGGAAGATTCCGACCAGAACGTGCTGACTATAAAATTTTAATAAAAATCATAATATCCTCTATACAAAGTAAAGTTTTTATGTTAATGTTACGTAGTAATCAATACTACATGTAATAGAAAAAAGAAACTTTTGATATAATAATGAATATCACAAGGAGGCTAAATCCTCTGCTCACCAGAGGGTTCGCATTTTGCTTCGCAAAACAAGGAGGATTTATGTATAAGATTGTAATCGACAGTTGTGGGGAATTACCGGAAGAATTAAAACAGGATGGACATTATGAGACCGTTTCATTAGAGTTGGAAGTGGACGGATGCCGTATCAAAGATGACAGCACTTTTAATCAGTTAGACTTTTTGAGAAGAGTGAAAGAGAGCCTGAAAGGACCAAAGTCCTCCTGCCCGTCACCGGAGCAGTATATGGATGCTTATGAGGGCGAGGCAGACCATGTTTATGCCGTGACCCTGTCCGGTGGTTTAAGCGGCTCTTACAACAGTGCAGTACTCGGAAAGAATCTATATGAGGAAGAGCACGGAGATACAAAGAAAATTTATGTGTTCAATTCGAGATCCGCGTCCATCGGTGAAACTCTCATCGGCATGAAGATACAGGAATTTGAGGAAGCCGGATGCGGTTTTGAAGAGGTTGTGGAGAAGGTGGAAGAGTACATCCGTTCCATGAACACCTATTTTGTATTGGAGACATTAGAGACATTGAGAAAGAATGGCAGACTTTCCAACCTGAAAGCATTTATTGCCAATTCATTAAATATCAAGCCTGTTATGGGCTCAACGAAGGAGGGATTAATCTGCCAGTTAAGTCAGGCGCGCGGCATGAACAAGGCGCTTGAGCGCATGGTGAAGGATATGATCTCAAAGACAAAAGACTGTGAGAACCGTATTCTTGCGATCTCACACTGTAACTGTCCGGAGAGGGCAAAAGCAGTGAAGGAAAAAATCGAGAAGATTGCGAAGTTCAAAAAGATCATCATCATCAATACCGCGGGTGTCAGCAGCATGTATGCCAACGACGGCGGCGTGATCATGGCAGTATAGTCAGATGCAGACATTAACATACGAAGAAACAGTAACAGCGATTGAAAATAAAAGAAGATTTGGAAATTTAAAGGGTGTTGAGATCTCAAAGATAATGTTGGAGCAGTTAGGACACCCGGAGAAAGATTTACGCATCATACACATAGCAGGGACGAACGGCAAAGGCTCCGTCTCTGCTTTTTTGCGCTCTGTTTTCGAATGTGCAGGATTGAAAACCGGGATGTTTACTTCTCCACATCTGGTGGATTTCAGGGAGCGCATCCAGGTGCAGGGAGATATGATCTCAAAAGAGGATACCATGCGCCTTGGAAACAGGCTTCTCTCTATGGATTTTGGCGTTTATCCGACAATGTTTGATTACTGTCTTGCAATGGCATTGCTTTATTTTAAGGAACAAAAGTGTGATGTTGTGATTTTGGAGACAGGACTTGGCGGAACGTATGATTCCACGAATGCCTGCGGAGTGCCGGATGTGACCGTCATTGCAAAAATCGGTTTTGACCATATGGCGATCCTCGGTGACACACTCGCCAAAATTGCAGCAGAGAAAGCAGGAATTATCAAGCACGGCACAGCGCTTGTGTTAGAGAGCCAGGAAAAAGAAGCGATGGACGTGTTAAACAAAGCCGCAGAGCGTGCAGATATCGAAACTACAAAAGTCATAAACTTAGATGAGATCAGGATCCTGCCACAAAAGGACGGAAAACAGTGTTTTTCATACGCTGGATACAATGCTGTCACAATGAAAATGCTCGGTGTGCACCAGTATGAAAATGCCGTGGCGGCAATGCTTGCAGCAGAATTATTTTTTGAAAAATATTTTGCAGGAAAAAAGAATGTGCCGGAACGGAAAGCTTTGCAGTATGCGATCCGGGAAGGGATCGACCGGACACAGTGGATGGGACGCATGGAACTTGTGAGCAATGATCCGTTTTTCCTGATGGACGGTGCGCATAACAGTAACGGTGTGGAGGCGCTGAAAAAAAGTCTGGAGACAATGTATCCGGATGAAAAATTCCATTTTATCATGGGTGTCATGGCGGATAAAGATTATGGGGAGATGATCCGGGAACTTCTTCCGCTGGCACTGGATTTTAAGACAGTGACTGTGGAGAGTGAGAGGGCATTGCAGGGAGAGGCGCTCGCAGACTGCATCCGGGAAAAAGGAATCCCGGCGGAGGCGTATCAGAACCTTGCGGATGTGCTGCCGGATTTCTCAAAATCATCCACAGAAAAGACAGTGGCATTCGGCTCACTGTATTTTATCGGGGAGATCGAAGCATTTCTGCAGGGAAAACAGTAACATGGTTTCCGAAAAATCTGAGAAAAGCAGCGTCCGTGCCTAATCATTACAGAAAAGTTACAAAATAGCATGGATTTAATATATTTTTAAAATTAATCATATGGTAATATTTATTTTTTTCATCTATAATAACAACAGTCTGTGCATATAATAAAAAAAGAAAACAGGCAGTTATTTTTTGTGAAAAACAGGTAGAGTTTTTGCAGAAAAGCACGTTGATCGTGCAGCACAAGCAGGAGAATGAGAGAAAGAATTACGTATGGTATTTAGCAGTTTTGAATTTTTGTTCCGGTTTCTGCCGGCTTTTTTAATCATATATTTTATCACACCGAAGAAGTTCCGCAACGCAGTACTCTTTTTGGGGAGCATTGCCTTCTACACCTATGGAGAGGCGCAGTATGTCCTGTTGCTGTTAGCGTCAGTCACGGTGAACTATGTGATCGCACGCAGCATGTATAAGACACCGGAGGACGGAAGAGGCAGAAGACAGGCAGTACTGCTTGTTCTGGCGCTTTGCTACGATTTCGGAATGCTCTTTTTCTTTAAATACAGCGGTCTGACCACGAAGCTGCCGCTGGGGATCAGTTTTTACACCTTCCAGATCGCAGCGTATGTGATCGATGTGTACCGTGGCATTGTCCCGGCAGAAAAATCTTATGTCAACCTTGGAACCTATCTGACGATGTTTCCGCAGCTGATCGCCGGACCGATCGTAAACTATACCGAGGTGAGCAGCTGTCTGAAAAGAAGGACGGTGACAGCACGGGATTTTGAGAGTGGCATCCGTATCCTTGTGATCGGACTCGGATCCAAAGTCATTATCGCTGACCGGGTGGGAATGTTGTGGAACAACGTGCAGACGATCGGGTTTAACAGTATCTCAACGCCGTTGGCGTGGCTGGGTGCGGTCGCATATTCCATGGAGCTGTATTTTGATTTCGCAGGATATTCGATGATGGCGATCGGACTCGGAAAAATGTTAGGATTTCAGATTCCGGTAAACTTCCGTTTTCCATATATCTCAAAATCGGTGACGGAGTTCTGGCGCCGCTGGCACATTACACTGGGACGGTGGTTCCGCGATTATGTATACATTCCGCTCGGAGGAAGCCGGAAAGGCAGACTGCGGACGATGTTCAACCTTTTTGCTGTGTGGATACTGACCGCACTGTGGCACGGGGCAGGGTATAATTTTCTGATCTGGGGCGGCATGCTGCTCGGGGCTTTATTTCTGGAAAAATTGTTTTTGCTTCCATTTTTACAGAAAAGCAAAGTGATCGGACATGTCTATCTGTTACTGTTTGTGCCTGTGACATGGATGGCATTTACGATCACGGATGTGCATCAGCTTGGAATTTATCTGACACGTATGTTTCCGTTTGTGAATGCACATACCGGCATGGTCAATTCCATGGATTACATCAAATATCTGAAAGATTATGACAGCCTGCTGGCGATGGGAGTTCTTTTTGCAACTCCGGTTCCGGCGGTGATTTATGGAAGAATAAAGCGGGGGATGCTCGGTACGCTGGCAATTGCGGTGATCTTTGCACTCAGCATGTACTACCTTGCGGTATCTGCAAACAATCCATTTTTATACTTTAATTTTTAGATAACAGGAAGGAGCAGAAATGAAAAAAATCAGATATTGCAAAATCACCATTCTGATTTTAGCTGGCTGGGCAATCCTGTCAGCGATAGGATTTCTGGGAAAAGATACGATTTACAGCCGTTATACGGTCGATCCGGTAAAAACACCGTACTTTGTTCTGGTCATGCAGGGCATACACGATGGGATTTATCCATGGAGCAGCGACCATGAGTCACTCTGGGATAAATGGGAACATCTGGCAGAACTGAGAAGAGATGAGGAGCAGATTTCCGCGACTGAGAGCACAGAACCTGCCGCAGAGGGAACGGAGAGTGTGGCAGTAACGGAGACAGTGGCGGAGACAGAGCAGGAGGAAGTAAGAAGCTTTCATGCGGTGGACGCCGGGTACTTCTCGGACGCAGTGTTTATCGGTGACTCGAGAACCGTGGGACTTCATGATTACGGCGGACTCGATGACAGCACTTTTTATGCGACCGTCGGTATGAACGTATACAACCTCTGGACAGAAAAGTTCTGTGAAGTGGACGGGGAAAAAGTGACATTAGAGGAAGCGCTTAAGGCAAAAAAATACGGGAAAATCTATTTCCAGATCGGGATCAATGAGATGGGAAGGGGAACACTGGATGGTTTCATGACAGCCTATGAGGATTCAGTGGAAAAATTCCGGGAACTGCAGCCGGACGCTGTGATCTTCGTTCAGGGGATCATGAAGGTTGCAAAAGAAAAAAGTGATAAAGATCCGATCTTTAACAATGTGGGGATCGAGCAGCGGAATGAACGGATCGCTGCACTCGCAGACGGAAAAAATATCTTTTACCTTGACATGAATGAGGTCGTATGCGATGAGGAAGGCAACTTAAAGAGCAGTCTGACGTTCGACGACATTCATCTGTATGGTTCAAAATATGGGATCTGGGTGGATTACCTGAAGGAGAATGGAATCTGAAAAAACGCTATGGTGCAGGAAATAGCATCATAGCGTTTCTTTTAATCGTTTTTCTCAAAAATCGTGAAGGTATTTTTGTTGAATTCCAAAATGCCGGCATCTCTCAATTTGCACAATTCATTGGACATGGCAGAGCGGTCGACAGAGAGATAGTCGGCAAGCTGCTGGCGGTTGAATGGAATGGTAAAGGTTGAAGCATTGGCTTTTTTCGACTCCATGGACAGGTAGGAGAGCAGTTTCTCTCTGGTGGTGCGCTTGGACATATGTTCTAACTTGCGGTTTAACTGGAAATTTTTCCGGGACACTAACGTTAGAAGATTGCGGATCAGCCGGTTGTGAAACGCACAGGCAGATGGGCAGACCGTCAGGATCTTAGAGACCTCCAGAAACAAAACGCGGCAGGTGGAAGCAGCAAAAATATTCATTTCCAGCGGTTCGGTGGAATTGATCGCATAGGCTTCCCCGAAAATATCGCCCGGGACACATTCTGCCATCAGATTGGCATTGCCCCAGAAGTCCTCTTTTACAATGTGTACACTCCCCTCCAGCACAATGCCGATGCCTGTGATGGTTTCCCCATAAGAAAAAATGATCTCATCTTTGATAAATGTCGTCTCCCGTGCAGAGAGGCAGGAGAGCATGTCCCTGATCTCATCGGTTGTGATCCCTGTGAATACAGAGGTCTGTAATAAAAGCAGATCGTCGTTTGTCATAGAAACTCCTTTCGAATGGATGTATAGAACATTGGCTCGGTAATTGTGAAACTCCTCGTAAGCTGTACAACATTGTTCAAAATTAACAAAATTTTCGAAAACACGCTTTCGCTACGTGTCGCTGGTAACGGTACTAAGAAGCCAGTCGCAACTGACGTTACGCCTGCCTTCTAAGTGCCGACCGCTCCCCAGTGTTTTCTCAAGCTTTTGTTAATTTTTCACAATTTGATTTACGTTATGAAGGAGTTTCACAATTACCTACCCAATGTTCGTAGAATAAAACATAATTACGTTGTAAAAACAACAGAAAAATTTTCTTTATTATATTAGTATGCACATAGAAAGTCAAATGAAACAAATAATAGATATGCAGACAACAGGAGGAATGGAAGATGGTAAGAAGAATTATAGAGATCGACGAGGAAGCATGTGTAGGATGTGGTCTTTGCGCAGAGGCATGTCATGAAGGAGCGATCGCAATGGTGAATGGAAAAGCGAAGCTTATGCGCGATGATTATTGTGACGGTCTCGGCGACTGTCTGCCGGCCTGTCCGGTAGATGCGATCCATTTTGTGGAGCGTGAGGCAGCAGCTTATGATGAGAAGGCAGTGGAAGAACATAAAAAGAGCAAAGAGGCGGCAAAGACACCATGCGGATGTCCGGGAAGCCAGGCGAGAGCCATCCGGAGAGAGGCAGATGCAGACAGAAGCGCAGAGCTACAGACGGCAGGAGAAATCGGTTCCGAACTGACACAGTGGCCGGTACAGATCAAGCTTGCACCGGTCCGTGCACCATACTTTGACGGCGCAAAGCTGCTGATCGCAGCAGACTGCAGTGCATACGCCTACGGAGATTTCCACCGTAAATTCATCCGCAGCCATGTGACACTGATCGGGTGTCCAAAGTTAGATGATGTGGACTATTCTGAGAAGTTGACAGAAATTATCAAAAACAACGACATCAAATCTGTTACAATAACACGTATGGAAGTGCCTTGCTGTGGCGGAATTGAGATGGCTGCGAAAAAAGCATTGCAGAACAGTGGAAAATTCATTCCATGGCAGGTAGTGACCATTTCTACGGATGGAAGAATCCTGGGATAACAGTAAAATTCTGCGGTTGTCTCCACTTACAGGAGATATTTCGGAAAAAAGAAAGAGAGGACGAAAATATGAGTGAAACAAGCGTAAATCAGAGAAAAGTGGCAATGATCGGATGCGGTTTTGTAGGATCTGCAACAGCATTTGCATTAATGGAAAGCGGTCTGTTTTCCGAGATGGTTCTGATCGATGCTGATAAAAACAGGGCAGAGGGAGAGGCGCTGGACATCAGCCATGGACTTCCTTTTGCAAGACCAATGAAAATCTATGCCGGAGATTATGATGATATTGTGGATGCAGCGATCATCATCGTGACAGCAGGCGCCAATCAGAAACCGGATGAGACAAGATTAGACCTTGTCCAGAAAAATGTTGGTATTTTCAAATCCATCATTCCGGAAATTGCAAAAAGAAACTGCGGAGGAATCCTGCTGATCGTTTCCAATCCGGTGGATATCCTGACCTACACGGCATTGAAATTGTCCGGTTTCCCGGAAAACCGGGTGCTTGGCTCCGGAACGGTGTTAGATACTGCAAGATTAAAATACAACCTTGGAGAGCATCTGAATGTGGACAGCCGGAGTGTGCACGCATTCATCATCGGCGAACACGGCGACAGCGAGCTTGCAGCATGGAGCAGCGCCACTGTTTCGGGTGTGCCGATCAATACATTCTGCGAGATGCGCGGACACTTCAACCATGACGAAGCGACCGAGCGTATTGCAGAGAATGTAAAAAACAGTGCTTACGAGATCATTGCAAAGAAAAAGGCGACCTACTTTGGAGTTGCAATGGCAGTGCGCAGAATCTGCGAGGCGATCATCCGCGACGAAAAATCCATTTTACCGGTATCGAATCTGATGCACGGAGAATTCGGGATTTCCGATATTTCCTTAAGCATGCCGGCGATCGTGGGAGCGCACGGTGTGGAAAACCGGATCCCGATCGCTCTCGATGAGGAGGAAACAGAAAAACTGCAAAGTTCTGCCGGCACTTTAAAGAAAATTATTGAAGAAGTGTTATAAAAAATGATAGAATGAAAGAAAAAGCCAGACATATTTTGTGTTTGGCTTTTCTTAAGTCTGGAGAGAAAAACATGGAAAAAATATTAATCTATCAGGTAAAAGAAAAAGAAGCGGTAAAACAGCTGCTTGCGCCAATGAAAATCCGCCTGGAGGAGATCAAAACCACAGATTTGCGGCAGAGTATCGGGGATCTCGCAGAGGGAAAAAAGAACGTGCTCACAGCACCATTTACCGGCAGCGCACCACAGGAGAGCCTTATGGTATTCTGCGGTGTGAATGAAAAGCATTTTGACAAAATACTGTTTGAACTGCGCCGGAAACAGATTCCGGTTGACTATAAAGCAGTCCTTACACCATCGAACCGGAAATGGAGTGTGCTTATGCTTATGCTGGAACTTACGAAGGAGAAAAACAGCTTCCGGCAGGGAAACTGAAACGGAACAGGGACAGATCCGAAACGGAAATGGACAAGCGTGCAGATTCTTGTATGAAATGTAAAAATATGGTAACATAATGATATATGTCTGCGTACAGAGACAGTATCTGACGGCAGACTGCGAATGGAAATACGATATTTCACACGAAGGAGAATGAAAAATGGAACATTTCATGAATCTGGTGTTGATCAAAAATATATATATTGGTATTCCAATGGCTGCACTCATATGCTATCTGTTTTTACTATTCTGTTTTCTGAATGTTGCAGAGAAATCATCAGAAGTAAGAGATCTCAAGGCAATACTGTCGGCATTATTGTCCTGGACAGGCGGCGCTGTGCTCATGAGACTGCAGATCAGCCCGGGGATACAGTTCTGGTATCATGTGTCATTGATGGGACTTTTTACGATCCCGATACTGATATATGATTTTTTGTTCCATTATCTTGATATCAGGGGAAAGGACAGATTTCTGTATGGCTGCATGGCTGTGACAGTATCAGCTGTCCTGCTGAATGTTTTTACCGGTTGTATTCTTCCACCGCCGGAAGTGCAGATCATGGCGAATGGCGGTATATCCTACCATTATCATGCAAAAACAGGCATCTGGTTGCTGGCAGCAGCAGAGATATTTCTGTTAGTGTATGTAACGCTGCTTGCCCACAAAAAAATCGGGGAACAATTAGAGTACCGGAAAAAACTCGGCCCATTATTAATAGGAACACTGCTCATCATGGGTGGAAATATTCTGTGCGTGATGCCATGGAGCGGTGATTTCCCATTCGATACCCTTGGCGGAGTGGGAATGGCGGTCTGTTTTGTATACATTATTTATAAACAGTATCTGTTCTCATTCTCCATGCGTGCGACAACAGGTGCCGTATATTTGATCGCAGTAGTTGTAGCATTTCTTCCAATGATTATTTTGGAGCCAAACATTGACCATGTGATCGGCCAGACGGACAGCTTTACCAAACAGTTTATCACAGTGTTTGTCGTTCTGCAGTGCCTCTGGATGGTGTTGGTCATGAGCTATGCCAGAAAATGGCTGGAGCGTATCCTGTACCAGAAGAAAAAACACATTGTGGAGAGCCTTGTGGAATTTCAGGATATGGCGGCCTCGATCCTGAATAAAAAAGAACTGTACCAGAAAATCCGAAGCACCGTCAGTTCGGCAGTACCGGACTCGTATGCACGTATTTTTGAAAAAAGAGATGACCATTTTGTGGAGTGTACGGCAGACGGAGACCGGGTGCTGGACACAGAGGAGGAGGCAAGGCTGAGGTCATTCTGCGGCACCGGCGGCATTCATAAAAAACCGGAGATCGCAGTTTTTAAGTATGACGATAAAATTTATGGATTTTTATATGTGGAGCTTCACAGAAAAAACAGGCTGATCTATGATGAGGCGGACTGTATCCGGCAGATCGCAAACAGCGTATCCGGCGCATTAAAAAATATCAGTGCCTATGAAAAAGTATATCAGGTGTCCATTCATGATGAACTGACAGGTCTGTATAACCGCAGCTATTGCAGTGAATTTATAAAAAATCTGGACATAAAGGAACATCCGACAGGAATGATATATCTGGATATGGATAACTTCAAGTTATACAATGACCTGTACGGCGAGGAGACCGGAGACCAGATCCTGAGGTGGAGCGCATCCCAGGTGCAGAACCTCTGCAGTGACAAAATGTCGGTATTCCGTGTCGGTTCCAATGAATTTCTTATTATTGCGGAAGAAAGCAGAAAAGAAATACTATTGTCGTTTGCGCGGCTGATACAGAATACGATATTAGAACAGAAAGAAGATAAGCCAAAAGTCATCCAGCCGATTACGTTCAGCATTGGAATCGCATGGGACAAAAACATGGCAGAAAGTGCAAGAAAATTATTCCGCCAGGCAAGACGGGCAGCCTTCTATGCAAAAGGAAATGGTAAAAACCGTATCGAGATTTACGAGAAGAGTTTTGAGGGACAGGAACAGAGCAGGGAGAAAGGTTATGAGCAGGTAACGCCGACGATTTTTGCGCTGATGGCAGCAGTTGATGCCAAGGATTCGTTCACCTTTGAACACTCTGAGAATGTTTCCGGGTATGCGATGAAGCTTGCAGCAAAAATGGGGCTTCCAAAGGATGATATCCAGACTGCAAAAGTGGCAGGTCTGCTCCATGATATCGGAAAAATCGGTATCCCGGAAAGCATCTTAAAGAAGAAGGGCAAACTGACAGATGAGGAATACGAGGTAATGAAAACTCATGTGGAGAATTCCATTGAGATGATCCATTTCCTCCCGAATATGAACTATGTCATTCCGGCGGTTTTATCCCATCATGAACGCTATGATGGAAAAGGCTATCCGGGCGGTGTCAAGGGAACGGACATCCCGCTTTTAGGCAGGATCCTTGCAGTGTGTGACAGCTTTGATGCAATGGTGTCCCGGAGGGCTTATAAGGATGCCTTAAGCGTGGAGTATGCGATCGGGGAATTAGAAAAAGGAAAAGGCACGCAGTTTGATTCGGATGTCGCAGAAGCATTTATTGAATTGATCGAGGAAGATCCTTCGTTTCAGGTGAAAGCTTCGTAATGGCACAAAAAAGAATGTTAATAATGCAAATTTAGGATCTGGAGATTTAGATAGTATTATGGTTATAAATGGAGGAGTAATTCAGTTTACCGATAGTGACAGAGAGAATTTTACAGTAAAAAATATACAGATGAAGAAATAAAGTGTAATTCAGAACAATTTTAGAAAAATTTTTAGCAATAACGCTGGTGTTGGTGTTCATGACAGGTTGTGGGAGTGCGGCTGACAAAGAAATTATGACAGCAAAAGAGTTTCAGAAAAAATGGAAGGGATGGAACTGACTGTAGAGGATCAGACATCTTCTGCCACAGATTCAACTTATCATGATTATGAATTAGAGGCAAAAGAAAATTATTGATGAGTTAGGGGATTAATATGTTTGGGTTTATTAAGAGGAAATGTACTGCAGAAACACTTGGAACAATAGTAAAGAAGAGATGGAATGGCAATTTATGGTTTATTACAGTCGAGTATTTCGTGGAAGGACAATCATATATCGTCAAAGAGCAGCTCACTTATCATGTTGAGAAAAAATATAAAGTTGGAAAGGTTCCAGTCGGAATGCATTCTACATCGGCACTTAAGAGTATTGACATTAATGCCAGCGTCCGTGTTAAGTACAATCCGAATAAACCTAAGCAGAGCTATTTGCCGGATAACAATGGACTTCATTTGGGATAGAGACGGTGTTTGATAATGAATGGGTTATAGATTATTCGGCTTCAGAAAAAATCACATTATCTGGAATATGGCTTTTAGAAAATGGGCAATTATTAGAGCTGTTAAATTTGGGAGAAAATACAATGAAAAAACTTGAAATAAAAAAAACAGAAGCACGGAAAATACATATCAAGAAGGTATTATTGGATTCTAATTTCAGAATAATGAATATCATTTCACTTGTTGCATTTATTGCTATGGTATACGGCATTATTCGTAATCAGAATGTGACTTCTGATGATACGTTGGCTTTTGCCAGTAATTTAGACTATATAATCATACCATTATTAATCTGGTTTGTATTTACACTTATTGTCTACTTTACAAGTGGTGCACATGTGTCAGATATGTTTAGTGAAGTATTGGAAGTAAATGATGAAGCGTTTGTTCATTCGAAGAATGAGGCAAAAGGCGGCGGTTATATGGCAGATATTGAGGGTAATGTCAGAGTATATGATATTGTAAAATTTGCAGATATACAATCATGCAAATATGATAACGTAACAAAACGAATAGAAATCATCGCCCCTGAACTTGAAGTAAAAAAAATTGGAGATAGTATAATAGGGCAGGAGTATGTAGAACTAAATAAGTTTATCTTCTATGATTATTATGAACCGAATTTTTTAGAAGAATTAAAAGCAAAGAATATTTCAATAACAGAGGAACGTATTAAATATAGAATCAATGAAATGCCAGATGAATACAGGGGATTCGGTGGAGATAAGAGATTTATTGAGGACGCTAAAAATGGGAGGCTGAAAAGGTTTTGAAGCAAGGTTCAAGGATTATTATTTTTATCGCATTAGTGGTAGTATTGGGAAGTGTTGGCTGTTTCTTATATTATACAATACGTTTCAATGTAAGGAGGACAGATGCACTAAACCAGACACAGGAGATAGCAGACGAACTTTATCCAATGATTGTAGAGCGAGACTTTGATGGAATGACAAAGTATTTTGCAAAAGTAGATGGAACACCTGCCACAACAGATGAAGTAGAACAATATGTTACATCAATGGATGAAGGGTCTTTTTTTGAAAACTACACAGAAGAAGATCAGCCGATGTTTCATGTCTATGGTGATACAAATTACAGACAAATGATAATCGAAATTTGGGATGTGGATGAGGAGTCCAAAACCCATACACTAACATTTTATTTATATAAAATAGATAAACTGTGGAAAATAGTTTTGGAGGAATAACGATGGAAGAACAGGCAAAAGAATATCAGATACAAATGAAATCTCAAGCTGGTTTGATAAGACAGGTTTCTCTATTATAGCAATAGGTTAAGGAGATTTATATAGTATTATGGTTATAAATGGAGGAGCGATTCAGTTTACTGATAGTGACAGAGAGAATTTTACAGTAAAAAAATATACGAATGAAGAAATAAAGTGTAATTCAGAACAATTTTTGAAAAAAAGAAAAAAAAGGAGATGTGTTTTTTTAATCATATTAATGGTGCTCGTGTTAATAAGGTGTTTGGCTTGGAAAATCAGATGTGTTATAGACATTGCATTGTTATTTTATTTTTTTGTAACTGATATGTAATGACCTCTTGTCAAGTACAAATTAACAGAAATCACCACAAA
>ERZ773134.1238-NODE-1238-length-22456-cov-6.817330_pt1 | contig 22456 bp, 18 predicted proteins | sample MGYA00580856_ERZ773134 | MGnify/ENA primary metagenome ERZ773134 (study PRJEB29015, sample SAMEA2737823) | human gut metagenome | biome: human gut; feature: human-associated habitat; material: faeces | place: China | collected 2012 ... | reverse complement strand
TGCCGCACCTCGCTCGCCGTATCGGCACTTAGAATTATGCGGTATTGCCCTTATTTTACAACGGCGCGCTCGGCTTTCAGTGCGGTTTGGTATTGGGTCAAAAAGGCGGCAAACCCGGACTGCTCGGCAGGGTCGGGGAACAAGGTCGTGCTTTGGGCGTCGGCAAAAACGCAGCGGTTCAAATACGCGGCCAGCGTTTCGCCGTCGGCGCGGTGCAGACGATACGCAGCCAGCAGGGCCATGCCGTAGGAACCGCCCTCACCGGCTGTTTCCATGCAGGTCACAGGCGCACCCGCCGCCGCAGCCAGATACCGCTGGGCTACGCCCGGCGTTTTGAAGATGCCGCCGTGGCCGAGCAAGGTATTCACAGCCACATTTTCTTTGCGCAGAATTTCCAGCCCCATCGCCAACGTGGCAAAGGCAGAATAGATATTGGCGCGCATAAAGTTGGCCAGCGTAAACGCACTGTCCGGGCGGCGCAGCAGCAGGGGGACGCCCGCGTCCAGGTGGGTGACGCTCTCACCGGAAATATAGTTGACGGGCGTGATGCCGCCGCAGTCAGGCGCACCGTGCAGCGATTCGTTAAACAGGAGGGTAAACAACGCACCTTTGTCGATGTTTGCTCCGCACAGTGCCACGCTCTCGGCCAGCAGATCGACCCAGGCGTTCAAATCGCTGGTGCAGTTGTTGCAGTGGACCATGGCGACCGCCGCGCCGTCGGGGGTCGTGACCATGTCGATTTCCGGGTAGACCTTGGACAGCGGCTTTTCCAGGACGACCATGGCAAAAATGCTGGTGCCTGCGCTGACATTGCCGGTGCGCGGGGCGACACTGTTTGTTGCCACCATGCCGGTGCCGGCGTCGCCCTCCGGTGGGCAGAACGGTATGCCGGGCTGCAGCGTGCCGGTTGGGTCGAGCCGCTTCGCCCCCTCGACGGTCAGCATACCGGCGTCCTCGCCTGCGGGCAAAACGGTAGGCAGCAGTTTGACAAGATCCACAGGGCAGCCTTGCTTGTCTGCCAGTGCGTTAAATTTTGCGAGCATTGCGGCATCATACCCGCCGGTGGTGCTGTCAATCGGGAACATGCCGCTGGCATCGCCTTCGCCCAGCACCTTGCGCCCGGTCAGCTGCCAGTGTACATAGCCTGCCAGCGTGGTGAAAAAGTCCAGCTGCGGCAGGTGTGGCTCGCGGTTCAGCATGGCTTGGTACAGGTGTGCTGCGCTCCACCGCTGCGGGATGTTGAACCCGAACGCCGAGGTCAACTCTTCTGCTGCCGCGCCGGTCATCGTGTTGCGCCATGTGCGGAACGGTACCAGCAGTTTGCCTGCAACATCAAACGCCAGATACCCATGCATCATAGCCGAAACGCCAATGCACCCCACTGTGGTCAGCGGCTGGCCACACTTGGCCAGCACATCCGCAGCCAATGCCGCGTAGGCAGCCTGCACACCCTGCCAGACTTCCTCCAGCGGGTAGGTCCAGATGCCGTTTTCCAGCCGGTTCTCCCAGGTGAAATCGCCCTGGGCCACAGGCTTGCAGGTATCGCCCACCAGCACAGCTTTGATGCGGGTGGAACCCAACTCAATGCCGAGAGAACACTGCTTTAAGTCAATCATAGGAATCCTCCTTGACAAAATAAAGGATGGTCTTTATCATAAAACTATCTTAATGTTCGGAAAGGAGCGCACCCATGGGAACCGTTTTCAATAAAAAGGAGCTTTTGGTCCTCTTGCAGGATTTTCACTGCCTTACGGGGCTGCGCTCCGCCGTTTTTGATTCGTATGGAATCGAAGTGCTTGCCTATCCGCCGGAACTGCCAGCTTATTGCCGCTTGATCCGCAGTGTGCCTGATGGCAAGACCGGCTGTTACCTGTGTGACCAGGCGGCTTGCCGCAAGGCAACGCGGCAAAAGCAGACGATCATCTACCCCTGCCATGCGGGGTTGATCGAAGTGATCACGCCGGTCCAAATCGATGGTGCTGTTGTGGGCTTTTTGCTGTTGAGCCACATTGTACAGGGGGCCGATGAGCAGAGCGAGTGGAGCTATGCGCAAAAATGCTGCTCGGCTTACGCAATTGATAAAACGGCACTGCAAAAAGCCTATAATGCCTTGCCGCGCACGCCCTATCCGGTGCTGAAATCAGCAGCGGATCTGCTGGCTTTGGCGGCGGCTGCATTGTACCAAAAGGGGCTGACGAGGCTGGCAGCGGGCAGTGCGCAGGAAAAGCTGAGCCGCTACCTGGCGGAACATCTGGATGAGACATTGACAAACGAAACGATCTGCCGTGATCTTTCGTTAAGCCGCACCGGGCTGTACTATCTTTCCCGGCAGCTCTATGGCTGCGGCATCAACGAGCAGATCACGCACCTGCGCATCCAAAAAGCGATGAAGCTTCTTTGCGATACGAATCTGTCCAATGCACAGATCTGCCAGCAGATCGGATTCCTGGATGACAATTACTTTTATCGTGTTTTCCGTAAACAAACCGGTCTGACACCACGCCAGTACCGTGATTCTATCTTAGCAGATACAGCAAAGACTGAGTAGAGACGATTGTTTTCAATACTGGATTATTGTTCAAACAATTCTGAGGAAAGCGGCAATATTGAATTGTCGCCGGTGACGTGCTATAAGAAACCTACATACGGTAAGCCGGTACGGCGCAATTTTGACCGCTGCCTTACGGAAAATTCGCAGCTGCGGAGTATAAACTGCTATGAAAAAATATAAGATCGCGGTGGCCGGGACCGGCTATGTGGGGCTTTCGATTGCCACGCTGCTTTCCCAGCACCATCATGTGACGGCGGTGGACATCCTGCCGGAAAAGGTCGCATTGATCAACGCACGCAAATCGCCGGTCCGGGATGATTACATCGAGAAATATCTGGCTGAGAAGGAGCTGGATCTGATCGCTACGCTGGACGCAAAGGCAGCCTACGCCGATGTGGACTTTGTGGTCATTGCTGCACCCACCAACTACGACCTTCGGCTCGGCAGTGGTCAACGATCTGGACAAATTCAAGCGGCAGTGTCAGGCCATTCTGGCCAACCGCTACGATGCCTGCCTCAACGATGTGCAGGACAAGGTCTACACAAGAGATCTATTCGACAGAGACTGAAACGCCTTTCTGCCGCTTTTTGACAGTGGAGTAAGGCTCTCCATGCCATTACCGCACAATATCCCTGTGACTTTTAAAGAGAGGAACACCTGTTATATGAAATATGATTATCTGGTAGTCGGCTCCGGTCTGTACGGTGCCATCTTCGCCCATGAGGCCAAGGTCCACGGAAAATCCGTGCTGGTCGTGGATAAGCGCCCCAACATTGCGGGCAACATTTATACCGAGAACATCGAGGGTATCAACGTCCATAAGTATGGTGCGCACATCTTCCACACCAACAACAAAAAGGTCTGGAACTATATCACCCGGTTTGCCGAGTTCAACCGCTTTACGAACTCTCCTGTTGCCAACTATAAGGGTGAACTGTATTCGCTGCCCTTCAACATGTATACCTTTAATAAGATGTGGGGCGTCGTCACGCCGGAGGAGGCAGCCGCCAAGATCGAGGAGCAGCGCCGTGAGATCACCCACGAGCCGCAGAACCTTGAGGAGCAGGCCATCTCCCTTGTGGGCCGCGACATTTATGAAAAGCTCATCAAGGGCTACACCGAAAAGCAGTGGGGCCGCGATTGCAAGGATCTGCCTGCTTTTATCATCAAGCGCCTGCCTGTGCGGCTGACCTTTGACAACAACTATTTCAACGCGCTGTATCAGGGCATTCCCATCGGCGGCTACACCAAGATGATCGCCAATCTTCTGGACGGCATCGAGGTGCGGCTGAACACCGATTACCTCGAAAACAAGGCCGCGCTGGACGCACTGGCTGACAAAATCGTCTACACCGGCCCGATTGACGCTTATTTTGACTACAAACTCGGCACGCTGGAGTACCGCTCCGTCCGGTTTGAGAATGAGCTGCTCGACAAGCCCAGCTTCCAGGGCAACGCCGCCGTCAACTATACGGACCGCGAGACGCCGTGGACCCGCATCATCGAGCACAAATGGTTCGAGTTCGGCAAGGACGAGAACGGCAACGACCTGCCCAAAACGATCATCAGCCGCGAGTATTCCTCCGAGTGGAAGCCCGGTGACGAGCCGTATTACCCCGTCAACGATGCTAAAAACGGCGCACTGTATGCCGAGTACAAGAAGCTGGCCGATGCCGAGCCGAAGGTCATCTTCGGCGGACGCCTGGGTGAGTATAAGTATTACGACATGGATCAGGTTATCGCCGCCGTGCTGGACCGCTGCGAAAGCGAGCTGCACTAAAGTACAGCCAAGCGAAAGCACAAAATCCAAAAGGCAGCAAAGCAGACCCCAAAAGCTAAAATCGGGGTTTACTTTGCTGCCCTTTTTTATTTGCTCAATCCGCTGGCGCCGCTTGCCACAACGCCGCCGTCCATAAGAATGTCTGCTCCGGTCAGGAAGCCCAGCCGCTCATCCAGAAGAAGCGCAAACAAAGCAGCAATTTCTTCCGGCTTTCCGTTGCGCTTGAGAGCAGAGTATTTTTTGAATACATCCGCCTGCCCGCTTTCCAGTGCGCCCATCGGCGTGTCAAAGTTGCCGGGTGTCACACTCAGGCAACGCACATTTTTCTCGCCAAAGCGTGCGGCATCGGTCTTAGCAAACCAAATTACAAAATGCTTGCTGATGGCGTAGGCCAGACCCGGGCGGGCGTCCTTAGGGGCGATGCCTGCCCGCGCCACCAGCTTTTTGATGAATTTTTCACGGTCGGTGCGCGCCAGCTTGTACGCACCCTTAGGCATGACAAACTGCGGGGCAAGGTAGGCGCTCATGCTGGAGGTGTCGATCACACAGCCGCCCGGTGCCATGCCCTCATAAAAGGCATCGTTGATATTCACTGTGCCCAGCGCATTGCCGCGCAAAATCTTTTCAGCATCGCCCATGTGAGGGCTGAGGCCCGCAATGTGTAATACCGCTTTTACTTCGCCGCATTCGGCGGCGTGTTTGGCCAGCGCAAAACAGCTTTCACGGTCGGAAACATCACAGCTGAACGCCTCAGCCTCGCCGCCTGCACTGCGCAGATCATTGACTGCCTTTTCCAGCTTGGACGCCGTGCGCCCCACCAAAATCGTGTAATATCCTTCTTCACAGACGAGCTTCGCCGTGGCAAGCCCCATGCCGCTGCCGCCGCCTGTGATAACACAAACTTTCTTCATGCGATTTTTCCCTCCTGCTTGAGCCAAACCGCCAAATCATGCAGTGTTTCCTTGTAGGGACGCGGGGCAAAGCCAAGCTCATTTTTTGCCTTGGAGCATTCAAAATGGTTGTTGCGCTCCAGATTGTAAACGGCAAACTCAGTCAGTACAGCAGGCTTACCGGTCTTGGCGGCGCGTGCCTCCATCAGCTTGGCGGCAAAATGGGCAAGCGACAGCGGCATGTAAAACAGACAGCCGCGGCAGCCGGTTTCTGCCTTCAGCATTTCGCAGAGTTCCTTCAGCGAAACCTCGTCATTGGAAAGGATGTAGCACTCGCCCTTGCGCCCGCGGTCAGCGGCGGCAATCGTACCGGCGGCCAGGTCGCGCACATCGACAAGATTGAACGAGCCCTGCATACCGATGGGCATCTCACCGTTCAGGATCTGGATCAGTGTGCGGGTCGTCTGACCGATGGCGGGGTCGTTGGGGCCAAGAATACCGCTGGGATGCACCACGCAGGCATTCAGTCCGTCAGCGGCGGCGTCCAGCACCTTCTGGGTCGCCATTGCCTTGCTGCGGCTGTACCAGCCGACCACGCGATTGTCATCGTAGGGAACAAAGCTGTATACCTCATGGATGCTCTCGCCCTTAGGCAGCTCGGGGATGGCGCCGGTGCTGGAAACATAGACGAACTTTTTGCACTCCGGGTGATTTTTGGCGGCATTCAGCATATTTTCGGCGCCGCCCACATTGACGGCGATCAGCTTTTCACTGTAATTCGGGTTGATCGTCACCATGCTCGCGCAGTGGATGCAGACGGTCTGTGTGCCCGGCTCCACGGCAAAGAATTTCTCGCAGTCCTCGGCATTGCAGAGGTCACCCTCAAAGATTTCGACGGCCTTCGGCACAAATTTTACGGCGGGGTCGCCCTTCAGTACAAAAGCGCGCACGGCATCACCGCGCTCCAAGAGCTGTGCGCAGACATTAGTGCCCATAAATCCGGCAGCACCGGTGACAAGATAGATGATTTTCATAGCTGTATCCTCCGTTTTCCCGTAGGTTGTTTTTTGTTTCGATGCTCCTAAGGATACACCGCCAAAATAAACCTTTGGTAAACGGGAAGGTTTATCTTTCGTTTATCTTTGCGCTGTACTATAATAGAACCAAGGAGGATACGCGGATGTTTCGTATTTTGATTGCCGAGGATGACCCCAGCACAGCGCGTCTGCTTTGCACCATCGTAAAGCGAGCGGGCTATGAGCCGCTGATTGCTGCCGACGGTGTGCAGGCACTGGAAATGCTCGACCACAACCATATAGACCTGCTGCTCTGCGATGTGATGATGCCCCGAATGGATGGCTTTACCCTGACCAGGACCATCCGGGAAAGCGGCAGCATGCTGCCTATTTTAATGCTGACGGCCAAGGATATGCCGCAGGACAAGCACACGGGTTTTATCGTTGGCACTGATGATTATATGACAAAACCGCCGGACCGGCAGGAGCTTGTGCTGCGCATCAAGGCTCTGCTGCGCCGCGCCCGCATCGTGGATGAGCACAGGATCACGATAGGGGATGTCGAGCTGGACTACGACACCCACACCGTGCGGCGCGGCCACGATGCGCAGGTGCTGCCGCCCAAGGAGTTCAACCTCCTGTACAAGCTGCTGGCTTACCCGGAAAGGACCTTTACCCGGCTGGAGCTGCTGGATGAGATCTGGGGCATGGACAGCGAAAGTGACGACAAAACGGTAAATGTTCACATCAATCGGCTGCGCACCCGCTTTTACGATTGGCCGGAGTTTGAGATACAGACCATTCGCGGCATCGGCTACCGTGCTATAAAGAGGGTGTGATATGGCACAATTTGTAAACAAGCTGCGCGACTGCGTGCGCACCGTAAATTTGACAATGCTGCTGGTGCTGAACCTGTTTTTCATCGTTACACTGAATCTGACCGTTGCGACGGTGCTGGTGGTATTGGAGGCTGACCACGGCTTTTTTATCCAAGACGGCAGCGTCAGCATCGGCGGCGCACTGGTTATTTTGTATGCCAGCTGTATTTTGATGGCCGTCAGCCTTGTGGTTGCGATTCGCCTTGTGTTAATAAAGCCTATCAAAAACATCATACAGGCGATGAACCGGCTGGCGGCGGGGGACTTCACCGTGCGCCTGCAGCCCGCCGCCCACGGGTATGAGCCCACCGAGATCCGGGAGTTCAAAGCAGCCTTCAACAAAGCGGCGGAGGAGCTTTCCGGCACGGAGCTGCTGCGCAAGGATTTTGTAAATAACTTTTCCCATGAGTTCAAGACGCCCATCGTCAGCATCAGCGGCTTTGCTGACCTGCTGCTGGACGAGGATGTCACACCTGAGGAGCAGCGAGAGTATCTGCAAATCATCCGCGATGAGAGCAAGCGGCTGGCACAGCTTTCCGGCAGTGTGCTGCTCTTGAATCGTATCGAGGCACAGACCATTCTAACCGACTGTACAGACTTTTCGCTGGATGAGCAGCTGCGCCAGTGCATCCTTGTGACCCGGCAAAAGTGGCGCGATAAGCCGCTGCAGTTTGAGGCCAAGCTGGCCCCCTGCACCTACCACGGCAGCGAAGCGCTGGTAAAGGAGATCTGGCTGAATCTGCTGGATAATGCCGCCAAGTTCAGCCCGGAGAACGGAACCATAAGCGTAACACTGCACTGTGAGCAGGGCAGACCGGTTGCGGCTGTCACTGACCGGGGCTGCGGTATGGACGCCGAGACCTGCTGCCATATCTTTGAGCAGTTCTATCAGGGGGACACCAGCCACAGGACGCAGGGCAACGGCTTAGGGCTTGCCATGGCACAAAAAATAGCCGCCCTGCACGGCGGAGCTGTCACTGTGGACAGCCGCCCCGGCAGCGGCAGTTGCTTTACAGTAGTTTTGCAGTGAATATTGTTTAATGCCTGTTCAGATTGGCCCGTGGGCTGCGCAGTACTGCCGGATGCCATCCTCCGCCACGTCTGGGCATACTGCATCGGCCAGCGCCTTCAGCTCGGGGGAGACATTCGCCATTATAAAAGCCGCACACAGGCCATCAGATTTCCTGCCGGACCACAGCACAATCCCGCCAAAAAAGCGCCGTCCCTTGCCAAAAGGGACAGCGCACAGTCTGGGCTGTACAGCAGCCCAACATATTTATTATACCATTTTTTGCCCGGAGCGGCAAGCTTGAAACTGCACAAATCTTTCGCTGCATCGTTGGCATATCTGCGAATAGACGAATCCCAGGGGCTGTGGTATAGTATAGTCACAGAAAGAAAACAGCCGGAGATAAGGAGCAGACAACTCCAAGAGAAGTTGATCTTCCAAGGAGAAATGTCATAAGAAATCTCCAAAGAAAGCAAGACACCGGCGGTATTTCGTAAGGAAGGAGGCTCAAGTCCAATGGCAAACTTTAAAGATCCTATTCATCACCGGCGGGCCTGGGCCTGCTGAATGAAAAAGCGCCGCATCCGAAGCCGCAGGTCATAACCTGTACAAAGAATATTGAACGAGATGTCAGGCAGCTTACTTTTAAACAGCAGACTCAGGGGCCGTCATCAAAGACCCCCATGCAGCATATAGATCAGGATGAAAGAAGGCTGGTTATCATGACTGGTTCCACGCCACCCAACAGAGGGTATCTGAAATCTACCTGATTCATAAGGAGAAACTCCAATGTACTAAGTGTCAGAGGTTGATCCTCAATCTCAAAGCCTGAAATTCTGCAAAGGGAATGATTCCCCATGAAAATAGGAACCAACTCCGAAAAATAACGAATAAAGGTTATGAGGCTATGACTCCAATCATTTAGGTACTGCCGGGGCGAACGAAAAGTTCGCCCCGGTTTTGTTTGTGTCACGGTCTCCGGCTCATGCAGGGCAAGCTCAAGCGCCTCAAGGCAAACGGACTTGCATTTCCTACCGGATTTTGTTACTATTATTATATTTTCGATTATTAACAGGATTAAAGGAGATAAAACTGCATGGGCGTAAAAACAGTTTCATCACAGGCTGATGCTGTCAACCCGCTTGGATATGAAAAAGAAGGCAAGCTGCTTGTCGGCTTTGCCATTCCCTGCATTATCTCGATGCTGGTGACGTCGCTGTACAACATTGTTGACCAGATCTTTATCGGGCAGGGTGTGGGTCTGCTGGGCAATGCTGCCACCAACATTGCGTTTCCTCTCTCGATTGCCTGCACAGCCATTGCGCTGCTGCTCGGTATCGGCAGTGCGACGAATTTCAGTCTCCAGCTGGGTGCAGGCAATGAAAAGCGTTCTGCTGAATATGCAGGCAACGGCCTGTGTCTGATGGCGCTGTTCGGCACTGTGCTGATGGCGGTCACGCTGCTTTTTCTGACGCCGATGCTGAAATTCTTCGGCGCTACGCCGGATGTTTTTCCCTACGCAGAGGCCTACACCCGTATCACAGCGCTGGGGTTTCCGTTCCTCATTATGAATACCGGCATGAGCAAGTTGATTCTGGCAGACGGCAGCCCGCGCTATTCCATGATGTCGATGCTCATCGGCGCACTTATCAATACGGCCCTTGATCCGCTGTTCATCTTCGGGCTGGATATGGGTATGACCGGCGCTGCACTTGCCACGATTCTCGGGCAGATCGCCTCGTTCTGCATCAGTATGCGGTATCTCTTCCATTTTAAATCTGTACCCTTCTCATGGGGCTGCTTTACGATTGACGGTTACAGAACACGCAAGATCTTCAGCTACGGTGCATCTGCCTGCTTCAACCAGATCGCTATGGCTGTTGTCCAGATCGTTTTGAACAACACCCTTGCACACTACGGTGCACTGTCTATCTACGGCAGCGATATTCCTCTGGCCTGCGCGGGCATCATCTCAAAGGTCAACATGATCTTTATGTCCTTTGTCATCGGCATTTCGCAGGGCGTACAGCCGATCATCGGCTTCAATTACGGTGCTGCGCTCTACCGCCGCGTCAAAAAGAGCTATCTGCTGGCGCTGGCTGTGGCTACCGGGCTTTCTCTGGCAGCGTTTGCCTGCTTCCAACTTTTCCCGCGGCAGATCATCAGTATTTTCGGCACCGGCAGCGAAATGTACTACCAGTTTTCGGAGCGGTACTTCCGCATTTATATGTTCCTGACGCTGATCAACGGCATCCAGCCGGTCACCTCCAACTTCTTCAACTCGATTGGCAAGGCGCGCCTCGGCGTATTCATGTCCCTGACACGCCAGATTTTGTTCCTGCTGCCGCTCATCGTCATCTTCCCGCTCTTTATGGGCATTGACGGCGTCATGTACGCAGGCCCCATTGCGGACGGCGCTGCCGCCATTGTCTGCGGCCTTTTCACCGTGCGTGAGCTGCGGGAGCTGACCCGCCTGCAGCAAAAAACTGAAAAAACGAACTGAGGCACCTGCAAAGCGCCCCCGCATCACTGTGCGGGGGCGTTTTTCTGTCCCGTTACGGCTTTAGCGTATGGGCGATATGACGAAAAAATCTGTGCCCGATTGGCAAAAAGGTAGAAAGTGCAGGAAACCACTTGAATCTTGCCGGTTTCCGCACTACAATGGAAACCAGAAAACTAAATCGGGTTTCCGCAGGAGGCAAGTGATGGACGAACACAACGAGCTGCGCACAAGACTGCGCGCAGTCGGAATGGAGCTGTTCCGCAGGGACGGGCTGCGCTTTACGATGCAGCAGGCCGCTGCGATGATGCACATCAGCAAAAAGACGATCTACGCAGTCTACCCCTCCAAGGAGGCGCTGCTGCTGGATATGGTGGACGATGCGTTTACAAGGATCCACGCCCGCAAGCAGCGCATCCTTGACGGCCCCGGCACCCTGGCTGAAAAGCTGCGGGCGGTCATTATCGCCCTGCCGGAGGAGTACACCGCGCTGGATCTGCAGCAGATGGATCTTTTGGATGAAAAATATCCCAGAGTCGCAGCGCGCGTGCGGGAGCATCTGGAAACCGGCTGGGAGCCTACCTTGGCGCTGCTGGAGCAGGCGATGGGGGAGGGCGTTATCCGTCGGGTATCCCTGCCGGTTCTGCAGCGGATGATCTCCGCTTCCATTGAGGATTTTCTTGCAGACCGCACGCTCGATGCGCAGGGCATATCCTACACGGATGCCCTGGATGAGATGATTTCCATTTTACTGGAGGGGTTGTTGGTACGATGAGATACAGTCTTTGCAATCACTGGGAATTTACAGAGCAATGGAGCGATGCCTTCTGTCGGGGTGAACCTGTTGGCTGTCGTCCGGTGCGTCTGCCTCATACCTGCCGGGAGCTGCCGCTCCACTACGCAGACCCCTCTGACTATGAGATGGTCTGCGGTTACCGTCGCACACTGACCGTTCCCGATGCGCCCCGGGTATTCCTGCGCTTTGACGGGGTCGCCCATCAGGCGGAGATCTACCTGAACGGCCAGCTGGCCGGGCAGCATCAGGGCGGCTACACCGGCTTCACCATCGAAATTACCGACCTTGTGCACCGCGGCAAAGAAAATCTGCTGGCCGTGCGGCTGGATACGCGCGAGGATCCCAGCCTGCCGCCCTTCGGCTTTGTCATCGACTACCTGACCTACGGCGGTCTATACCGGGAGGTCTGGCTTGAAACCTCGCCGCAGAGCCGTGTGAGCAAGCTTTTCGTGTACACACCGACACTAACGGAGGCTGCCGTGCAGCTGACCGTTGAGGCACCGGAGCAGGCCGCAGCGCTGCGCGTCCGGCTCTGCAGCAGTGCGGGCGAGATGCTGGTGAGCCGCCAGCTGTCCCCGGCAGAATCGGCGGAATGCCGCCTTACGCTGCCTGACGCCGCGCCATGGGACACCGAACATCCGAATCTCTATCGCTGCATAGCAGAGCTGCTCGATGCCGAAGGGCAGGTGCTGCACAGCCGTGAGACCACCTTCGGCTTTCGGACGGCTGTGTTCCGGGCGGACGGTTTTTACCTGAACGGGAAAAAGACCTTTCTGCGCGGGCTGAACCGCCACCAAAGCTACCCCTACATCGGCTACGCCGCGCCGGAAAGCCTGCAGCGGCAGGACGCCCGCATCCTGAAAAACGAGCTGCACTGCAATGCGGTGCGCACGAGCCATTACCCGCAAAGCCAGTATTTTCTTGATGAATGTGACCGGCTGGGCCTGCTTGTATTTACCGAGCTGCCCGGCTGGCAGCACATCGGCGATGGGGCATGGAAGGACCGCGCCTGCGCCATGCTGCGGGAGCTGCTGCTGCAAAACCGCAATCACCCCAGCATCATACTGTGGGGTGTGCGCATCAACGAGAGCGTGGACGATGACGAATTCTATACGCGCACCAATCAAATCGCCCACACACTGGACCCTAGCCGGGCGACCTCAGGCGTGCGGTATCTGGAAAAGAGCCATCTCTTGGAGGATGTTTACGCCTACAACGATTTCTCCCATAATGGCTCAAACGCCGGGGCCAAGCGGAAAAAGGATGTAACGCCTGATTTGAGCAAGGCTCTGCTGATCTCAGAATGCAACGGCCACATGTACCCCACCAAGTCCTGTGACGATGCCCCGCACCGGCAGGAGCATGCCCTGCGCCATGCGCGGGTGTTGGACGCCGCCTACGCAGATGGAGAGCATGCGGGCTGCTTTGGCTGGTGTATGTTTGATTATGCCACCCACAAGGATTTCGGCTCTGGGGACCGCATCTGCTATCACGGCGTGCTGGACAGCTTCCGCAATCCCAAGCTGGCGGCGTCCGTCTACGCATCGCAGGGCGGGGAGGAGCCGGTGCTGACGGTCAGCTCCGCGATGGACATCGGTGACTATCCTGCCGGGCAAATCGGCACGGTCTATGTGTTTACCAACGCCGAGCGGGTGGATCTTTACAAAAACGATGTGTTTGTGACGACCCTGCACAAAAGCGGCTGGACGGCGCTGCCGCACCCGCCGCTGGCCGTGGATGACACAATCGGTGTCCTGCTTGAAACGCAGGAGCATTTTGACAAGGCCAAGGCCGATACGCTGCGCGACTGTCTGCTTGCAGCCGGGCGCTACGGCTTGGCCGGGCTGCCGCTGCGCTACAAGCTGAAGCTGGCGTGGTGCATGGTGCGCTATAAGATGAGCTTTGCGGACGGTGTGGCGCTGTACGGCAAGTATGTCGGCAACTGGGGCGGCGCGGCTACGCGTTGGCGGTTCGATGCCAAAAACGGGGGTACCGTAGTAAAGAGCGTCACGCTCTGCCCCAGCCATCGGCTGCATCTTGAGGTAACGCCCTCCGCCACCGTCCTGCAGGAGGGTGACACCTACGATATGGCTGGGGTTCGGGTGCGGATCCTTGATGAAAACGGCAGCCCTGCCGTCTATGCACAGCTGCCGCTGACCTTTGCCGTGACCGGTGCCGCCGTGCTGGTCGGCCCTGCGGCGGCAACCGCCGAGGGCGGCATGGGCGGGACTTATCTGCGCACAGTCGGGCAGACAGGTACAGCCGCGCTGACCGTCTCGGCCCCGCAGTGTGCGCCTGTCACCGTAGAATTTACCGTCACAAAGAAGGAGTGTGCAGTATGGAACTGACAACAAAGCAAAAAGCCGCCTTCGGCATCGGCGCAGTGGGCAAGGATATGGTCTACGCGCTGTCTGCCTCCTATGTCATGTACTATTATCAGGATGTGCTGGGCCTGCCTGCCACCTTTGTCGGCCTGATCCTGATGATCGCGCGTGTGTTTGACGCCTTCAACGATCCCTTTATGGGGGTGCTAGTGGCCAAGACCCGCACCCGCTGGGGACGGTTCCGTCCGTGGATCCTCAGCGGCACCGTCCTGAATGCGGTGGTTCTCTACGCGCTGTTTGCCGCACCGGTGCTGGAGGGTGCCGACATGATGGTCTACTTCAGCGTCATCTACATCCTGTGGGGCGTCACCTACACGATGATGGACATTCCTTACTGGTCGATGATCCCCGCCGTGACCCGCACCCCTGCCGACCGAGAAAACCTGTCAGTCGTGGGCCGCACCTGTGCGGGCGTCGGCTCGGCGCTCATTGCGATGTTTACCATGCTGCTGGTTGGTGCTTTGGGCGGCGACAGTGAGCGCACCGGCTTCCGCTGGGTAGCACTGCTCGTGGCTGTCATCTTTGTGGTTACCGAGGCGATCTGCTGCGCCAGCGTCAAGGAGACCGGCAGCGCCGAGATAAAGACCGCCACCGTCGGCGAGATGTTCAAGGCGCTGTTCTCCAACGATCAGGCGCTTGTGGTCGTAGGCAGCATCGTTTTGATCAACTCGGCGCTGTATCTGACCTCCAACTTTATCATCTATTTCTTCAAGTACGATTTCGGCGGCACAGGCTGGAAGGCCAGCTACACGCTGTTCTCAACCATCGGCGGTGCGGCACAGATCCTCGGCATGATGGTCCTCTATCCGGTGCTGCGCAAAAAGCTCAGCAACACTGCCGTATTTACGGTAAGCCTGGGGTTGGCGCTGGGCGGCTATGCTGTGCTGCTCCTGCTCTGCCTGACGGGCTTTTCCGGCAGTCTGGCACTGCTCTGCGTACCGGGCGTGGTGGTGTTTGCCTGCAACGGCATGCTCAGCGTACTGACGACCCTTTTCCTCTCCAACAGTGTGGACTACGGCCAGCTCAAGACCGGGCGCCGTGAGGAAAGCGTTATCTTCTCGATGCAGACCTTTGTTGTAAAGGCTGCGTCCGGCGTGGCGGTTTTTCTGACCGGCATCGGCCTGGATCTGATCGGGCTGACCGGCAATGCCGAGGAGACAGGCCCCGTTGCTGCCCAGAGCGCCGGTACACTGCTCGGGCTGCGGCTCATGATGACCGTTCTGCCCATGGCCGTCCTTGCGGCGGCGCTTGTACTGTTCCGTCGCAGGTTCACCCTGACGGATGACCGCGCAGCCGAAATCAGCGCTGCGCTTCACAGGGAGGAAACTCAAAATGGCTGAGATGCAGTGGTATGCCGCAACAGACAGCGGCCGGTTTGACGGCACGGCAGTCATCACCCCGCGCAGCGGTGCCGTCTGCCTGAGGGCTGAGCTGCCCGCCGGAGTGCTGCAAAATGCGGTTGCTGCGCTTCCGTGGACGATGGCGCACGAAGAAAAGCTTTTCATGAACGGCTACCAAACCTGGACCGCCTGCCCGGAGCTGGGCAAATGGGACCGGCAGCACGGTGTTGAGCGTGTCCCGAAATTTCTTTTGGAGAAATACAGCTTTGACCGTTACGGCGATTATCATTTTGTTCCCTACAGCGGCAAGAGGGGACAGAGCCACGGCTTCTCCTACTGCTATTTCCGGCGCGGAAAGACCTACCGCCTTTTGGCCAGCCTGGACGAGGCACCGGGCTATACGATTTTTTCCTATGACAGCCGCGCCGCACAGCTGCGCATTGAACGCGACTGCGCCGGGGTACAGCATACCGGCGGCAGCTTTCCTGCGTTCTCCCTCTTTTTTGCCGAGGGCACCGAGGACGAGGTATTTGACGCATGGTTTGCGGCGCTGGGCTGCCGCCCCCGCACCACGCGCAGGCTGGCCGGGTATTCCAGCTGGTATAACCGCTACCAGAACATTGATGAGGCCTCGATCCGGGAAGACCTCAACGGCTGCAAAACGCTTTTCCGCGCAGGAGATCTCTTTCAGATCGACGATGGATGGGAGCGCAAGGTAGGAGACTGGCTGGAGCCTGACCCTGCCAAATTCCCCAACGGGCTGCGCCCGCTGGCAGATGCAGCCCATGAAAGCGGCTTTCTGGCAGGACTGTGGCTGGCACCGTTCGTCTGCGAAAAGGAATCCCTGCTCTGCAAAGATCACCCGGACTGGCTGCTGCAGGCGGACGGTCAGCCCTGGTGCTGCGGCTGCAACTGGAGCAGCTTTTATGCGCTGGACATAGACCACCCGGAGGTACAGGCCTACCTCAAGCAGGTCTTTGACCGCGTCCTGCAGGATTGGGGCTTTGACCTTGTCAAGCTGGACTTTCTCTACGGCGCAGCACCGTTCGGCAACGCCCGGGAATCCCGCGCAGGACGGATGCAGCGCGCCATGGCACTGCTGCGCTCATGGTGCGGCGACAAGCTGATCCTCGGCTGCGGTGTGCCGGTCATGCCTGCCTTTGGCATCGTTGACTACTGCCGCATTGGGTGTGATGTAGGGCTGGACTGGGACGATGTGTGGTATATGCGGCTTTTCCACCGCGAGCGGGTCTCCACAAGGCAGTCCATCGGCAACACGATTTTCCGCCGCCAGCTCAACGGGCGTGCTTACGGCAGCGACCCCGATGTATTCTTCCTGCGCGAGGAAAACTGCAAGCTGACCCTACAGCAAAAGCAGACCCTGGCCCGGGTCAATGCGCTGTTCAGCGGCATCCTGCTCACCTCCGATATGCCCAGTCGCTATACGGATGAGATGCGCCGCCAATACAACGCCCTGCGGGAATTGACCGACCACGCCGAAAATTGCACCGTGGATGCAGACGACGGTCTGACCGTACACTACACTTTGCACGGCAAGCAGCAGACGATCAGGGTTTTTTGACCGTTCAGCCTTCTTCAAAAACACACAAAATTTTTGCTGCGGCGGCTGATGGAATTGCAATCACAGGGTGGGGGATGGTATAATGTGTAAATAGGGCGGTATGCCCTTCCGCTTTGGCGGTACATGTTATATTGTAATAGTTTATCTGAGGAGTTGTGGAATGAAGAAAAACGATCTTTCCCCTGAAGCCTTCCGTTTTGAAGGCAAGATGTCCCTGAAGCAGGCACTGCCGCTGGGCATGCAGCATGTGTTGGCGATGTTTGTCGGCAACCTTACGCCGCTGCTTATCATCACGGGCGCCTGCGGCCTGGCCGGCGGCGAATTTGCCGACCTGCGCGTCACGCTGCTGCAGAATGCCATGCTTGTGGCGGGCATTGTCACATTGGTTCAGCTGTATTCCATCGGCCCCATCGGCGGCAAGGTGCCTATCATCATGGGCACCTCCTCCGGCTTCATCGGGGTATTCAGCTCGGTCGCAGCCTCGATGGGCGGCGGTGTGCTGGCCTACGGCGCGATCATGGGTGCCTCCTTGATCGGCGGCCTGTTTGAGACAGTGCTGGGCTTCTTTCTGAAGCCGCTGCGCAAGCTGCTGCCCTCTGTCGTTACCGGCACGGTGGTGCTTTCCATCGGTCTGAGCTTGATCTCGGTCGGTGTAAACTCCTTCGGCGGCGGCAACACCGCGCAGGATTTCGGCTCAGTCGAAAACCTGCTGCTCGCCATCTTTGTGCTGGTCGTCATCCTGATCTGCAAGCACTCCGGCAGCACCTTTTTGAATTCCTCCTCGATTTTGGTGGGCATCATCTGCGGCTACATTGCAGCGTTTCTCATGGGCCTTGTTCTGCCCACCACGGCGCTGAACGCCGAGGGCGTTGCCTACACCAAGGCATGGGTGCTGAACTGGAATAAGGTGGCCGAGGCCAAATGGTTTGCATTGCCCGAGCTGATGCCGGTCAAGCCGGTGTTTGATATGCGCGCGATCGCACCGGTCATGATTATGTTCATCGTCACGGCAGTCGAAACCGTGGGCGATATTTCCGGCGTTATCATGGGCGGCATGGACCGCGAGGCCACCGACACCGAGCTGTCCGGCGGCGTCATCTGCGATGGTATCGGTTCCAGCTTTGCCGCACTGTTCGGCGTGCTGCCCAACACCTCCTTCAGCCAGAATGTCGGCCTTGTCAGCATGACCAAGGTCGTCAACCGCTTTGCGCTGGCCACCGGCGGCATCTTCCTGATTCTCTGCGGTCTGGTGCCCAAGCTGGGTGCGCTCGTCTCGATCATGCCGCAGTCGGTGCTGGGCGGCGCAGCGGTCATGATGTTCTCTTCCATCGTGGTGAGCGGTATTCAGCTCATCACCCGCGAGCCGCTGACCCCGCGCAGCCTGAGCATCGTCTCGGTAGCGCTCGGTCTTGGCTACGGCATCGGCGCCAACAACGGCATCCTTGCACACGCACCGCAGATGCTCTCTCTGGTATTCGGCGGCTCCGGCATCGTGCCCGCCGCACTCGTTGCTATCCTCTTGAATCTGGCCATTCCAAAGGACGAAAACGGTTAAAATAAGCATCCCTATAGCGGGCAGTGTAAAACGCACTGCCCGCTATAGATTTTTTGTTGAAATCGCACAAAAGCACCTTTAGCACCCTATTGACATTTGGGTGCCAGACTGCTATTATATGACCGAACTATCGTAGAATCGTTGCTGGTGCGCCGTTTTGGCTGCAGGCAGCTTTTTTACGACCCAGCGGTTAGATTATTCTAACCCGCATATACAAGCTGCCATGCTGCCGGCGGGCAGCTTTTCAAATAAGCAGCAGTTAGTTGATGTAAACCAGGGAGCTGAGCATTACGAAAAAGAATTTTTGGGACAGAAATGCAGCAAGGTATGACCGCTTTATGCGTAAGAATGCAATAGCCTATGATCAATTATATGCGCTGCTTCGCCCTGCTGTGTGGCACAAAACCGTTTTGGAGGTAGCCACCGGCACAGGGCAGGTGGCAAAGCATCTCCTGTGTTCTGCCGACCACATTGAGGCTACCGACGCCTCCGCAGCGATGATTGCGCAGGCAAAGCGGGGTAACTTTTCCTCCAAACTGCATTTTTCTGTGCAGGATATGTTCCATCTGCCTTATGCTGACCAGTCCTTTGATGTTGTCATTGTCTCCAATGCACTGCACATTGTGCCGCATCCTGAGAAAGCCCTCATCGAGTTTCGCCGTGTGCTTAAAAACGATGGCACGCTGATTGCTCCTACCTTTACCCATGCAGAGAATTCCCCTTGGGGAAATCTTCAGGCCCTTGCGCTGAAAATTGCAGGCTTTCCGCTGCACAGCAGATGGACGAGTGCTGCGTATCTGGCATTTTTGCAGCAAAACGGCTGGACCGTTTGCAAAAGTGTTGTTTTGCAGAATTCCATTCCACTTACCTACGCAGAGTGTAAAAAAGTTGAAAGGAGATAAACGATGTCATTTTTTGAAAATACGAGAGACCCCAAAGGCTTCGGCGGCAGGCTGATGGTCACCATGATGAACCTTGCCCACACCCCCGTGGCGCTGTGGGGGCTTCACTTTCTGCATCTTGCGCCGGACGCAAAGGTGCTGGACTGCGGCTGCGGCGGCGGAGCGAATATCAAACGGCTGCTGAAAAGGTGTCCGCGCGGCATCGTAAAGGGCGTGGATTACTCTGCTGTCAGCGTCGAAAAATCCCGCCGTCTCAATGCAGAGGCGATTCAAAGGGATCGCTGTGTCATCTGGCAGGGCAGCGTGCAGCGCATCATTTTTGCCAGCGATTGGTTCGATGCAGTTACAGCGTTTGAAACCGTCTATTTCTGGCCGGACCTTGCAAAATGCTTCCGGGAGGTTTGGCGGGTTTTGAAGCCGGGCGGCACCTTCCTCATCTGCAATGAAGTCAACGGCGACACGGACAAAGACAAAAAATGGACAGAAATCATTGATGGCATGACCATCTACAAGGATACTGAGCTGAAAGCATATCTTGAGCAAGCGGGCTTTTGTGACATTGCGGTACACAAAAGCAAAACAGGCTGGCTGTGTTTGACCGCCGTAAAGCAAAGTGACTGTGGCTGCGGGAGGCAGGAGAATGAAGGTTTATGAATTTGGGGCGGATACCGCTCCGGTCATTTTGCTGCTGCCCGGCACCTGCTGCCACTGGAAAAGCAACTTTGGCCAAGTGATCCCTCTGTTGCAGCGGGATTTTCGCGTACTTTGCGTCAGCTATGATGGCTTTGACGAAACAGAAAGTACCGAATTTCCGACAATGCTTGCAGAAACCGAAAAAATCGAAGCCTACATCCTGAAAAACTGCGGCGGGCATATACGGGCCGCCTACGGCTGCTCTCTGGGCGGCTCTTTCGTGGGACTGCTGGCAGCACGGAAAAGCATACATATGGACTACGGTATTCTGGGCAGCTCCGACCTTGACCAATGCGCTGAAAATGGGAGCGAAGTATCGCGCGCGTTATCAGCAGCATTTTGCGCACCCCGTAATTCATGTGCAGGATCTGCAGCATGAGGAGTTGCTGGCCTGTTACCCTTACAAATGGGCGCAGCTTGTCAAAAGCATCACCGAACAAAGGGTATAAAGTACCTGTGTTTATGTCTATATATTATAAAAGGAGGCGACTTCATTGACGGAAACTTTTTGGGGAATTCTGATTCCCTTTTTGGGTACATCGCTGGGCGCAGCGTGCGTATTTTTTATGCGGCGCGCTCTGGGAGATCTGGTGCAGCGCTCACTTGCAGGCTTTGCCGCCGGTGTGATGGTGGCGGCATCGGTCTGGAGCTTGCTGATCCCGGCAATCGAACAGTCGGAGAAGTTGGGACGGTTCGCCTTTTTCCCGGCGTTTGCCGGATTTTGGTTCGGCGTGCTGTTTTTGCTTGCCCTGGATCATCTGATACCCCACCTGCATGTCGGCAGTGAGGAGGCTGAGGGGCCAAAAAGCAGGCTGGGCCGCACTACGATGATGGTGCTGGCAGTGACCCTGCACAACATCCCGGAGGGCATGGCAGTCGGTGTGATGTACGCCGGCTTTCTCGCAGGCAGCGCACAGATCACCGCGGCGAGCGCGCTGGCCCTGTCCCTCGGCATAGCCATCCAGAATTTCCCGGAGGGCGCCATCATCTCGATGCCCCTGCGCGCCGAAGGGGAGAGCAAGGGCAGGGCCTTTGCAGGCGGTGTGCTTTCGGGCGTGGTTGAGCCAATCGGCGCAGTGGTGACGATTTTGGCCGCGCATCTTGTGATACCGGCATTGCCTTACCTTTTGAGCTTTGCTGCGGGCGCGATGCTCTATGTCGTGGTGGAAGAGCTGATTCCCGAAATGTCACAGGGACGGCACTCTAACCTTGGCACAGTATTCTTTGCTGCCGGTTTCAGTGTGATGATGGTGCTGGATGTGGCACTGGGGTAACAGGAGCCTTACAACGCAGAAAATGCAAACAGCTTCACCCGGCCCGACACAAAGTCAGTCAGAAAAGGTCCAGCATGGCATCCAGATACAACTCCTCGCGGACAGCCAGCTGATATTCCGGCTTGGTCAGGTAGTGAAGCAAAAATTCAAGGATCAGCGCACTGCCAAGGCCGCGCCCCTCGATCTTGAATTGGGTGAAGCCCCTCGGCAGGTAGGTATCCCGGATGGCCTTGATGCCGATAAAGCCGGGGTTCGCCATCGCTCGGGAGAAGCGATACCCATCCGCTGCGCCGGGGGCGCTGCAGTAATGCTCCGGGCCGGGCAGACCCAGATTTTTGCGGCTGACGGCCTCATAGCAGGCTCTGCGTTCCGTGCATCCGAACCAGCAGCACTCATTGCAGAGAAACTCCACCTTGTCCTTCTGGGACCGGGGCAGCGCTGCAAGTCGGTCAAATGCTCGGTTCAGCCGGAAATCCGGCACGACATAGCGAAACTCGGGCCGTGCCAGCTCCCGCTGCAGATCGTTGAAGTCTGTCAGCACTTTTGTGGTTGAGGATACAAGATACAGCGATGGATAGTTCTTTTTCAGGTACTGCGTCAGCAGCTCAGCATGAACGATGGCGCCGTTTTGCGGGTCATTTTGTTCCTGAAACAGTCGGCAGAGCGCATTACAGTCCGGGTCTGTGAGATGCTCCGGGCGCAGTAATGAATTGCTGAGTGTCAGCCGCGCCGAGATGCCGTATTCACGCGTCAACGCCAGCACCTCGCGTGGGGCGCGGTCACTGTACTCGACCCGTCCGCCCGCCCATAAGCAGTCAGAGGGTGCGCCGTAGATCGAGCCGATGGCACACCAGTCGTAAAAATACTCCCGGTGCGCACGATAAAGCGGCAAAAACGCCGCATACAGGTCATAAAATTCAAACAGACCGGGCAGATGAAACAGGGCTGTGCCCTGGTGAGGTGTTTCCATAGAGGGGACCTTTCCTGGCCGCACAGGCGGCCCGATGGGATATATTTATTATACCAGCAATCCTGCCGGAATGCAAAGCGAAGCGCCGCGTCAGCCAAAACAACCGATGCAGCGCTTTTTATCGGTTTATAGGTAATGGCCTTCGGTCTTTTGTGCCAAATTCCGAAGGCTGTTGAGGCAGCATAAACAGGTGTGGTACTGTATCCTCAATCGTCATTGGCCGAATGGAAGAAAAGAAAGATGCTTAAGGCAACACCGCATAATTCCCGCCTTACGGCTCAAGCACCGCTCCGGCGGATCTCCGCGCCAAGAGCCGCCGCAAGCGGCGGTTGCGC
>ERZ773134.1234-NODE-1234-length-22546-cov-6.860433_pt1 | contig 22546 bp, 20 predicted proteins | sample MGYA00580856_ERZ773134 | MGnify/ENA primary metagenome ERZ773134 (study PRJEB29015, sample SAMEA2737823) | human gut metagenome | biome: human gut; feature: human-associated habitat; material: faeces | place: China | collected 2012 ... | reverse complement strand
CGTTGAGCGTCACGGCGCCCGACGTGGGCTGCTGTTCGCCCGTGATGATGCGCAGGAGCGTGGTTTTGCCCGCTCCGTTCTTGCCCACCAGTCCGATGCGGTCCTTCGGGTTGATCAGGAACGAAATATTGTCGAAAAGGGTCCAGCCCCCATAACTGACGGTAAGGTTGTCTAATGAAATCATGGCGAATCTAAAAACACCGCAAAGTTAGCGATTTAATCCGACATATCGTATCTTTACGGTCCCGAAACAGAATCCCGGAGATGGAAAAACTGGAACGATACCTGCAATTCATGCGCGAAGCCGAACGGCTGAAAAACGTCCTGCGCTCGGCCCGCACCTCGACCGGACGGCACGAAAGCACCGCCGAACACACGTGGCGGCTGGCCCTGCTGGCCCTCGTCCTTGCGGACGAAAAACCGGAACTCGACCTGCCTCGGGTCCTTGCGATGTGCCTGGTCCACGACCTCGGGGAGGCTTACGAAGGCGACATCCCGGCCGTTGCGCAGTGCGACCCCGCCTCCAAGGCCGCGGCGGAACTTGCGGCCATGGAGCGGCTCACGCCCCTGCTGCCCGCAGAAGCCGCAGCACGCATCCGGACGCTCTGGGAGGAGTACGAAGCCTGCGCCACGCCCGAAGCGCGCTGGGTCAAGGCGCTCGACAAGGCCGAGACCATCCTCCAGCACAATCAGGGAGCCAATCCCGCCGATTTCGATTACGAATTCAACCTGACCTACGGCGCGGAGTGGTTCCGCGACGATGCGCTCCTGCGCCGACTGCGCCGCCTGCTCGACGCCGAGACGGCCCGGCACGCCGGATGCTGACGGAGTGTTTTTTCCGAAATGAAATCCCCTGCGCTCTTCCGGACGGACCCTCCGGTCAGGCGTTGAGCATCTTCACGACCTCGGCCTGCGGATCTTCGGCTCCGAAAACGCTGCTGCCGGCCACCAGCACGTCGGCGCCCGCCCCGTAAACCGCTCCGGCGTTGCGGGCCGAGATGCCTCCGTCGACCTCGATGATCGTTTCGAGACCCATCTCCCGGGCCATCGCCCGCAGCTGCGCGATCTTCTCCAGCGACCCCGGGATGAACGACTGTCCGCCGAATCCCGGCTCGACGCTCATCACCAGCACCAGGTCCACCAGCGGCAGCACCTCGCGCAGCGCCTCCACCGGCGTCGCCGGCTTGACCGACACGCCCGCTTTGGCTCCGGCCCGGCGGATCAGCGCGACGCACCCCGCGGGGTCGTCCGTCGCTTCGAGGTGGAAGGTCACCAGATCGGCCCCCGCCTCGGCGAAGCGCGCGACGTATTTTTCCGGGCTGACGATCATCAGGTGCACGTCGAGAAATTTCGCCGTCGCCTTGCGGATGGCTTTCAGCACGGGAAACCCGAATGAAATGTTGGGGACGAAAACGCCGTCCATCACGTCGATATGGACCCATTCGGCCGCACTGGCGTCGACCATCCGGGTATCGCGCTCCAGATGGCCGAAGTCGGCCGAGAGCATCGAAGGTGCTACTATACGTTGCATGAATCAAAGAGTTTGTCGGTCAAAGATACGAAAAATTCCACGGAAAATTCTACCTTTGTCAGTATGAACACCGCATTCATTCTTGCAATCATCGTGCTCGGCGCCCTCTCGGCGGCGCTCGGGGCCATGCTCGCCGCCGCCCGCCGCGAAGCCGGCCACCTGCGTGCCGACAAGACCGCCGCCGAGCAGGCCCGCCTGCAAGCCGAAGCGGACATCCGCGTGCAGATCGAAACGCGGCTGCGCACCGAAACCGAACTGGCCGCCCTGCGCGCCTCGTCCCAGACGGAAATCGCCGGCCTGAAACAAAAGAACGCCGAGGAGCGCGCCGCCGAGAAAGCCGAACGCGAACAGCTCGAAGAGCGTTTCCGCCTGCAATTCAAAAACCTCGCGACGGAGATTCTGGGCGAGCAGTCGCAGCGGTTCAAGGAGACCAGCAGGGAGTCGATCGACATCCTTCTGAAACCGTTCAAGGAGAACATCGTCGACTTCCGCAAGCGCGTCGAGGAGATCTACACCACGCAGACCTCACAGCGGGGCGAGCTGAAATCGGAACTCAAACGCCTGATGGAACTCAACCAGACGATCTCCACCGAGGCCCGGAACCTGACCGACGCCCTGAAAGGCAATTCGAAGGTGCAGGGCGACTGGGGCGAGATGCTGCTCGAAACGATCCTCGACAGTTCGGCCCTCTCGAAGGGCATCCACTACCAGACGCAGTACAACATCAAGGACGAGGAGGGGCGCAACCTACGGCCCGACGTGGTGCTGCACCTGCCCGAGAAGAAGGACATCGTCATCGACTCGAAAGTCTCGCTCACGGCCTTCGTGGGTTACTCCTCGGCCGACACGGAGGAGGAGCGGCGGCGTTATCTCGCGGCGCACATCGCCTCGGTGCGGCAGCACGTCACCGAACTGGGCCGCAAGGAGTACCAGCGGCGGCTCAATTCGCCCGATTTCGTCATCATGTTCATCCCCAACGAACCGGCGTTCCTCGCGGCGTTGCAGAACGACACGGCCATCTGGTCCGACGCCTACGACAAAAAGGTGATCATCTCGTCGCCGACGAACCTTTTCGCCCTGCTCAAACTCGTCGCCGACCTCTGGAAATACAACGACCAGGACAAGAACACCAAGGAGATCGCCGCCTGCGGACTGAAACTCTACGAACAGCTGGTGGCCTTCACCGCCTCGCTCGAAGGGGTCGGCACGGCGCTGGACAAGGCCCGCGACGCCTACGAAGACGCCCACAAACGCCTCTGCACGGGCAACGACAACATCATCCGCGTCGGCGAACGCCTGCGCAAAACCGCCCGCCTGCAAACCAAGCGGCAGCATGCCGCGCGCACGCTCGAAATCGCCGGCAGCGATACGGATTCGGACGACCGTTCCGAGGCCCCCGCCGCCCTGCCGGACAGCGGCGCATAGCCCCTCCGCAAAAAAATCGCACCGCAGGCTCATCGTTTTGCCTGCGGGATGTGTCTATTCAGCAAACTAACCCCATAAACTTATGAAAAGAGCGACAATTCTTTTTACAGTCCTGTGGCTGACGCTGGGTGCGGCCGCGGCCGGGAATCCCAAGGCCGATCCGCGGGCCGTCGTCGAGGCGGGCAACGCACGCTTCACGGTCCTCACCCCGCAACTGATCCGCATGGAGTGGAGCGAGGACGGCCGTTTCGAGGACCGCGCCACGCTGACCTTCGTCAACCGTGAGACGCCCGTGCCGGACTTCAAGGTCCGCGACACGAAATCCCGGCTGACGATCACCACCCCGGCCCTGACGCTGACCTACACCAAAGGCGGCAAGTTTTCGGACAAAAACCTGAAAGCCGTCTTCCGGCTCAACGGCCGCGAGGTCGTATGGACCCCCGGCACGGAGGACCCGCAGAACCTCATGGGCACGACCCGCACGCTCGACGGATGCGACGGCAGGAAGCTGGGGCGCGAACCGATGGAGCAGGGGCTTCTTTCGCGTGCAGGATGGTCGGTGGTCGACGACAGCGGCCGCCACGTGCTGACGCCCGACGGCTCCGCCTGGAAAGAGTGGGTCGAGGCGCGCCCCGCGGGCGACCGCCAGGACCTCTACCTCTTCGCCTACGGGCACGACTACAAGCAGGCGCTCGCCGATTTCCAGCTCGTCGCAGGCCGCGCGCCGCTGCCTCCGAAGTACACCTTCGGCTACTGGTGGAGCCGCTACTGGCAGTATTCGGACAACGAGTTCGTCGACCTGGTGCAGAAACTCAAGTCGGTCGACATTCCGATCGACGTGCTGATCGTCGACATGGACTGGCACGAGACCTGGGGCCTGCGCAAGAAAAACCCCGCCAAGGACGAGTACGGACAGCGCATCGGCTGGACCGGCTACACCTGGCAGAAGGAGCTGTTCCCCTCGCCCGCGAATTTCCTCCGATGGACCGAAAACGAGCAGCTGAAAGTAGCGCTCAACCTCCACCCCGCCTCGGGCATCCAACCCTACGAAGACGTTTACGAGCCGTTCACCCGGGAGTACGGATGGACCGAAAAGGGCAAGAGCGTGCCGTTCCATATCGACGAACAAAAATGGGCCGACGCCTACTTCAAGACCGTGCTGAACCCGATGGAGCGCCAGGGCGTCGATTTCTGGTGGCTCGACTGGCAACAGTGGATGGAGTCGAAATTCACCCCGGGACTTTCGAACACCTTCTGGCTCAACTACACCTTCTTCCACCACGCCGAGCAGCAGAACCCCGCGCTGCGGCCCTTCATCTACCACCGCTGGGGCGGTCTCGGATCGCACCGCTATCCGCTGGCATTCTCGGGCGACACCTACGCCAAGTGGGAGACGCTGGCCTTCCTGCCCTATTTCACGGCCACCTCGTCCAACGTCAACTACGGCTACTGGGGGCACGACATCGGTGGCCACATGTTCAAGAAGGAGACGAAAGCCACCGATCCCGAACTTTACACCCGCTGGCTGCAATACGGCGTCTTCACCCCGATCTTCAAGACCCACTCGACCAAGGACCCGCGCATCGAGCGTTACCTCTGGTTCTTCCCCGACCACCTGTTCGTCATGCGCGACGCCATCCGCCTGCGCTATACGCTGGCGCCCTACGTCTACAACGCCGCCCGCGAGAACTACGACACCGGCGTCGGCATGTGCCGTCCGATGTACTACGACCATCCCGAACGGGACGAGGCCTACAACGTCCCCGAGCAGTTCATGTTCGGCAACGACATCCTCGCCACGGCCGTCGTGGAGCCGGTCGACAGCGTCACGGGGCTGGCCGCGCGCCGGATCTGGTTCCCCGAGGGCCGGTGGTACGACTGCGCCACGGGAGCCATGTACGAGGGCGGACGCACCGAGGAGCTGCACTACACCCTCTCGGAAAATCCCTGGTACGCGCGGGCCGGAGCCATCCTTCCGATGAACCCACAGACGGTGAAAAACCTCCAGCAGCCCTGCGACACGCTGGTGCTGACCTTCATCCCCGGGGCCGACGGCGAGCTTGTCCACTACGAGGACGACGGCGTCAGCCAGCAGTACGCCACGGCCTACGCCACCACGAAGGTCGCCAAGAAGCAGGAGGGCAACACCCTGCGCGCCGTCGTCGCGCCCCGCGAAGGCACCTACGCCGGCGCTCCCGACAGCCGCAGCTACGAAATGCGCTTCCCGGCGACCTTCCCGCCCAAAACGGTGCAGGTAAACGGCCGCGAAATCCCCTACGCCCGCTTCCCGAAAGCCGGACAGTGGACCTACGACGCCTACACGCTCGCCCCGGTCGTCTACACGGACGCCGCGCCCTGCGACCGTCCGCTGGAGGTCGTGCTGACCTTCGACGACCACGCCGCGGCGCACCAGGCCGACCTCTACGGCAAAAGCGGAGTCTTCAAACGCTGCATCGACCTGACCGTCGAATTCAAGACCGAACAGGGCAAGACGGAACCCTACCTCATGCTGCCCAAGGAGTACCTCAACGTCTCGCAGTGCCCCAATTTCATTCTCGAAGACCCGGGCCGCATCGCCGGCTACCTGGCTGCCTACGAGAAGAACAAGGCCGCGCTGTTCGAGACCACGGACAAAATGACCATCATCGGTGAAAATTTCAAAAAACGACTGCGCGCGCAGATCGGCGGCGTGAAATAGCCGCCCGCTCTGAACGAAAAACCCCGCTGACATCAGCGGGGTTTTTATTTTGCTCCGACCCAGTTACGACCTCGTTTTCCAGCTTTTGCGCATCCGGCTTTCGATGCCCGGCGTAGCGTCGAGGGCCACCGTCTCCACGATGTCGTCCCACAATTCGGCGACCCAGCCGACACGCTCCCGGCAGCGTTTCAGGACCTCCACGGCCCAGACCTTCACGGCGACTTTCGCCTCCGGCGACACGGCCCATCCGGCGGCCGTTTCGGCGATCCGCTCCAGATCGCCGGGTTCGGGCGCATAACGTCCCAGCAGGTCGGCCATGATCTTCCCGAAATGACGCTGCGCGCTGGCGTTGGCGCACGCCGCGAAATCGACCCGGCAAAAGGATTCGGCACGGGGCATGAACGCCTCGGGGGCGTCGAAATAGATCCGTTCGAGCACATAGGCGCCGCGGAACAGCACCTTCTGCCGGACAGGTCCCGGCAGCTCCGGATGCGGCGCGGTCGCCACCTCGTACAACAGGTCCACAGCCCCGGCATCGCGCACCCTCCGGGCCGTCTCGTCGGCGAAATTGCCGTGGAACCGCTCCGACAGGAGCCGTATCAGGTCAGCCTCGGTCATACTGCCGGAAACCGCTCAAAACAACTTCTTGCGGGATGTCGTAACGACGAAATCCTTCAGATAGAACGGCTCGAAATAGGCGATGTCCTCCGTGCGGCCTTCGTCGAGGGCCTGCTGGGCGAGCCGGGCAAGCCCGCGGGCCGACGGGGTCACCTCCACGCACACCGCGTCGGAAAGGATGCCGGCGCATTTGCGCGCCCCGCTGCCGAAGATCACGAACGGACGCCCCTGACCGCGGAAGGCGGCGAAACTCCCGGCGTCGACCACCTCGGCCGAAACTTCGCTCTGCGGACGCCCTTCGGCGTCGAAAACCTGCGCATAGACCTCCATGCGCCGGGCGTCGACCATCGGACACAGCAAGGCGTTCGACCAGTCATCTACGGCGAGAATCCCCGCCTCGTAGTCCTCGCGGGCCACCTCGGCCAGCGCATCCAGCGACCCGACGGCCACCAGCGGCTTCTGCAACCCGTAACACAATCCCTTGGCGAACGACACGCCGATGCGCAGTCCCGTATACGATCCGGGGCCCTTACCCACAGCCACGGCGTCGAGTTCGTCGGGCGCAATGTCCGTCTCGCGCAGCAGTTCGTCGACGAACACGCCGACCTTGCGGGCGTGGTCGCGCCCCTCGTCGCTCTCGCGCAGCGACAGCAGTTCGCCGTCCTTGGCGATGCCCACGGAACAGATGTCCGTTCCGGTCTCAATAGCAAGTATTAAACTCATAAGTTATCCTATCGTTTTCTCGCCACCATCGGCGGTTGTCGCCGCCTTCGGCGTCGTTTGCAAATCTGCCCTCCCTCGGAAGGGACTCGTCGCGACGCAACCCGGATTATCCGCCGGAACGCAGACGCTATATCACCCCGAAATGCTCCAATGCGCGCCGGATTCCGTCGTCATCGACCGAAGTCGTCACATAGTCCGCGGCGGCGAGCGCCTCGTCGCATGCGTTGCCCATCGCCACGCCCGCGCCTGCGGCCCGCAGCATCGCCACGTCGTTGCCGCCGTCGCCGAAAGCCATCGTCTCGCCGTTCGCAAAGCCGAAATGCGCGGCGAACTCGGCCATGCCCGTCGCCTTGTCGACACCCCGGACATTGACGTCCGCGAAAATCGGGCACCAGCGCGACGCCACGAGCGACGGCAGTTCGGCCATCACCCTCTTTTCGAGTTCGGGATCGAAATAAAAGCACATCTGGCAGCAGTCTCCCCGGTCGAAAAGCGCCCGCAGATCGACCTGTTCGGGGACCGGATGCGCCACCATCTCCGCCAGCCGCACCACTTCGGGCGTCACGCGGTTGACGAAAACCCCGTCGTTCAACTCCAACCCGACCGGAAAATCCAGCTCCGCCGACAAGGCGAGCGACTTCTCGAAGTCGGCGCGCGGAATCGGATGCCGGGCCACGACGCGGCCGTCACGCATCAGGCAGTCGGCGCCATTGAGCGCCGCCACGCCGTCGTAGGGAATCGCCTCCAGATCGGCCAGATCGGCCGCCGCGCGTCCCGTGGCGATGAACAGCTGCACGCCGCGCGCATGGGCCTCACGCAACGCATCGAGCGCCGAAGCGGGCACCCGGTGGGTCTTGAAGCTGATCAGCGTTCCGTCGACGTCCAAAAATATAGCCTTTATCATTACCGGTAGTTTTTCATCGCCTTATCCATCTCGCGCCGGGCATCGTTCTCCTTGAGGTATTCGCGCTTGTCGTACGACTTGCGGCCGCGGGCCAGCCCCACGACGACCTTCGCCAGGCCGCGCTCGTTCAGGAACAGCCGCAGGCCCACGATCGTCAGGCCCTTGTCCTGCGAAGCGCGCTGCAACTTGTCCAGTTCGCGGGCCGTGAGCAGCAGCTTGCGGTCGCGGCGCGGCACGTGGTTGTTGCACGTTCCCCAGGCGTATTCGGCGATGTTGACGCCGCGCACCCACAGTTCACCCTTGTCGAAATAACAGAACGTATCGACCATCGAGGCCTTGCCGGCGCGGATGGACTTGATCTCCGTTCCGACGAGCACGATGCCCGCAACGTATTCTTCCAGAATCTCATAGTCGAACGTCGCGCGCTTGTTCCGGATATTTATCTTTTTCTGTTCACTCATAATACTCAAAAACGGCACACAAATTGCGATTTTAATTGCGGGGGTGGGAATCGGTCAAGGTAACTAATTCTTTTATCTTTGATATGTTTTACACATCTTTCTGTTTATTTTCTGTTTGCACACGGTATGCGCAGTGATGCGTGTACGACCCGAGACCCGCCCCCTTTTTCTTTAAAAATCCTTATCCCGAAGTCTCCCTTCAATGCGGCCCGTCAAATACGGGTTATAAAATCAATCGTTGTATCTTATTTGCAATCGTTACTTTGACCTGATTGTAGGCCGTAAGCCGCTGCACCACGTCGCGCATCTCCTCGTCGGAAATGTTCTCGTCGCCCAGCCGGCCCTGCAACTCCTTGATCAGCGCCTCGATCACCTTCGACTTGTAGAGCGTCACGGCTTTCGGAACCCCCACGGCCAGCATCTCGGCATCGGTGTCGATGTGGATCTCCTTACGCCGCCACAACTCGCTGGCCACGTAGTTGTCGTCCGAGGTGAGGATGTCCACCGACATGTTGCACACCTCGGGGTCGATATGGTTCAGGAAGACGTGCGCCGGAACCTCCACCCCCGTCCCCAGCTGCGCCCACTGCTCGCGGTAGGCCGCCATGATCTTGTTGTAGACCGGATTGCGGAAAGCGATGTTGTCGTCGCTGAGCTCCGAAAAAATCACCTCCGCGACGTTGCACGCCACCATCGTCCGGCCCTCCTTGAAATCGAACGAGCAGTGCCCGTACTTGAGCAGGTATTTCACGATCTCGCGCTCCAGCGTCTCGAAGCTGCTCCCCGCCTCGACCTGTTTGACGAACTCCACCCCGGGCTGCTGCGCCTCCCGCTGCCGGAGAGTCGTCTGACGGCGCAGGAACTCGTCGGTCTCGCGGTCGCCCGACGTGGTCATGCGCTTGCGTGCCACCTCCGAAATGAGTATCTGCTCGTCGATGTCCATGATCCGCGCGCACTCCTTGATGTAGACCGAGCGCTGAATCGGATCGGGAATCACCGACACCGACTGCACCATGTCGGCGATCAGCGCCGCTTTGCGGATCGGGTCGCCCTCGGCGTCCTGCAACAGCAGTTTGGCCTTGAACTCCAGGAAGTCCTGCTCGTTGGCGCGGATATACTCCTGCAACTCGGATGCCGTATGGCTGCGCGCGAAGGAATCGGGGTCCTCCGGCTCGGGCAGCAGCACCACGCGCACGTTCATGCCCTCCTTCAAGATCATGTCGATACCGCGCAGCGAGGCGTGAATGCCCGCCGAATCGCCGTCGTAGATCACCGTGATATTCTTCGTAAAGCGGTTCAACAGGCGTATCTGCTCCGTCGTAAGCGACGTGCCGGACGAAGACACGACGTTCTCGACCCCTGCCTGATGCATCGAAATCACATCGGTGTATCCTTCGACCATGATGGCGAAATCCTGTTGCTGAATGGCCTTCTTGGCGAAATAGAGGCCGTAAAGTTCGCGTTTCTTGCTGTATATCTCGCTCTCGGGGGAGTTCTGGTACTTGGCCACCTGCTTGTCGGTGCGCAGCGTGCGGCCTCCGAACGCCACGATGCGCCCCGAAATGTTGTGCACGGGGAAGATCACGCGGTCGCGGAAGCGGTCGTAGAGCGACCCGTCGCTCTCGCGTTGCAGCGAAAGCCCCGTCGAGACGAGAAACTCCTGCTTGTAACCCGCCGCCAGGGCGTCCTTCGACATCCGGTCGCCCTTCGCCGGACAGAAACCCAGACCGAATTTCCGGATCGTGGCATCGGTCATGCCGCGCTTCTGACGGAAATAGGCCAGGCCCACGCTCTGCCCTTCGGTCTCGCGGTGGAGGTAATTGGCGAAGTACTCCGCAGCCCAGCCGTTCAGGGCGAACATCGACTCACGGTCGTCGTTGCGTCGCACCTCCTCCTCGGTCATCTCCTTCTCCTTGACCTCGATGCCGTAGCGCTTAGCCACCATCTTCAGCGCCTCGGGATAGGTGATGTTCTCGTGTTCCATCAGGAAAGTCACGGCGTTGCCGCCCTTGCCGCATCCGAAACACTTGTAGACGCCCTTCGAGGGCGACACGACGAACGACGGGGTTTTCTCGTTGTGGAACGGACAGCACGCCTGGTAGTTCACGCCCTTGCGTTTGAGCGTGACGTAATCGCCGATAATATCCACGATATTGGCGGCTGCATAAATGCGGTCTACTGTTTCCCTGTCGATCATGTCTGCAAAGATAGCAATAATTCCCCAACCCTTAGCGGGGTGCAAAAAGTTTTTGCCGGGCGGAGAAGATCAGTACCCAACCGTCCTGATGTCTTCCAGCTCGGCGCGGATGGCCTCGTTCAATCCGCAGGCAGGCACCAAGCCTCGGGTGATGAACCCGGAACCGAGCGTGTCATCCATCTGGCAGCGGAAGCAGCACTCCTGATTTTCCCGTGCACGGAGAAAAACAAGCTCAGGGCGCAGCGGAGCGTATCTTCGTGCACCTTGTCCAACTCCCCGCGGCCGGATGCGGCGGCACATTGCCGCATGGCATACATCTCGGTCGTAAAATCGGCGATCACCCCTTCCGACATATCGAGGTGGCGCAGCACATCGGACTTGAACAGCCCGACAATCTCCCGGGCATCCTGCCGTTTCTGGCAGTTCGTAATAAGCCGCCCGCCCCCGAACGTAATGACGACACCCAGGATCACGGCCAGGGAATTGAGCCGGAACGACTTCCAGCCTTCGCTTTCGAACAGCTTCATACGTTGCACACGATCTATCGGCACAAAGCTATACATTATTACCAGGGATATGGCGTGGCGGGACAATTTTAACTGTCCCCGGTACGTTTCAAAACAGACGCTCCGCCTTGGCCAAACCGGGGCGACATTTCACCATACCGTTTTTTTTACCTACTTTTGCACCATGGATTTCAAGTTGGTATCGGATTACGCCCCGATGGGCGACCAGCCGGAAGCGATCGCACAGCTCGTCGGCTCAATCCGGCACGGCTCCAAACATAACACCCTGCTGGGGGTGACAGGCTCGGGAAAGACCTTCACCGTGGCCAACGTCATCGCGCAGCTGAACCGCCCGACGCTCGTCCTGAGCCACAACAAGACGCTCGCGGCGCAGCTTTACGGCGAGTTCCGCAATTTCTTCCCGGAGAACGCCGTGGAGTATTTCGTCTCCTACTACGACTATTACCAGCCGGAGGCCTACCTTCCCTCGACGGACACCTTCATCGAAAAAGACCTTTCGATCAACGCCGAGATCGAGAAACTGCGCCTGCGCACCGTAGCCACGCTGCTGTCGGGGCGCCGCGACGTGATCGTCGTATCGAGCGTATCGTGCCTCTACGGCGCAGGCAACCCGGCGGATTTCCATGCCACGGCCATCAACATCCGGGTCGGGCAGGTCGTCAGCTACAAGCATTTCCTCTACAAGCTGGTCGAGGCGCTCTACACCCGCACCGAACGCGAGCTGGAGCCTGCGACGTTCCGCGTCAACGGCGACACGGTGGACATCATGGCGGCCTTCGGCGAGTTCGGCAACCAGTGCTTCCGCGTGATGTTCTTCGACAACGAGGTGGAGGCCATCCAGTCGATCGACCCCGTCACGGGACAGCGCATCGCCTCGCTCGACAGCATCACGCTCTACGCCACGAACCTGTTCGTGACGACCAAAGAGCGCATCAACGCCGCCGTGCAGCAGATCTACCTCGACCTGGGCAAACAGATCGAGTTCTTCGAACGCGCCGGGCGTCCGATGGAGGCGCAGCGCATCAAGCAGCGCGTGGAGTACGACCTCGAAATGATCAAGGAGCTGGGCTACTGCCCGGGCATCGAGAACTACTCGCGCTACTTCGACGGCCGCGCCGCCGGGACGCGCCCCTTCTGCCTGATCGACTATTTCCCGAAGGACTACCTGATGGTCGTGGACGAGAGCCACGTCACCCTGCCGCAGGTCCACGCCATGTTCGGCGGCGACCGCGCCCGCAAGGAGAACCTCGTGGAGTACGGCTTCCGCCTCCCGGCGGCCAAGGACAACCGCCCGTTGACCTTCTCGGAGTTCGAACAGTTGCAGGGCACGTCGATCTACGTGAGCGCCACGCCCGCGGACTACGAGCTGATGAAGAGCGAGGGCGTGATCGTCGAACAGCTGATCCGCCCCACGGGGCTGGTGGACCCGCCGCTGGAGGTGCGCGTGACGCTGAACCAGATCGACGACCTGATCGGGGAGATCGACAAGCGCGTGAAGAACGACGACAAGGTGCTCGTGACGACCATCACCAAACGCATGGCCGAGGAGCTTTCGAAATACTTCGACCGCGTGGGCGTGCGCAACCGCTACATCCACTCGGACGTCGACACGCTGGAGCGCATCCAGATTCTCGAAGACCTGCGGGCCGGGATGTTCGACGTGCTGGTGGGCGTGAACCTGCTGCGCGAGGGACTCGACCTGCCGGAGGTGGCGCTCGTGGCGATCCTCGACGCCGACAAGGAGGGATTCCTGCGCAACGTCCGGTCGCTCACGCAGATCGCCGGACGCGCCGCGCGCCACTCGCAGGGCAACGTGATCCTCTACGCCGACACCTGCACCGACTCGATGCGCTACGCCATCGAGCAGAGCAACCGCCGCCGCGAGAAGCAGGTGCGCTACAACATGGAGCACGAAATGCTGCCGCGGCAGGCGCAGAAGAGCGGCTCGGGACAGAGCGCGCTGCTGGCGGGCCGCGTCGACACGTCGGAGGTCAACATGACGGCCTACCCCATCGCCGAAGACCACTACGCGGCGGCGGCCGACGTGCAGAAAAGCTACACGGCCAGCGAGAACATCGACGCGCTGATCGACAAGGCCCGCGAGGAGATGGAACGCGCGGCCAAATCGCTGGACTTCCTCGCCGCGGCGAAATTCCGCGACCGGATGTACGAACTCCAGAAACTGCGGGAGGAGAACCGGAATCAGAATTCAAAATTCACAATTCACAATTCATAATCGGGCATTCTGCAAAAATCGGCCTGAAAGTCCGCTCCCGACGACACGAAAAGTCGTTCGGCTATGAATGGAATTCAGGTCCTTGTCTATTCCGGTTTTTCCGCATGGCGGAAGGTGAAATATTTGGCCGCGAGGAAACTGTAAACCGTCGTCAGCAGCGTCGTGACCATCTTCGCCGGCGTGGGCCACACGCCGCAGACTTCCACGAAGAACTTCAGCCCCGCATAGGTCAGCAGCACCGACCCCGCCACCGAAAGCAGGTAGCGCAGAAGCTGCGTCCCGGCCCCGATCGGCGACCGGCGGAACGCCACGTAACGGTTGAGCCAGAAGCCCACGAAGAAGGTGAACGGAAAGACGAGAATCATCGCCGCGATGTGCGGGGAGACGACCACGAATCCCAGGTCGACGTAGCGGTGCGCCACGATGAAATTGTAAAAGAGGAAATAGCAGACGGGATCGAACAGGATGTAGGTCACACCGCCGCAGACCGCGTAACGGAACACCTGCCGGGGCAGGACCGCGGCGACGGGCCGGATGTAAAACCAGTCGATCGCCCGGATTATCAACTCCGCAAGGGCCATCAGCGGGCGGTGTAGGTCCACATGTCGGGGAAACGCCCGTCCTGCACGCGGATGAACTGCGCACAGGCTCCGGCATCGTCCGACGAGAAGGGCGAAACCATGAATTTCCCCCCGAAACGGTAAATCCGGCAACGGAGCGCCGACTCCCTGGCCTCGGTCTCCCGCACAGCGCGCTGGGCGTTCTCTTCGGTGCTGAAAACCCCCAGCACGACATAGTGGCGGCCCGAAAGCAACGCCGTCGGGGCGTCCTGCTCCTGCGCCGGATGCGTTTCGGCGATCTCCGGTTCCGGGGCTGCGTCGGGAACGGAAGCCCCCGAAGCCGCGCCCCCCGCCTGCGCAGCGGACTCCCCGGCCACAGACCGTTCCGTCGGAGGAACTTCGGCCAAAGCATCGGGCGCTTCGACGGTCCCGAAGCTGTCGGACGCAGCGGGAATCTCCGTCACGGCCGCCGCTTCCGGCGCCTCCGGATAGAGCAGCAGGAACTCCCGCCCGCCATAGACCGCCGCAATCCCGATTGCCGCGATGCCGACCCACAGCGGCCAGTCGAAACGACGCTGCACACGAACCCGCACGGGTTCGCGCCCCTGCGGATTCAGCCGGAGGTCGAACGCCTCGTCGGGGATAAAATTCTTGAATTTCAGCTCTCCGACGCCCTCGACGGTCAGCAGGTCGGCCCGGTGCACCCGGGCGATCCAGCGGTCGTAAACGGCCTGCGCCTCGGCTTCGGGTTTTTCGTATCCGCCGGCCTCACGCATGACGCGGGCAATCTCGTCGACCAGCGACACGCCCCGCTGCTGCGAGGTGAAGGCCACCGTGCGGCTCGGCGGCAGTACGGTTCGCCGGTTGAGCCGCCTGGCTCCCTGCCGCTCGGTGTAGAGCGAGCCTACGCCGGGCAGAAAAATCTCCCCGCCGCCGGCCAGCAGGTTGCCGACAAGCCTGCCGATCTGCTCTTCCATCGGGTTCGCGTTCATTTTTTCTTCTTTTTAGGCGTTGCGGCCGGGGCTTTCGGCACCGGACCCGGCCCGGAACCGTTCCGGGTCGCGCCCCGCCAGATCATATAGATTCCCAGCAGGATGAAGGGAATGCTGAGCCACTGACCCATGTATAAAGCCCAGCCCTCTTCGAAAGGCTCCTGCTCGGTTTTGATGTACTCGATGAAAAAGCGCGTGAGGAACGTACCGATCAGGCCGATTCCGAACAGAATGCCCGGACGGCGGCGCGCGATGTCCCTCCTGTAATAGAGCCAGCAGAGGATGCCGAAAGTCGCCAGGTAGCAGAGCGCCTCGTAAATCTGCGTCGGGTGCACCGCCGCAGGGGCGAACTCGGCCACCCACTTGTGCGAACGGACGAACTCGAAGCCCCACGGCAGGGTCGTCGCCTGGCCGAAAATCTCCGAGTTGAACAGGTTGCCCAACCGCACGATCGCACCGCCGATGCCCACCGGAATCATAATGCGGTCCAGCGACCAGATATAAGGCAGTTTGTTGCGGCGCGAGAAGAGCCACAACCCGATCAGCAGGCCTATGGCCGCGCCGTGGCTGGCCATTCCTCCGTCGCGAAATCCCGTGATGATGGTCCACGGCTTCGAAAGGTATTCCATCGTGTCGTAGAACAGACAGTGGCCGAGCCGCGCGCCGAGGATCGTGGCGAGTGTTCCGTAAATGAAAATCGACTCCGAGACCTTTGCGGGAAGTCCTTCTCGATTGACGAAGTTATCGAAGAATTTCGCGCCGATCAGAATGGCCAGCGCCCACATCAGCCCATAATAACGGATGTCGAGCGACCCGATGCTGAACAGCACCGGATCGAAATTCCAGACAACGGAAAGAGGTTGTAGAATCATTTATTTAAGTTGTTTCTTTATTATTCAGCCCCGATTCCTTTTCGGGCGGTCACAGTCGCCGTCTCCGGCGTCGCATTCGAATCTGCCACCCCGCCCCTCTTTCGGGGAGGGAGACGGCGTACGCCCCGCGCCTCTCGTCCGAAAGCCGTCTCTCAAACGACCCTCGTAAAGGACTTGTCGCGACGCAACCGGAATTCAGACCGAAATGCTAACGGATCTTACTCCGGATTTCGTACATTCTATTTCATCTCCTGCAAATTCACCTTCTTCAGCGTGAAGGAGAACGTGCTGCCCACGCCGAGTTCGCTGCGGACCGTGATCCGTTCGCCGTGCGCTTCGACGATATGTTTGACGATGGCCAGCCCGAGTCCCGTGCCGCCCTGCTCCCGCGACCGCCCCTTGTCCGTACGGTAGAAACGTTCGAACACACGCGGCAGGTCCTCCTTGGCAATGCCCGAACCGTTATCCTCCACCTCGATCAGAATTTTGTCCAGCATGTCGCGGAAGCGGATGCGGGTCTGCCCACCCTCCTTGCCGTAGCGGATCGAGTTGATGATCAGGTTGACGAACACCTGCCCGATGTAGTGTTTGTCGGCCAGCACCCAGAAGGGCGAAGGCAGGTTGTCGGTCCCCTTGACCGAAATCCGGATCTCCTTCCTGTCGGCCTCCATCTCGGCCTGCTCGGCGATCTCCTTGGCCAGCGCCACCACGTCGAATCGCTCCAGGTTGAGCTTGTTCATGCTGCTTTCGAGTTTCGAAATGGTGTCGAGGTCGTTGACGATGTTGATCAGACGGTCGATGCTCTTCTCGGCGCGTTCGAGGTATTTGCGGTTGATCAGTTCGTCCTCCAGCCCTCCGTCCAGCAGCGTCGAAATATATCCCTGGATATTGAATATCGGGGTTTTCAGTTCGTGGGCCACGTTGCCCAGATATTGCTTGCGGAAGCACTCGGCCTCTTTCAGCCGGGCGATCTCCCGGTCGTTGGTGTCGGCCCAGGCCGTCAGCTCCTCGCCGATGTTCTCGACGCGCTTGTCCTTCAGTTCCGAGAAGATCTCATTGGTGTGCACGTCGCGCGAAAGCACGATCGAATAGATCGGCTTGAGTTTGTAAGCCACGTACTTGCGGATGATGAACAGCGCCGCGAGCGCCACCACGACGAACACCCCGACCGACGTGCAGAGCGTGATCCACCATTCGATATGCTGTATAACCATACCCACGGCGACGATCGCCGTGGCGAGCAGGGCGATCCACAGCGACGCGCCCTCCTTTGTCTTGATGTGTACCATAGGCTTACTTCATGTAGTTTTGCATCAGCCGGGCGATGTATTTGCCGACGATGTCGAATTCGAGGTTCACGACCGAACCGACTTCGATGCGGCAAAAATTCGTGTGCTCGAAGGTGTAGGGAATGATCGCCACCCGGAAACTGCTCTCTTTCGAGTCGCAGACCGTGAGGCTCACGCCGTTGACCGTCACCGAACCTTTCTCGACCGTGCAAAGTCCGGCGCCCTGCGGCTCGTACTCGAAGGTGAAGTACCAGCTTCCGTCGGCATCCTCCTTCGCCGTGCAGACCGCCGTCTGGTCGACGTGCCCCTGCACGATGTGCCCGTCGAGCAGGGCATCGGGTTTCATCGACCGTTCGAGGTTGACCAGATCGCCTTCGCGCAGCAACCCGAGGTTGCTCCTGTCGAGCGTCTCCTTCATGGCCGTCACGGTGTAGGTGTCCTCCGTGATGTCCACAACTGTCAAACATACGCCGTTATGTGCTATGCTCTGGTCGATTTTCAACTCCTTGCAGAAATCCGCCCGGAGCGTGAAATCCTTGTTCTGACGGTCCGTGCGGATCGAAACCACTTCCGCCGTACGTTCCACGATGCCTGAAAACATACTCTTCAACTGTTTATGATCAATTTTCCCTTCACTTTGTAGACCGAGACTATATCGTTGACGTTCAAAACGATGTCATCGTAATTCTCCCGATCCCCGGCCACCAGGCGGACTTTGCCCTCCTCGTCGGCGGCCCGAACTATCCGCAAAGTTACAATTTTTCGGCAGACTATCACATATTCACCCCCGGGAATAATTGCATCGCGGTCCACGGCTTTCAGCAGCACGACCGTTCCGGGCGGCACGATGTTTCCCATCGCACGCCCCGTATAGCACATCGCCAGGTCGCACGCCCCCACCGGAGGCACGACGAGGTTGCTCTCGGCCTCGAGATGTTCCAGATGTGCGATGCCCTGTTCGACATCCACATTATAATAAGGTATCTGCGCGCCGCGTATCCGCTCCTCGGAGAACATCTGCCCCTCCCCCGTCAGCAGCCAGAGTTTGTCGACCTGGGGGAATTTGCTGACGATACGGTCGGCGACGTCCAGCGAAATGCCGTTGTTGCCCCGCTTTATCTGATAGAGGTTTTCGCCGCGCGCCAGGCCGATATATCGCGCAAAATAGTTGGTCGACATATTCGCCCACTTGATTACGGCCTCGATTCTTTGCCAATTATTCTGCTTTTCTCGCATTTTTTTAGCAATAATTAAAAAAAAATTTGCATCTTTGCACTCCCGGTCCCGTAGTTCAATGGATAGAATATAAGATTCCGGTTCTTACGATATGGGTTCGATTCCCGTCGGGACTACCAGGCACAGGTGCGCAACAAGCGCACTTGTGCTTTTTTTTATCGTATCTGGGCGAATGCAAAGTCGGGCGTCACTTAATTTATTCAACAAAAATAGTAACAAATTTCGATCATACAACAAAAAATAGCATATTTGATCGCGCGAATACCACTTTTAGACACGCCTGCCCGTAATACGATAAAAGGAATCCGCACTCCCGGTGCGAACTCCTCTTATACAATAAATGTGCGATTTATAAAATCAGACTTCAAAAAGAGAGGCGCACGCCCAGTCTCAAGGTCAGCGTCAGAGGTGAATCCGTACGCGACGTACGCAATCCGGTTTCGGTGAAGTAATACGATCCTTCAGGCTCGAAATAAAGCCCCACCATACCGCCTACACGGTATTGCGCCCCCACGGCTGCAAGCGCCGACCACTGCACGCCCGGTTCGTCGACGGTCTCGGAGCCGAGCCGGGCCGAAACGCATTTCTCGACCATGCCGCCCGCACCCATATATAACGAGAAGCGGCCGCGCTCGAGGAACTGCCAGTTGAAGCGGAGGGGAACCCCTATGAAATGGAGTTTTTGCGCCACGTCGTCCGAGGTGTACTGCATCCTCACGTCCGAACGCAGCAGGGTGTAGTTCACGCCGCTTTCCAGCGACAGTCCGTGGGCGAACTCCTTGCGCACGGCGATGCCGAAGCTCAACGGCTGGTGGTGGCGGAACGAACTCTCGCCGTATCCGCTGCTGCGCAGGGGCGCCAGGCTGTTGCCGTTGCCGATCACCGACGAAGCATCATTCGTTATCGAAGTGTTGAGCATCCGGGGAGCCAGACCTTCGCTGTTTCCGCCCGCCACGCCGCCGCCGGCAAACAGGGAGAACGACGCCTTTTTATGCGGTTTGGTGTAGGCTACGAACGGCTCGTCGGAGAACCCCGCACGACCGGCCGCGCCGGCCGCCGACCGCGTTGCGGGCCGCCCGGAAGCCTGCTTCGAAACCCTTTCGCCGGAAGTCTCCGCAGTATCTCCGGAGGCCGCCTTTGCGACTTCACCGGATGACGCCTTCGCGACTTCACCGGACGACGCCTTCGCCGCCTCTCCGGAAACTTCCGCCGCCGCGACCTCTCCGGCCCGGACCGCAGGCTCACCGTCCGTCCGGAGATCTTTCAGGGCCGCCGTCTGCGCAGGCTGCCCTGCGGCCGCAGCGAGGAGCGACCGCCGCCCCGCGGAGGACACCTCCCCGGCAACCTGCTCCCGGGGCAGCCCCACCGCCTTTGCAAGGGCGTCCCGTACGGTTTCCGGCTCCGCGGGCTGCGGTATGGCAACCGCGGTTGCTCCGTCTTCCGCCACCGATGCGATAACAGTCCCATCATTTTCCAACGCCTTGTCCGGCCGGAGCAGGAATTCACCCGCAACGGCCAAGATCAGCACGGCAGCGGCTGCGGCGGCAATCCGCGGCCGGTAGATCCGCCATACGGACCCGCGGGGTTTTGTCCCGGAAACCTCCGGCCCCGGAGCCGCACCGCCCAACTCGCGCTGCAAACGCTCCCATCCCCCCGCCGGAGGCGGGAGTTCGGCGTCGCGAAGCGCGTTCCGCATGGCTTTGATCCAATCCTTGTCTTGTTTCATAGTTCTATGTGAGTCCGGCAGCGCCGGATGATCCACCTTTTTCTGATATTCCGGAGCTGCATCCTCTCGATTTCAATGCGTCTCCAAATAAGCCCTGATCCTGCGGGCCAGCATGGCCCGGGCGCGAAACAACTGCGAAGAGGAGCTTTTTTCGTTGATTCCCAGCATCCGGGCGATGTCGCGGTGGGAATACTCCTCGATGCAGTAGAGGTTGAACACCGCCCGGTAACCCTCGGGCAGCTCGCCGATGAACCGCATCAGCACCTCGCGCGGAACGCGGGCCATCTCCGCCACGTCCGGTTCCGCCACCTCCGCCGCGGCCTTCCCCTCGTCGAGCGTCACGCTTCCCAGCTTACTGCGGCTGCGTATCCACTCCAGCGCCACGTTGACCGTGATCCGCTCGATCCAGGCGCGCAGCGAGCCGGTTCCCCGGTAGGTGAAGCGGTCGAACGCCCCGTAGATCTTCAGGAAAGCGTCGTGGAGCAGGTCTTCGGCCGTCGTGCGGTCTCCGGCGTAACGCATGCAAATCGACAACAGACGGCCTGCATAGCGGTCGTACAGCTCCTTGCGGGCCATATCGTCCCCCTTCCTGCACCCTTCGGCCAGTATCTGTTCCTCCATTTGCATTACTCAATACACTCTATAAATGCCGCGGAAGGCAAAAGACTGCATGGGTGAAAAAAATTTATTTCGCATGCAGTATTCGGCCCTGCCGGACGTTTTAAGAGCGAAAGGTAACATAAAATATGGATATTATGAAAAAATTCGGTTTATTCCTCATCGCAGCTATAGCTGTCACCGCTTTTACCTCCTGCAACGACGACGACGGCGGCGAACCGCTCCGTACGCTCATCACCACCGTCCGCACGCTCGACGGCGGAGACTACTATTTCCAGCGCGACAACGGGGAGACGCTCTACCCCGGCAACAAGTCCCGCGTCCCGGGCTACAAGCCCGATCCCGACAAAACGCAGCGGGTCATCATCTGGTTCACATTGCAGAACGGCATTGCCGATTACGATTACAACATCGACCTCTATTTCGTGGAAAACATCTACACCGGCACTTCGGAGGTCGTGACCGACGCGGCTCGGCTCGAAGAGCTGGGCAGCGCCAAAACGGGCTTCCAGGGCAATACGTTCAACCTCACGAAAGAGTGGCTGACCTTCTATGCGCTCTACCCCGTATCGGACAATTCGAAACACACGTTCACGGTGATCGTCAACGAGGTGAAAGACGAAGGCGAAGAGGGTGACGGAGGCGCCGAACAGTCCGAAGCGGCCGAAACGGATTACCTGCAACTGGAGTTGCGCCACAACCCCGGCGGCGACACGCAGGGCTATACCGACGGCTATTACGTTTCGTTCAACCTCACGCCGCTCGCCGAACGGCTCGAAGGCAAGAAGGGCGTCGTCCTGCATATCGAGACCAACGAAAACGGTCCCCAGGAGATCAAACTCGACCTGCCGCAGGAGAAGTAGCCACTCCCTCACGGCAGCTGCTCCGGTCCGCCACTCTGCGGGCCGGATTTTTTTGCGCCCTGCCGCGGCGCCCCGCAGAGGCGTGTGTGGTCGGAAGATTCGTTCTCCGGAACCTCGGCTCCGTTTTCAGGCGGCAGCTCTCGGGGGTCCGCCCGCAACTGCGTTGCGGGCAGACCTCCCCCGGGCGAAGCGAGCCGGCCCTTCCCGGGCCATGCCCCGGATCGCGCTCCCACACCGGCCGTGCGCTCCCACACCGGCCGTGCGTTCCCACACCGGCCGTGCGCCCCGAACCGGCCTCCGGCCCGCCTCCCGGCGCATTGTTTTTTCGCCCCGAGGGCGCAGATTTGCCGAAAATCGCTATCTTTGCATCATGTCAATCGTACGCAACACGGAGAGCGATCTCGAATTCGAGAACAAAATCCGCCCGCAGGAGCTGGAAACCTTCTCCGGGCAGGACAAGATCGTCGAAAACCTCCATATCTTCATCAAGGCGGCGCTCATGCGCGGCGACTCGCTCGACCACGTCCTGCTGCACGGCCCCCCGGGACTGGGCAAGACGACCCTCGCGAACATCATCGCCAACGAAATGGGGGCGCAGCTGCGCGTCACGTCGGGTCCGGTGCTCGACAAGCCGGGCGACCTGGCGGGCCTGCTGACCAACCTCAATCCGGGCGACGTGCTTTTCATCGACGAGATCCACCGCCTCAGCCCGATCGTCGAGGAGTATCTCTACTCGGCGATGGAGGACTATAAAATCGACATCGTGCTGGACAAAGGCCCCTCGGCCCGCTCGATCCAGATCGAGCTGGCGCCCTTCACGCTCATCGGCGCCACGACGCGCAGCGGCCTGCTGACTTCGCCCCTCAGGGCGCGTTTCGGCATCCAGTGCCACCTCGAATACTACGACGCCCCGGTGCTCGCGGGCATCGTGCGACGCTCGGCGCGCATCCTCGACGTCTCGATCGACGACGACGCGGCCCACGAAGTGGCCCTGCGTTCGCGCGGCACGCCGCGTATCGCCAACGCCCTGCTGCGCCGCGTGCGCGACTTCGCGATGGTCAAGGGCGAAG
>ERZ773134.1204-NODE-1204-length-22835-cov-20.071247_pt1 | contig 22835 bp, 19 predicted proteins | sample MGYA00580856_ERZ773134 | MGnify/ENA primary metagenome ERZ773134 (study PRJEB29015, sample SAMEA2737823) | human gut metagenome | biome: human gut; feature: human-associated habitat; material: faeces | place: China | collected 2012 ... | reverse complement strand
TTAATATTGTATTTTTTTCTTAGATAAAGGTTTTCCCGGAATTACAAAAGCTATAACAATTCTTTCTTCGCAAAAAATTCTCCGCGGCACTCTCCCATCCTGTAAGAAAAGCCGCGGAGAAATAAATATATTTTCGGTGCCAATACAAAGATCATTAATCTTTACACCACTTTACAACTTTTTCATAAAAAAATATCGTACAGAGCTTTCTGATGTATAGTGAGTTTGCTCCAAAACATTTTATTTTGAAACTTTTTCTGCTCCAACAGTAGATACTTTGTTTTTACTCGTTTTATCAATACTAACATTGGAATCTGTACATTCCATTCGATTTTTATATCAGCACTTTTTGTCTGGGATTACCACAAAATCCCTCAATACCTTTTACCACACATGTTCCTATGCAAAAGTTGATTATTCCCACTTTATGAATATCACAGCTAAAGTTGCTTTGAGAATGATACTGGATTCTTAACAACTGAAATATTTAAGTTGTTTGATTAGTTAGCTTGGCTATAAAGATGAAATTATATTAAATTAATGAATATAATTTAAGTTTCTTGTATATAATAGTTGACTCTGAAACAGGAAAACGTAAAGACCGTACAGATTATCCAATTACAGCTATTAGGAAAGCTATCCTTAATGCATTAGTGCATCGTGATTATAGTATTCATACAGAAGGCATGCCTATACAGATTATTATGTTTGAAAATAGAATAGAGATTAGAAATCCAGGTGGAATATATGGAAGAATAAGAATAGACCAATTGGGAAAAGTACAACCAGACACGAGAAATCCAATAATTGCATCAGAACTAGAGGTGTTGAAAATTACAGAAAATAGATATTCAGGTATTCCTACTATAAGAAGGGCAATGCGTGAATATAATTTACCTGAACCAGAATTCTTGGACGAAAGGGGCTGCTTTATAGTTAAATTATATAAATACAAAGAAAATGAATATAATAAAATGATTGAAAGCAGCGAAGAGAAAAATTTAATTATATTCTGTAAGACACCTAGAACAAGAAATGAAATTTGTCATTATTTAGGTATAAATTCAGTGTCATATGTTATGAAAAAATATGTTATGCCATTAGTTGAAAGAGGAATATTAAAAATGAGTATTCCTGATAAACCTAAGAGTACGAAACAGTTATTTTATTGTGAATAGGATTTATTGATGATATATGTTTGGATATGTGATGGGGATTGAGTAGATGGAAATAGGAGTTATTGGTCTGAGCAAATTTAGTTATAATTAGAGTGGTATTAAATTATATATGTGATATGATTTAGGTGATGGATAACAAAAATTATCCATTAATAAGATCACGAAAAAAATAATTAAAAATTATATAGAAATAGAAACAGCAAAAATATTTATCTGCTGTTTCCATATAATCAAAAAAATTAAAATTTAAAATCCTTCCGCGGATGCTTATTTATCAATAGGTTCTTAGATTATATGAATGTTGAAATTATAGATATAAATTCAAAGGAATTAAAGGTGTAAAGCTGTACATGAAAATGTAGAACTTTATTTCACGAAAATACATTGACATTCATCTATGTATATGCTAATTTTATACATAGATAATTATCAATACGAGGTGAATGAAATGAGATTAGCGGATGTTTCTTTAATATGCAAGGCACTTGGAGATTCAAACAGGCTGGAAATAGTGCAGATGTTGTCAAATGGAGAAAAATGCGGATGCAGGCTTTTGGAAAGATTTAGTATTACTCAGCCTACATTATCTCATCATATGAAAATACTGGTGGAGTGTGGGTTGGTTAATGACCGGAAAGAAGGCAAATGGCACCATTATTCCTTGAATTGTGAAACTTTAATAGAATTCAAAGATTCTATTGGCAGTTTGACGTGTGAGTCATGCTGTGACAAAAAAGATAGCTGTTGTTAGAGGGGGAATCCTGTTAATACTTGTAAAGATTGTAAATAAGACGAAAGAAAGTTTTCTATGACAGTAAGAGAAAAAGCAGAACTGATTGTAAAAGATATAAAGAAAGAACAGGGAACAAATCCGGTTGTCATTTTTAAACAGATAGCAAAGAAGGAATATGTCAGTATTCATGGACCGGAACACCATATATTAGATGGTGCAAGTTTGCTTGTAGCCTACAAAAACGCAGGAGGAGAGATAGACTTAGAACAGGCATTGGACAGGCTGATGGCAGAGGGGCTTCGGATGCCGGGGGCAATGTGCGGTTTATGGGGAATATGCGGAGCAATCACATCTATAGGTGCTGCACTTGCAATCATCGACGGAACAGGTCCGCTTTCAACGGATGGAACATGGGAAAATCATATGCAGTTTACCTCGAAAGCAATTGGAGAATTAGGAACCATAAACGGACCAAGATGCTGCAAGAGAGATGCAATGATAGCATTTAAGAATGGTATTGATTATGTGAATGCTCATTATGGAGTAACATTGCAATATGAACAAATGCAATGTGGATTCACAGATTTTAATGAGCAATGTATAAAGGAGAGGTGTCCATTTTATGAGTAATGTAAAAGTAGCTTTTATTTGTGTTCATAATTCATGTAGAAGTCAGATTGCTGAGGCTTTTGGAAGACATCTGGCATCAGATGTGTTTCAAAGTTATTCGGCGGGTACAGAAACAAAACTACAGATTAATCAGGATGCTGTCCGTATTATGAAGGAATTATATAATATAGATATGGAAGCAGAAGAACAGTTCAGTAAGCTGGTTAGTGATATTCCAGATCCGGATATTGCAATATCAATGGGATGTAATGTAGGGTGTCCATTTATAGGCAGACCATTTGATGATAATTGGGGACTTGAAGATCCAACTGGAAAAAGTGATGAGGAATTTAAGATAGTCATTGAACAAATAAAGCATGATATTTTGGAGTTAAAAAGTAGATTGAACCATAATGAGATTAATATAAGTTATTTTAAAAGTATCATAGATCAGGATAGAGCCGCAGTCGTTATATGCAATCTTAATCATGAAATAATATATATGAATCCTGCTGCGATTGTTAATTATGGAAAGCGTGGCGGAGACAAGCTGATTGGCAGAAGCTTGCTGGAATGTCATAATAAGGAATCACAGGAAAAGATAAGACAGGTGACAGAATGGTTTGCACAGGACGAAAGCCATAATATTGTGTATACATTTCATAATGAGAAGCAGAATAAAGATATATATATGGTGGCGCTTAGAGATAGTGACAAGCTGATTGGATACTATGAGAAGCATGAATATCGAGATAGAGAAACAATGAAAATGTATGATTTATGGTGAGTTCCACCTAATGAGGAAGTAATAAAAAATATTGTAGACTGCTTTCTGTGCAAAACCAATGTTCATGTCAGATATCAGAGATACCTTGATGACTGCTATTGGCCAGATTCAGGCAGATACGCGCTCTGAATGATCCGGTACTGGCTGGAATCAACATTTTTGCCATGACTGCAAATGCATTTGATGAGGACAGAAAAAAGCACTGGAATGCGGTATGGATGGATTCTTAACCAAACCAATTGTTATTGAGAAATTGATCAGTACATTACAGAAAAAACTGGATTAGTTAAGAAAAAATAAAGTGATGCTAAGAAAACGTACGGTGATAATTGGCAGAATAATGCGGGTGAGGCAGATCATATTGATCCGTTAGCTAATTTTGTTAAATGTCATAAGCGTAATCTATTTATATCAAAAGAAGATTTAAAAGATATAGGAAATAGAGATGATAATATTCAGATATTTTCAATTATATGCGTTATTGTGTTAAAAATATATCGGCCTATATTGCAAAATATACAATAAATTGTACAAAATTACTAAAAATATTCAAAATGATTATATAAAAATAGCAATTGTACCCAATAAAATAATGTGATACAATCAAGGAAACTAAAACAGAAGAAATAGTTTCCTTGATTTTTTGTTTTATAAGCGTCACTGATACACAACATTAAAAGGAGCATTATGAATAATAAAGAGAAGATTTTACAGGCAACGATACAGGCATTTAATCAAAAAGGCCTTAAATTTACAATGGACGATATTGCATCTATTCTTGCAATGAGTAAGAAGACAATATATACAATTTTTAAAGATAAGAACACTCTGTTTATGGAGATGGTAGATTATCTGTTTGACACGATTAAAGAGAGCGAATCAGAGATAATTGAAGATAATACATTATCAACAATTGAGAAGATAAGACGTATTCTTGGAGTTATGCCTGAGAGTTATAAAGATATTGATTTAAGACAATTATATATGTTAAAGGACAAATTCCCGGAGATATACAGACACGTTGAAGAACGTCTGGAGAATGGATGGGAGACAACGATTAAGCTTTTGGAACAGGGGATTGAGGAAGAAGTGATAAGACCGGTTAATGTATTGATGTTTAAGATGATGATGGAGGCATCAATAGAACAATTTTTCCAAAGAGACATTCTTATAAGGGCAGGAATGACATATACACAGGGACTTGATGAGATTGTGGGAATATTATTAGATGGCGTGGCAGTTAAGGAAAGTCATTGAAAATAAAAAGGAGGAATATATAATGCAGGACAAATCAAAGGTTATATTTAACAATGAAATTGATAGAAAGGCATATAGAAAAGCTATTAATTCCAAAAAAAAATACGCAAGAAAATATGGTGATGACAGCAATGCCGACTATAAGGTGACAATAAAGAAGAACAAATACATAGGTGATATGCTTGGCGTGTATGATGTGAGGGTTGCAGATAAGCCTGCAAGCGTATCTAACGGTAATAAAGAAGAATTTGATACTGATAAAGGTATTATAGTTGGCAATATAAGAATGGGTTTTGGACATTACAGAATATCAATGGCGATTGCTTCAGCGGCTAATGCACTTGGATATGTTCCTTACTGGATGGATCTTAATTCTTACGATAATACAACCTGTACTAAAGTTATAAGGGCACAGAACGATCTGTATTCGCTTGGTTCAAGGTTATCACAAAAGAGCAGGCTGTTTAACAGACTGGTGTGGGAACCAATGAATTACGAGGGCTTCAGGAAGCTTTCCTATAACGCTTCAGACCAGAAGAATGCAGAGCTTATGGCACCTGTATATAAGAATGTTCCTAAGGATATTCCGGTTATTGCAACTCATGTATGGCCGGCACAGGCGGCAGTACACGCAGGTATGAAAAATGTTGTTAATGCAATACCGGATAACTGGCCAATGGCATTGCATTTGTCAGAAGGAAGTATTCATACAGTCCAGACACATTATGCTTATCAGGGTTACAGGATACTTAATGGAATGTCCGGCATTAAGGTGTTAAATGAAATGCCAGCAGATAGTCTTGTATACACAGGACATTATATCGACCACGAGCTTGTAACTAATATTGAGGCTGACTGCAATGCAAGAATAGCAAGAAAACAGAACGGAAAGCCTATGAGATTTCTGCTTACAATTGGTGGTGCAGGTGCACAGAAAGAGATATTTGCCCATATAATTAAATACCTTATTCCTTATATTAAGAAGAATAAGGCAGTGTTATACGTTAATGTTGGTGATTATAAAAATGTATGGGACGAACTTATAAGAGATATCCCACAGATGAGAGAACTGGCAACTGAGCATTTTGACAACTGGAAAGATACGAAGGCATTTGCCACGAAGGCATTATCAGCCAGCCAGATAAACAATTCTGATGTAGTGACAGATAACAATAGAGATGATAATTCTAAGAATATTACAGCAGATAATTCAAGTGAAGACACATCTGATAATATAACAGGTATCCACGGTTTTTATCATAAGAATATATTTGAGGCAGTGTATTGTACTAACCTTTTGATGAGAAGTGCAGATGTGCTTGTTACCAAACCAAGTGAATTAGCATTCTATCCAGTGCCAAAGTTATTTATAAAGCGAGTTGGCGGACACGAACAGTGGGGTGCTGTTCATTCAGCAGAGATAGGTGACGGAACACTTGAGTGCAGGGATATACCTCATACTTTACAGATGATAAAGCTGTTTATGGAAGATGATACATACATTATAGATATGTGTAAGAACATAAAGAAGAATAAACAGATGGGTATATATAATGGTGCATATGAGGCTGTCAAATTAGCAGTGAATATGAAGAAATCAGACATTTAATACGGCGTGCAGTAATCAGACACTTAAAAAATATGAAGAAATCAGACATATAGAAAGAAAAGAGGTAGCGTATGGGGCTTAATAAGAAAGAAATGGCATCTTATGGCATAGGTGCAGTTGGCAAAGATATGGTTTATATGTTTTGTGCAAGTTATATTCTGTATTATTATCAGGATATACTTGGGGTTAGTGCGATAGCAATGGGGATTATACTTCTTGCGGCACGAGTATTTGACGCATTTAACGACCCTATAATGGGTGTAGTTGTTGCAAAGACAAGAACCAGATGGGGAAAGTTCAGACCATGGCTGTTTATTGGAACATTGCTTAATGCTGTTGTATTGTTTCTGATGTTTTCTGCACCACCAACACTTGATGGCGGCGGACTTGTTGCTTATGCCGCAGTAACTTACGTTTTGTGGGGTGTTACTTATACAATGATGGATATTCCTTATTGGTCAATGATACCTGCATTTACAGAGGGCGGCAAGGAAAGAGAGAATATGTCAACAATGGCACGTTCCTGTGCAGGCGTAGGTTCAGCACTTGTTACAATTATTACAATGCAGTGTGTATATATGCTTGGAAAGGGCAATGAATATGCAGGTTTTAAATGGTTTGCACTTATAATATCAATACTGTTCTTTGCTGCAATACTTATTACCTGCCTTAATATTAGGGAAAAATCAACAGTTGATGTTGAAACAGTATCAGTAAAGCAGATGTTCAAGGCACTTTTCCAGAATGATCAGGCTGTTACAGTAGTTATAACAATTGTTCTTATTAATACATCTGTGTACATAACTTCTAATCTTGTCATATATTTCTTTAAATATGATTTTGGCGGTGCAGACTGGTACAACGGCTATACACTATTTAATACATTTGGTGGTGCAATACAGATATTATCAATGATGGTATTGTTTCCGCTTCTTAGAAAGTTTTTGAACACAATAAAGATATTTTATGTAAGCTTTGTTATGGCTATTGCTGGTTATATAGTTTTATTTATTCTTATATTCACATCAATGTCGAGTGTGTTTATTTTATTTATTCCAGCATTTTTCATATTTGCAGCAAATGGAATGTTATTAGTCTTAACGACTATATTTCTGGCGAATACGGTTGACTATGGCGAATTTAAGAATAAGCGAAGAGATGAGAGCGTTATATTTTCAATGCAGACATTTGTTGTAAAGCTTGCTTCAGGTATAGCCGCATTAGTTGTGTCAATATGCCTTTCAGTATGCAGGTTAAGCAGTAATACAGATGTGGTGACAGATGCTGTGGCTGGTGGTTCGGTAGTAGGACTTAGAATGACAATGACAGTAATTCCGGTAATAGGTCTGCTTATTGCAGTATTTTACTTCCACAGAAAGTACATTTTAACAGAGCAGAAAATGGAAGAGATATCGGAAAGAATTAAGGAGAGCCATTAATGATAACGATTAATAATAATATGTATGTGCTTGATACTGACAATACATCTTATGCGTTTGCCGTGCTTGGAAGCGGGCAGTTGGAGCATTTGTATTATGGAAGAAAGTTACACGCCAATGAGGCTGTGATGACAGAGAAGCATACATTTATTCCGGGTAATACTAATGTATACAATAAAGATTATTCGTCTTATTCGCTGGAAGATGTGTGCCTTGAAATGTCATCATTGGGAAAAGGCGATATAAGAGAGCCTTTTATCGAAGTCACATATCCTAATGGAAGCAGTACAACGGATATGGTGTTTGACAGGGCAGAGATTATACAGGGCAAGGAAGAATACGATACGCTTCCGGGGTCTTATGATGATAATGGAGAGGTTGAACAGCTCGTCATCTATCTTAAGGACAGGAATTATAATCTCACATTGGAGCTTCATTATTATGTATATGAAAAATGTGACATTATAACAAGAAGTGCCAAGCTTGTTAATTCAGGAAATGAGAGCGTAAGGCTTGAAAGATTAATGAGTATGCAGCTTGATTTAAACGAGAGTGATTATGAATTGTCTTTTTTTAATGGTGCGTGGGCAAGGGAGATGAATAGAAGCAGAATACCCATTCGTGCCGGTAAGTATGTAAATGAGTCGGTCACAGGAACATCATCAAACAGAGCTAATCCTTTTTTTATGATAGGAAGAAGTTCAACGACAGAAGATTATGGTGAATGTTATGGATTTAATCTTATATACAGCGGCAATCATTATGAAGCGGCACAGGTTAATTCATATGGTAAATTAAGGCTTGTATCGGGAATTAATCCAGCTACATTTTCTTATATTATTGAAGCAGGAAAATGCTTTGAAGCTCCAGAGGCAGTGCTTACCTATTCATACAAAGGCTATAACAGGATGAGTCATAATATGCACGAGTTTGTAAGAAAGCACATTGTGCGTGGAAGCTGGCGTGACAAGGAAAGACCAGTTCTTATTAATAGCTGGGAAGCGGCATACTTTAATATTAATGAAAGAAAGCTTGTGAAGCTTGCAAAGGCGGCTAAGGATACAGGTGTTGAACTGTTCGTTATGGATGATGGCTGGTTTGGCGAGAGAAATGACGACACAAGTTCATTAGGTGACTGGACACCGAATAGCAGAAAGCTTCCAAATGGAATAGCTGGCATTGCGGATAAGATAAAAGAATCCGGGCTTAAATTTGGAATATGGGTTGAGCCTGAGATGGTGAGTGTGAACAGCAGATTATATGAGGCACACCCTGAATGGGTAATTGAAATACCAGATGTAGAACATTCAGAGGGACGGAACCAGAGAATTCTTGATTTAACCTATGAAGCTGTTCAGGACTATATAATTGAGGAGATGAGTGAGGTGTTCTCATCAGCAGATATATCTTATGTAAAATGGGATATGAACAGAATATTCAGTGATTATTATTCTAAAAATCTGCCACCTGACAGGCAGAAGGAAGTATCGCATAGATATGTGTGCGGCTTGTACAGATGTATGAAGGAGCTTACTAATAGATTTCCTGACATATTATTTGAGGGCTGTGCGGCAGGCGGCAACAGGTTTGATCTGGGAATGTTATGCTATTTTCCGCAGATATGGGCAAGTGATAACACAGATGCGCTTTGCAGGGCGCAGATTCAGTATAATTACAGCTATGGTTATCCGTTATCGTGTATTTCAGCCCATGTATCGGCAAGCCCTAATCATCAGACATTAAGAAATATGCCGTTAGAGAGCAGATTTGCAGTTGCGGCATTTGGGCTTCTGGGCTATGAATGTAATATGTGTGATATGAATAAAGAGGAATTAAATGCTGTGAAATGTCAGATTGAACTGTACAAGAAGTTAAGAAATGTATTCTTTACTGGTACATTTTACAGGACAGAAAGCTTTGAAGAAGAAAATGCAGGTAATGCCAGTGTATTAAATAATGGTAAAGGCAACAGGGCAGAATTGACAGTAGTATCAACGGATAAGAAGAAAGCTGTCGGATTAATTATGCAAAAACACGTTATACCTAACACACAGTATGCCTGTTACAGGGCTAAAGGTCTTGATGAAGCTAAGAAATACCATTTTTACAACAGAAAGCTTCAATATGACATTAAAGAATTCGGTGAGCTTGTTAATATGGTATCGCCAATACATATCAAGCAGGGTTCTATGTTACAGGATATACTGTCAAAGCTTAAGAAAATGGATGGTGAAACAGAAGATTACATAGCTTATGGAGATACACTTATGTATTCGGGTGTTAAGTTAAAGCAGGCATTCAGTGCAACAGGCTACAATGAGAATGTCCGATTTTTTCAAGATTTTGCAGCAAGATTATACTTTATGGAAGAGGTAGAAGATGATAAGCAGTGACATAATTAGTTCGGGCGGTATTGATAATATATTAAAGGATCTATATATTGATGAAAGCCAGCTTGAATACCAGAGGAAAAGATATATTAATGCTCTGAACCGCTTCACACAGTTATATGGTGAGGGTGATGTGCTTATATTCAGTGCGCCGGGAAGAAGTGAGATTGGCGGTAACCACACAGACCATCAGAATGGAAAAGTTCTTGCGGCTTCTATTAATCTGGATATTATCGCAGTAGTAAGACCAGTGAATTACAAGGAGAGTGTGTCAGGGGAAGGCAGTTCATTTGAGTGTAGTGATATTAATGCCGGAATTATAAGAATTGTGTCAGACGATTATCCAATGCTAGAAGTGGCATTATCAGATACGGATATTAATAAGGAAGAATACTCAACAACCAAGGCACTTGTTAAAGGTGTGACTGCCGGCTTTAAGAAAAAAGGTTTTAAGACAGGAGCATTTGATGCGTTTATAACAAGTGATGTGCCTATGGGAGCAGGGCTTTCATCATCTGCGGCATTTGAAACACTTATAGGAACAATACAGTCACATATTTATAATGCTGGAAAAGTATCAGCAGAAGATATTGCAGTTATCGGACAGATGGCAGAGAATGAGTATTTTGGCAAGCCTTGTGGACTTATGGATCAGATGGCGTGTTCGGTTGGCAATATGGTCTATATTGACTTTAATAATAAGGAAAATCCAGTTGTTAATAAGCTTGATGTGGATATTAAAAAATTCGGCTACAGCCTGTGTATAACTGATACTAAAGGCTCACACAAGGATTTGACAGATGATTATGCAGATATCCGTCAGGAGATGAACGCGGTTGCCGGTTACTTCAGACAGGAGGTTCTTCGTGGCATTACATTAAAGGATATACTTGATAATTTTAAAGAACTACAGGAGAAGTTCGGTGACAGGTGCATACTAAGAGCAGTTCATTTTATAGAGGAAAATGAGAGAGTAGAAAATGAAGTAAATGCTCTTACATCTGGAAATATTGATGAATTCTTAAGGCTGGTATCAAAGTCAGGTGATTCATCTTACAAATATCTTCAAAATATATATTCAACCAAAGATACTGCCAATCAGGGCGTTTCACTTGGACTTATGATGAGTGAAATATTCTTAGGTGATAATAGTGTATACAGTAATGGAGTATGCAGGGTTCATGGAGGTGGATTTGCAGGAACAATACTTGCAATTGTTAAAGATAATGCAGTAGATGAATACAGAAGAAATATGGATAAGATATTCGGTGATGGTGCAAGTATGATATTACAAATCAGACATTGCGGAGGTGTCAGAATAATATGAAAGATATAGACGGTCTTATATTAGAGCTTGTTAATTATGCTTTAATGAATGAACTGATAGAAGAAGATGACAAGATATATGTAACTAACAGACTGCTGGAAGTCTTTGAAAAAATCGGACTTGATACAGACAGTGAGGCAATTAAGGGTGATGTTGAGAGCAAGAAGCATATCACAAGAAGAATAGCCGAAATTCTCTCAGACTGCCTTGAAACAGCCATAAATGACGGACTTATTGAAGATACCCAGCTTAACAAGGATTTATTTGACACTAAGATAATGGGTGTACTTACTCCAATGCCTTCTGTTGTGAGAAAGCATTTTAAGGAGCTTTATAATAATAGTCCTAAGTTTGCTACAGATTATTTCTATGAGCTTAATAAAGCCTGTAATTATATACGCTGTGACAGAATTGAGAAGGACCAGAAATGGAAGTACAATTCAGAATATGGCACTATAGATATAACGATTAATCTGTCAAAGCCGGAGAAAGACCCGAAGGATATAATCAGGCAGGGACAGATGACGGCAAGTGGTTATCCAAAGTGCCTTTTGTGTAAGGAAAATGAAGGTTATGCCGGTACGCTGTCACATCCTGCAAGACAGAATTTGAGGGTTATACCGCTTGAATTAAGCGGCGAGAAATATTATATGCAGTATTCGCCATATGTATATTATAACGAACATTGCATAGTGTTTAATGACAAGCATATACCTATGAAGATTGATAAGAGTACGTTTAAGAAACTTATCGAGTTCACAGAGAAATTTCCTCATTACACATTAGGTTCTAATGCTGACCTGCCGATTGTAGGTGGTTCAATATTAAGCCACGACCATTTTCAGGGTGGTGCATATGAGTTTCCTATGGCAAGGGCAGAGTATGTGTATACATTTGATATGGGGCAGTTCGGTGATGTCAAGGCGGGAATTCTTAACTGGCCTATGTCGGTAATAAGACTCAGCAGTAATAATAAAGAAAGTCTTGTTAATGCCTGCGATTATATATTATACAAATGGAGAGGCTACACTGATGAAGAAGCTTTCATATACTGCAATACAGATGGTGAACAGCATAATACGATAACTCCGATATGTAGAAGAAAAGCTGATAATTACGAGATGGATCTTGTATTAAGGAATAATATTACGACTAAGGAGTGTCCTTGGGGTGTGTACCATCCGTCAGCTAACCTTCACCATATCAAGAAGGAGAATATCGGACTTATTGAAGTTATGGGAATGGCAATACTTCCGGCACGTCTTGATAAGGAAATGGGTATTTTAAAAAATGCACTATTAAATAATGAAGCTATCCGCTTAATAAGCGAGATTGAAAAGCACGCAGAATGGGTTGAAAGCTGGAAAGATAATTATGATATAACCAGGGGCAACGTTGATGAGATAATAAAATCAGAGATTGGCAAAGTATTCGTTCAGGTGCTTGAGTGTGCAGGTGTATACAAGACAGATGAAAAGGGAAGAGAGGCATTTATAAGATTTACTAACAATTTAACATAGTATGATGAGATAACTGCCGCTTTAAATCAATAGCATACTACATTTCGTTAATAATTTAATATAGTATAATGAGAGAGTCAGAAATTTAAAAATATTACACAGTAATTTACACAAATTTAAAAAGATTATGAAGTGGAATTTACAGTATAGTAATATAATCCAGTGATATAAAGAACCAATATTAAAGGTTTATTTATATCACTGGATTTTTTTGTAATAACGGGAGGAAGATATGCCATCAACATATGCACATTATAGAATGGGACAGCAGGTGCGTACAATGCTGGACGGTAATGAGAAAAAGATAGTTGAAAAGTACCCACAATTATATCTTATAGGGTTACACGGTCCGGACATTTTATTTTATTATAAGCCACTAAAGTCCAATGCAATTAACAGTATCGGGTATGAACTGCACAGACATTCAGGAAAGGAATTCTTTGAGAGAGCAAGAAAAGTAATATCAGGAAAGAATAACAGAGAGCCATATCTGGCTTACACTTATGGGGTGCTTAACCATTTTGCACTTGATGTAAGCTGTCATGGTTATATTGAGGATAAGATAAACGAAAGCGGAATATCGCACGCCGAGATAGAAGTTGAATTTGACAGAGAACTTATGATTATGGATAAGAAAAATCCAATAACACAGTCGCTGGTAAGGCATATTATTCCGTCAGAGGAGAATGCAAAGGTAATAAGTGAATTTTATCCAGGTACAACTATGCAGGACGTGAAAAAGGCACTTGAAGGAATGATTTCCTACAACAATCTGCTTGTTGCACCATCGCATATAAAACGCTGGTTTATATATCTTTTACTTAAGGTATCAGGCAATTATAAGGAAATGCACGGCTTGATTGTGAATTACCATAAGAATAAGGCGTGCAATGACAGCACGGTGAAATTGTTATCGTTATACAGACACGCGAAGAACACGGCATATCAGTCAATTATTAAATTCGACGGATTTTTAAATAATGATTGTGAGCTGGATAAAGCATTTAATTATAGCTTTGGTTCGGTTCTTATAGAAGGTTGTGATAATAATCAGAAACAGTGTATATCGGATAATATTCAGAATGTGGAAAGCTTTATAAGGAAAGAGGTGCAGTATGAGGGGTAAAAGCAATAACAGATTTAAGCTTACAACTAATGAAAAAGGCTGGATATTATATGATGTTGGTAATTCGGCATTTATTCTTATGGTGTCTACGATATTACCTATATATTTTAATTATCTTGCAGAAAATGCAGGAATATCATCAGTAGATTATCTTGCATACTGGGGATATGCAGCTTCTATTGTGACACTGATTGTAGCAGTGTTAGGACCGGTGCTTGGAACGCTCGCAGATACGAAAGGTTTTAAAAAGCCTATATTCTCAGGTTGTGTAATAGCTGGCTGTCTTGCGTGTGTGGCAATGGGCATTACAGGTTCGTGGATATCATTTCTTGTTGTATTCGTAATTGCGAAGGTATGTTTTTCTGCAAGTCTTGTATTTTATGACTCTATGTTATCAGATGTCACGACAGACGAGAGAATGGATATTGTATCGTCAAATGGATACGCTTACGGATATGCTGGAAGCTGTATTCCATTTATTATAAGCCTTATCTTTGTATTAGGATACAATAAAATAGGAATTTCTCTGAGTGCGGCAATGCTCATATCATTTGTAATAGTAGCTTTATGGTGGCTCTTAATGACAGTTCCGCTTATTAAGAATTATAAGCAGATTAATTATGTTGAAAGAAAGCCACACGCAGTAAAGGAAAGCTTTGTAAGAATTAAGGATACACTCTGTGGAGTTGTAAAGCAGAAGAAAATATTCTTGTTCCTTGTAGCATTTTTCTTCTATATTGATGGCGTGTATACAATAATAGATATGGCAACAGCTTATGGTTCAGCACTTGGACTCAATTCAACTGGTCTGCTTCTGGCTCTGCTTGTTACACAGCTTGTAGCATTTCCATTTGCTATTATATTTGGAAGGCTTACCTCAAAATACAGCACAGGACGTCTTATAACTGCCTGCATAATAGCGTACATAGGAATTACAGTATTTGCAGTATTTATGAAAAGCCAGTGGCAGTTCTGGGTATTAGCTATATTTGTTGGTATGTTTCAGGGCGGCATACAGGCGTTGTCACGTTCTTATTTTGCAAAGATAATACCGGCTGAAAGGTCAGGAGAATATTTCGGACTTATGGATATATGCGGAAAAGGAGCTTCTTTTTTGGGAACATTGGTTGTAGGTGCGGCTTCTCAGATATTTGGAAGCATTAATATCGGTGTGTCTATGATAGTGTTATTGTTTGCGGCAGGGCTTGTGTTATTTATAATGACAGATAAGCTTGACAGCAAAGAGGCAGATTTGGATATAGAAAATGGTATGATTGCCAATAACAGCTTTGCAGAAGGTAAGGCAGTTAATAATTAACAGTTCAATATATCAAATAATGCATTACTGTTTACAGTGAGTATGTTAAAAGTTATACTGTGGTTATAAGGTTAAATATTTAATCTGACAACGCAGAATACTATTAATAATATGAACTGTAAACAGTTTTTTTAAATTAAAAACAGATACATTGATTAAATAAAGAGGGAGGAAAGTTATGCAGAGCAGAAAAGAAGCACTGGACTATGGCTTGGCATTTCCTGATACATATGTAGAAACACCTTTTCGCGATACTAACTGGCAGTTAGTGAGGGTTAAATGCAGCAAGAAGGCTTTTTTATGGATATATGAGAAAGACGGATACGTTAATCTGAATGTGAAGGCAGATAAAGAATGGAGAGATTACTGGAGAAGTGCTTTCAAATCGGTAATTCCCGGATGGCACCAGAACAAGGAGAACTGGAACACAATAATTCTCGATGGTTCAGTGCCAGATGATGCTATTAAGACAATGATTAAGGAAAGCTACGAGCTTGTTACTGATAATCCAACAAAAAGGATATATGAAGCGGTAAAGAAAATACCTAAGGGCTGTGTTGCGACCTATGGACAGATAGCGGAGCTTGCTGGTAATAAAGGAATGGCAAGAGCAGTAGGTAATGCACTTCATAGAAATCCTGACCCAGATAATATACCATGTTACAGGGTTGTTAATTCCAAGGGAGAACTGTCGGGTGCATTTGCATTTGGCGGTGCAGGACAACAGGAACAGCTGCTTAAGGCAGATGGGATTGAAGTAGTTAATGGGAAAGTTGACCTTAAAGTGTATAGTATGAAATTCTAAACAATATGTCAGATTATATGCAGAAGCACAGAAGTAATTATACATTATTGATATAAAAAATAGTGTATAACTGCACAATAATGCACACAATCTAGGTAATATACTATTAACATATGATAAAAGTATGTTATACTGATAAGGCAGTACAATATATGTTTGTTACTGTGGAAAGATTAAATATCCGGTAATTGGAAGAAAGAGCAGATTATGAAAGAATTAAGCGAGAGAACGAAAGATTTTACAGATTCTGTTATAAGAAGAATGACAAGAATAGCCAATAAATATGGTGCAGTGAATTTATCACAGGGCTTTCCAGATTTTAACCCACCTAAGCAGATAACAGACAGACTGTCAGAGGTTGCAAGTGAAGGACCTCATCAGTATGCTTTGACTTGGGGAGCTAAGAATTTCAGAGATGCAATAGCTGCCAAATATGAACATTTTTCAGGAATTAAGGTTGACCCTGAATCAGAGATTGTAGTTACATGTGGAAGTACAGAGGCTATGATGGCGACAATGTTAAGCATTACCAATCCTAAGGATAAGGTAGTAATCTTCTCACCATTTTACGAGAATTATGGTGCAGATACTATTCTTTCAGGAGCAGAACCGATATATGTTCCACTTGTTCCACCAGATTTTACATTTAGCATTGAGCAGTTAGAAAATGCTTTTAAACAGGGAGCGAAAGCACTTATCCTGTGCAATCCGTCAAATCCTTGTGGAAAGGTATTTACATTCGAGGAATTAACTGCAATAGCAGATGTCGTAAAGAAATATGATGCCTATGTTGTGACAGATGAAGTGTATGAGCATATTGTGTACGCACCTAACAAACATATATATATGCAGGCACTTGACGGAATGAGAGAAAGAACTATCGTATGTAATTCATTGTCAAAGACATATTCTATTACAGGCTGGAGACTTGGATATGTAATTGCTAATCCTGAAATAATCGACAGGGTTAAGAAGGTACACGATTTTCTTACAGTAGGTGCGGCCGCACCACTTATGGAAGCCGCAACAGTTGGATTGAAATTCGATGACAAGTATTATGATGAACTTGCGGCACATTATGCACATATGAAAGAGGTATTTGTCGGCGGTTTAGAAAAGCTTGGTTTAAAATATACAGACCCACAGGGTGCTTATTATGTGCTTGTTGATGTGAGTGAATTTGGAGTAAAAGATGATGTGAAGTTCTGTGAATGGCTGGCACAGTATGTAGGGGTTGCGGCAGTACCGGGTTCAAGCTTCTTTAGGGAAGATGTAAATAATCTTATAAGATTTCATTTTGCCAAGCAGGACGATACACTTAATGAAGCGATTAATCGTCTTGCTGGCTTAAGAAAGGCTGTAGCTGAAGCTGGAGATGTTGAGTGGAGATAATCAATCGTGAGGGATATCGTGAAAACGTCCATCTAGTTCTTCGGTTTTAACTATATTTATAAAGGCGTGAGGATCAGCACTTCGTATAAGCGGTATAAGCTGTCTTGTTGCCTCTGAATGAATTACAGAGTAAAGAAGTGTCTTTTCCCTGCCTTCATAACAGCCAACTCCCTTGAATAGAGTAGCATCGTGATGAGTAGTTTCTTTAATAATCTGGTATATTTCATCAGACTTGTCTGAGATAATAAAAAGAGTTTCCTTCTTGTAACGCTTATATAACCACTGGATAACCTGAGTACTACAGAACTGGTATATGATTGAGTAAAGAGCGATTGACCAGCCAAACATAGCACCGGCAATAGCAAGCATTACAACATTTCCAAGCAGAATATAGTTCCAGGCATCTATTCCTTTTTCGTGTGATAAGAATATGCTTATAAAATCTGTACCACCGGTTGTTGCACCAGCGTTAAGGCATAAGCTTATTGCAAATCCATTGATAATTCCACCAAACACGCTTATCAAAAGCACGTCATTAGTGAATACATAAGGTGGAAGAATATCCACAAATATACTTGATAAAAATATAACTATAATTGAGTAAATGGTAAATTTCTTTCCGATGTATTTGAATGCAATATAAGTAGGAAAAAGATTAAGTGCAATATTAAATATACTGAAAGGTATAGTTATATGTAAGAACTTAATGATTATTTCCTGTAAAAGCAGGGAAAGTCCTGAAAATCCTCCAGGGAAAAGTCCTGCGGTCTTAGCAAAACAGCGCAAATTCCACGCATATAATATTGATGCAAATGTAATAATAAAAAGCCTGAACACCTGATAGAACTTAGGGTGTTTAGCTTCGAATGACTGAAACATAGAACCTCCTTATAAATAATTAGTATTATGAAAAACAGGCTATATAATAGCACATTATAATTAAAGCTTCCATAGTAATTATTAATCTTTTAGCGCATTTTATTGAATTATATAAATAATAGAGTTATCATAATTATATTAATCAAAATAATTGTAATGGTTAAAATAATTTAATTGATTAATATAGTTAAAATAATTGTATTGATTAAAGTAATTATATTAATCAGATAGTAAGTAAAGATACAGACGAGGCAGGTAAAAGATATTGAAGATAAGAGATATTATAGACAGGGAACAGGAAACATTATCAATGGAGGTATTCCCACCAAAGAAAGACACGGATTTTGAGATGGTTAAGGAGGCAGCTTTACATATAGCCTCATTGAAACCAAGCTTTATGAGCGTTACATATGGAGCGGGAGGAAGCACTAAGGGCAATACAATTAAACTTGCAAGTGAAATCCAGAAGCAATATCAGGTTCCAGCAATGGCACATCTTACTTGTGTATGTGCAACTAAAGAAAGCATTAATACAGCTTTAACAGAGATGAAGCAGGCTGGAATTGAAAATATTCTTGCACTCCGCGGAGATATTCCTAAAGATTATGACGGAGAAGTATTTACAGAATTTCAACACGCTTCACAGCTTGTAGAACTGATTAAAAAGACAGGTGATTTCTGTGTTGGTGGTGCGTGTTATCCAGAAGTACACCCAGATTCCAAGAATAAGTTTGATGATATTAATGGTCTTAAGGAAAAGGTTAAGGCAGGCTGTGAATTTCTTACAACACAGATGTTCTTTGATAATAACATTTTCTTTAACTTTATGTACAGGGTAAGGGAAGCTGGCATACATATTCCAATAATACCGGGAATTATGCCTATTACCAAGAGAGCACAGGTTAAGAATGCTGTTAAATTATCAGGCTGCAATGTGCCGGAAAGATTTAAGAATATTATTGATAAATATGGTGATACAGAAAATGCTATGAAACAGGCAGGGGTTATATATGCCTCAGACCAGATTATAGACCTACTGGCTAATGGTGTTAAGAATATTCATATATATTCAATGAATAAGCCTGAGATTGCAAAAGGAATTCAAGATAATCTTAAAGGAATAATTCTGTAATATGAATTCACAAGTTGTTGAAAAAGTATCATTAGTCAGGGAAGATGAGAATATAAGTTATATTACGCCGACAATAAATCCGTTGTCGTGTACAGTTGTAATTGTAGAAACCGGACATAATATATGGCTTTATGATACAGGAAGTCATTCTGATATACCGGCAATGATTAATTCTTATAATCAGGCCGAAAAAAATATTAATATAGTTCTGTCTCATTTTCACCCGGATCATATAAAAAATGTGTCTGATATACATTTTAAGAATATGTATCAGGGAAAGAATACATTAAGATATACAGGAGCAGGTGAGATTGTTACAGGTGATATGTATATTGATGATGATATAAATCTTCATATATTTCCAATAGCTTCAAGCCACGCAAAGGGGTGTCTTGCGTTGGAGGTTAAAGACATATGTTATGTTGGTGATGCACTTTATCCAGCAACAGGTCCGCAATTCAGAAGATACAACGCAGGACTTCTGCTTGAGCAGTTAAGGAAGATAGAAAGCTGTAATGCTAAGTATATTTCACTCAGTCATAGAACACATTTTAAATATTCCAAAAGAGCGGTTGTAAGATGGTTGAAAGCAATATATAAGCTTCGGGGAGCGAATGAGGCTTATATATATCTGTAAAAAGTTGTCAGATAATGTTTACAAATAGATAATATAATTGTACAATATTATACATAACGAGTATATATATGCAAAAGGATATGTGCAAATTGTATATATAGTAGAATATTCGTGAACAGAATGGAGGATTATTATGGGACGTTTAGACGGTAAAGTTGCAGTTATTACAGGTGGTAACTCTGGTGTTGGAGCAGCTACAGCGAAGTTATTTGCAAAAGAGGGAGCTACAGTTGTTATCACAGCAAGAAGAGAGGCGGCATTAAAGGAAGTTGCTGATGAGATTACAGCGGCAGGTGGTGAAGTATATGCTGTATCAACAGATATATCAAAGCCTGAAGACCCAGAGGCACTTATGCAGAAGGTAATGGATAAGTATGGAAAGATAGATATACTTGTTAATAATGCAGGTATTCTTGAGCAGGGACTTAAGCCAATCGACAGATTTCTTGATGAAGATATGGATAGAATTATTGAAACTAATGAAAAAGGAACTATGCGTTGTATGAAAGCTGCTTCTAAGAGAATGAAGAGCGGTGCATCAATTGTAAATGTAGCTTCTGTAGCAGGTGAGAAGGGCTGTGGAGGAGCTGCATATGTAGCTTCTAAGGCGGCAGTTATAGGACTTACCAAGCATACAGCATTAAGATTTCAGAAAGACGGAATTCGTTGTAATGCCATATGTCCAGGCAATATAATTACACCTATGACTATGGGAACAGACCCAGCGTCACTTGACCCGGATATGATAGGTGCTATGATGAACCATAGTGATATTAAAGCACCATCTTGTACAGCAGAGGATGTTGCTAATGTTATTATATTCTTTGCAAGCGATGAAGCCAAAGCAATAACAGGCCAGATTATAGTAACAGATTATGGTGCAATGCTTTAATTATTAAGAACAGGATTTTTAAGCCTGATAAGAGAAATTAATTAAAATAATATTTTATATGCATAATAAGAGATATTGATTAGCGTATCAATATCTCTTTTTTAATGAAATATTATAAAATATCCCAACTGGATAATTTGGTTTTGACATATTATCCGTCATAATTTATGCTATAATGTGCGTAAGCAATGAGCCGTGCAGGATAAAAGAATAAAAAAAGAACTGTGCTTGCACAAAGTACTTTTTTATTTTTTTATCCTATAGGGCGAACGCCCGACAGTGTAAGAAAGCATAGATTTCTTACACTTGCACGGTGGAGTATATAATTTATAATATTATATGCTTAAAAAATAAGAAATTAAGAAATATTAGAAACAGGAGTCTCACAGAATGAGTAAAATAAAATTAGGCTGTCACGTTGGAATGGCAGGAAAAGAAATGTTCTTAGCATCAGCTAAGGAAGCCGCTTCATATGGAGCTAATGTATTTATGTTATACACAGGTGCACCACAGAACACCAGACGTAAAGATATATCAGAGCTTAACATAGAAGCTGGCTGGGAATATGCAAGACAGCACGGAATTGAGGAAATCGTGGTACACGCTCCTTATATAATTAACCTTGCGAATACTGTTAAGCCAGAGACATATGAGCTCGCAGTTGAATTCCTTGAAAAAGAGATAATCCGTACAGCGGCAATGAGAAGCCGCATTATGGTGCTCCATCCGGGAAGTCACGTTAATGCAGGGGTGGAAGCAGGAATTGCACAGGTTATAAAAGGTCTTAATACAGTGCTTAACCAGAATGATGACGACGTTTATATTGCCCTTGAAACTATGGCAGGAAAAGGCAGCGAAGTTGGGCGTACATTTGAAGAACTAAAAGCAATATATGATGGTGTTGATAAGAAAGACAGATTAAGAGTATGCTTTGATACTTGTCACGTTAATGATGCAGGATATGATATTGTCAATCATTATGATGAAGTATTTGAAGAATTTGATAAGGTAATCGGTCTTGACCAGATAGCGGTATTTCATATTAATGACAGTATGAATCCATTGGGAGCACACAAGGACAGACATGCCAATATTGATAAAGGAAGTATCGGGTATGAAACACTTCACAGACTTGTACACGATGAAAGATTTATTGATGTGCCAAAGATATTAGAGACACCTTGGCTTGCCGAGGAAGGTTCAGACAAGAAGACAAAGCCACCATATAAAGAAGAAATAGAGTGGCTTCTTAAATAGTACCTCTTATAATAATTGTAGGGATAATGTAGAAAATAGTATTTGAAATAATAATATAGAAATGAGGCACAGTATGTTTATACAGGATGATAATACATATAATAACCTGAGAGAAAAGTCATTCTTGCAGTGGCTTGATGATTGCAGTAAGCACGAGGATATAGCTGTAAGAGGCGGCGTTAAGCTTGCTTATGAGTATGTAGAGATGCTTAACAATGAGATTAAAAGGCTCAAGGAACAGAATGAGTTAAAGAATGAATATTTAAAGAAAATATCAGGAAAGAAATAAAGAATTATGATAGCAATTGTAACAATTGATGATAATAACGGAATGATGTTTAATAAACGCAGACAGAGCAAGGATATCAGGCTTATTGAGAGGATTCTTGATATTGCAGGAACTAATAGAATATGGGTGTCTGAGTACAGCAGTCAGTTATTTGATACTTCTAAAGATAATATTATCGTGGATAATTCATATACAGAGGCACAGGCGCAAGATTACTGTTTTGTGGAAAATGTTGATATAAATGAGTTACAGGATAACA
>ERZ773134.1200-NODE-1200-length-22919-cov-3.248732_pt1 | contig 22919 bp, 18 predicted proteins | sample MGYA00580856_ERZ773134 | MGnify/ENA primary metagenome ERZ773134 (study PRJEB29015, sample SAMEA2737823) | human gut metagenome | biome: human gut; feature: human-associated habitat; material: faeces | place: China | collected 2012 ... | reverse complement strand
TTCCGCCGGAAAGAAATACCATATTGAACTGAAAGACGGGAAGATTTATTCCTTGCCGGAAATTTACCCGCAAGGAATGACATTGAGATTATCCCGCCAGGATAAGGATGGGTTGGAGTTTGTGATATCGCAGACGGACGGATTACCTAAACAAGAAATCTATCTGCTGGGGCAAATGCGTGGAATGGTTTGTTGTGTAGCTAAAGGGAAATTGAAAGATAATCTGAAAATAAAGATTCCGTTCACGGAATTTGCTTATCAGGGAATAGTTGAATTTACTTTGTTTGACAAAACAATGCAACCTGTGGCAGAACGGCTGGTGTATGTTCACCCGGAAAAGAAACTGAATATCAGCATTGAACCGGAAAAGGATAATTATGCATTAAGAGAAAAGGCTACGCTGAATATAAAGGTGACGGATGGTAATGGAAAACCGGTACAGGCAAATCTGGGTATCAGCGTGTTCGATAAGGCGTATCTAAACCCAGCTGCCCCGATGAATATCCTTACTCATTGTTACCTGTCCTCTCAGATACGGGGTAAAATCCATAATCCTGTATATTATTTTGATGAAGGAAACAAAGACCGGATACAGGCAATGGATATTCTTCTATTGACGCAAGGCTGGCGACGGTATGTTCGGAGCGTACATAATCCGGTTTGCCAAGGTGACATATTTTTGTCTGATGAAATATCCGGTATTCAGACGATAGGAAGCAAGAAAAAAAGTAAGGAGACGCAAAGTACGGAACAACTGATTCAGGTATCAGGTGCGGAAGATAATTCAGTATTTGTGTGGGCGGATTCGGTGGGATATTTTACAATCGGCACGGATGTGATGAAAGAGCTTCGAGGCGGTTATGTGTATGTAAAACCAATGTTGTCGAAGGAGTTCAAACCCAGACTGGAACTCATGGACTATTTTCCGCAGATAGACAGTATCAGGAAAAATAAGCCATCCTGTTATCCGATAATGGATTTGTCGCAAACGATAAAAGAGCAGGTTCTCGATATGCCGATAGTGAGCAATGACAGTACGATACTACTTGATGAAGTGGTTGTTACCCGCAAAGCTCGCAAACCGTTCCGGGATAAATTGATGGGGCGGTTGGATAGTTTGGCTCATAAAGATTTAGGCGGTCCTTGGGTTTGTGAATGTGCTACGGCAGAAGATTATTTGAATGATTATGATGGTTATTCACATCATCCGGCAGGTAGCCCGGGCGATAATTACAAAGGAAAAAGGTTGGCTCCCGTAAATGGAAAGCAATATACGCTTATTAAATATGAACCAAAGGGGCCAAATGGTATCTGGATTGTCACTGATATAAAATATAAAATTTATCAGGGGCCTGAGTTTACAGAGGAGGAGCTTCTTAAAATGAATAATCTCTACCGTACCAAAGGCTACTATGCCTCCCGTGAGTTTTACCAGCCGGACGAAGTGGATATGTCATTATCCACACCGGATGCCCGAAATACCTTGCTGTGGCAACCTTCCGTCATTACGGACGAAAAAGGCGAAGCGACAGTTTCGTTTTATTGCTCGGATATTAATACCGGATTTGTGGGAATAGCGGAAGGTGTCGATGGAACGGGACTGCTCGGTACAGGGAAATGTGAGTTCAGGGTAGTTAGGAATTTGACTATCCAATGAATTGTGGCAATAAATCGTTCACCATTCACCTCTATGTTTGTAATTGGTTTATATATTGATTGTTATTGCATTTTGATGGAGGTGAACGGTTGGTGAAAAAGGTGAACGGTTTATTTCAACCTTTCACCTGATTCGATTTGGCTGGTAGTATTTTAATTATCGCGCTACAGGATATTTGCTAACAAGTCATTTCTTTTTAATACAAAAGATACTGTCCGGTAATTGCTTATCAAGAGTCGTTAAGCTTGCTGACGTAGGTCGTTAAGCTTTTCGACGTATATCATCAAGCTTAACGACCTACGTCGAAAAGGCTATGACTATAAGCTTTGACCTTAGTATATAATTATTGGAAGATTAGTTTACAACCGGATACGCCTTTGAAAAGGTGAACGATTGAGAGAAAGCATTCACCTTTAAGCCGAATCGTTCATCTGATTTTATTTGCATAACTAGTTGATTGATAGTATGTTGCTTTTGTAAGGTGAACGGTGAAGGATAAAACAGCTTAATTGTCATATGATAATTAGAAAGTGTTTTGAATTTATTGTTTAGTTCGTTTCTTATCAGATGTGAACTATCCTGTCATCAACCTCACTTGACTATTACAGGTCTATTTGCCGTCTGCTTTAGCTGACGGACTAGTAAAGAATCTATCTCTTTGGACTTTAGTCCCATTTCTTAAAGCTTTCTATCTGAGAGAAATGTGGCTAAAGCCAAAAAAAGAACCTGCTTATAAACCGTCAGCTAAAGCAGACGGCAAATGAACCTGTAACAGATGAGTCACTTTGACAGTTGGATAGTTCAATTATTTCTAATTTTGTTACTCATATTCTTTCTAAAACAACATCATTTAATTCCGCCAGTGAGTAAGTAAGTTTCCTTTTCTTCTCTATTAGATATTTGTCTCCTTCTTTTTAAAGAAAAGCCAAAGTAAGAATACAGCGACAACCACATCTATTAAATTCCAAATCTCACGTCCGAACGGTATTTTCAGAATAGGTTGAAACAGTAACATTAACACAAGGCATATGACATACAATCTTTTTTGTTTATTTTGAAAATAATCATAAGTCATTACGCCAAACAGAATAGTAGCGGCATATCTTATCAGCATGTAATAGCCGTAAGGCATAGGAGCTAAACATATCAGCAAAGCTATCGCCAATATCAACAGGGTTATCTTATTCTTTTCTACCATTGCCGAAAACAAATGATAAGATGGAAAAGACTCCAAATATCCAGTAAAAAACGGAATAGGCGGTAGTATGGCGTGCGGCCTGATATAATACATCATTAAAGATCAAACTCCTGATGAAGTTAGCTGGCAAGAATAATCCGTGCCAGATACCTGAGTACCAGGAATATTTCTCGTAGGGTTCGATGTCACATAACAGCCAGCCGATGAAACACATTACGACAACTTGGATAAGGATTCTTATAATCATGGTTAGTAAGATTTTAAATATTTATTGAGCATTTTCTTACAGATGTTTTCCATAAGTTTTTCATATTCCGGTTCAGTTAATCCGCTGGCTGATAAAAAATCTCTATCCTTTCTCAGTGTATCATAAGTTGAGGCTATTGAGGAGTGAACAAAGATCCCTGCTAAGAATTCTTCTCCTCCACATTGCTGTATGGCTGCCCTTATAGCTTCTTCATAAACGTTGCTAATCTTTTCCTCGAATGTTTTACTTCGGAATAAATCTAATAGTCCCATAAAAGTATTATTATTTATGTCTACCCAGCCCCTTAGCAGACTTTTATAAAACACGAAGCGTGGAACTGCAATGCCACGTCTTTGAATGAAGGTCCTAGGAAAACCTTTGCGAACAGATGTAGTAATAGCAGCCCACGCTATAGCGTGAGAACCACTATGCTATTCTTGTTCGCTTTGAAAATTTCCTAGGTTTTCATTCGCAAGAAATAAGCATAACGCTTCTTTAATTTCTTAATATGTCTGGACAAGTCGCCTTGATCCGGTCGTAAAAATACAGAAAAAAACGGAATATCAACCTATTCCGTCTTATTTTTATAGTCTGAGAGCAAAATGGCACTTTCTTTTAGCAGGAGTTCTTCATTGTTGAATACATCCTTGGCTCTTTTCTATGGTGTGCTGAATTAGTTCAACTTGGCGTTGAAGGAATCCTCTGGCATACCTTCTTCAATGCCAAGAAAGGCAGTGAGAAGTCAAAAGCCAAAGATCCTGTTCAAATTTTAAATATTGAGCTTAAAAAATATTTCTTATTATTACAACAATATCTACCAGTATTAATATAATTAACTATTTATCAATTGATTAATGTATGGTTGTAGATGGAAAAATATCTACAATAATAAAGTTATATCTACCACTATTTACTGCTTTTATATACTAAATACAACCGTCTTGCATTTGTCCGGTTGGCTCTCTTCTCTATGCCCATCACCCGTTATCCGAGATGATTCATTCGTTTTTCTGATGTCTAAACTTTTGTTTCTACAGGACAAAACAGAAGTTTCTACCGCATAAAACTTTTGTTTTCCCAGCAGGAAACTTTAGTTTCATCTTATAGAAACTATTTATACATTCCTATCCATTTCTCCATTGGATAGTAAAGATGATACATTAAGTGGTAGATAATGAATGATTGTTGTAGATATTATATCATCTGCAATCATGCATAAGATGTTTATTTATAAGGTGTTTATGATATAGTTGTGGATGTTGTAGATAATAGGAGTTTATTTTCTATCTGTGGAATGTCGGATATTTATTATGGAACCGGTATCCGATACCCAGCATTAAATAATTGGGAGTATGGAAATTTTGCAGGTTATATCCTACGTGGATAAATGAACTGCGGGTAACTTCTACTTTGAGGGCCAGTACCTGGTATAAACCTTTCAGGTCACCGCCACGGTGTATGACATTTCCTCCCAATCCTATTCCGACCGTGAAATAAGGCATGACATATTCTGCCCGGGCAGAAAGTCCCAACGCCATTTGGTAGCTGAGAGGAGGCCTGTAGAAGCGGTCGGACGAAGAATATTCGTCGGCATAAATATTGGCGCTCTCATCATAAACGCCATCCAATGATACTCCGGCGCGAAAGTGATATCCGAAGTTGTACATCGGGTTTATATTGAATCCCGCTACTGCAAAAGCACCGGGGGCAGCAATTTGTCCTTCTCCTACATAAACACCTTTCCGCCGCCAGGAACCGAATAAGACCACATCATAACTGATATGACGGGGAAAGCGGGGGACAGGAGGCTGGAATAAGGGACGGGAAAGACATTCATCCTTCCTGTTGAAGTTATATATTAATCCGATTTTTAATCCGATCGTGTTCAGTCCGGCATTCGGGAACCTTGTATTACCGTTCGAGAAATGCGTCAAATCGACTCCGGCTGTCAGGTCTATTTCTTTTGAAAGGATATAGTCCAGATAGAAATTCGCATTGATATAAGCATTGATTTTCGAACCGATCACCTTATTGTACCGGTTTTCAAATTCATCGAAAGGTTTCCAGCCGAAAGATGCGCCGAAGTTCCATTCATAATTGAGTGACAAACGTGGATTGAATCGTTTGATGCGGGCTCCCTGGAAAACGTAGACAGCTATCGGATTTCCCAGTTCTTCCTTATTCTGGAACGAGTATCCCGATAATCCGATACCTTGGTAGGAACCTCTGTAAATCCGGTCTGTATAACTGTTCGGATAGTATTGGAACGAGTATTTTAAATGTGCGGAGACAGACCGCCGGATGGGTTCCATTTCCGTATTCTCTCCTTTCAGGAAAGAATTGGTAGGGAAAATATAAGTCGGCCGCACGTCGAAACCTAACCGATGGATTAAACGACGTGAATAGGATACGGAATCCGTCATATCCCCCGATGCGTTTTTATGTGCTCCTTCATCAGCTAATGCAATGACGGATGGAAAACACATTGCAATCAGGATAATCAGTACATTCAACCTCTCTGTTCCACTTTTCATACGTTACTCTGCTCGTTTGTTATTTGATAGATAATCAAGGTAAATCCCTAATATTCCGCAAATATAACATTTTAGAGCATTTACTATGGTCTATAATCGCTTCATTTTTACTTTTCTACGATAAAGTTGTAAATACCCGAGCCTGTTTCCACCTTAATCCGCCCGTTTACAGGGGCACTGAACTTCATTCCTTTTATTTCTTGTAACGGTATTCCGCTTTCCGATATTTGTCCGGGAGCATTGGCCGGTAGGTAAATCGAGGCACTGCTGTTTGCCGGTATTTCTACCCGGAGACTGAATGTTTTCTTATCGTTTTTCCAGGACGAATGAATCAGACCATAAGGAGATTCGTAAGAGGTATCTGCATCCCGGATATCACCTGCCGGTTCCGGTTTGATGACGATATGCTTAAAGGCGACAGATCCTTTTTCCTGGCGTATGCCTCCCAGTCCGCTGAAAAGCCATTCCATCAGATGTCCCAGCATACAGTGATTGTTCGAGACAAAGCCGTAAGCCTGCCACGATTCTGTCAGGGAGGTAGCTCCGTGTGCCAGTTGCCAGCCGTAACCGGGAACATCATATTTGCAGTTCATATCGTAGATTACATCGGATGCGTTATTTTCTTCCAGTGCACGGAGCACATAGCGGTAACCGACATCACCGGCTGTCAGGGCATTATTGCGGTTACGGATATCGGCAATCAGGTTGTTGAATACCTGTTCTTTGTTGTCGGGTTCGACTAAGCCGGTATATAAGGCGATGGCATTGGCTGCCTGGCTATCGCGGTCGTATTTGCGGGTAGATTTGTTCCAGAATGTAGTGTTGAATGCTTCCTTGATTCGGGAAGCCTGCTTTGCATATTTGTCGGCATCGGCGGGCTTATTCAGCAAAGATGCGATTTGCTGCATGATAACCGTATTGTAATAGAATATGGCTGTTGCGGTTACTCCGTTGCTGGTTAACTGGGATTCGCCGGGGTGGTTCGGGCCGATATCATACCAGTCGCCCAGACCATAGGAGATGATATAATTATCGGATTTCGACAGCAGATAATCCAGGTAACGTTGCATGTCGGGATAATTCTTTTCGATAAGCTGTTTGTCCCCGTACCACTGATAAACGTACCAGGGAGAAATGATAAAGGCGCTGCCCCATTCGGGTGTATCTTTGAAACCTCCTTCAAACTCAACCAGTTCGGGGGCGGTAGTGGCTATCTGTCCGTTTTCGGCTTGTGTCGAACGCATATCGTTCATTACTTTTTCGTAAAAGCGAGCCATATTATACCTGTACTGGATGGAGTATTGCATCAGATGTGCAACTTCCAGCCAACCCAGTTTCTCCCGGTGAGGGCAGTCGGTCAGTACACTTGCCATATTGCTGCGGACAGACCAGTCGATCAGGTTATATATCTTATTGAACATTTCGTTGGAGCAACTGAATTTACCGGCTTCATCCGCAGAGTTGCATGTATGGAGTCCGGTGATGTCGATGATTTCAGGCAGTCCTTCGGGATTCGGTTGTCCGCTCGGGACGGCACCTTCCACCTGTACATACCGGAAACCGTAATAGGTAAACTGGGGTTGCCATGATTCTGTCGGATTACTACCTTTAGGGATATAAGTAAAATAGAACGGTGCTCCCGATGCGCTTTGATTGATGCTGTTGTCCGGATTTAATAACTCTGCCGGATACAGTTTGACCGGATGCTGGTCGGTTGCCCGCACCTTTAGTTGGAGGATACCGGAAAAGTTCTGTCCGAGGTCGTATACCCAGTCTCCTTTTTCTGTTTGAAGGAGACGGACTGTCGGGATTCGGTCGCGTACTTTTAACGGAGGAATGCGTTGGGAGATTAATGCAGTTTTCCAGTTTGAATTGATAGCCTTATTCCAGTCGGTATCATTTAAGCCGGGCTGTTTCCAGCCTTCCTGTTCTTTGCTGGCATCGTATTCTTCTCCTCCGTAAATGCTACTGAAGGTAATGGGGCTTTCCGTTACTTTCCAGTCGGTGTCGGAGACGATATGCTGTGTACTGCCGTCAGTATATTCCAATTGTATCTTCATGATGAGTTTAGGAGCGCCGTAAGAGGTCAGTATCTTGTAATAACGCTCTCTCGGAATATTGAAAAAGCCGTTTCCCAACATGACTCCGACGGCATTATTTCCCTGTTGTAAATGTCCGGTAATGTCGAAAGATACATAAAGAGCGCATTTGTCGTATTTGGTCCATCCCGGATCAAGGAAATTGTCTCCTACTTTAATACCGTTCAGGAACATATCGAAATGACCGAGCCCGGAAACATAGGCTATGGCACGTTTAAGCTGTTTGTTGACAGCAAACTCTTTTCTGAATTGCGGCAGGCGGTACGTCCCCGTTTTCTTATCTCCAATGGCATTTTCTACCAGCGGAGCATGGATACCTGTCGTAATAATCTCTTCTTTTCTGTCTTTTTCTAAAGCGATCCATTTAGCGTTGCTCCAGTCCTTTTCCGAAAGCAGGCCGATATTGAACTGATTGGCAGGGCTCCAGGGAGAAGCATTCCCTTGTTTATCCCATATCCTGACTTTCCAGAAATAAGTTTGCCCGGCTTCCAACCCCTTCCCGTTAAAAGGGACCAGGATGGAAGCCGGACTGTTTACCTTCCGGCTATTCCAGATAGTACCGTTTTCGTTGTCGAGTGCTTCGGGGGTGTCGGCAACCAGTATTTGCCAGGCTGCCTGTTCAAAGTTTCTTTCTTCTGCATTGATCTGCCAGCTGAAGCAGGGCCGGAGTTTTTCTATTCCCAGAGGATTCGTTTCCTGTTCGCATTTCAGATTATAAACTGAAAAGGAACCTTTGGCAAACATAGCCAATGAGAATAGTGAAAGCAGTATGGAGATATGGAAAGACCTTCTATTTTTCATTTTGTACAGAATTAAAGTGTAATAGCTGTACAAAGATGCTTATTTATAAGTAAAATAAGGTATTAAAAATGATTTTATGACTTAGTAAAATGATTTTACTTATTCATTTCTTTTGTGATCTCCTGGATGTCCTGGAGGGTGAAGTTACCCAATAACTGGATTACGTTGAAGCTATTGTCCGTATCGGCCAGCATGATCATTTCGCTTATCAGGTCTCCTTTCTGTTTGACATAGAAGGTGGCGCGTGTCTTGCCGTCTTTCACCCGCATCAGTTCCTGGTGGTCTTTACTGATCAGCCCTTTGAAATCATCACGCATTTTTTCCTTTATGCTGTTGTTCTCGGTGGTGAGGACTTGCAGGCCTTCTATTTTCCCTTTCAGGTTCATCAGGTTGAGGCCGTTCGTTTCGAAGTTGGGCATCATCTGGAACATGGCTTTTGAGATATAGACGGAGGTGACGTTATCCATTTCGGAATATTTGTCGAAAAGTTTGTTCTGGGCAAAGCAAATGCTTGTGCAGCACAGAAAGAGAATGAGCAATATATTTTTAGTTTTCATCTTGTTAATCTTTTAAATGTTTATTCAGTATTTCGTTTACTTTATTCATTTCCTGCTGGGCTTCGTTCACCTGTTCGATTCCCTTATTCAGGTTTACAGACATGAAAGCGAGTGCTTTCTGGGCGGCAATGGCGGCTTCTTGCGGATTGGTATACGTATCTGCCAGTTGATGTTCCTCATTGGGGGTAGTAAACTGGAAGATGCCTATGCATAACAGTGCTACGGCAGCGGCTCCGCTGAGCCAATAGAGAGAACGGCGGCGGAAAGATGAACGGATCGTCTCCTTCTTTTCGGCGGCGGCCCAGGCATCTATCTGCTGCTCCAACCGTTCGGAAAGTCCTTCCGGTAACGTTTGATCCTCCCGGAGGACCTTGTTGATTAATTCATCTATCTGTTTATCGTTCATATTCGTATAATTTTTCAAATTGTTCCCTGATTACTTTTCGTGCCCGGGAAAGCAGCACACGTATGTTTACGGCATTCAGGCCGGTTATCTGTTCTATTTCATCCATCGAGCAATCGTTGATTCCCCTGAGGCGGAGTACCTGCCGCTGGTTTTTGGGTAAACGGTTGATCAGCTTCTGGATTTGTTGTTCCTTGTCTTTCGTTTCCAGTTCCTTTTCCGGTGAAGAATCGGTTGCCAGCATAAATACACTTTCTATTTCTTCTTCCCGCCGGTTGGCACGTGGGGAACGGAGGAAATCGAGAGAGAGGTTCTTGACCAGGGTGACACAGAAGGCTTCGGGATTCTCTATGTCGGGCAGTTCGTCCCGTTTGTTCCATAATTTGAAGTAAGCATCCTGAAGGATATCTTCTGCATCGGCTTTATTCTCAACAAGTGCGTAGGCGATCCGGAAAAGCTTGGGGTGGAAGGAGAGGAACTTTCGTTTGAAGTTCTCAGCATCCATCCCCATGATCTTTCATCACTTTTTCTATATCGGATGGTTTGATCTTGCCTTTGATGCGTACCAGGGCATTGCTGTTGCCGGTGGTGAGGACTACCATTTCGCGGATCATGTCTTTTTCGATACGTACCATGACCTTTGTGCGACTACCTTTTTCGTTGGAGGTGACCATTGTCTCGAAGTCGGGGTCTTTCAGTTCCTTGATCGCTTTCTCGAAACGTTGTTTTACATCGTTGTTGCAGCTGCCGAACTCGAGGACTTCGATGCCGTTTACCCCCATCGTTTCAGTGAACAAGCTGGCAAGTTTCATAGTGATATTGCCTATTTTGACATGGTTGATCTGTTCTATTTTCGAGAACTCGTTGAACAATTGGTTCATTGTCTGGCTGTTTCCTGCCTGGCAGATCAAGATCAGCGCCAGGATAACAAAGTATCGTTTCATCTTTCTATTGTATTAAATGATTACTAATTCTGTTTGTTCCGGCCTTTCCTCGTGCGCACTTCGGAGAGGCTTCATAAGGTAGACGGGAATCAAGAATAAGTTGTTACAAAGAAAGAGAAAAAAATTATCTTTTATCCTTGCTTTCCGCTATTTCAACGAAATAGACGCTCGAACAGATCAGTGCGATGGCAATCATCTGATACCAGCTGAAACGGTCCTGCCCGATGGAAAGGGAGACGATGGTGGCAACAATTAATATAATGTAGCCGTAGAGGGCAACCAGCGTAGTACTCAGATATTTCAGGCCTATCGGAATGAGTAGATAACTGATTGTGGTGGGAAAGATAAGGACAAACATCAGGACCAGGAAAGGCGTCCATTCGAAATGAATGAACAGATGGCCGTCGAAACCGGTAAAAGCCATCACGATCAGAGAGGAAACAGCTGCTCCGAGGAAACTGTAACGTAACATATTGAGCGAACTGACTTTTCCCAATACTACATTGCTTACGATCAGATAAGCAGCATAGGCTATAGAACTGATCAAACAGAGCATATTACCCGTAAAAGCATCGGAAGCCAAATCGTCGCTTTTCTGCGTCAGGATGCAGAGCAGTGCGCCGCCCAAGCCGATCGCGATACCGATTATCTTCATCGCCGTAATACGTTCCCGTAGGAAAATGACGGAAAGGATGAATACCCAAATCGGTTGCAGGCTGCTGAACAGCGAACTGGAGACCGGTGTTGTTTTGCTGACTCCAAGCAAATAAAAGAACATGAAACCATATAATCCGATCGCTCCCAGCAGGAACAGGGTTATCTTCTCCCGCCGGGTTGTTTTGTCCTGTTTCCAGAATATACTGATGATCCAGAACACAATGGCAGCGAATACACAACGAAACATAACTCCTGTCAGCGGAGCAATCCATAAGGGTAGGAGATATTTGAGGGCATTCACATTCAAACCGCTGAAGGTTTTGGATACGATCATACTCAGGTTGGCTTCTGTCTTTTTATTCTTCATAAGCTTAGCGTTCTTTTATATTTTATCGTTAAACAGGAACGAATCCTGTTTGATATAAGCCCAAACAGCAGCAGCCAGTGCAATGATCATATTGAATATGAAGGCAAACTGTTGTGTTTCTATGTGGAGTATATCTTTGAATACATTTATAATAAACGGGCATAACAGGATAGCCAGGTAATTCATTGCCATCACGAAAGCCAGTGCCAGCGTTACTTTCGATGGAATAGCCGTGCGGGTTGTCTTGTCGTAAGCGATTGGCTGGATAACGCCATAGGCAAATCCGGTAAAGATACAGCCTAAGCCGATCAGCCATTCCGTTCTTGAAATCAGGATCAGTAACATACCCAGAGCGATCGAGAGCAAACAATAGAATTTCGTCTTTTTGCCCAGGAGGTCGACGATCTGGTTCAAGATAAATCCCGGAGCCATGATAGCCAGGAAAAACAGCGAGATCATGATACCTGAATTACCGCTGGTGAAATGGTATTCTTTCATCAGGAAGGGCAGGTTGAAGCTGACTATGATGACCAAATAAGTCGCCAGCCCGTAGAACCCCATGATCTGCATCAGGTGTTTAACCTGTATGCCCAGTTTTCCGAATGCGGGATCAGCAGTAACAGTTTTGTCTTTTTCCGAAACTGTTGCATGGACGGGTAGGGGATCGATATTCTTTTTCAGATAGAACGACAGTATGATCGAGATCAACGGAAATAGATAAACCAGGAACGGCAGATGCCAGTTCACCTCCGCCAAATAACCGGTCAGGATGGTTGCCAGCACCAGTGTAACGTTGGTGATGGCAGAACTCAGACCGAACTGCTTTGTCCGGTATGCCCCGACGAAAAACCGTGAAATTAAGCCGGTAGAGAGAGGAACGATCAGTCCCGAACCGACACCCAGCAAGGCACTCACTGCAATCAGCTGCCACATCTTGGTTGACAGCAGATACAATACCCCGCTGACGGCGAAGATGCTCAATCCGATTTGTAACAGCCAGATATTGTTGACCTTTTCCGTCAGCTTCCCCGATAATATAATAAAAGGTATAATCAGCAGCGAAGGCAGGGATGATAACATTTGTATATCCAACTCCGTCGAGTGGGGGAATATGGCGGACAATTTTCCCAGGATAGGAGAGACCGCCAATCCCGGCAGTGCATTCAGCGCCGAAATCGACCATATACCTATTAATGTAATAAGGGGTATCGTCCCCTGTCCGGTTTTTATTCTCATAATTAAATAGCTGTTTTATAAGACCAAAAACAATTCTTATCGCTGAATGTTCATTGGAGGAAAAAGAACAGGGCAGAAGTAATATTCTTTATATAACATTGTGATAATAAACCCCAAATCTTACAGGATTAACTAAAATCGAAGAACAATTCTTTTCAGAGGCTGTTTTTGCACTACAAATCGACGCACGAATGTCGGTTGCGCCAATTCTTAATAATTTAAAAACAAAAAGACATGAAAGATTCAAGTTTTAGAGAAGGTGATGCCAAAACCGCGATTTTTGGCTCGAATGCAATGTTGCATCCCGCTCCAGTAGATGTAATCCCTGATGGTCCGACCACTCCGGAGATTGCTTATCAGATGGTAAAAGACGAAACTTTCGCCCAGACACAGCCCCGTCTGAACCTGGCTACATTCGTTACCACCTGGATGGATGATTATGCAACAAAGTTGATGAACGAAGCAATCAACATCAACTATATCGACGAAACTGAGTATCCGCGTATTGCTGTGATGAATGCTAAATGTATCAACATCATGGCTAACCTGTGGAACAGCCCCGAACAGGCACAGTGGAAAGCCGGAGCCTTGGCTATCGGTTCTTCCGAAGCATGTATGTTGGGTGGTGTTGCAGCTTGGTTGCGCTGGCGTGAAAGAAGATTGGCTCAAGGCAAACCGACCGACAAACCTAACTTCGTTATTTCTGCCGGTTTCCAGGTTGTATGGGAAAAGTTCGCCCAGCTGTGGCAGATCGAAATGCGCCAGGTGCCCCTGACACAAGAACACATCACGCTCGACCCGCAGGAAGCCCTGAAGTATTGTGATGAAAACACCATCTGTATCGTCCCCATCCAGGGTGTTACCTGGACAGGTCTGAACGATGACGTGGAAGCATTGGACGCTGCACTCGACGCATACAATGCAAAGACAGGCTACGACATTCCTATCCATGTGGATGCCGCTTCCGGTGGTTTTATCCTGCCGTTCCTGAAACCGGAACTGAAATGGGACTTCCGCTTGAAATGGGTACTTTCCATCAGTACTTCCGGCCATAAATTCGGTCTGGTATATCCGGGTCTGGGTTGGGTTGTCTGGAAAGACAAGTCATATTTGCCCGACTCCATGTCATTCAGTGTAAATTATTTGGGAGCCAATATCACACAGGTAGGTCTGAATTTCTCCCGTCCTGCCGCCCAGATCCTCGGACAATATTACCAATTTATCCGTCTCGGGTTCGAAGGGTATAAAGCAGTTCAGGAAAACAGCATGGCGGTTACCCAATACTTACATGATCAGATCGGTAAGATGGCTCCGTTCGTGAACTACAGCAACGAAGTCGTGAACCCGTTGTTTATCTGGTATCTGAAACCGGACTATGCGAAAAAAGCGAAATGGACCCTGTACGACCTGCAGGATAAACTGAAACAAAGCGGTTGGATGGTTCCTGCCTATACATTGCCAAACAATCTTGAAAACCATGTCGTGATGCGTATCGTTGCCCGTCAGGGATTTAGTCGCGACATGGCTGACCAGTTGCTGAATGATATCACAGGAGCTGTTGCGGAACTTGAAAAACTGGAATATCCGACTCCTACCCGTATCGCACAGGATAAGAATCAGGAAGTGAAAGGTTCTGTGTTTACTCATACGGGTATGCCCCATAAAAAGAAATGATCATGAGTAAAACAATTTCCGTTTCACAGATAAAAGAAGCGGCACAGGAGGCTTACGAGCAGTTCAAGGATAATACGGGTGGCAAGAATGCTGATTACATCCCTTATCTGGCTAATATTGACAAGAACTTGTTCGGTATCAGTATCTGCCTGTTGGATGGCAGAACCATTACGTTAGGGGACTCTTCCTACTGTTTCGGGATCGAATCCGTTTCGAAAGTACATACGGCTATCCTGGCACTTCGCCAGTACGGAGCCGAGAAAGTGCTAAAGATGATCGGTGCCGATGCCACCGGTCTTCCTTTCAACTCCATCATGGCGATCTTGTTGGAAAATGACCATCCTTCCACTCCACTGGTAAACGCCGGAGCGATCACGGCTTGCAGTATGGTGCAACCGGTCGGTAGTTCCGACAAGAAGTGGGAAGCCATCGTTTCCAACATCACCGACCTTTGCGGGAGTGCTCCGCAACTGATCGATGAACTGTACAAGTCAGAGACTGCCACCAACTTCAATAACCGTTCTATCGCCTGGTTACTGAAGAATTACAACCGTATCTATGACGATCCGGATATGTCGCTCGACCTGTATACTCGCCAGTGTTCGTTGGGTATCACAGCCGAACAACTTTCCATCGCCGCAGCAACGATTGCCAACGATGGCGTGAACCCGGTTACAAAGAAACTTGTCTTCGACGCTTCTTTGTCGCCTAAAATCACATCCTTAGTGGCTACGGTCGGTTTCTATGAACGTACGGGAGACTGGTTGTACACTTCCGGTATTCCTGCCAAAACGGGTGTTGGCGGCGGTGTCATGGGGATCATGCCCGGACACTTCGGAATCTCCGCCTTTGCGCCTCCATTGGATAGCTCCGGCAATTCGGTGAAAGCACAATTGGCGATCAAATATATAATGAATAAACTGGGGCTCTCCATTTTTGGCAGTACCCGGTTTACAATCACCGGTTAAAACGGTTTATTCTTTTAGTTGACGAGCCTCCACTCCCCTGAAATAATAGGGAGACGGGAGGCTTGTTTTTTTGCGGGAATAGTTTTTCATTTGAAATTCCAGTTCATTTTAATCTTACATTTTGTTCGGCCTGACGGTTTTTGTTTGACAACAGAAAGTATGTGATAGGCAACTTGTCCGGTTATTGCTTCTGTTTTGTCAGCCTGAGTAGGAAAAGCCAAGAGTTGCGCAGTATTTTGGCGATGACGACCGTCTTCATGGTAATAGATCGGCAAATAAATGGGAAAAGTACGTTTTATATTCAAAAAGAAGAATATTTGAATTCTTTCATCGTCAGACCTGCCAATTGTTAAATAACTTGTTTTTTACAATAAGTAGTTTTGAATTTATTTGTCTGTTTGAGTGGAACCGGCCGGTTTGGCTTCTGATGCTTGTCCGGAGGAGACGGGATGCGTTTGATTATAATAATCTTCTTTTTTCTTGTTTGCCGATTGTACTAGGCTCGTGACATAGACCGTGAAGATCGGGAACATCATCATGCCGAGAGCGGCCAGCAGGACCGACAAAATACGCCCTGTAGGCGTGATCGCGATGATGTTCGAACCGACAGTCGTCACGTCCATGAAAGCCCACCAGAGGGCGTCGTTGTAATCCTTTACTTCAGGGTTCACCTTCTGTTCGATCACGAAAAAGATCAGGCTGGAGAAATAGACCATTGCCAGCAACATCGTCAGGTAGGAGACGAAGAGTCCGGAGGCCCGGTTCGAAGTTAGCCAGCCGACGACGATCGCCAGTGCCCATCCGCTGCGTACGAGCGGGATGAAACGTAGGAAATAGGTCACTTCGGCCGAGAAGGTGAAATCGTAGTAATTGATAATATTAAGATAAGGGATCGAAACCAGCAGGAAGAGGAAATGGGTTTGCAAATAATGAATTTTATCTTTTGACAGGAAAAACTCCAATATGAAATCGGCGATGAAGAACATGCAGATCCAGAACTGCGTTTTCAGATACGAAGTCTGAGAGATGAACGGTATGTTGTTGAACGTGTCGATCGAAATATCCACAATCAGGAAAAGCGAGAGTAGCAATATCATCACATGAAGCACTCCGTAAATGCCTCGCTTTTCATAAAAAAAGTCATTGAATGCAGTTCTCATTGTCTTTTAATATTTGGTATTTATTTTGTAAATCATCATTTACATTTTATCCGATGAAACAGCAAAATGACACCTTTTGTTTTTAACACTTGTCTGTTAATTAACCAAGTTTGACATCCTGTTGACAAACTAACACAAAAACGAGTTGTTATACTGTCAATACAAGCAAAACAAAATTCACATTTTAATAGTAAAATTCATGGCAAATATTGGAAAAGCAGTAAAACTTGGAGTATTTACTCTTGCGATTATGAATGTCACGGCAGTCGTCTCGCTCCGCGGGTTGCCTGCTGAGGCTGTGTATGGACTGAGTTCAGCCTTTTATTATCTGTTTGCGGCAATCGTGTTCTTAATTCCTACCTCGTTGGTGGCAGCTGAGTTGGCTGCCATGTTCCAGGATAAACAGGGCGGGGTATTCCGATGGGTAGGAGAGGCCTATGGAAAGAAATGGGGTTTCCTGGCTATCTGGGTACAATGGATCGAGAGTACGATCTGGTATCCGACCGTATTGACTTTCGGTGCTGTATCCATCGCCTTTATTGGGATGAACGATGCGCACGATATGACGCTGGCTTCAAACAAAATGTATACGCTGGTTGTCGTATTGATTATTTACTGGCTCGCTACGTTTATCTCTTTGAAAGGTCTGAGCTGGGTAGGTAAAGTGGCTAAAGTGGGTGGCATCGTCGGTACGATCATCCCTGCTGCCTTGTTGATTATCTTAGGTATCGTGTACCTGGCTTCCGGCGGTCATTCCAACATGGACTTCCACAGCAATTTCTTCCCTGACTTTACGAAGTTCGATAACCTGGTGCTTGCTTCCAGTATCTTCCTTTTTTATGCCGGTATGGAAATGGGCGGTATTCATGTGAAAGATGTCGAAAACCCTTCCGTCAATTATCCGAAGGCCGTGTTTATCGGTGCGCTGATCACGGTGTTGATCTTCGTGTTGGGAACATTTGCATTAGGTATCATTATCCCGCAGAAGGACATTAACCTGACTCAGAGTTTGTTGGTCGGTTTTGACAACTATTTCAAGTTTATTCATGCTTCTTGGCTGTCGCCGGTTATCGCAGTTGCATTGGCTTTCGGCGTGTTGGCAGGTGTATTGACATGGGTTGCCGGTCCGTCAAAAGGTATCTTTGCCGTTGGCAAAGCCGGTTATCTGCCTCCGTTCTTCCAGAAAACAAATAAGTTGGGTGTGCAGAAAAATATCCTGCTTGTTCAGGTCTTGGCTGTTACATTCCTGAGCTTGTTGTTCGTGGTTATGCCTTCCGTACAAAGTTTCTATCAGATTTTGTCACAGTTGACAGTTATCCTTTATCTGATTATGTATATGCTGATGTTCTCTGGTGCAATCGCATTGCGTTATCGGATGAAGAAAGCCGGTCGTCCGTTCCGTATCGGTAAGAGTGGCAACGGTCTGATGTGGTTTATCGGCGGCCTTGGTTTTTGCGGTTCATTGCTTGCCTTCGTACTGAGTTTTATTCCGCCCAGTCAAATTTCTACAGGTAACAATACCGTTTGGTTTGCCGTGCTGATTATCGGCGCTATCGTGGTGGTAGCCGCTCCGTTCATTATCTATGCTGCCAAAAAACCGTCTTGGGTGGACCCGAATACTGCCTTTGAACCGTTCCATTGGGAAGTCGACAAACAGGTAGAAGGAACTGCTGCGACTACTACAAGTATAGCTTCTGAAACAACGGCTTCCGCTTCTAAAACATCGGATCGCAACACTGTAACCGGCATATCTTCTTCCGGAACGTCAGGCAAGATCTAACCGTCAGGCTTGCTCCGGCCTAAGCTGGTGAGCGTTAAGGGCAGAGACCGGAGTGAGAGATAAATTATTATTTTCCTGAAAATATTATTGATTATAGAATGAAACAAGGGTAGTTCACAATGTATGGACTGCCCTTGTTTATTTAAGAGACTAGTATCAGGAGATGTGAGTGCTCAAACAGTTACATATTGGGGGTTCCGTAGCTTGACGAGTGCATGGGATATGATACATTCAGTTACAAGTTCATCATGCATAAATATTTTTGTAAATGAGAAGTGAGATGAAAAGCGGCCCCGTCCTGGTTAAATTTGAATAGAGGTGTGTTGTTGGCGATAAGTTGAGAAGGGATAAAATGGGCGGGGCGCTTTCATATGTCTTTTGAGTGGCGATATTCGGCTGTTACACCTGACATAACCGAACATAAAATAAAACTTACATTACAGAATAGTATTTTCCATATTCCCTTCAACAGGAAGCCATTCGCTGGTACTTACATTTTCGAGTGTGATGTCTTTACCGTTGAAAAGAAGGTTGTAGATATATCTTCTTCCTTTTTCCCACTTCGTATTGGCGGGAATTTTATATTTGAATGTCGTTTCGTTGATGGTGAAGAGCACTTCCACATCTCCGTCTGTTCTGATACGCGATGTGGGGATTACCATTAGTTGTTGCGGCTCGTCCGGTATCTTTTTCAACATGCGCGGAGTATTCAGTTTTAGTCGGGTAGAGGCATTTGTCCCGGCACATCCGCCGATATTTCCGGTTTTAATGTTCATCTTACCCCTGAAGCAAAGAGCTGTACCGCCGGCTTTGTTTCCGATCTGTATCGCATGGAGTAGGAAGCAGCCTTCTGCTTCCGGTGTCATTCGCAGTTGGAAGCTCAGGAGCGAAAGCGTATGATTCATGTTAAGCAACGCGACTGGGGAAATCTGGTTGACCGCTCGTTGCCCGCTGGCCTGTATCCCGTACATGTAATCTTTCGTCAGGGAAGCGTCCGGCGATATGCGGACCAGGATATTCTCCGGGTCGAAATTAACCTGCGACTGATACGGGTAATAGGCATAAACGGTGACTGGTTCCTCGTTCAGATAAATATCGGGTGATTGGCGCCAGTTCAGCTTGTTGTTTACCAGAAAGGCTTCAGCCCGCACGTTTTTGTAATCCGGATTACTATCGTAGATGTTGCCGGTACTTTCCGAGACGACATGCAACCCGATGACCGATCCTCTTGTAAATTCTTGCATAAAATTAGGAGACTTTGTTGTCAGCACCTTTGTTATTATTCTTAAAGGTTGCTCTTTCATGCCTAAATTTTCAATGAGTCCCGGGTCGTAGTCGTTTGTGCAACTAAAAATACTAACCGCCGTCATCATAAATAGTAGTAATTTATTCATTCTTTGTATTATTTTTGTGAAGTGATTGCAGGTACAAAGATCAGTCAGTTTGGAGAGGTAGAGGGTGCATTCGGTATAAAACCACGATGAAATCGTATAAAACCACGAGGTGCAAATTATCTACAGGCATCAAATTGTCTACTAATGGTTCAGATCAACTATTTAATGCTTCAATTTGTTTACTTGATACGAGGGATATATTATGTTGGACAAAATTCAGTTTTTATTAAGCTTACAGATCATCGGATTCTGTATCTTCGGTGGAGCTACCCTATTGCTCCGGGCCGGTGATAACCGGGCGAAAAGGATATTAGGGTGGGGTCTGTTTTTGTGGGCTTTTCTGGCTGCCATAAGGTTGTCTGTGAACCTTTACCTGCATAAACCGAAAGAGGCTTTCCATCCGGATATATTGATTATGGGTGCTTTGGTAACGGCAACGCTTGCTTGTTATGTGATTGAGGTCTTACGGCCCGGGTTTCTTACCTGCAAACGTTTTTTCTTATTTATCAGTCCGGTTGTTTTTGGTGGACTGGCTTACCTGACTTATCGTTTGTCGGGAGGTGAAATTCATACCTACTATTCAATAAGGGAGGTTTTCGAATACTTGAATATGGATGTTTTGCTTCGTATGACAGTCTTTCTGCTGACTTTGTTTTATATGATTCTGCCCGTTTATCTGATAGCAAGGTACAGTAAAGACTTCAATGTTTTTTTAGCAGAGAATGTTTCCGATCCGGAAGAATATGATTTGGAATGGTTAAGGAAAACCATGATAATTTTGATTGTTCTGTATGGTTTCTATCTTGTCTTATTGCTGACCAATACACCATTGATGTATGTGATCGACAAAACAGTCCTGTTGTTCGTTTGGTATTATTTCTTTTATAAGGCGCTATTTCTGAAGGTAGTTGTTTTGGAGCATTCTTTTAAAAGTGGATGGGATCTTCCGTATCAGGAGGACGACAATGACGATGATGAACACAGGGTTCTCAGTAAACGCTATGCAGAGGAAGTAAGTGCATGGTTTGAAAGAGAAAAACCGTATCTTCGCGAAGATTTACGCCTGACGGATTTGCAACGGATCTTCCCTATCAGCCGTTCTTATCTTTCCCAATTGTTTAACCGGGAGTTGGGACAATCGTTCTCCGATTATGTCAACCAGTTCCGGATCGAGGAAAGCAAGCGCTTGATGGATGCCGAGCCGAATGCCAGTATACAGGAGATTGCCGAACGTTCCGGATTCCATTCGATCAGTACGTTCCGGCGGGCTTTCCAGAAGTGTACGGGCACGATCCCGTCGGAGTATAAGAATAACAAATAAATACATAACGATCTTTATTCTACCATGGACACTGTTCAAACTACTACTGCCAGACCGCATATTGTCTGGCTGGATGTTCTTCGTCTTGTCGCCATCTTGATGGTGATTGCCATTCATTGCACTGATCCGTTTAACGCTTCGCCTGAATCGCGTGCCAATCCGGAGTTCAATTTCTGGGGTTCTGTTTATGGCTCCATGCTGCGTGCCAGTGTGCCGCTTTTTGTGATGATGACCGGATTTCTTTTGTTGCCGGTCAGGCAAGAGGCTTCTGCCTTTTATAAGAAACGCATTCCACGTGTGTTGTTTCCATTTCTGATCTGGTCTGTTTTGTTTGATCTGGCGCCCTGGTTCATCCAGTGGATAGGAGGCAGCCCGGAACTGGTGACGGACTTTTTCCCTTGGGAACCAAACCCTTCGGCCTCGTTTGTAGAGGCGTTGAAGACGATCGCTTTGATCCCTGTAACCTTTACGGTCTATGCGACGCCAATGTGGTATATCTATGTGCTGATAGGACTTTATCTGTATATGCCGGTCTTTTCCGCATGGGTGGAAAAGGCGTCGGATAAGGCGAAGCGTATGTTTCTGGCGTTTTGGTTTATTTCGTTGTTTATCCCTTATCTGACGGAGTTTGTTTCGCATTACCAGTTCGGAACCTGCTCATGGAATTCATTCGGTCTATTTTATTATTTTGCCGGTTTCAACGGCTATTTGCTGTTAGGACATTATTTAGGGAAAAGAACGGATTGGTCGCTTGGCAAGACTTTCTCGGTGACGGTTCCGCTGTTTTTAGTTGGCTATTTTATTACATTAGCCGGCTTTCGCTATATGACATCCGATCCGAACGTGAGCGAGGAGGGGATGGAGTTGTTCTTTACTTATTGTTCGCCTAACGCATTGTTGATGACGGCTGCCGTTTTCTTGTTGGTACGGAAAGTACGGATTACTTCGCCGGTTATTTGCCGTGCCCTTGCCAATCTGACCAAATGTGGTTTTGGCTTGTATTGCGTGCATTATTTCTTTGTCGGTCCTTCCTATATGTTCGCGCAGTGGATTGGAACACCTATTCCGGCCTTGGTTCCTGTTTCGACCATTCTTACCTTTATTTGTTCATGGTCATTTACTTATCTGGTGAGTAAGTTGCCACATGCGAAATATATCATAGGCTAAGGTGCTTTTTTATTGTTCGGCTGTTTGTACAAATGATGTTAAATAGACATTTGAGGTGAATAACGTATCTGTTTTACCTCTATTTTTGTGTTGTAAAACATAATTGTGCAATACTAATGCGGGTGTGTTTTGCATGAGTCGTTTTAAACAAAAAGAGAGAAGCTATGAAGAAGTTTTTTAGAAAGTGCCTCAGATGCCTTGAAATATTAGGTGAATATGGAATGCAGAAATATGGTATGAAATAAGAGGTAAATGTGTGTTTGGTAGGGAATGTCGGTACGGCATTCCTTTTTTTATTAGAAATGATGTTTTTCTATATAATGTAAAAGCTTGGCGGTGCGTTAAGCGTGGGGGTAGAATAGTTTTGACACCGCCAAGAATGCTTATTTGGATGAAGGAGAGGAGAGGCGGTAACTGACGAATGCGACGCGCCTACTATCCGGAGCCCAGGAATTGACATTGATTGTGCCCTGTCCTCCGAATAACTTGACTAATGTTTTTGGCTTTCCTCCTGTGGCTGGCATAATCCTAAGTTCAACGTTCTTATTGGGAAGATGCTGCCCCGGTTCCAGATCTCCTTTATAATAAGTGATAAAGATAACGGATTTACCGTCAGGCGAGACATGAGGAAACCAGGAATTGCGGGTTTCGTCAAACGTCATCTGGGTTTGTTCGGAGCCGTCTTTCTTCATTCTCCATACTTGCATCAAACCCGTGCGTACGGAATTGAACCAGATATATTCTCCGCAAGGAGA
>ERZ773134.1193-NODE-1193-length-23029-cov-13.330983_pt1 | contig 23029 bp, 33 predicted proteins | sample MGYA00580856_ERZ773134 | MGnify/ENA primary metagenome ERZ773134 (study PRJEB29015, sample SAMEA2737823) | human gut metagenome | biome: human gut; feature: human-associated habitat; material: faeces | place: China | collected 2012 ... | reverse complement strand
TTGTCATCATTTGACACCGTAACAACTCTGATATTAAGTCGTTTAGCGTCATTTCTCCCGTTTTTCGAGGTTATTCCAGAGATTTTGTATATATTTGCGTTCAAGTTAAAGATATTTATAAATGAGGGATTTAAATCGAATCAAAGTTGTGCTTGTTGAAAAGAAGAGAACAGCTAAATGGCTTGCCGAGGAATTAGGGAAAAATCCAGCTACTGTAAGCAAGTGGTGTACTAATGTCTCCCAGCCTGACCTATACACATTAGACAAGATTGCAACGTTACTTGACATTGACAAGCGAGAACTTATAACGGGTAAAGATTGAGACCATGACAGACATTACGCAAATACAAGGATTAGAGTATGATGCAATTCTGCGACAGGCTGTCGCAGTTATTGACAGAACAAGAGCTATGGTAGCAACAGCAGTATGTTCTGCCATCGGTACGGCTCATTGGGAAATAGGGAAATTGCTTCATGACAGAAAAGTTGAGAGCAAGCATGGGTGTAGCGTAGTCAATCGTTTGTCCTATGACTTGAAGCAACGCTACCCTCAGATGGGTGTTTCTCCTAGAAACCTGTGGGACATGAAGAAATTCTATGAACGCTTCTGTGGTAGCGAGTCAAAACTGCGACAGCTTGTCGCAGTTATACCATGGGGACATATACTTACCTTGATGCGTAAGTTCGGGAAGATGACAATGCCATATTATACTATGCACAGGAAATAATATCAAAAGGGTGGAATCGTGAACTTCTATCTAGTGCCATCTCTCTGAAAATGCACATGAGGCAAAATGAGCCTTCTGATAATAATTTCGAGCAAACACTACTTGCCGCACAGGCGATGTTTGCCAATGAGGTGTTCAGAAGCGGTTATAATTTGGGATTCCTTGGTGTTAAAGCCCCTATATTGGAAACAGAACTTGAAGTTCGATTAGTAGAAAAGGTAAAGCAATTCCTTTTGGAACTTGGCAAAGGCTTCACCTATATAGGCAATCAGCATGTGCTCGAATACACTAGAAAGCGGAGTAGAGTTGATATGCTTTTCTTTCATCGTGGGCTATTGCCTTGTAGCTATTGATTTGAAAATTGGCGAGTTTAAGCCGGAATATGCAGATAAGATGAACTACTTCTGTCATTGCTTGACCGCTTGGAGCGTAGGGAAGATGAGAATCGTTCTATCGGCATTATTCTATGCGCCGAGAAAGACCGTGTGGAAGTGGAACTGGCATTGGAAGAAATGGGTAAACCTATAGGTGTGGCAGATTATCGGTTAATTGCACCACAGGAAGAACTAAAGAAAGTCGTAGCAGAAGAAGTTGAGGCTTTTGGCAAAGAACTTTCTTTTTGCACTGATACTGAAAATGCTTCAATTCAGGGATGAAGATATTTGTAACATAAAATCGCAGATTTATGTATTTAAGTAAGATTTACATAAAGAACTTTCGGGGAATCAAGGAACTATTAGTGGAATTCGATAAGAAATTGAATGTGATTATCGGAGCCAATGGGCAGTTGAAGACATCTTTGATGGATGCGATTCGCCTTTTCTACGCATGGGGTGAACCTAATCGTGATATAGAGATTTCGAAAGAGGATTTCCATGTGGAGGTTACACAAAACGCTGACGGGTCAACAACAGTAATACCGTCAACGCGAATAGATATTTGCTACTTGTTTGAAGGATTGTCTGCACAACAAGAAGGGGCTTTCTATCAGTATTTGGAGAGAAAAGACGATGGAACAATGACTGCTAGGGTTCATTTGAGTTTCGAGATGAAGGAGAAGGGAAGGATTTATTCCTCATACATAACAGGCAAAGAAGAGAATGGTCTCCGTGCTGACTGGGATACGTTTCATTATTTTCATCCATATTATCTGGGGGCATTACGCGACAGTACGCGTGACCTGATGAGTACTCGCAATAACCTGTTAGGAAGGGTCATTAAAAGAAAGGTTGACAGGGCGGGTTCGGAGGATGATGTGAAAAGTATAGTGGATAGCGCAAACAAACAACTTTTGCAGAGACAAGAAGTAAGGGAAACTCAAACTGGTATAAACGACAACCTGAACCAGATAAACAGGTCAGAACTTCAGGACGTAAAACTGCATATAGAGCAGAATAGGATTGAGTATATCGTTAATATCATTAAACCTTTCCTGCCATATTCTGCCGCTGATCAAAAAGGATTTGTTTTGACTCAAAATAGCCTTGGGTACAACAATTTAATATATATAGCTTCGGTATTGAGTGACATCAAAGATTGTCATACAGATGATAATGTCAGTGTATATGCATTGTTGATAGAAGAGCCGGAGGCTCATCTTCACCCACAATTGCAGGTTAATTTGTATAACTTCCTTGAAAATGCAGATGCTAGTGAGAATAGTCAGACATTCATCACAACCCATTCGCCGACTTTGACATCAAAGATACCGCTGGAGAATCTGATTTTGCTGAAGAATAATGCAGCTTATCATGTGGGTAATTGTTTTAAAGAGCGACACACGGAAAATATTGTCCGTGATGTTGCTAGTAACAACAGGCTATTAAAGGAGAAAGAAATAGTAGCCTACAGAAAGATGATTGCCCGGTATTTTGATGTTACTCGCTCGCAAATGCTATTTTCTAATGGATGTCTGTTTATTGAAGGCATATCAGAGTGTCAGTTAGTAGAAACATTCTCTAAGTTGATTGGCAAATCACTTATTGACCACCAGATAGAAATAGTGGATACGGATGGAACGGCTTTTTACCAGTTCCTAATGTTGTTTAACTCTTCAAATGATAAAAAAAGATTACCAATTAAGACTGCTTTTGTAACAGACGAAGACCAGTTTACTGATTCTAAAGATAAAGAGTATAATCTGGACTCTCTTGTGGAAAATGGATACGCGAAACTAAATGTATTAAGAGACGGAATCAATAGCGGGTATGTGAATGGTCGCGTTAACAATATGAACGCCATGGCCAACGGTCAGGCAAATATTAAAATTAGTTCGGGAAAGAAAACTCTGGAATACCAAATATGTAAAGCAAATGTTTTTACTAATAAAGAGAAGACGAAAGGAACTTGGCTTTACGAACTGATACAGCAAGAGAATGCAGCAGGTATAAGCAAAGTGGATTCTTATATGGCTGGACTTGAAGATCGAGATATGAGCGAAGAAGAACAGCAGAATGTCGCCTTGCTGATGTGGAAATGTTTGCCGGGGAAAGCTGAATTTGCTCAAACACTGAATTCATTTTTGTTAGATAAGAAAGAAGAAGGCGGTGACATAAAGTTCGCTTTACCATCATATATTCAAGACGCGATTACCCATTTGGTACCATGAATATAGAATACGATGTAACACATCAGCGACAAGCATACCTAGATGCTCGTGGATATACAATTTTAACAGCGTGTCCAGGTAGCGGAAAAACAACGAGCATTGTGGAAAGTCAGGTTCTTATTGATACCGCAAACATCCCCGATCTCTTTCAGGTAAGCGTTCATCTTCTGGTTACTGATTACCGGCAGCAATTTGCCCTGTGGTAGTTGACCTGCATATTTGTCGAGAATCATCTTAGGTATGTCCATCAATGGCACATTGACTTTTACATTGGTTTTTATTCGTTTAGTCATTATCCAAAGTTTGCCATCAAAGTTTTTCCGGATATTTTCTGCTTTCAAGTTCATCACGTCGATGTAAGCCAAACCGGTGAAGCAGTAGAAGATTTTAATTTTATCTATTGATTAATAGATATTTAGAAGAAAGAGAAATAGCAATGGGTAACGATATAGAAATGAGCAAACTACTTTAGTCTGCTGTGTTTTGCCACTACCTCAAATAACTCCTTACAAAGGTAAATAACTATTTTTATATATCAACTAATCGTCTATCTTTTAACCAATTTCTTTTGGTTATTCATCCATTGAATGGCTTCAGCGGTATTTTTCACTCCAATACGTGCAAATATCTTTTTCTTATGGTATTTGACTGTGGGAATTGATATTCCAAGTATTTCAGCTATTTCAGTCTCGGTTTTTCCATTACTTGCGAGTTTCAAAATCGTCATTGCCTTTGAGGTAAGTCTTTGGGTTTTTACTTCCACGAACTTATCTATAGATGGTATATACTGCCAAACAACCGAATTGTCATTCAGTTTCAAATAGGCATTGCCCGGCTTCTCTGCGGTAGGATAGCTGATAACACAAAGTGTCAATCTTATTACCCCGTCATTGGTTAAATCAAGTATGGTTATTTTTTGGTTTATCAGAATCATTTTGCCTCTTCTATCCCTAACCCTCAAATCATATGTATAATAACCGTTGAAATTCAATCTTTTATTTAATGGTAAAGAATAGAAATATTCAAAAACTTTCCTATTACAAGGAGCTCTTGTCTCAATATCCTTCTCATGTATGAATTTCTCAAAATACAGATACCCTTCTCTTTGGATGTCATCCAAAGTGTTTCCCAAAAAGAGTGAGCTTCCTTTCGTAACATACAGTATCTTTTTATTCATATAATCAAGAATATAGGCATCAATATCCATCAAAGCCTCAAGTGCTTTCAAACATTGGATAAAATGCTGGTTCCGTTCCGAATAGTCGATACTATCTTCTGTATCAAAGACGTGGGACGGATGAGATGATACGAATGTGGATTTAGTTGTCATGTTGCTTTCCAGTTATAGTAGAGTACAAAGATAGTAAATCCACTAATAAGGCTATTCTTTAGTATAGTTAATTTTACCTTCCCATATTTTGATTATATATTTGCATTACAAATATATACGTAATAAATTTATGTTATGGACACAAATTATTTATCCCATAGAACTGTTGAAGTTAGTAATCTAAAAAAATTATGTCAGCTACCTAAAGATGAGGAAGAATTGTTTTTTATGTTTCCTAAAGCTGAATATCCATTGACTGAAAGCCAATTAGAATCTGCCATTAATAGCCGCCTTGATTCCACAGTTATTTTGTTTAATGACATTATTGTTGGGTTTGCAAATTTCTACGAGGTGAAGAAAAGTCAATATGCTTCGATAGGGAATGTAGTGGTAGATGCTAACTATCGAAATCTTGGAATCGGCAAATACCTAATTCAAACAATGGAGCAAATTGCCATAGAAAAATATGGTGTTTTAGAACTTCATCTTTCGTGTTTTAATACGAACACAAAAGGTATTTTATTGTATTCGAAATTAGGCTATTTACCATACGAAATAGAAAAATGGTTGAGCTTTCAAAACGAATCATTAGCATTAATAAAAATGAAAAAGAGAATATCATTTATTTAATGAACTATAAGATTTTGATTATGAAAGAAATAACAATACGAGAAATAGAGCCTAACGAAATTAGTCTACTAAAAGAGATACTTTATGAGGCAATATATCGACCAGATACAAGTACTTTTATACCTAAAAGTATACTTGAAAAACCAGAAATGAATGCTTATATAAAGGATTTTGGGTGTAATAAGGATGATTTTTGTTTAGTAGCAGATTTAAGGGATAAAATTATAGGAGCAGTTTGGGTTCGGACTTTCTCAGGCAACATAAAAGGCTATGGTTATTTTGACGACAACACCCCTGTATTTGTAATTGCTCTGTATAAAGAATATAGAAATCAAGGTATTGGCACACAGTTAATGGCAAACATGATTAAACACTTGCATTGCAACGGATACAAACAAGCCTCTTTAAATGTCAAAAAAGCAAACTACGCCGTCAAACTTTACAAGAAAATGGGTTTTGAAATTATTGGAGAAAGTGAATTTGATTACCTAATGTTGTTAAAGTGTAGTTAGAATTTAATATATAGATAAGTAGTTAGCTGTTCATGTAGCATAAAAAATAAAATATGATTTTATCTAAATATCAATATTTACAAATTAAAAATTATGCCTATGAACGAATTGTTAAACATGAGCTTATTCGGACTATTGTCTGAAACCTCACAAAAAGTAACTAACGAAGAAATGCAAGAAGCCTATGGCGAATTTGTCAAACAAATTAGAACCGTAAGTAATGAAAATGATTATTTGACTGCTTATCGGATTCTTGTAGCTACCCGTATCGAGATAGCTTCATTTGAAACAACACCTCTTTACGGGCAGGGGGAAAAATGCGCTTAAAAAGCTATTTTCACAAAAGGCACTGGCGATTATTAACGCAGAACTGGAACTGCTAAATTTCAAAATCACGCATCCCGAATCGTTTTCTTCGGCAACTCCATTAGTATTTGAATCTCCTTTATCGGTCATACCTAAGTTCCAATATCTTGGAATTATGGGTATGACCGAAATTCTTTCAGCCCTGATGTTATTAGGTGGCATTGCCGACAGTACTGGAAAGAAGTCCTCTATTATTGCTTTCTCCGATGTATTTGAACAGGCTTTTGGTTTTAGTTTTAATGGCATCTATGACCGTCAAAGGGAACTATACAAACGTAAACCGTACAACATTACAAAAACGCTTGATGCTATGAAAGCTGTTCTTCTTAAAGAATATAAGAAACGGCAAGCAGCACAGAAAAACAAAGATGAAAAAAGATGATTTTGCAATAGATTGATAAATAGCCGCTTATGCTTTCCATATAGAGGGGTCAATACCAGACTCCTCTATTTTTAATTCCTTATTCTGCCGAACTTTGCTTCATCAATCGATTGAAAACAATAATGTTGAACTTAAAATTGAAGCAAAATGTATATAGACAATGAAAACTTCGACAAGTGGATGGAACGGCTATCGAAGAAACTCACTGAAATCGGGCACGACCTGAAATCTCTAATCAACACCGACAACGTACTGGATGAAAACGACAAACTGTTGGATAATCAGGATTTGGCATTTCTGCTCAAAGTATCGTACCGCACTCTGCAACGGTATCGGGCAAGTGGCAAACTCCCTTATTTTACGATAAGTCATAAAACCTACTACAAGGCATCCGACATTCGAGCATTTGTTCAAGAAAATGCCGATTGTAAGACCTACGAACGATTCAAAAAGGAAAACCAACTTGATAAGCAAACCGAAGCAAAGTAGAAAGGATGATGTTACCGCCTGATGAAGTGCCACCGCTCCCCATTTAGCAGAAACTGCCTCGCTCTGTGGCTCGGCTCATTTCGCTAAATGAAGCAAGAGGGAACTGGACAAGTCCTGTTCTTCCCTCTTGCCCTGCGGGGCAAAGCCTTCGGCTTTAATGAGTTACATTCGCAGCCATTTATAACAGTGATTATAAGCCGAAAGTGTATTTCGCTTATAATCAGCTGAATGAATTACTTTTTCTTTATAAAAAACCTTTGATAAGCTGTTCGGCTACAACCGCCAATTATCAGAATCCTTTGAGTATTCCAACACGATGAAGAACGGTAGTATTGACGATAAATTGAAAATGCAGGAGCAGGAGTTGAAAGAATCAAAACAATATTTTACTGGCGAAAAGAAAAAAGAGATATTCCAATCCAGTGAAAAAGAAAACATGATTTCTTGCAATCTTGATAGCAAGGCAGATAATAAACATTCTTACAATCAGCAAAATAACAAAACCGGAGATTCTTTACTGTCTATCTTCTCATTGGGAGATAGCAATAATTACGATGCAACATCGGCAGAGGAATTACAGGCAAAGAAGTTCAAAAAGAAAAAGAAGAAAGGGATTAGACGATGATTGAATATGAGGAACTAAGAGCCGATATAGACCGCTACCTGATGGAGCGTTTAAAGTATCGTAAATCACTTGTCAGGCTGACGGTAGATAATGTTATCACCAGCCGAAGAAATAGCCGTATAGACCTGTATTTGCGTATCAGGAAAGTTAAAAGCCTATTTCCACCTGATTGTCTTATCATTGCTCGATTGGGATTCAGTAAAGAGCGGATAGGGCACGGTACGCACTTTCTCCGGTTCTTGACAGGGCTAGCCCTAAAGTATGGATTCAGGTATATCGGAATTGAATGTGCCAACATTAAAAGCGGTGCTTTCGCCAAGAAGTTAGGCTTTAATTCCATAGATGGCGAAAACTATTCCATAATAGTAGATAATCTAATATATTATTTTTCAATAGAATAGTTTAATAATTCCTTTCTTTCTCTGAACACAAAGGTATATTCCGAGAATAAAACGGCAACACCGAGCCGCAAGCGGTTTTTGAAAATTTCTTCCTTTCTCGTTCCTCAAAAGAGTAAATTTCCCAAAAGTGCTGCCTTATTTATTCTCTCCATATGGGTAATGCTTATCAGAGAAAAAAAGGAAAAAATATGTTGTTGGGGTATGCGGTAAAGCCAACAACAGCCACTTCAGTCCACTGCATACACAATTTCCGAAACCAGTGCTTTTTATCTCTTTCTTTGCAGCAATTCATTGCAATGACAGGAGTTTATAACAATCTAAAACAACACCAATATGGAAATTGTAGCCATCGAAAAAAGAACCTTTGAACAGATGATGCAGAGGTTTGAAGGTTTTGCCAAGCAAGTAAACGCACTTTGCGGACAGAACCGAAGTAATGAAAACTGGTTAGATAACAAGCAGGTTTGCGAACTGCTGAAAATCTCATCCCGTACTCTACAAACCTACCGAGACACCGGAGTTTTACCCTATTCTCAAATCGGACGTAAGTGCTATTACAAAGCTACCGACATTGAACTGTTTATTAATCAGCAACAAATCAAGAAATAGCGACTATGGAAATAGAACTTTTTGACTTAGGTATATTGGTCGGGAATTGGGAGAGTATCAGCCTGAATCCCACCGTGATGATTCATCGAAACGGCGAGAACCACCAGTTAAGTATCATCTATATGAATGAAGCCACTAAACAGGCAAGTCCCTCAACTTATGAGATTCAGGAGGACGAACAGGGCTATTTTGTGTATCTCAATGGTAAGCGAAGTTCACTTACCTATTGCCAAAGATTAGATATGCTTACTATTGCCACGATGGGCGATTATATGAGAAATTAACAATCAATGAATCATGGATATACTTAACAACAAATCTCTGCAAATGGTTTCGTTCTTTACGGCTTTGGATGAACTATCGGCTACCATTCAACAAGACCTACAAAATCGGACTCCGCACCTCAATGGTGAAAAATACCTCACAAACCGAGAGGTCTGCCAACTCTTGCACATTTCTTCCCGTACCCTCCAAAATTGGAGGGACACAGGAAAAATACCTTTTATTCGACTACAAGGGAAGATTCTGTACAGGGAATCGGATATTGTGAAATGAATAAAACATATTTCATTGAGATATAGATTAGTATATGATATAATTTTAAAGAAAGATCAAACGATATACTTCTTAATTCATGTTTTATACATATCTTTGTTTTATCAAGTTTAAAATGATAAAATATGTCTATATCTAATTCTATATCTGATTTCATTTCGTATTCTACCATTAGAATCGAATGTATAACCTCTAATGGTCAACAATCAACAGGGACAGGTTTCTTTTTCAATTTTTGTAGAGAAGGAATGTCATGTTGTCCTGCAATTATTACTAACAAGCACGTTATCAGAGATGCAATTTCTTGTACTCTAACTTTTTCTCTCGCCGACAATTCAGGAAGCCCCATAGATACATTACAACATAAGGTTAATATCCCCGATTTTCAAAAACCGTGGAAACTACATCCAGATCCAAAGATTGATTTATGTGCAATGCCTATTGCTAATATCATAATGATATTAAAAGAGAAAGGTATAAATCCTTTTTATACTGCTTTAGATGACTCTCTTTTGCCACAGGAAAATCACAAGAATGAATTTCAATCAATGGAAGATATTGTTATGGTAGGATATCCTAATGGCATTTGGGATGCTCTTAATAACAAACCAATATTCAGAAAAGGAATTACTGCGACTCACCCAAATCGCGACTATATGGGTAATAAGGAGTTTCTAATAGATGCTGCATGTTTTCCCGGGTCAAGTGGCTCCCCTGTATTTATTTATAATGAAATAGGCTATTTCGATGGAAAACAGTTTAATCTTGGACAAAGAAGAATATTGCTTTTAGGAATATTGTATGCAGGTCCTCAACATTTCGTAAGAGGTGAAATACAAGTTGAAGATAGAGCTCTAACTCCTGTCTCTATTTCAAGTGTTCCTAACAATCTTGGAATGGTTATTAAATCGGAGAATTTACTGTATTTTGAAGGGTTATTCAGAGATGAGTTAAAAGAATTAGAGAAATAGAATACAAGATTTCAGTGTTCTATTTCTCCATTTGATATAAAATCACTTATAATATTGATTCTTGCCAAACTCCTCTGGCACATCATCTTTCGGTAACTCGTAACGGTTTTCGATACGACTGGATAAGATTTTCATATCTTCATTAACCTTTTGATTGGTGATTTTGGCGTAAATTTGAGTAGTCTGAACCGAACGGTGTCCCATCATTTTGCAGAGTGTTTCAATCGGAACACCCTGTGATATACACACTTGGGTAGCATATGTATGTCTTCCCATATGATAGCAAAGACGGCTTTCAATACCACACTTTTGAGCAATGGTTTTCAGATTTTCATCAATGGTTTTCAACGTCTTTAACTTGAAAATCTTATCATCCGTCCGCTCATGCTTGTATTTCTCCATTATTTGAATGGGAACATTTAACAGCCTGATTCTGCACTCACTCTTAGTTTTCTGCCGTTCAATCCTTATCCACATAACCCCGTTATCGTCCTGTTTGATATGCTTTTCGGATAGGTTACACACATCGGCATACGCCATCCCCGAAAAACAAGCAAACAGAAAGATATCCCGACACCGTTCAAGATGTTTTTCGGCTATGGGTGTGGTGAGTAACTTTTGAAACTCGTCCATCGTCAAGTGCCTACGCTGTTTCAACGGTTTTTCTGCAACATAGTTTACAAACGGGTCACGTTTGATAATATCTTGGCTAATGGCTCTACGAACCATTTTCCGAAGTGGAATAGTATGATTCAACACCGTATTACTGTTCATTCGTTTATCTACCCTCAAATGAAAGTCGTAAGCATCAATAAAACTATGGGTAAGCTGATTTAGGGCAATATCTTTTATCTGGAATCTTACCCATAAGAAATTTTCCAATACCCTGTAAGAATGTAAGTATTGTTCGTAGGTTTCTTTTACACGATTTACGCCCACTCGAAATTTAAATTCTTCGTTGTGTTCTCTGAATAGCTCCAGTAATCCGGTAGCCTTTTTCCCAATGCCATTCAATGCATTTTTAACCGCTTCGGCAGTAACATATCCATCTTCCAAAACCAAACGGTCATAATGGCTCTGTATCTCTTGTTCCAAATTATCAAGAGTACGGTTTATTCTGGTGACTTCTTTACCTTTGCCAATAGCTCGCCCAGTTTGAGCATCCCACATTTCGGGATCTACATTCATTTTCGTACTAAAACGAGCTATTTGCGTATCTATGGTAATACGCCCAGTAATAATACATCGCCCCTTACTCTTTTTCTTTGCTTTCGATTTGTCAATATAGAACAGTACGGCAAACGTACTTCTTGCTTTTATCTTCATTGTCATAATGTTATACGTTTATAATACTACTTGAAATTTATCTTCAATACGAGATTCAGCCTTTTGCATATCTTCGGCTATCTTATGTTCCGTAATTTTGGCGTATATCTGTGTGGAACGCAAATCCCGATGTCCCAACATTCGGCTAACGCTCTCAATTGGAACACCTTGCGACAGACAAATTTCAGTCGCATAGGTATGTCTCCCGGCATGATAGATGAGCTTACGGTCTATCTTACAGAGTTTTGCAATTACTTTTAGGTTCTTATTTAGCCTACCACAACTAAGCATCGGGAGTAGTTTGCCATCTTTGGCAGTACCTTTGTATTTCTCAATAATCTGTTTGGGTAATTCCAATAGCGGAATATCGCAAGGCGTTCCAGTCTTTTGTCGGGTCGTTCTAATCCATAGTACGCCATCATCGGCTCTTACTATATCTTTGGGGGTAAGGTTGCAGACATCTCGATACGCCAAGCCAGTAAAAACTGAAAATAAAAACATATCACGGGTCAGATATCGGGATGGGTGGTCTAAGCGTGTTTTCATCAAGCGGTCGAGTTCTTCCCGTGTGAGATACTTTTGTTCTGCTTTCGGACGTTCAGGTGTATAGCCATCAAATGGGTCACGATAGATAATACCCTCTGCAATGGCTAACTTAATCATCTTCCGAATGTGGCGAACGATACCGAGAATTGTATTTGATTTTAGTTTGAGTTCTACACGTAGATAAAAATCACAGGCTTCAATAAAGGATAAATCCAATTTAGAAAAAGGGACATCCGACACGTTATATTTCTTTCGTATAAAACGGATCAGATGATTTAGAGAATTTTCATACTGAATTGCCGTATTCTTTTCTCGATTGACACCAACACGCTTGAAAAACTCTTGATTGTGGTACTGATAATACTTAACCAAAGTGTGTTGAGCCGAAGCCACGCCTTGAAAAGCGTTCTTTACTTCGTTGGCTGTGGTCGAACCATTCAACTGAATCAACTTTTGATAGTGTGAGTTAATCGAAACCGTTAGTTTATCCAACGTCCGATTAACGGTTACTGCCGTTGTGCTTTTACCTGACATACGGTTTGCCCGTGTATCCCAAAGGGATACATTCGCGGTCTGTTTGGTACTGAATTGTGCCATTGTTTTTCCGATGGAGATACGTCCCATAATCGGGCAAGTACCATCGGCTTTTACTTCTGTTTTCTTGATGTAGAAAAGCAGTTTGAAATCTGTTGCCATACTCTGTTGTTTTTAAGTGATAAAATTACTTCTAACAGAGCTATTTAAAGGAATGGAAAGGTCAGACTAACAGCGCCTTAATCGGCTAACTAACGACATCCACCAAAGAAAAGCAGCACATATAACTAAACCCGTCTAAAATTCAGCCTTTTACCTCATTTTTCTGTTTCAAAAACAGGGAACGGATAAGTAACTGAACGTTTTCCTAAATCTGCTTTTTATTGCATTTAAGGGGTTAGACAGCTAAAGCCATTATAAGACACAAATAATTGTATTAGTGCGAATTACGTTCAATTTCTAATTTTCGCTTTTTAGGTTTACAGTTTTGCAAGCACAGTTACTTTAGCCAATAACATATCTCTGGAAGTCGTTTCTAAGATGTTAGGACATACTAATACAAGAATGACCGCCCACTATGCAAAGCTAATAGACAAGTGCATTGGTGAACAAATGGATAAACTGATGGATACGTTCACAGGAGATTCTGATTATTAAAGCATACTCTATTATTCACAAATTACCCCACTTGCAGCAATGCGGGTGGGGTTTAATTTTTAACTTTGCACAATACTATATGAAACAGAATATGCAACCAGTTGATAAGTTTACGGAATTAGATACAGTCTATTGCATTTACACAGGTAAGGAAGATGAAGTTCTTGATTATGTTTGGAACTTTGCCACGAAAATACACTCAGCAGAACCAATGATTACTGATGATGGGTACCAGTTTGAAGGCAGTTACGCTATAGGTACATTTAAGAGACGATACAATGAACGGTTGATTAAAATGCCATTAACATATGAAGCATACAAAGCCAACAAAGATATTCAAGCAGCCATCACAAACTTACGTTTAGATGTAGACAAGTTTTGGCTTGCCCTATTATTCATTTGGGATTACGTGGATGGGCAATGCTGGCAAGCATCTGAATCTGGAGATTATCCTGTTAAAGAAATGAAGGGCTTGATTAACGCATTATCTCAATATGAAGAAGCTCCAGAAGCTAATCCTCTCACAGATACTATACATTTTAAAGAAGATGTAGCACTCTCCCTACAAGTAAAGAACAAATCTATACATACTATTAAATCTCCTAATACTATCAAGTTTATACTTGCTTGTTGCCAAGATTATGTAAACAAGGCAGAGGCACTTCATACAGATGATATAAATGGGCTTAATCAGTTCAATGATAATATAGGAATGTTTACTCATCCTATATATGATACACAAGTAACTGCAAGCACTACTAAAAGAATTTGCCTGTTCGCCCAAACATTCCAACTATTCTTTAACTTCATACCATTATCCTCTCCATTTCACAACGTGAGAGGCAAACGAAATGCACATAGCGTTACATTCCTAATTTCACAGCTTATCTACCTTACAAGAATATCAGATAATGAGAATTTCTATGTGGATAAGACTACTCTTAAAGGATATTTAAGCAAAAATAAAAAAAGGAATTGGAATGTACGCAATAATATATACTAATAATCAACACTTTAAGTAAGGGAGAGTAACATCTCCCTATTTTTTTACTCTCTCTTAATCTCCCCTATTATACATTTCTTTGCAACGTCAAAGGGACAGAGCTTGTAAGGCAAGCTAATTAAGAGAGAACCAAAATCCCCTAAATTTTACTCTCTCTTAATTCTTCCAGAAGTTCGCACCTTTGCAACGTAATCAGAAAGCCAAGTGCGCATAGGTTTGATGATTACAGTAAACGAAATTATTAATCATCTAAATAGTAAAGAAGATGGAAACTATTATCACGACAGCAGGAGAGACTGCAACCAATAACAATTCAGTAGCTAATGTTAAAGCAGGAAAGGCTGTGCGCACTACAAGTCTAAAACAACAACTGACTAAGGCAGAGAAAGATTTGAAGAATATGGTTAATAGAAAGGTAGATGACACTGTTCTATGTGCCCAAAAGCAGATTGTGGAACAATTAAAGCAAGCTATAACTGAGAAGAATAGCAAAAAGGAAGCCCCTGCTTTCACTCTTAAAGATGAACCTATAACATTCCAATTAGCTAAGACTGGGGAGAAGGTCTCCAAGAAGATTGCCTTTGTAGATAAGAACAGAACAGTTAATACCAAGAAGGTTGATGAATTCATTGCCATTATTGATAATGGTAAATATGATGATGCTTATCCTATTATCGTGGTAGAAGCCAAAAAGCTGATAAAGGCAGGCTACACCATTACTGATGTAAACGGTAGAACACTAACAGCAGAAGAGGCAGAAGGCTACTTCGTAATCTTAGATGGTCAACATAAAACTACAGCATTTGCCAAACTTAATTCTGTCAGAGGTAACATCGTTATTCCCAATGTCTTTGTTAGAGATATTACTAATGTGGGAGAATATCTGGTAAATATTAATACCGTAGGAAATTGGAGTAAGGAAGATAGAGTAAGTGTAGCAGCTCTGACTTCTGATGAAGAACTCTTTAAGAGCATGGCAAACCTAATCAAAGAAGGATTCAACCCAACGACGGCAGGCTTAATTTACACCAGAAAGAGCATTTCTGAGAAGGTACTTGCTAAAGTTTTAAAAGGGGAAGAGTACAAACTGCCCAAAGACACCATAGTTGACATCAAGAGAGGCAATGATTTCATAACACTATGTAAGGCTGCCAATATCAGCGTTCCATATCTCACTAAACGCTATTTCATTAAAGGCTTTAACAGCTATGCCAAAGTACATGGTGAGGAGCAGGCATTTGAGGCTTTGGAGAAACTAAAGCAATTAGAACTTAATGACGAGAAACTAAAGCTGATAAAGGAAGATGATGATTTCCAGAAGATGCTCCAAGATGCTCTGAATGCTTAATCCAGACCCCAGAGAAAGCCAATGTGACAGGTTGGCTTCATTTTATAACAAATGAAAACATAAAAGATGAAAATAAATATCATACAATCAAGTTTATACCTAAGTGCAGTCTATGAGGCTCTGATTGCCAAACAAGAGCTTGTAAGAACCAAAATGGAGAGATATAATGAAGTCAAACTCTATCTGTTCAGCTTCATTCTTCCAGAATATAGCTCTGAGGAATATGTTAAAGAGAGTCTCAAACTTTACAATGATAACAAACTATTTCCTATTATCATAACTTCTATTGCATACAAAGAAGTAGATAACCCAAGAATAGCTTTCAAAAATGAGAATGGAATCATACACTTAGTTCTATGCTTTGAACATAATAAGGAGGATTGATAAGGAACAGGGAAATGTGAGAGGTTTCCCTGCCTACTTAAGATTTCTAAATTGAGGTCTTATCATTAGTTCCCCACTTATTAAGTTCTTACCTTTACAGTACCTCAAGCAGATAATTCCACCACACAGATTGACAGACTTACAAACTATTCAGAATATCTAAAATGGAAGAATTTACTTATGAACAAATCAGAATTAAGGCTCTTAAACAGGGAGTAAAAGATAACAAGGTTCACATTGGATTATGGGCAAGTCTTAACAACTACATGAAAACAAAGAAGAAGAATGGTAAAGTTACTACCTACTATATTGCATTGCAGAAGTTGTCTTATTAACTTGTTAATATTTAAACTAATATGATAATCCATCTACCAACAGGGAAGAAGTTCCACAATAGAAAGGAAGCCAAGATATACTTTGGCACAGCTTACTATTACAAGATGGAACGAGAGAAGAAAGATTTAGTGTTTATCCATAATGTTCAATCAGCTAATGAATATGAAGATACAATTAAAACACCTGCAAGAAAAGGTAAGCAGTCACAGGCAGGACTATGCCACCATTAATAAGTCTATCGTGGATAAGCTCAATCCATCCAACTTGTACAGGTTCTTCTGTCTGTCCTTATATAGAAATGACTATTATAAGGTCAGATGGAGAATCAAGGACTTAGCCAAACATACAAGGGAAAAGGAAAGTGCATTAAAGAACTTCAATAAGGATATAGAAGCGGTGTTGGTAAGAAAGAGATACCCACTACCAATTAACCATCCTCTTATTGAATTTACAATGAGAAGTCTTTACTGCATTCCCCCAATAGAACGTCCTAACTTCATAACACTGTCCCATCTCTTCATGAAAGTGGATTTGAATATTAAAGTGAAAGGATATTATATCAAACTCCTATTAATAGCAGAGGACAGCAAGATACTGCTTACTCCTAATAAGTTGGCTGATAAGTTAGGAGTGGGTAAGAATAGTGTAGAGAATTACAATCTGGATTTATATAATGCAGGTCTATTGAAATACTTACCCTATGGATTTGAACTTACCCCTAATGAACTACTATTAGATAATGATATTGCCAAACAGCGTAAAGAGTGGATTCTCCAACCTCCAAAAGACTTATTTAAAATGGCTTTCAAGCATAAGTAACAGGTCGTGGGGATTTTTCATACTGTTTATTATTATATTAATAGATAGTACGAATAATCCCCACCTTACTGTAAATCGACTTTACAAGCATCTAAAGTAAAATTCCTCAAAATGGATATAGCACTCTAAACCATAAGAGAGTTAAACGCACTACCCTACTACTAATCAACACCCCCTTATGCCTGCCAGAAGTAAAATAAGAATTTAGACAGGCATGGGGGTACACTACCGTTCACCATTAAAACTATACTCACCAACCAACTTCCCAAACTCCAACTAAATGAATCTCTAAGGTGTAACACTAAATAGCCGTATGATAAAAATAGTCTAATTATATAGCACTTATAGCTATTTAGCGGTAAGTAGTATCATCTGAAATGTAAGGCATGTGCTACACTTATAAGTTTGGATGTCGCTTACCGCTATTCATCAATCAATAATCAATTTAATTCAATTACATTATGGAGACATTACAGATTATGCCAGCAGTGGCACAGAACCAATCAAGATTTAATTTAGGTGAGTACGCAGAGGAAGCTATATTGGTAGAAGAAGTTGCAGTACCCAAAAGAGTGAACCATTTCATTGAAGCTAACACACAGGAGGTAACCTTGCAGCACTTACAACAGGATTGCATCATTCCCAGCTTTGCATCAATGGAAGAGACCATTAGTCACCAATCCTTCATAGGTGCAGTGGTGGATGCAGCTAAGGATTATTTTCATGGGGAGCAGTTTGATATGCCAGAGATAAGAATCTCACATCCTATCAATGGCAGAATCCCAAGTGCATTAGGTAAGAAAGCATCTGAACTGACAGATGAAGAGAAGACTTTGTTCTATCAGAGAATGTGCTTCTGTTTTGAAATCCCGTCTATTGTACACGATGAATACGGTAATCGTTTAGCATTATCCATTGGTGGAGTAAGAGCATATAACGAGATTAACCTGTACAGTAAGAAATCTGTGGAGAAATTTAAAATCTTCATAGGCTTTAGGAATAGAGTTTGCTCAAATTTGATGCTTACCACTGACAGCTTACAAGACAGAGTGGAAGTTCTAAGCGTACAGGAACTATATGCAGCAGCATTGAATCTGTTTCATGCTTACAATCCATCTAAAGACCTACACTTGCTAAGAACACTTGGTCAGATGTCAATCTCTACAAGTGAGTTCTGCCAAATAATAGGACGAATGCGATTATATCAAGCATTGAATCCCAACCAGCAGAGAGAGTTACCCCGTTTACTTTTAGGTGACAGTCAAATTAATGCGGCTTGTAGAGCATTTGTTTCAGACAATAATTTTAAAAGTACAGGTGACAGCATTACAGGTTGGCAACTCTTAAACCTACTCAACGGCTCTGTGAAATCCAGCTACATAGATAACTTCTGGAGAAGAATCTTAACTGCACTGAATTTGTACAGGGAATACAACGAGCTAAATAGGGGGATACAGAATACGCTTGGTTCTTGGGCTAAGTGGATTGTTGATTGAGAGAGAATGGGCATCATTAACTTGATGTCCATTTTTTATTCCACGCTCCCCTTATATAATAGAATATATACAATTTAAAATTAGACATAATGAATACCAAAGATATTGAGAACGCAATTAATCACATAACCATCTTGCAGGAGAGATTATGCTGTGCAGAAAACAACCTGCAATATATTAAACGATTGCAAGCACTTAAACATTGGCTGCATAAGTTTGATTCACTCTTAGACAGGGTAAGCAGGCAACGAAGTGAATATGCAGCGATATATGAAAGCTACTTTCATACTTGCTGTGGATTCTCATTCTACGATAGAGTTTGCAATTCTATCATCGTTTACGAATATGGAGATAAACCATTCTAATTTAATTGGGCATCCTTAGCAGGGTGTCCAATATTCACTTTGACAATTAGTGAATGTTTTTCTAATAATCAACAAGTTAGATAATCCAACTCAAATTTAATATTCACTTATATTCATTTACCTATATAACAGAACATTATGTCACTCAAATATTCAAGCACAACAGCAGACTATTTAATATGGTCTGATGTAATGAACCTCATAAGGAAACTGGCTAAAGACGAGAATTACAAAATATCACTTCTTATTGCTTTAGGCTGTTTCACAGAATTGAGAATATCTGATATTCTGGCTCTACGATGGAAGCAGATAATAGGAACTGATGAATTTACTATCATTGAGATTAAAACGGAAAAGCAGAGAATAATCCGCTTGAATCCGCAGCTACAACAGCATATTAAGGAGTGCTACGAGCATATAAATCCAATTGGAATCAATGCGCCTATCTTAGTAAGTCAAAAAGGCACTATCTTCACAGTCCAAAGAATCAATATCATTCTTAAAGAGGTAAAGAAGAAGTACAGGTTAAAGATTAAGAATTTTAGCTGCCATTCACTTAGAAAGACATTTGGCAGGCAGGTCTATAACATGAACAGTGATAATGCAGAACTTGCTTTAGTAAAGCTGATGGAATTGTTCAACCATAGTTCAGTAGCCATCACCAAACGCTATTTAGGATTAAGACAGGAAGAAATTCTGCAAACTTATGACTGTTTGAGTTTCTAATCATAGGTAGGACAAAGCCAGAGTAAGGTTAGTTTTATATACCCTAATCAATATTTGTCCTACCCTAAATTTCAAACGGAGAAGTAACCATCTACACCTTATATATATGGTACATCTAAAATATTAAATAGAGAAGCATCTAAATTCTAATACTTGGAAGTTTGGTTTTTCTCCCTTATATAATAAGGTCAATTATGCCAGTTCCAAGATTTTATACACATCTAAAGTTCTAAAATGTAGGTCGAAGATAGCCCATTATAAATCACCAACAATATGTTGACTTAAAGATGAAAATTCAAGGTAGGTGTGGAAGTGGAGAATTTTACTCTTATAAGGGTAGAAGTGAATTTGCTACCTACTCAAACTATCTCACTTAAGGCTTATCTTAACTTTAAATAACAATGGTTCTTGCCAATACAAACCAAATTCGTAACTTTGTGCCAATTCCAGACACCTGATGCGTCAAAGACTGGAAGGACATATTAGTTAACGAAGGACGTTTTAAATATTATCCCTTATTGGAATCTCGACAGTTTCAAAAAGATTGAGGATAATAGGCAAGGCGTCCACGTCAGTGCTATATATCTACCTAATAAGTAGTTTATATAACAGCTTGGCGTGGACATTGTTTATTATTCAATCTTGGGCAGTCGAGAGCCTCAATAGGATGATATTCAGTGATTCACGCCTTTGTTGTGTTGTGCTGATTACTAACTAAATATAAGAAACATGAAGACATTAAGATTATTACTTGTAACCGCATTATGGATTACGTTGTGTACAAGATTATCCTCTTGTAGCAAGGACTTAGAAACAATGCCATTAGATTCTATAGGTGGAACTGACACTGATAAGGAATTTGCCAATTACGGGATTACTGATTTTAAAAACATTGAAATGCGTTCTTGTAACGGAATTGATGATAATACAGGCGACTACAGATGGGGACAAGCTAACTTCGCTGGATTAAAGAAGAACCATCTATGGATAGCTTCATTTGACAGAGAATCTAAACAGAGATTAGCCGAATGGACTGATGCCAAGGAATTTCAGAAGACACGAAGAATACATATGGGATATGGAGAGTACAAAGATGTGACAATCTCTGGCATTGCTCTACGCCAAATCTATTCTAAGGCTAATAGTTTTGTAGCATTAGTTCAATTACAAGGTAGTAATTATGGGGAGAACTTATATATATTTAAAACCCCTACAAGCGTTAAAGAGTTAAAAGGAATAGACTACTATTCTATTCAAGAATGGTACAAGGAATCAATTCTTATAGGCAACTGCTGCTATACATTAGGAGGGGATACTATCGCTGTCTTAACACCACAATCCTCCAGTAGCGGAACAATTTTATCATCTAATTTGAGTTCCTTTACAGAATCTATAATGATTTACAAAGACGATTTCTCAAATAGCATATACTTGACTAAGCATAATTACGAATATGATAAGAAGATATGGAATGTAGAACTTACTGAACTATCCAATGAACCCAAAGATGCCAGATTTGAAGTAAACCTCCTTGAAAGTTCTACCAATATATGGAAGTACAAAGTTGACATTACTCATTATGATGGCACTAAGAAAGACTTTACATTTAGCGTCAACATAGAGACTGGTACGATTATAGGTGAGGAACTTCCTATCTCCTATGCCAACCTTAAAGGCACATGGGATATGACTAAATGTTACGGTTGGGAGTACAACGGCGAGGGAGTTAAGGAAGATTGGGAAGAGGATGTTACTGGTGAATATATCTTCTTTGAGAGTACACACGGTAATGGCGGTTATTTTGATGGAAGTAAGACTAACTACTTTGCCAGTTCCTTAGATGGTAACAGACTGATTCTTGAAAACTCTGATTGGCTGTTAGGCAAATCAATTACCATTACGAAGTTAACTACCACAGAATTACATATCACTGCAACAGAAGCAAGCTCTGTAGAGAATTACGAAATGAAGAAGAGATAATTCACTTATATTTTAATCATTAAAAACTTAAAACAATGAAAGCATTTAGAATTTTAGCAGCCCTTATGATGGCTGTTGTGTGTGTGTTGGTCTATCATCTTGTAGCAAAGACGATGACGAGAAAACGCCAGAGATTAACCAAGCTAATCTGATTGGTAAGTGGCAATCTACTTGGGAAAGAGTACATGAAATTCAAAACGGTAAAGAAGTTACCATTTCAGATGAAGCTTATACTGATGGCTTCTGGGAGTTTAAAGCAGATGGAACATGCCTTCAAGATGGAGACAGTCAGCTATACAAATGGACTTTGAAGGATAATGAACTGACTATTATTGACGAGCTTAGAGGTTTTACTGACATCTACATTGTGAAGGAACTTACTGCCAGTAAATTAGTTCTCGTCTTTGAGGATTGGGATAATACAGATGATGGAGGTGAGGTACTGGATGATGCTACTACCACCACTTATAAGAAGATAAGCTAATTTACATTATTCTATGATTTAAGTGGGAGCAGCATTTGGGGAAACTTTTATGCTGTTTCTTTTTTTAGCTACTACATTTCTAAAGAATACTCCCATATAGCCCCCATTCACTAAAATGTTGCAGCAAATCATGGTTATTTAAAAGATAATGACTATTTTTGTTTCAAACTCTTAATCACAAGATTTATGGAATACATTAATGAATTTCACAAAGAATGGATAGAACGCACTCGCCAATCAATAGCCTCTTGGAGCAAGCAGCCCATATCATTAGAAGAAAAAAGAAAACAACAGGAACGCTTGAACCGACAGAGGGCTATAAGAGAGGACAGATTAAAAAACTCATAGAGTTTGCCAATGCTAATAATTTATGGATTTCACTCACTAATTTAAATGTAGAGTTTCTTAGCAAAGGCGGAGAAAACGAAGTTTATACAGGAGATAAAGATGATATAGTTGTCAAGCTGAATAACTTTGAATATGCAGGGGATGATTTGGAGAACTTCTTTATCCGCATTGCGGCACACAACAAGTTCTTTGGCAATGTCCCTTATCAAATAATAGGCTTTGCTTACAACAGCCAACAGGAATTTTGTGCAGTCCTTGTACAACCTTATATATTAGCTGAACGGGAAGCTACAGAAGATGAAATAGCTACCTATATGCAAGCATTAGGTTTTGAAATGGACTATTACGACGAATACCACAACTCGGATTATGAAGTGTTTGATGCAGTACCCAACAATGTCCTTTATGGCATAGATGGAGATTTATACTTCATTGACACGCAGATTAGATTACGGTCTTAACTCCATTAGG